>ENA-UOXG01002247-UOXG01002247.1-mixed-culture-metagenome-genome-assembly--contig:-NODE-2247-length-10532-cov-38.856161_pt1 | contig 10532 bp, 7 predicted proteins | sample MGYA00238159_ERZ761634 | MGnify/ENA primary metagenome ERZ761634 (study PRJEB28908, sample SAMN08776845) | mixed culture metagenome | isolation source: Freshwater growth medium | place: USA... | reverse complement strand
ACCCCCCCCTCTACCCCTTGCCCTCCCCCCCCCCCCACGGAAGGCGCCGGCCGTGCCTTCCCGCCGCCCCCCTCGCACGCCACCCGTGCACCGCCACGCCGCCCGCCCAACTTGATCTTATCTGTCAGGCGGGGGCACTTGCCTAATTTGGCTCTCGTGCGTTGGCCCGCCACGCCTCCCCGATGACCTCATCGATAGCCCCGCCGTCATAACGCGTGGGGCCTGAGCGCGCCGCGGCCACCGAACAGACCCGCCGCGGAGTGCGCCGTGATGGCGGCGGGCGGCCGAGCGGCGCGTGGGTCCTTGGCAGGGGGCGGGCTCAGCCGGGCTGGCCGCCAACAGTCAAGTCGCTTGACTTGGCTGAGGCGTGAGGCCCATGGCTGGGTGCACTTGGGGAATGGCATGAAGGCGCCCTCCCATATTCTATTGCGGCGCGTGGCGGCGCCGCGCGGCTGCGATCAGACTCGGCATCCGCGCGGCTTGCCCCTTTTGCCCACACGGACACCTCCCCTCCCCTTACAACCACGCACCCAGCACGTTCGCACTTCTGTCCCTCCTCCGACCTGCCGCCGCCGCCGCTGCCTCGGCCGCGTCTGCCTCGGCCGCCGCCGCTGCCTCGGCCGCCGCCGCTGCCTCGGCCGCCGCCGCTGCCTCGGCCGCCGCTGCCTCGGCCGCGGCCGCCGCCGCCGTCGCCGCCAACGCCGCCGCCGCCAACGCCGCCGCCGCCGCGGCCGCCGAAGGACGATACCAAAGCTTCCGGCATGACGGGATGGCATTGCCACCTGACCGCATCCACTTCTATATTCAAGTCTCTGACGGTGCCCCCATGGCGTGGCGGCCTGGCGTGACGTGACGCGCGCGGGCGGCGGCGCAGGCACCATTTGGCTCGGCCCACTGCCCAGCTGGGCAGTTGTTGCCCAGCTGGGCAGTTGTTGCACAGCCCCCCCCCACCCCCCATTTGCTCCCCCCCTTTCCAACCCAACTGCTCCACCCCACACTTGCGTGGACGCCGCCTCGGTCGATGATGAAAACCCGTGCCCTTCCACTGACACCTCTGAAGTCAACCTCCGAATCAATTCCGAAACTACCTCTGAGACCGCGCGCGACGTGCCGCTTCCGCCGCTGACCTCCCCCTCCCTCCCCTCTTTCGACCCCCCCCCCGCCGCCTCCACCCCTCGCCTCGTGCCCGTGTGCAGATATTGCTGCGGCTAGGGCTGCGCACCCGTGGGTTTCAGGCACAAGCACAAGACAACTCCGACGAAAAAGGCGGGGAGATCGTCAACAACGCACTGTCTGAGCTGCGCAAGGAACTGCTCGAGTGCTTACGCCTGGCACCAACCATAACTGTCCGAACCGGGAGCACCCTCCAAGAATCTCTCGCCGAGCTGCTGCGCGAGTGCAAGTCCGAGAGCCGGTTCGAGGCGGCGGGTAGGGCCCAAAAGGTCATCGAGCAGCTCGAGCAGCAGGGGGTGGCGACGTCGGTGAAATCGGGCGAGGCTTTCCTGCAGGCGACGGCAGAGGAGATCTCGAGGCGTGCGCGCCGTCGCGTGCAACTCATCAAGGAGCGTCAAGACTTGCAGAAGATCGTCGAGTTCGTGCAGGTGCATAGCGCGGCGCTCTCGCGCAAGCACGTGTCGTACACCGAGTACTTCGCGGCGATCCGTGAGATCCGCATCACCAATAAGAACGTGTATACCACAGAGCGCATGCAGAAGGGAGAAAAGAAGTCGAAGCGCCGCCCCGATGAGATGACGGTCCGAAAAGAGGAAGCCGCACGCCTGCGCGCGATCCAGGAGCGGATCAAGACGGTCATGGAGCAGCACTCCACCTTCAGGAAGATCATCGAGGAGAACCAGGCGCTTGATAAGTATGTCAAGGCGCATCCCAACCTGACCAAGACCCAGATGCGCGACCTGTTCGACAAGCGACCCGATTTCGTCAAGTGCTTCGACGCGAGCCCCGAGGAGCTGATGAGGATCGGGCGCGCGCCGGCGCTGCGGCTGATGCTCGAGCAGTCGAAGGACCTCAAGGCTGCGCTCGACCAGAAGGAGGATGTGCGCAAGATCCTCGAGTCGAAGCCCGACCTGACGCGCATCGAGCTCAACGAGCTCGTGCACACGAATGCGGCGCTCAAGGACCTCTATGACTCGCGTCCCGAGCTCAAGGAGCTCCTCCAACAGCGCGCGAGGCTCTTCGAGGAGGAGCGGAAGGCGCTCGAGGATCAGAAGGCGGACGCCTTCATAGCTGGCCCGTGCGTCAAGGTGTCCGCACTCTACCTGAAAAAGGAAGGTGTTCTCGTCACAATCGCGCTGCCCGAATCGATGGTGCGCCACATGCGCTTCGAGTTCTCGTCGGTTCGGCCGGGCACGACCAACGTGCTTGCGCAGCACCAGGGACGCTCGGTGGTCGCCTTCGAGCTGCGCCTCGAGGACCTGCTCAACATGCAGGCCGCGGGCCAGTTTGTCCTCGAGCAGGGCAAGCTCAAGCTTAACGTAGACAAGACGCTCCTCTTCCTCAACGAGAAGATGCGCTTCTAAACCGTCTGATTGCGTCCTATGAAGCTCCTCTTCCTTAACGAGAAGATGCTAAGAAGATGCGCTTCCAAAGCGGCACGGAGATTGGAGAGGCGTCCCTCACGGGCCTCGACTAGCAGGCCTCAACCAAGCATGCTGTCTTCTGAGGTTGTTCGTGTGTGCGGCGCCCTCGAGGGGCGCGCGGCGGCAACGGCTTATCCGATTCAGTGGACAACGCCGTGCATTTGTTGTAGTACAAAATTTTGTATCATGTGTGTATACGCTAGCTGAGGAATCGGTGCTGCTCTTGTTTATTATTTGACGATAAGCACGCCGTTCGAGCTTCGAGGGCGGGCTGCCACGCACCTCCGCAGCAGGCAGCACACGAGATGGGCCGAGGGACACGAAAGCCGACACGAGAATGATGGCACCGCACGAAGGGCCGGGCCGCTTCCTAGCCGGCTACCGCACCCGCGTCACGGCCAGCGCCACGCTCAGTCACGTCGCATACAGACTCTGTCTCTGACCACAAGAAGGGCATCAGATTGGATGCAGGAGCCTGCGTTCATTCTTCACTGGTAGGAAAACTCACCATGCTGCCTTTGCGTGAGAGGTTGATCGACCTCTCGGTCTGCTGCTCCAGCTCGTCCTTCGTGAAGATGTACGCATTCTCACCGTGTAAGCCTTCGTCAAACGACTTCCCCTCGGTCACATGCGCTCGGATGCCAATCGTTTTGTCCAAAACGACCATGATCAGCAAGGTGGCAGTGGCTGAGAGAACGAGGGCCACGGACACGCCGAGCGCCTGGACCCCAAGGAGCCGCCAGCCTCCGCCGTAGACCAGCCCTGTCGGCCCTGCGGGGTTGACAATTGGCGAAGCCAAAATGCCTACGATGAGACTCCCAATGAGGCCCGTCACGCCGTGCACCGAGGACACATCGAGGGCGTCGTCGACACCTAGCCTGTCCCGCACAAGGTGGCAGCAACCGAATGAGGCCGCCCCTACCACGATGCCGACCAGCGGCGACCAGTGGACTGGAATGAAGCCCGCTGCCGGGCTGATGCCCGCCAAGCCAGCGATCGCCCCGTTCGCCGAGGGGACTAGAGAAATCTTGCGATCTTGAGCCGATGAGAAGTAGGATGCGGTGGCCCAGACGCATGCGCTCGTGCATGCGGCGATGTGGGAGGAGAGCACGGCGGCGGCCGCAACGGGGCCGATAGTAAGAGCTGAGCCGCCGTTGAAGCCCACCCAGCCGAGCCAGAGCAGGCTCGCGCCGATGAGAGTGAGTGGGATCGAATGCGGCAGCGGCACGCCATCCTCGCGCCGCCCAATGTAGGCCGCGCTAACGAGGGCAGCTATGCCCGAGGACGAGTTGATGACGATCCCGCCTGCAAAGTCGACCACCCCCATCTGCATCAGCCAGCCGCCGCCCCATACCCAATGGCAGAGCGGATAGTACACTAGTAGTGACCACAGTATGATGAACCAGACGAAGGCGCCGAAGCGCATGCGCTCGGCGAAGGCGCCGGTGATGAGCAGCGGCGTGATCGCAGCAAAATTCAACTGGAAGGTGGCATAGAGGAGGCCCGGGATAGTGGGAGCTTCCGGCACGCTCACCCAGGGATCGGCGGCGAGGACGCCCAAAAAGGGATACTCCAAGGGCGAGCCGCGATGATGCCTCCAAGTGTCGGCTCACCAAAGCAAAGTGTGAAGCCCACGCAGTAGAAGAGCAGGCTGAGAATTGCAAACCCAACCAGCACCTGGGTGAGGATGGACAAGGCGCTGCTCGCTTTAAGGAGCCCCGCATAGAAGAAGCCAAGGGCTGGTACCATGAGCAACACTAACGCCGAACTCAGCAGCATCCAGCAAATGTCGGCAGAATCGAGGTTTGAGCCGCCTGTAGACGCCGCTCCTAACGCTTCCAACGATTGCGAGCCGAGGGCGTTGGCGTTGGCATCAGATGGGCTTGCGGGCATGTCCACAACCAGCACGGCAGGCTGTAGTGCGAGCACGCTCCTGCTGGATCTCAAGAGTGACATGCGTCTCCCACTGTACCTAATTTGGTTCGATGTGGATAGAAAAATTGCGGATATAATCCTGGGACTTATCTGAAAATTGATCACGTCGGGCCTGCACAGGTGCTGGATAATGGCTCACGTTCGAGTTTGTACCGAACGCAGAACGCATTTCGAGCACCATCAATATTTTCACTCGCCTTCTATCTGAAGCCCCTGTGCGGCACCCACCATTGTGTGAATGCGTGTATGCATGTGTCGACACTAGGCATCGTCGTGCTCATTAGGGTCGTAGTGATTTTTTTAGTCGTGATGTGAAGTACTGTTCAGTAATGAGTTCACATGAATAAGAATCCTACCGAATTGCCCCATGTGCTCGTGGCAGTATCGGCGTGCGGGCCGCGCCGCACGCCATGCTCTCGCCATGGCTCGCGCACACGCAAGCATTGACTGCATATCGTGCCGGTCCGGCAAACAGCTTGGGAGCAATCGTGGTCATCGGCAACGAAGCCGGCGATCTCGACTCCCTCGTCTCGGCATTGGCGATGGCGGCTTGGCAGCCCTTCGGCGGAGGTGCACTGTGGGTGCCCGTGGCACCGTTTGCACGCTGCGACTTCCGGCTGCGTCAAGATGCATGCCTTCTTTTCCGCCATGCTGGCCTGACTTTTGATGATGCCGATGCTCCTGCCGACCTGCTCCACCTCGACGAGGCCGACGCTGCGACCGCAAAGGCCTGGCAAGCTGGAGCAGGGCTAGGTGTGGCTCTGGTCGACCACAACGTGCAGGCGGCCGAGGTGGCATCCGTTTTCGGCGAACGTGTCGTAGCCATCGTCGATCACCATAACGACGCGGGGCGCGCGCTCGCGCCGCCGCTTGACGACGGACTAGGAGCCGTCGTGGTCGGATCGGCAGTGCTTCGGCACATAGATCCGAGCGCCGGATCGACATGCTCGATGCTGACGGAGCTGATGGACGACGCCTGTAGCGAGCCGGCGGAAGGCCTGAGGCAGCACAGCATTGAGCTGCTGGTGCTGATGCTCGCCGTCATCGCTGTCGACACGCGCGGCCTTGATCCTAAGCTGCTCGGCCAGAAATTCGTCGCAGCCGACGTGCGTGCCTGCCAGAAGCTCTTCGGCGCACTGGGCGCGAGCGTGCCGTGCGTGCTGCCGCCGGTGGGGCGGGCGGGCGGCTCGGAGGCGCGCGAACTCGTGCTCGAAGCCATCTCAGCCCTTCGCGCCCTCGAGCTGCCTGTGGCGGCGCGCGTCGGCGGCGCAGCGTCGATCGGCGCGCTATGCGAGACGCTGCTTGCGGCGCGGTACGACGTGAGAGAGCTGACGACGCTCGAGCTGCTGCGGTGGGACTGCAAGGAGGGCGTGCGCGGCGAAGGGGACGGCGCCATGCGCGTGCGCATCGCGGCGATCTGCGAAACCGTCCCCGAGCTCCTCCAGCGGAGCGACGGCGCTGCTGGACTCGAAGCGGCGATGCGAAATGCGTGCGAGAGGAACGGAGGGGCGGTCGGCGTCCTTTTCGCTCTGACTAAGGAGGATGAGGCGCAGGGAGGGCGCAAGGGCCTCGTCGCGTATGTCGGCGGCGAGGCCGTCGATGCGCCCATCACAGCGCTGGTCTGCGGACTCCTCGATGCGATCGCTGGCACACCCTCGCTTCCGTCTGCGCTCTCGTCGAATCCGCTCTTCAAAGCACAGCGCATCGAACAAGAGGGCTTCGGGATCCGGTGGGAGGCGGTCGAGGGCGCGCCGCGGCTGCGGGTCTCTTCCCTTCGCGCGGCCGCGACGCGGAAGACGCTGCTACCGGCGGTGCTGCAGCTGGGATTGTCGTTGTGACCGTGACATACGACGTGAGTCTTGACTCAGGTGTCGCTTGCCCTGTGGTCTGGGGGAAAAAATAATCCACAATCAGCGACCGGACAAACGGCCGTTCTGCTACTCGCAGTACGCCGAGCGTGGTGAGGCGGCACCAGGATGGTTGTCTCGACCGCGGTCGCCATGGCGGTCGCGCCGATGCGCGGTCCAATGGCGCGGTCCGGTCGCGACGGGTCGAGGGGCACCGCGGCACGCCGCCCGTCGCCACCGGCTGCGGTTACCGGCACGATATCTGGAGGGGATAATCGAAGAACAAACAAGACATTGAAAGAAACAATGATGCTCGCAGCTGGTACCGGTACAGCCTTCACTGAAGACTCAAGACTGTCATTGCGCGTACACGAATTCTGCTAATTCTCACACAGCTCCACGTCAGCGCTCGAAGCGAGCTCCTCAATTGTTTCCTCAACTCTGAACTCGACCTCGGCCCCGCGCAGCGTGTGTGGTTGAACTCTTTGGACTCTCCTCTGCCATCATCACTCACAGCTGCTCCATTAATGAGTGGCTAATATGAGTCTTTTTCTCACTTTGCTCCTGCACGTCCGCGTATCTCCGTCTAATATACTCGGTCCCGCAGACCGCGGCGCCCATGATGGAGCATGGACCCAATGATGCTTGATGCTTGATGGACCCCCCGAGCGCACAAGGCCCCCGCGCAACGCCCGGCCGAACGGAACCGCGAACCGCGTCGCCCCGCTCCCCCGCCCGGGCGGCGCCTGGCGGGCCGAACGCCGCGCCGGGTCGTGTAAGTAAGTATATAAATTAAGTGAGTAAAACATGCCAACAGGCAGCGTACACGTGGCGAGGGGGGCGCCCCAGGCGATCCTAAGCGTGTACGTTTACGGTGTTCAGCAAAGCGAGTGTTGTCTGTTGAAAGCAATGGATGAAAGCCATCAGTCAGCACCGTTTGCCGCGGCTCAAGAGCTGCGGGGTTAGTCAAGTCGTGCACTCCCCCTCTCGCCGCCGATCTGACTCGTAGCCGCGCGTGCCCTCCAATTGCGTCCATTCGCGATTCGGGTTGGGCGGTTGCACGGTCCCTTCTTCTCCGGTCTGTGTTCGCGCCGGGTTCGTGTCGTCGGTTCCTACGCACGACGTTCCGCAAGTCTTGGCGAAGTTCCGGCCACTAAAATATTACGGTACGTAACGCGACGCCGACGCGAACTTACAACTAGGGATACAACTAGGTCCCGAGTACAGTCCAAACCGTTGATATTTGAGTGATCACCCCGGGACCCGACGCGGGGGTCTTGTCATAATAAAGAGAGAAGTGGTCCGCAAGCCTGCCATCTGCCACAGCAGGGGTGTGCGCGTCACACGATGCCATCGTGTCGGTGGCGCGCACGAGAGCGCCGTCGTGGTCGTCCTCTTCTCCTCGTCAGTTTGCCTCATCCCTTCGCCTGCGGCTGCGCCATCCGTTCCACGGCCTGTTCGCGGTTGCCTCCCCTCTACAACTGAGGCTCAGCTGTCGCGGCGGCGCTTGCGCCCACTGCTGCCCCCGGCCCCGAGCTCGACGAGCCTGCCTGAAGCTGCAGTCAGTGCGTGGGTACGATCGGGCACGACGATCTTGGTCGCAGCTCGCGTGATCTCGAGCAGGAGCTGCGGCGAGCTCTGCAGCTCCTCGAAGACCGGATGCGAGACACATGCCTCGTAATGCGAGAGGATGAAGTCGAGGCAGAGCGCCTTGAGCGCCGACTTGGGCGCGTCCCAGCGCTCGGCCGCCTGGATGATGAGTGCTACCGTATCCACCGCCACCATCCGCGCGAGTGTGAAGCCACACAACTGCTTGAGCCCGCCGAGAAGGAAGCGGTCAGCCAGGCCGAGCAGCTCTACCGCGAGCTCCTCGGGCACGTGCACGGCGCCTCCGTACACGTATAATAGCATGCATCGGAATGCAGCGTGGCTCGCCTCCTCGATGGCCACCTCGGTACAACCCGCCCGCGCGCCCATGCTGCCCGCTGCATCACCCTCGCGCCCGCCCGTGCCCTCACGCATCGGTGAGTTGAACATGAGCCGAAACGCCTCACAGCGCGCGGTCAGGATGCAGCGATGCGCGTGCAGCGGGCGGCCCTCCGCGACAAAGACGACATCGGCGGAGTCGGCGTCGTCGAGGAGCGCGACGAACTCGGACAGCGCCGCCGCATTGATCGCCACACGCTGCGCGCCCTCCGTACTCGAGAGAGGGAAGATGGGACCGAACTCCTCGCCTACGTTTCCCGCAGAGTCCTCGACGCGCAGCAGGCAGCCGGCGGTGGCGCTCTCGTGACCAAGAGGGCCGATCCACGCGTCGGCCCTGCCCGCGAGTGCGCACAGCTCCGTCTTGCACAGCTTCGTCTCGCGCACGAACTTAATCGAGTCGAACCAAGTGGTGCACCGGTCGCGGTTGCCGAGCGCGCAAGCACCGATGAAGCAGGAGGTCTCGCGCCGAAACGGGATGGAGCGCTGCTGCAGCTGATGGTCGACGTAAAAGGCGACCTGCTTGATGTCCCAGTCGAAGCGCAGCTCGATCAGGTACCATCGGTTAGGCTCGTACCCCGTCGCGCCATGCGTCGTCCCTCCAGTGCCGAGCAGCCCCATGCGCCCGTCCCGAGTAAATTGGAACTGCGCCACGCGCTTATTGACCTCGTTCGACTCGCCAAGGATGAAATGGCCGGCGTCGGCGTGTTTGTTGTCAGTCCGCACGTAGAAGGTCACCGCGTCAGGCCGAAAGGCGCCGTCAAAGGCCGTCGGATCCTCCGACACAGCGTCCTCTGGCAGCGGCGCCGCTCCGCTTTCCTCAGCCGAGCCGGCGTCGGGCGAAGGCAGCTTGAGCGTCATGCCGAAATTGGACTCGTTGCCGCCGCACAGGTAGAGCGAGGCCCTTGATTCCGGTGCGCAGATCTGGTGGTCGAAGCCGTGCTGGTAGTGGCCAGGCAGGTCGTTGGGCACCCTGCGAGGGAATAGGGAGGAGGGGCACCCGAGACGGGGCGGTGAACCACCAGCAGCTCAGAGTCAGCCGGGATATGCGCGCGATAACGCCCGTGTTCGGGCCACCGATGACACGCACCAGAGGCCGAGCCGGCCGCTCTCGAAGCCCTCGGCGAGGCACACCTTGGACTGCACCGCGGAGATGGTCAGATGGCCCTCGTAGTTGTTGATCGGCTGTTTGTCCTCGCCCACCGCGCTGACCGACACCTTGAAGGGCAGGGCAGTGTTGATCATGTCCACGTTCAGCTCGCCCCATACGAGTTTCGCACGGTCCGGCTCTGCAAAGGCCATATGGGACGTGTGGTCCGATGCGGGTACCACGAGTTGTTTCATCCTTGGTTTCGCGGATGTCCTATGACGAAACTTTGTGACCCATTTAAATCAGTAGGCTTTTGCGACACGTTTGAGGCGGCGCGCCGAAGGAAAATACTGAATGTTTCATTTATTGCCCGTTTTTCGTGTTAACATTCACAGCGCACATGCGCGACGCCCTCCTCCTCCTCCGCGAAGCACTCGAGGCAGTGCGGCTCGAGCCTTCGCCAACCTCGCATTACCGTTCTCGCATGGTGTACGGTGTCCTCACGCGTGCTGCCATCGCGGCCGACAACCTCGGCATGCCGAACGTGAAGCGCGTGGCTGCAGCGGTCGCCGAGTGGGTCGAGGAGCACTCGGCGATGCCACGTGGCTTTTGGCGCGAGCTGACGGTGCGAGCGAGCCGATCGGGAGCGCTGCAGCTCAAACTCATACTGCAGGTCTCTGGGGAAGCGGGCGCGAGCACGTTGGCCTTCGATCCCATCTGGACGGCGGAGCTCACGGCCTTTGAGAGCTATGTGCGTGCCGCCGTTGATGGCTTGGCCGTGAGTGCGTGCTTCCAGCTGGCGTCGAGCGCGGCGCGTCCCGACAAGGCCGCCGCATGCGTGCCTCTCTTTGGCGACGCGCGGCTGATCGAGGAGCATCCGCCCTCCTGTACGTATCTCATAGGCCCTGAGACGCTTTCGCAAGTCAACCCGGCGACGGCGAGCGCGATGGTGCGCCGCCTGAGCTGGTGGCTCGGTGTCGCGCCGCACGTGCCCGAGCCGCCGGCGAGCTCAGCCGCGCCACTCTTGCCCGCCGCCGCCGCCGCCGCCGCCGCCGCCGCCGCCGCCGCCGCCGCCGCCGC
>ENA-UOXG01002235-UOXG01002235.1-mixed-culture-metagenome-genome-assembly--contig:-NODE-2235-length-10575-cov-119.028612_pt1 | contig 10575 bp, 9 predicted proteins | sample MGYA00238159_ERZ761634 | MGnify/ENA primary metagenome ERZ761634 (study PRJEB28908, sample SAMN08776845) | mixed culture metagenome | isolation source: Freshwater growth medium | place: USA... | reverse complement strand
CACTCGATGGCAATCATGACTCACACTCGATGGCAATCATGACTCACACTCGATGACCATCATGATTCACACTCGATGGCTATCACGATTCACACTCGATGGCCATCACACCTCGAGCAGATGCTCGACGAGTGGCTCGACGCCGGCTCGCATTCCGTCGCATATGATGTACCGCTCCGAGTTAGCCGGCCGCGACTGCGCGGGCTTGTACAGGCAGATTTTATCGAAGGCTCGGTGCAGCAAGTACAGAAGCCCCGCCGAGAACGGTGTGAACAGATCGAAGCACTTGACGACAAAGTGGCCGCCAACGCGCAAGGTGGCGAGTGCAGACACAATCTGCGCGAGCAGAAGCTGCTTATTCATCACCTCCTGGATGTTCTCGAGGCCGCTCACGTCAAAGCCGCCGTCGGCCATCATCACGTGCAGCATCTGCCCCTGCGTCTGGCGGCGCACAAGGTCCGCGAGCGCGCGGATGTTGTCCGAGCAAAAAAGGTCGCCGTCATCACGCGGCCCGTAGTATGGATGGAAGCACTCCGGAGGCGCACGGTGGTAGAACCGATGAGTCTCGAAGTCGTGGTCTCCGTGGTCTCCGTCACGCAGAGTGAAGCCAAAGCCTTTGCCCGCACCTCCGCGACGCCAGAGCATGTACCTGCGCGCGCACTCGGAGACGCCCCCAGGTCATCAGTGGCAATCGGTGGCAATCAGTGATAATCAGTGGCGCGCACTCTGAGAAGCCGCCAGGTCCGGCAGCGACGTCTCCAAAGTACAAGAGGGAGGGCGCGGGGCGCGGGATGGACGAAGTAGACGCTCCCGCCATTGTCGCCTGGAAGGCTGCCACTGATGCGGCGAGGGACTCTTCGGAGAAGCGCATGAGACCACCATCCCCCTCCTGGGCGGCCGCGTCGGCTCCAGAGAGGCGAAGCCCGAGAGCTGCGTCCATCGCGGCCATCTTGAGTGCGGCGCGGTTGATGAAGAACTCCTGCCAAAGGAGGGCCACCCGAGGGCCATCAGAGGGCCATCAGAGGGCCATCAGAGGGCCATCAGAGGGTCATCAGAGGGCCATCAGAGGGCCATCAGAAGGCCATCAGGGCCATCCGAGGGCCATCCGAGGCCATCCGAGGTCATCCGAGGGTCATCAGAGGGCCATCAGAGGGACATCAGAGGGTCATCAGAGGCCATCAGAGGGCCATCAGAGGGACATCCGAGGGTCATCAGAGGCCATCCGAGGGCCATCAGAGGGACATCCGAGGCCCATCGGAGGAAGTCCGAGCGGCACTTACCTTCTTGAGTGCCTCGAAGGGGTTGGCGCGTGTGCGCGCGTCGTTGAACGCTTTGCGCGCGTCGTGTGGGATGTGGTCCAGGGCGGACTTGCGCTGTAGCATCGCGCGTAGTACCGCCGGCTCGCAGTGCTCTGTTTCATTGTCGATGCTCTCGATGCGAGGCCCCTCGACTAGCCATCGGCGAAGCGTGTCCGCGTCAGGCGGCCCCTCTGCGCTCGAGCCCATCCACAGCGGTTTGGGGCACGGGTCGAGCTCCTCATCTCCCAGCGGCGCCGCCTTCGCCTGCGCCATGTTCCATCCTTGCCCGCTCAAGCCCTCAAACCCGAGCCCCTGGCGCGTGTCACTCTGGCCGCTCGCGTCGATGGCCGCGGTGACGCCTTGCTGCTCGCGCCCAAGACCTGCGCCCGCCTTGAAGCCCATGTTGGCCATCATACGCGCCGCAATCGAGCCGCCGGACATCGACGCCGAGAAGGCGCTCGCCGCACTGCTCGGCGGCGCCTGCGCCGCCGCAGCAGCAAAGCCGCTCTCATCGCCGCCACCCGTTTCCATTTCAAAGGCGGTCAGAATTCGGGCCTCGCGAGTCGCGGGCGGGGCGGGCATGCTGTGTGCCCGCTTGGCAGGCGCAGGCGCCGGCGCCGGCGCAGCTCGCTTTGCGACAGCAGGCGCAGGCGCTGGCGCCGGCGCAGCTCGCTTTGCGACAGCACGCTTCGTGCACGTGACGCGGCCGCCTGCCACGCGCTCGGGTGGCAGCCACTGCGAGCGCACGTCGGCCTTCTCGTAGTTTGGATTGTCCAGCCCGAAGAGATCCGCCGCCATGATGCCGCCGTCGAGCTCCTCCTCTTCGTCTTCGTCATTGGCTGCTTCTGCCTTCACGGCAGCAGTTGGCACGGCAGCGAAGACGACGCCACCGTCGAGCTCCTCCTCTTCGTCTTCGTCATTGGCTGCTTCTGCCTTCACGGCAGCAGTTGGCACGGCAGCGAAGACGACGCCACCGTCGAGCTCCTCCTCTTCAACATCGTCCGTGTGTTTTGGCGGCGCTACCGTGCCGCCGTCAAGCTCCTCCTCGTCGTTGCTTCTGCTTCTGCTTCTGCTTCTGCTTCTGCTTCTATCGTCTCTCCGCATGATGCTTGGGGTGTCTCCTCGCCGCGCCGCCTGCTCTCGGCCCAGGGCGAGGTGACACTTGAGCAGGGGGGCTGTGCTCGCGGGGTCGCCCTCCGGTTCGTCCTCCGCCGCGCGCTTGACGCCGCGCCCAGCCGCCGCGCCGACACGTTCGGCAGCCGACGGAACCGCACCTCTGTCGGCTGCATCATCGCTGGCTATTCTGGCACTGTCGGCATTCGAGGCGCTCTGATCCATGTTCGGCTGAGCCTCGAGCGGCCCGACGACGACACCGTCAAGCTCCTCCTCTTCGTCGTCGTCCGTGTGTTTTGGCGGCGCTACCGTGCCGCCGTCAAGCTCCTCCTCCTCGTCGCCATCGTCTCTCCGCGTGAATACTTGGGGTGTCACCTCGCCGCGCCGCCTCTGCCCCGTCTCGTCCTCGGCCTCGGCAGCCTCGCGTCCGCGCTTTTGCGGCATTGCGAACGACGCGCGCCACAAATCGGGCGCCGCCAGGCTGTTCAATTCACGGCCGCGCCGCCCTGGGCGTCGTTTTGTGTGTGAACTGGCTGTTAGAAATCTAGGGAAAAAGGATTAGGTGTTGTGGAGGGGAGGGGGCTGTTTATAACTCGCTTTGAGTAGGAGTGAACGAAGTTTGTTCATTGTTTGCAGTGAATGAAGAGTTTCAGTCGAGGTTTTCGAGGTACCTGCTCAACCAGTAAACGAGCAGCCGGGCGAGCAGCATACAAGCTCATTCCGTTTCCCCACAGGGTGCCTATGAGGCTTTCCCCCCGGGGAACCCCATCCACCCCAAACGGCGGAGAGATCCCCACATTGGATCCCCATACTCAGGGCTCCTCCGCATCCCCCAGATCTGGTTCCATGCATTGGTTCCATGATGGATACCGTCCCATGTGATCGACATCCAATGTCGACACCTTCACGTTGAGTTCATAGCCGCGTAACTTTGGGCGTCACGCGGTAGGACTTAGTTTGTGACGTTATGGCAAGTCCGGGTTGAGCAAAGTCCGGGTTGAGCATATGAGCGATATGTTTTCCGTGCAATTGCGTTGTTTCCGGTGCTGCGTGCTCCCTACCCGGAGCCACCTACAAGACTCCCACCTACAAGTAGTAGCCCGAGCAACAATTGCCGAGCAACCCCGCTAGCCCTGCGCTCCACTTCTCTCTCACGTACATCACACATGGTCCATGAAGTCATTCCTTTCAGGCTCCGAAAACGAGCTTGACTCAGCGCCTCCCCCACAGCGACGGACGTCTTTAACGAGGCTCGTGGCAGGGAACACAGCCGACAGACCTGGGGAAAGACCTGGAGGCAGCTTGCCAGGGCGCTTGCCAAGGGACTTGGCAGCACCGGCACCGTAGATCCCAGGAACTGACTTGGGCAGCCCGCTGGGCAGCGAAGCGCGCGCCCGAGTTACCCGCTCCTGTACCGTTTCGAAACGGTACACGAGATTTGGCACTAACGCTTGGTTACGATCTGGATGCTGCTCTGGCAATGCGACGCTCATACCATCTTCGTCATTGTCATACTCATCAGCGTCAAACATCAACGCGGTCCTGTTCATGTTCTCAACCAGCCACTGCATCCCTGGACGCATCTCCACTTCGGAGGAGCTGATAGAGTCCCGGCTAGCGTCCCAAGTACCGAAGTCGACCAGAGACATGTCCCGTTCGCTGACAACGCCGACACCGAGCAAAGCGGCAGCAGCAGCGGCTTTTGGATCTGCCACAAACGCCAAGAAAGCGAGGTCGCCCCTAACGGCCGCCTCCTTCGCGGCCGCTTCCCTTGTCTCGGCCGTGGCGGCCTCAAGCTCCTCAATGGCTACGGCCGCCTCCTCTTCTAGTCTCTTGAGCCTTCTGCTCTGAGCGATCTTTTGCCGTGTAAGGGTGGCGGCCTCCGTGTTCTGACGCTCAAGGTGCTCCTGTGCGAGCGCCACCTCCATCTCGGACGCGCCGCTTTTGTCCCAGGCGAGCAAAGCGGCAACAGCAACAGCGGCTTTCGGATCTGTCACAAACGCCAGGAAAGCGAGGTCGCCCCTCGCGGCCGCCTCCCTCGCGGCCGCCTCCCTTGCGGCTTCGACCGCGGGCGAGGCGAAGGTGGCTTCGGTGACGGCTGCCACCGGCTCCACTGCCGCCGGAACTACGCTGCTTGCTGCAAGCAGCGACGGCGGCGTTGTCGGCCCGTAAGCAGCTGCAATCCCTGCCTCATTGATTGAGCTGGTGCCGCTGGGTAGCAGCGCTTCACGGTCATCGCTCGGATTCACCGTTCGCTTGGTACGCCCGAAGATCGAGAGCGGTGATCGTGTCTGCGCTGCCACCGGCTCCACTACCGCCGTCTCTGCTTCCGCCGGCTCCGTTGCCGCGTGCACGTCTTCGAGCAGAGATCGGCCTGGTGGTTGTTTGGAATTCGGACTCGAAGCTTTCGAGATGCCGAAGGAGCTGGAAGAGCCCCACTCATCTTCTCCGGCCATCCTTCTCTTCGCCTGACGTCCACGTCTGGATGTGCCGATACGTCGCTTTTCTAACGAAGCTGGTTCTGTAGAAAGTGAACCATTAGCGTTCGAGACTAAACCTGCTGCCTGGCCGCCTCCAGCTTGTTCAAAGTACTGCTCATCCACCTTGATGAAGCTGTCAATCCTGAGGAGCACTTCAAATGTGGCAATTTCCTCGTCGCTGAACTCCTGCTTCGTGCGCAAGGCAGCTTCGAGTCGTTTGCTAAAGATCTCAGAGCCCGCCGTGGGCTTCTGAGGACCGACCTTCGTCCAGTGCGAGCCAATGCCCACGCGTGATTTCAAGGCCGTCCTGTACCGGATCTGATTCATCTGTACCTTTCTCAGCGAGACGCCCTCGCGTTTCAGGTTCCTCTTGGTCAGGAAGGCCCTTTGGATCAGGACGGCTGCGAGAGGCTTTTGTCCGGCGCCCTGCCACCGCTGTTTGGTGCGCACTTGGTGACCCCGGACCTTGGATTGAACTTTCGTGGCCGCTCTCTGCTTCTTCCCGTATCGCTTTCTGGCCGCGACGTTGAACTTGCTAGCCGCATACTTTTGACGCATGTTGAACAGAAGGTTGTCCATAACAGCAGCGATGGCTTCGGCCTCTTCCGCCACGGACGCGGCAGCGTTGACCCCTTCGTCCAGAAACGTCTCCAAGAGGCCATCCCCGGTATCCATGCCTATCAGCGCCGCAAGCATGCTAGGGATGACCGCAAGGAAGCCTACGATGGCGATGCAGCACTCCGTGATTGACATCTCCTCCATGTTGTACACGCACTTGATCAGCTGCACCACGATGGCTTCGTACCCTTTTTCAAGGATGGGAATGAACATCCCGAAGAGCAGCAGCAAGAAGACGGCCATTTGAATCAGCGGCTGGAGATCGAACAGCTCGGGGAATCCCGACACGAGCAGCAGGAGCGTGCACGTGCCCTCTGTCAGGTACTGCGCAGTGATGACAAAGTTGTCGATGCGGTCCGCGGACGGGCCGCCAAACATCGTGTACACGGCAATGCCATATTGCAGGCAGATCACCGCGAACATCTGCGCGTCGGCCTCAGGAGAGCCTGGTTCGATGACCGGGCCGATGCCTGTGAGAATCGCGATGCTCAGCTGAATGAGGAGCAGCAGCCACTCGTACAAGATGCCGCTGATTCCGTAGCTACCCGAGGCGCGGTTGAGCCAGAGCAATTTATTGCCGTCGATTGCATCTCCTGCACGTGGGCGGAGGAGCACCACTGGATGGGCGAGAAGTCGCTCTGTGCGGTCGGGCTCCACGACGTCTTCCTTGGACTTGGTCCAGTCGCCGCGTACGCGATTCATCAGGTTGAACCTCTTGCCTCGGATTCTTTCTGGACAGCACCTAAGGCGTACCTTCGAGACCAGCCAGTACGCCGGATCATCCACCTCTGACAGATCCGCAGGCTCGAACCACTCCCATGAGTCCGCAGAGTAATACCACCAAAAGTGAAGCAGCGTCACGAAGCCCGACAGAAAGAACAGCCCAACGACGACGAGGATGATGAGACCCGGCCAGCGGCATTGGGCTATGGTGCACGTGATATTCGTGTCCAGCAGCAGCTCTATGGACTTCCCGACCAGCCCAGTGATGAAGACTGACATGACGAGGTTCTGCATGTTTGGAAAGACGAAGACGCCGGGAAGCGGCCTGAATGGGATGCCCTTGCCCACGGCAAACTTGTCCGGTTCCTTCTCTTTCTCCTCGTAGTATTTCTTATTCATGCGCTTCTTCCAGTAGATCTGCACGCACACTTGGATGGACGTGACGAGCGACATGGCCATGACGAACGTCACCAGGTTGTCGATGAGAGCGGCCAGCGTGTCCGGCGCGTCCTCGCCACACTCTGTTGCCGATCCCCCCTCCCCACCGCCTCCTTCGTTGAGCCGCCGCCGACCCCAATCGACGCAGTCGAAGAAGTCGTCCGTGTTGCTCCCGTTGTTCTCCGCGTCGCTGCTGGTTGCATTCTCACTAAGGTCGACCAGCCGCCGTGCCAGCCAGATGGATAGCCGTCGCCGGCTGCCGCCACCGTCGCCGCCGCCGCCGCCGCCGCCAAAGGCGCCAAAGGACCCCGAGGCCCATCCCATGCCACCAGCTACTCCGCTCTGCAACTCGCTCTGGTTGGCCGCCAGCCCAGAAGACGCGCTGAAGCGCTGCACTCCAAAGATGAGCGGCGCCACGCCGCCACCGGCACCGCCACCTGCACCGCCACCTGCACCGCCACCAGCCGCACCGCCCGCGGCGCCACCCACGGAACCGGCAACGGCTCCTGCGACTGCTGCAGCCACGGCAGCTGCAACCACAGTTGTCACAGCAGTCGTGACCGCGTCTACGGTTGCGGTCGCGCCGGGCGCTCGCGCTGGCGGTGGGGGTGGGAGATTGCCCCGGATGATGATGAGGCCGAGACGCGGGTGCACGTACTGGGCATACAGTGAAGATACGGTGACGCTCACGTTCACGCCGGTCGCATCGGAGAGGCTCGCGATGAGATCAGAGGTATCCATGAGCGTCACGAAAAGGTCCGCTGCCACGCCGTTGGCCAAACGCACATTGCCGGCCATCACTGCGAGGCTCACGTCTGCGCGGAGTCCCGTGAGTGCTGAAGCCTCGACGGAGCTGTTGCGCAAGGTCGCGGTCGGGCAGCTGAAGGCCGTCGCAGGGCACGTCACAGAGCTCTGCTCCGCGACTGCCGCGTTGAGCCTCTCCGGACCGGTGGTCGCATTGAGAACGTCTCCACTGGCAACAAAGGATCGATCGACTTGGAGGTTGAGGAAGTGGTAGTACAGCGGTGGCGAGCTCGGCGGGCCTGGCAGGTCGGGCGGGCCCGGCGGGTCGGGCGGCGGCCGCGGTGGCAGTCGCGGCGATGGCGGCATTCGCGGCGATGGCGTCGCTTGCTGCAAGCGGCGGGTTCCGATGGCGGTCGGCGCTGGCAGCATGGGCTGAGGTGGACTGGCAGGCGGCCTCGGAGGTAGATCGGGAGGCCTCGGCGGCAACCTCGGTGGCGGTGGCGACGGCGGCGGGGACGGCAGCACTGCTGAAACCTCACAGCGTGTCACCTCGGCGAAGTCGCACATGGCCGCATCAGCGGCTGCTTGGAAGGGCGTCAGCAGGCCTTCCAATTGGCTCGGATCTTCGAGCGCGACGGCAATTGTGGACCTACTGCCCTCGTGCACGGTGAGTTGTGTCAAGTCCGCGCCATCTGCCCGGGCGCCGGTGATTTGCTCGGCATGTGCCACTCGCGAGACGGCCCAGTTGATTGCCAAGGTTGCGAATGCTGCCGACTCCGCCAGCGTGAGGCCCGACGGATTGATCTCTAAGGTGACAAACGCTTCCACCCGAACCCGACTAGGTGGAATGGCTGGAGGTGGAGGGGAGGTCGGCGGCGGCGCAGGCCCGCCGAACTCGAGCACGGTGCACCACGGCCGCGTGGTGTTGTACAGGCCCAGGCTAGCCCACTGGTCGACGACCGTCGGCCTGACGGTCGCGATCCCGGCCGTTGGCCAGACGACGCCAAAGAGGACTGGGCATGCGCCGTGAATGACGTACTCGATGGTGTGGTTCCGATTGACCACCGAGGTCGCCACCGCGGTGACGCGCGTGTACTTGCCAATCGGCGCGAGCGGGATCGCCGCACGCAGGAGCTGATCGACCTGACGCACCAAAGCCTCGCGCTCCTCGACCGTCAGCAGGGCGAGACCCGACGGCGGGGGGAACGCCGGGGGCGGCGCGGGATCGGCATAATCCGGTATGTACGGCGGCAAAGGCGGAGGCGACCGCGGTGGCGAGCGTGGCGGCAGGGACGGAGGCGGTGGGTAGGCTGGAGGCTGCGCTGGCGACGGCGGAGGCGACGGCGGTGGTGGCGGCGCCCGTGGCGAGCCCGCTGGTGGATGAGGGGGATACAGTGGGCGAGGAGAGGGCGGTGATGGCGGGGGCGGCGGGCGTGGTGGGATGCGTGGTGGAGGCGACGGTGGGCGCGATGGCGGCTCCGACGGGGGAGGCGGGCGCGAAGGTGGAGGTGGTGCTGACGGCGGCTCCGACGGTGGTGGTGATTGACGACGGTTGACGATGACGGCGAGACCTTCGTCATCCAGCTGCAGGTGGCCAGTGAGGAACTCCTCGTAATAGCCGCCGGGGTTGAGAGGCGGAAGCGTTGGGGGCGGCGGAGCACATGGCGGCGGTGACGGCGGAGGTGATGGCGGAGGCGGCGATGGCGGCGGCTCTGGCGGAGGGGACGGTGGAGGAGGACTTGGAGGAGGAGATGGCGGTGGCGGCGAAGGAGGTGGCGACGGAGGCGGTGAGGGTGGGGACGGTGGCGGTAAGGGTGGAGGGGGGGAGGGTGGAGGAGGCGACGGAGGCGGTGGTGAGGGTGGTGAGGAGGGAAGTGGCGAGGGTGGGGGTGGTGGCGGCGGGCACTGCGGGCCGCCGAACGGTGCTTTGGGAGGCGAAGGCGGCGGAGGCGAGGGTGGTGGTGGCCGCGAGGGAGGCGGTGGCGATGGCGGCGGTGGCGCTCTGGGTGGAGACTTTGGCCCCCCGCCTATGTGCACAGATACACCGATGCCAGTGACCGAGGTGATCGTCACGCCGAGGCTGGCGGAGAGCTGAGCCGCGTCACCCCCGAGATATGACATAGCCGTCTGGGAGGCGGCGAGCGACGCCACCACGACGGCGGCCTGGACGATGGTACTGCCCGCGGTGACCTGAAGGGTGATGTCGGTCATGGTCACGCCCATCTGGCTGGCAAGGTTGGTGCGGAACTGCAGCGCAACGCTGCCGGTGAAGTCGGAGGGATCGCCCGCGATGGCGAAGGTGGCAGAGACTACAAGCAAAGCCGACGCGCCGGGTGGGTAGGGTGGCGGAGAGGGCGGGGGTGGAAGAGGAGGTGGGGGCGACGGCGGTGGGGGAGAGGGAGGCGGTGGCGACGGTGGTGGAGGAGAGGGAGGAGGTGGTGAAGGTGGCGGCGACGGGAGAGGTGGTAAGGGTGGTTGAGACGGAGGCGGCGGAGATGGGGGCGGCGAGGGAGGTGGCAGCGATGGCGGTGGCGACGGGGGAGGAGGTGAAGGTGGCGGCGACGGTGGCGGCGGAGAGGGAGGTGGTGGCGACGGTGGTGGAGGAGATGGAGGAGGTGGCGACGGTGGAGGAGGAGAGGGCGCCGTGAATACTTGCGATGACGTACCCACGTTGCTGACCGCGGTAATGGCCACGCCGAGGCTGGCGGAGAGCTGGGTCGCGTCGCCTTGGAGCGCGGACACAGACGTCTGGGAGGAGGCGAGCGACGGCAGAATGACGGTTACCTGAATGATGGTACTGCCTGCGGTGACTTGGATGGTGATGTCGCTCATGTCCACACCCATCACACTGGCCAGGTCGGTGCGGAACTGCAGCGCGGCAGCGCCGGTGAAATCGGCGGGATCACCTGCGATGGTAAAGGTGGCCGAAACGACGACCGCAGACACCCCACCGGGTGGAACAGGCGGCGGTGAAGGTGGTGGGGGCGAGGGAGGTGGCGGCGATGGCGGTGGCGATGGTGGAGGTGGTGAGGGTGGTGGCGACGGTGGCGGCGGAGAGGGAGGTGGAGACGGTGGCGGCGGAGAAGGGGGCGGCGAGGGAGGTGGCGGCGATGGCGGTGGCGATGGTGGAGGTGGTGAGGGTGGTGGCGACGGTGGCGGCG
>ENA-UOXG01002234-UOXG01002234.1-mixed-culture-metagenome-genome-assembly--contig:-NODE-2234-length-10577-cov-39.425680_pt1 | contig 10577 bp, 7 predicted proteins | sample MGYA00238159_ERZ761634 | MGnify/ENA primary metagenome ERZ761634 (study PRJEB28908, sample SAMN08776845) | mixed culture metagenome | isolation source: Freshwater growth medium | place: USA... | reverse complement strand
GAAACCGTCGCAGCTGACGAAACCGTCGCAGCTGACGAAACCGTCGCAGCTGACGAAACCGTCGCAGCTGACGCCGCCTTTATCATGCACCGCGTCGTGCACGGCACTGTCCAGTGCCGCCACGGAGCCGACGAGCAAGCAGTCGACAGCGCGGCCAGCTGCGCGACCGGCACGGGATCCCACAGCATCGACGTCAAGCAAGGATCCCACAGCCTCGGCGGCAAGACAGGATCCCACAGCCAGGAATCCCACAGCCTCGGCGGCAAGCAAGAATCCCACAGCATTGGGGGCAAGCAAGAATCCCACAGCATCGACGGCAAGCAGGGACCCCACAGCCTCGGCGGCAAGCAAGGATCCCACATCATTGGGGGCAAGCAAGAATCCCACAGCATTGGGGGCAAGCAAGGATCCCAAAGCATTAGCGGCAAGCAGGGATGCGGCCGCCAGGGCGGCGATGAGGGATCTGTATTCGCTATACGCGTCCTCCTCCGACTCAGAGGCGGACGAGGCGGCGGAGGAGAGCGGCTCGCTGTCGAAGAATAGCCTGACGACGAGGTCGACGACGACGACGCGCGCGGCGCCCGAGACGGCGCTCGCGGAGGCGGAGGCCGTGCCCAATACGGCGTCGGGAGTGGTTTCGCACGAGAGCGACGATGTGCTCGCGGCGGCGCTGGGGTCGATGTCACTCAGTGTGCGTGGTGCGGCGGTAGCGGCGGTAGCGGCGTCTGCGACAGCGAGAGCGACGGCATCCGAGGCGGAGCCAGCCCCAGCACCCGTAGCGCCGGCCCCTGCATCACGGCCACCTCTCCGCGCCATGGACTCCGCCGCCACTAACGCAAGGCAAGGAGAGCGCATGGGAGAGCGTCCGCGATCCGCCGAAGGAGCTCTGGCCACCGGCCGTAACGGTATCGTAACGAAGGGCCTGACAAAGGGTCTTGGGCCCATGCTTGGGCCGCCGGCGGTGGCGCGAGCGTCCTCCGCTCCGGCGGTGATTGTGTACGAGTAGCACGACAGGATTTATGATACAATTCGTACTAACGTCCCAGTAGGGACCCCTAGTATCCGAGGCCAACCGGAGCCCGCGTGTGCCGCACTGGTGTCGCGATGGGCTTCCGCGATGCCGGCGCACTGGTCGTGCGTGAGTGCTGGGAGACCACCACAAGTACATGCCCCATGCCGCACGCCGCATGCACAACCGGGAAGAGCCGACTCGTTTACCTTGCGTGCATCGATTTGATGGCCTCCAGCCGCGAGGACTCCATTCGGTTGCCCTTTTCGAGCACCAGCACGTCTCCCACGTGCAGCGTGCGGCCCATGTGCGCGTCAATCTCCAGATCAAGCCGGACCGTGTCGCCTTCCAGTGTGAAGAGGTTTAGACGTTGCGGTGATCCAAGGAGCTTGCCCTTGTCGAGCCGCAAACCAGCCTGCCCAGCCGCGCTGACAATCAGCGCTTCGACGGGCTTGTCCACATTGAAGTACATCCACACTGATCGCGCATTAGTTTCCTCCGGGTAGACGATGCCAAAGACCACCCGCTTTGCAGGCGGAATGTTCTCATCCCCGATGGGCTTCGACTGCTTGTTGCTGAAGGCCAGCGTGTTGATCGGTTGAGCGGACGCGTTGCTGCCTCCTTCCTCGGAGGACTGACAGCAACCCATTGCTGCTCTTTCTCGAGCTCTTTCTCGAGACCATTTATGTCAAGTTTACACGCGCCGTTACGGGCACATAGATTCTCCGCCACGCACGTGGCACGCATCTAGTGGGCTCAACCCGTGCGGAAAATGAGCCCCTCCTCCTCTTCCTCCTCGTCCTCCTCCTCTCCCTCGTCCTCTCCAACTTCGGCCTCCTCCACCTCTCCGTCATCCTCGCCCACCTCGTCCTCGTCCTCCTCGCCGTCCTCCTCGCCGTCGTTCCTCACGCCTGCGCCCACTCCAGCCATTGCCACCTCCTCCTCGCCCCCCTCCTCACCCTCCTCGCCCTCCTCGCCCTCCACGTCCTCCTCCTCCTCGCCCTCCTCCTCCTCGCGTCCTCGCTTCGCCCCTCTCTGACCCAAGCCCGCCTCGTCTGCGCCCAACATGGCGCCCACGCCCACGAGCACGCGCTCCGCGCCAACGTGTCCAGCGGCGAGGTCCTCTTCCTCCTCCATGTCGTCCTCCATGTCGTGAACGTCGTCCCCAAAGATTCCAAACGCCAACGGCGCCGCCGCCGCCACGCCTTCCACAAGATCATCCGAGGCTGCCGAGATGCCTTCCACAAGGCCATCCGAGGCCGCCGAGATGCCTTCCACAGCCCCCACCGCTGGGAGCCCTCCAGCCGTTGCCGCCAGGCTGCCTCCTGCCGCCTCAACCGGCAACCGCAGCGCGCCTCGGCCCAAATGAGCATGCATTCGGCTCTCCATAGCGGCGGGTGGCGGCACGGCAGCCGTGGTACCCTTCACAGCTACACTCGAGGCCCGCGCCGTGCCGGGCGCGATGCCCACGACGGCGCTGGGCGTGTAGGCAGCGGCGGCGGCGGAGGAGGTGGGCGGAGGTGCTGAGTGCTGCAACAGGGCCCGCGAGGTCGGCTGACCAAGCGCGTGGGTCGACGCGGCCGTGGGATCGCTCTGGGCCTTGGCTAGGGTTTGGAGGGATTGCTTGAGGAGCCGGCGGAGGTTCTCGATCGTTGATTGCGAGTACCATCCGAATTTCTCATGAGGGCGCGCCGGACCACTGCCGCTGCCACCGCAGCTGCCGCCACCGCTGCCGCCACCGCTGCCGCCGGCGGGCTGCGGCGGCAGAGCAAACTCCGGTGCAATCTCCTCGTGGACCAGCTGCACGAGCTCGTCTCCTTTGAAGTCGCACATCTGGAAGTACACGTGGCGCTGTGTCGGCAGATTCTGATCTCCCGGCACCTGGCCGCGTGCCCACGACGGCGCCTCCCCCTCGTCCCCCTCGTCTTCAGATGCGCCGCCTCCCTCGGGCGCCGTCGCGGGCACATCGCCGGTCGCACCTCGGCCGTCGGCTGCGCTGCTGCTGCTGCCGCCGCCGCTACCCGCGCACTCAGCTGCGCCGCCGCCCACGCCGCCGCCGCCCGCGCCGCCGCCGCCGCCGCCGCCGCCCCCTCCCCCGCCGGCGCCGCCATTGCCAGCCGCCTGGGAGCCTCGGCTGGCGACCGCTTGGCGAAGGCGCGCGGGAGCACCGATCCTCGAGCGCTCGCTTTTACGTGGCACGAGTTCGTCAAACTCGGAGGGCAGGCGCATGTCGAGCACCTGGTAGATCCGCGCGTCGGGCGAGGCGCGTGGGTCGTATCCAAAGGCGATCCAGCACATGCGCCACGGGCCCGAGGCAAAATAGTACGCGAGTTGGGGTAGCCGGAAGCGGAGACGTTCCTCCGTCAGGTAGAGTGCGCTGGGCAGCGAGGCCCGTAGGGCCTGGCGCGACCAGATGGGGCGCAGGGCGAACTTGGCCTTCATCGCCACAAAGAGCTCATCGTGTGGGTCGATCGTCCTGGCAATCGCCTCCGGCGGAGCGAGGGGCGTCGGGTCCGTACCAAACTCGACACGCTGTCCAAAGTGCATCGGCACCGCACGGCCCGCCTGCGCGCGCCGACGGCGCGGCGGGATCGGGCCGCCTGCGCCCGCAGCGCGCGTGCTCGCCGCCTTGGCGTGCGGCGCGCTCGTCACGGCGCTAGAGGCCTCGGGCGCGCCTTGCGTACCCACACGAACGTTGGCCCGTTGGCTCCTCGGAAGGTACTCGAGCGGCGTGTCGTACATCGAGAAGAGCGCGGGCGGGATACGCAGCGCGTGGGCCTCGAGCGGGCGCAGGCTCTCGACGAGGTCAAAGGGCTCGTTGGCCGCGCGCGGGCTCACGTCGAGCGCGGCGCGCACCGCGCCGTCGCTCACGTACTGGTAGTCCGCCAGCCCTTCGAAGCGGTAGCTCGATGCGACGGTGCCGATCACCTCGGCGGTGATCGCCTCGCCAGCGGTCGTGGAGCCCGGCCGGCGCGTCACCTTGAGGAGGAAGCCCGGCGTCGGCGCGAGCACGCCAAAGAGCGGGTGCGAGAGCGGGTCGTCAGGCCGCAGGAAGCACTCCATGCAGTCGCTGTTGGAGGCGCTCGCCCGCGCGATCGCGGGCAGCCCGCCGAGCATGCGCATTCCGCGCTCGGCGTTGACGACGTAGCAAGGGTGCTCGACCGCGAGCAGTGGGCGCGATGGCACGCGCAGCCGCACGGCGCCGTCCTCGACTGGGGCAGCCATTACGGGCCTGTTAATTCATGTGAATACACACCAGCACGCAGGGGGCGTGGACCTCCAGGTGTAAATATGGGACGAGCATCATCGTGTGTGAAGTGGGGGGTTCGAAGCAGGAGCTCGGCTCCACCCACGCAGGGTCATTTGCGCGCCGTTTCGGCCATCGCGCATTCGGGATTGCGTGGAATGTTCCAAGTAGCAAATTGGGGCAAATTGGGTCTGATATTCCAACGGGCCTACGCCTACGACACGCCGACGACTGGCACAGCCCACTTGATCTCCACCCGACCCGCACTCACTTATTTCTTTTTCTTGCTCCCACCCTTTTTCGCCTTGCCCTTGGCCGGCGTCCGTGCGCCGACAGCACCGTCCAGAGGCGCACCCGCCGGCGCCACCTCCGCTGCGGGTGCTGGCACATCCATCGTGGTCGGCGCCGGAGGCCTAGGCGCCACCGGCGGCAGCACGCCCGCGTCCTCGAGCTGCGCATTCAGACTGATCGCCTGCGCCTTCCCGAGCGCATTCGCTTCCTCTAAAAAAGCTCGTGCGTTTGCGAACAGCCCTCCACTGTCCGCGCCGGTGACCGTCGCCGGCTCCTCGGCTGGAGGGGCTGCGGCCGGGACGCGCGGCGCCGCCGAGGGCGCGGCCGCCTTCGGGCTCGCCTTCGGGCGGGCAGGTGCGCTCCGTGGCTGCGCTCCAAAGCCACCTGCGCCGGGCATTGCGCCACCCGGCACGAGGACCTTCTTGGCGCGTCGCTGGAGGCGGTTGGCTCCCTCGGTGGCGCCTCCAGTGCGCCGGCGCTTCACCTCCTCCCAGATGCGCGCGATGTTCTCGCGCTTCGTCTTCTGCTCCTGCTGCCACGCCCACGCCGAGGTGCCGCCGACCAGCACGTCAACCACGAGAGTCACGACCGGGCTGCCAAAGAGCATGACGTCTCCGAATTCGTACTGGCCGCTGAGCGTGGCAATCGCTGCGCCGGCCGTGGCAGCACTCACAGTGACGCCCACTGCGGCCGTGGCGAGCCTGTACTTGCGATTTGGAGTCGCATTGTCCTCCGCCTGGATCACCTCGGGTGGCGCAGGGTCGTCATCGCTGGCAAGCCGCACGATGCCCGACCGAGCAGGAGCGTGCGTTGCAGCATGTGCGTGCACGTGCGCTGGCACTGTGCGCGGCAGCGACAGAAGGAGCGATTGCGTCGAGGAGATGAAGGCAAGGAAAGTGAGCACCCTCATCTTGCCGCGAGATATTTTCGCAACACGTCAAGCGAGGGGCCGCAGTCCTTCTACCCCCGAGGTAGGCATGATTGTGGGACTGGATTTTGTTGAACATGGACTCTACATGGATCTAAGATTCCGCATCCGCCGCCCGCGATGGTGCACGATCTGACTTTTGCCGCGCCTCCGCCGCCGCCGCCGCCCCTCGCGATGGATTCGGTGTTCAGGATGGCGCCGTCGACGCCGGCAGTCCTGCGCGTCGAGCCGCAAAGGGCACCTGCGGGCGCGTTCACTGAGGACGAGCAGGCGGCCGTCGATGCGCTAAGAAACAAGATTGAGGCAACAATAGATCAGACGGGCGATGATGGCATGGCCACGTGGAGCGAGGCAGCGCGAGCGGAAGCGATGGCGCACCTGGATGACTTTACGATCCAACGCTTCATCGTGGCTCGGCCCGCCAGTCTCGATGCTGCCGAACTGATGTTTCGGAACGCAATGCACTGGCGGGTTAGCAAGGGCATCAACAAAATATTTGTGGAGCTGCACCCGCTTGCCACGCCGAGCGCCAAGCATGCCGCTGCTCGTGCGTATAGTACAGGTGGCTTAGGCGGCCTCGACAAGGCAGGAATTCCCTACTTTGTGATGCGCATCGGCCGTGCAGACCTGGCTGGCTTCTCACGGCAACCTCGGCTGATGGAGCTGATGATGGATTCAGCGGCGGCTAACCTGGAAGGCATTTTCAGGACGGTGCGAGTCTGCTCAGCCCTCGCCGGCAGTTTCGTCAAATGCCTCCTGATCCTCGACATGGCGGGGCTCTCGTTCTCCACCATCCGGCACATCGGCACCATCAAGAGCCTGATCGCGTTTGGGCCCGAGTATTTCCCCGAGGGGGTGTCCAAGGTATTGATCGTGAACGCGCCGCGGCTCTTTGCGGGCGCGTGGTCGTTGGTATCGCCGCTGCTCCCCCAACGCAGCCGCGACAAGGTGAGCATCTGGAGCTCCAGCCAGTCGCTCACGGCCATGCTGGAGCGCGTCGACCGCGCCGAGCTGCCCGTGTTTCTTGGCGGAGAGCAGCCGGAGGAGCGATGCCTCGTGGCTCGCGCGGAGCCCGTCCCATCGGAAGAGGTCCTGTTTTAGTCGTCCTGAAATTAGGATTCGACGTCCCATCGGTGAAGCCGTTTCATATGCGCGCAGGACGCTATCGATACCGGTACGCGCGGAATCCGACAAGCCTCAAATCGGCGTCACCATGGTCGACGACGATGATGGACTGGCGGCGACGGCCGAGGCGGCCGAGGCGGCGGAGGCTGAGGCAGCTCCGGCGGCGGCGGCGGCGGCCGAGGCGGCTGCGGGTGCGGCGGAGGCGGAGGCTGAGGCGGCGGCGGCTGAAGCAGTGGCCGCCGAGGCGGCATCGGCTGAGGCGGCTGCCGTGGCAGCGGAGGCGGAGGCGGCTGCCGTGGCAGCGGAGGCGGAGGTGGCGGAGGCGGAAGCTGAGGCAGCTCCGGCTGCTGCTGCGGCGGCCGAAGCGGCGGAGGCGGAGGAGGCGGCTGCGGCAGCGGCGGCGGCTGAAGCAGTGGCCGCCAAGGCGGCATCGGCTGAGGCGGCTGCCGTGGCAGCGGAGGCGGAGGCGGCTGCCGTGGCAGCGGAGGCGGAAGTGGCGAAGGCGGAAGCTGAGGCAACTCCAGCTGCTGCTGCGGCGGCCGAAGCGGTGGAGGCGGAGGAGGCGGCGGCTGAGGCGGCGGCGGCGGCGGCTGAGGCGGCAGCGGCTGCGGAAGCGGCTGCGGCAGCGGCTGCGGCAGCGGCGGCGGCTGAAGCAGTGGCCGCCGAGGCGGCATCGGCGGAGGCGGCTGCAAAGGAGGCGGCAAAGGCCGAGACAGCAGCCACAGAGGAGGCGGAGGCGGAGGCGGAGGCGGAGGCAGAGGCAGCTCCGGCTGCTGCTGCGGCGGCGGAGGCGGCGGAGGCGGAGGCGGAGGCGGCGGCTGAAGCAGTGGCCGCCGAGGCGGCATCGGCGGAGGCGGCGGCTGAAGCAGTGGCCGCCTGAGGCGGCATCGGCGGAGGCGGCTGCAAAGGATGCGGCGGAAGCCGAGACAGCCGCCGCAGAGGCGGCGGCGGCGGCGGCAACGGCGGCGGCGGAGGCGGCCACGGCGGCGACCGCGGCGGAGGATGCCGATAAGGCAGCGGCCGAGGCGGCGGAGGCGGAGGCAGCAGCAGCATCGGCCGCGGCGGCAGAGGCGGAGGTGGCGGAGGTGGCGGCGACGGCCGCGGCGGAGGCGGCAGAGGCGGAGGCAGCGGCTGAGCGCGGCTCGCCGGTCTCGCAGCTGATCCGGGCCAGGAGTGCCGAGGACCAGGCGGCAGCAACGGAGCCGGCGGCAGCGGAGCCGGCGGCAATGGGGCCGGCGACAGTGGAGCCGGCGGCACATGAGATCATCCGGAAAGACGCCATCGAGACGGCCGCGGCGACTCGCGTGCAGTCGGCCGAGCGCGGTAGAAGAGCTAAGGAGGAAGCCAAAAAGATGGCCAAGGAGATGAGACACCGGGGGAGCCGGGACTGTACCGGTGGGTACCGGTAAAAAGACACCGGGGGAGCCGGGACACACAAGGGACACACGGACGCACACGGGCACACGGATCACAGCCAGTAGTCATGTAAGCGCGCCACTCGGGGACGCGCTTGCATGAGCGCCATGATTTTTAAGTCGATGGCGGGTTTCGTCGAAAGGTCTTGGTTTGTCGATGACGGTGTGAGTCTAAGACTGCCGGGGGCGGCTTGAGGTCCTGGTTGGAGAAGTGAGCGGTGGTCTGGTCGCGCTGGATGCTGCAGAGCGAGATGCCCTTCTCCTTGGCAACTTCAGCAAGCATCTTGGCTGACTCTGCATCAAGCTGATTGCCCAGGAGGTTGGTCACCGTCAGCGCGCCATTGACGCCAAGCATCTTGGCCACATGCTTGGCACCTGCTGACCCTCCGATGTTGCATTCTCCAAACCCGCCGCTTATGTCGAGCTCCTTGAGCGTCGTGTTCTGTTCTGTTGCCTCGCAGATGGCCTTGGTGCCCTCCTCCCCTAACTTGTTTTTGGCGAGAGATATTTTGGTCAGCCCGCCGTTGACGCCAAGAGCGGCGGCGAGCTCCTTGATGCCCGTCATGTCCGTTCCTAAGTTGGTGAGGTGATTTCCGGACAGGTTGATGCTTGTCAGCCCACCTGTGACAACGGCCTGCGTCAGGTCCGACGCCAGCAGGATCGCATCAGGCGGCTTCAGGTATTGATCGTGGAAGTCAGCGGTGGTCTGATCGCGCCGGATGCCGCAGAGCGAGATGCCCTTCTGCTTGGCGACTTCAGCAAGCATCTTGGCGGACTCTGCATCAAGCGGATTGCGTAGGAGGTTGGCCACCGTCAGGGCGCCGTTGACGGCTACCATAGCCGCCACAGCGTTTGCTCCAACTGGGCCGATGCGATTGCGCTCGAAGTTGAGCGACGCGAGCTTGGTCTCCTTGTTATTCTGGATGGCCTCGCAGACTTCGCTTACGCCCTCATCTATGAGGTTGTTGAAGGACAAATCCAGGGCTGTCAGCCCGCCGCTGACGGCGATGTACTCAGCCAAAGGTTTGATGCTTTTGATGCTCACCTTGATGTCATACTCAGCACGGAACTCAGCACGGAGATCCCACGTGGAGATCTTGCTTACCTTACTGTTGCGCAGTGCTGTGAAGACGACGGTCCAGCCTTTGGCGCCTAGATGATTGCTCTGGAGATTGCACTCCGTCAGAGCGCCGTTGACGCCAAGCAACTTGGCCACGTGCTTGGCTCCTGCTGACCCATCAATGTTGCTGCCACGCGAATCACCGCTGATGTCGAGCTCCTTGAGCGTCGTGTTCTGTTCTAGTGCCTCACAGATGGCTTGTATGCCCTCCTCCAAATTGTTTCTGGCGAGCGACAGCTTCATCAGCACGCCGTTGACGCCGATCAGTGAGGCGATCACGAAGGCGGAGGCAACACCGAGGCACTTGTCACATAGGTCGAGCAACTCGACTGGCTCGGTGCCCTTGAGCTTCTTGATGGGTAGCGCATAGCCGTCGAGGTTCACCTGTACACAGAGAGGGCAAGCTCTCCAGTCAGAACAGGTCACAATTTGAGGTCCAAAACGCTGGGCCAGAGTTCAGAGTACCTCTGTCAAGGCGCCTGTGACGGCTACCATAGCCGCCACAGCGTTTGCTCCAACTGGACCGATGCCGTTGTCACTGAAGTTGAGCGACACGAGCTTGGTCTCCTTGTTACTCTGGATGGCCTTGCAGACTGTGCTTACGCCCTCATCCTTGAGGCAGTTAGAGGACAAATCCAGGGCTGTCAGCGAGCCCATGACGGGTATGAGACCCGCAACGACCATGCCTCCCTCGACTCCGACGTCCTTCCCATTCAGGTCCAGCTCCTTGAGCGAGTCGGCGCGCATCTCCTTGATCGGGATCTCGTTGAACCTCTCGATCTTGAGGTTGCCTAGGATAGCGGCTGCGAGCTGCGCAGCGTCGTTGCCCGCAATGTTATATCCTTGGGTGCTGACGTCGACGCATGTCAACGCGCCTGTCACAGCAACCATAGCCGCCACAGCGTTTGCTCCAACTGGACCGATGCCGTTGTCACTGAAGTTGAGCGACGCGAGCTTGGTATCCTCGTTACTCTGGATGGCCTCGCAGACTGCGCTTATGCCCTCATCCGCGAGGTCGTTAGAGGACAAATCCAGGGCCGTCAGCCCGACATTAACGCGCAGGGCCTTGGCGATTGCAGTGATGCCCTCTGCGGTGTAGGTGCCTTGTCGATGGCCTCTCCCGTCAGTCCAGATGCCGCACAGCTGGTTTCTGGAGAGGTCCATGCTCGTCAGCCCGCCCATGACGGGTAAAAGACCCGCCACGACCATGCCTCCCTCGACTCCGACGTCCTTCTCCTTCAGGTCCAGCTCTGCGAACGTGTCGGCGCGCATCTCCTTGATCGGGATCTCGTTGAACATCTCGATCTTGAGGTTGCTGAGGACAGCGGTTGAGAGCCGGGCAGCGCCGTCGCCCGCGATCTTGTTTCTGCGCATGTCGACGCGCGCGAGTGTGGTCTTCGTCAAAGCAGGGGCAAGCGCTCGAGCATCCTCTGCATCGAGCT
>ENA-UOXG01002230-UOXG01002230.1-mixed-culture-metagenome-genome-assembly--contig:-NODE-2230-length-10590-cov-55.614523_pt1 | contig 10590 bp, 9 predicted proteins | sample MGYA00238159_ERZ761634 | MGnify/ENA primary metagenome ERZ761634 (study PRJEB28908, sample SAMN08776845) | mixed culture metagenome | isolation source: Freshwater growth medium | place: USA... | reverse complement strand
ACTACCGGGCGGGATTGTGATAGGCAATCAGGTGGGGGGTGGGGGGAGGGGTGGGTGGTTGGGGTTTTGTCAACCGTCATCATATCTCTGAGAGAGAAGAGTTGCAAGAGAGCACACGAAACCAACCAGTCATGCACAACCAGTGAAGACGTCTGAAGCAGAAGCTGAACCGCTGCCGCGGTTGGCGTTGTTTACTTACTTACTTACTTACAGAGCGGAGCGACGAGGGAACGGCGGAATGTCGAGCGGACAATGTGTGCCCGCGGCTGTGCATGCTGCATCATGCCGAGCTGCGGAATACAAAAGTTTATTATAATTAAGAGGAACGCGTCCCGGACGCCGGTACATCGGCGCCGGTACCTCGCCGGGACCCGGGTAGTGGTGTACAAAAGGTCGTCAATCAAATTTTCGACGTTTGCTAGAGTTAGAGATTCTCTATAGACACAGCGCGCGCCCTGATGGATCAGATTGGATGCGACACATCCATAACACATCCAGCCCTGATGGATCAGATTGGATGCGACACATCCATAACACATCCAGCCGCAATCACCCCATAGTCACCCCACACGCACACCTCTCACCTGCTTTGCAAGCAAGCTTCGATGAGTAGATCAAGCACATCATCCGGAAACTTCATACTGTATTTGTTCAGCCACAGCAGCAGCAAGACGAATCGCTGGGTGGTATCATTGAACATCAAATGATCTTTGCGAGACCACTTGACCATATCCCAGACTTTGATCGTCTTGTCGTCCGATCCCGATACAATCTTGGTCCCGTCCGGGGAAAACGCCACCGACCTGACGTAGTGGTGGTGGGCGTTGGTCTTCTCACTCAGCAGCTCCAGCTTGTCTGCCAGGCAAGCCAACAAGCGTCACAGTTTCGGCCAAGTAGGGACGATTTGAGTGCTCCGGCGCACCTGAATCCCAGACTTTGATCGTCCCGTCGTCGGATCCAGACACAATCTTCGTCCCATCCGGGGAAAACGCCACCGACCTGATGATGTCTCTGTACGTGTTTGTCTTCTCGCTCAGCATCTTCTCGCTCAGCAGCTCCAGCTTGTCTGCCAGACAAGCCAACAGGCGTCAGTTTTGGCCAAGGAGGGGCGATTTTGAGGGCTCGCGGCGCACCCGAATCCCAGACTTTGATCGTCCCATCAATCGATCCCGACACAATCTTGGTCCCGTCCGGGGAAAACGCCACCGACGTGATCCAGTCCCTGTGGGCGTTTGTCTTCTCGCTCAACAGCTCCAGTTTGTCTGCCAGGCAAGCCAACAAGGCGTCAGTCTTGGCCAAGGAGGGGCGATTCGAGGCTCCGCGGCGCACCAGAATCCCAGACTTTGATCGTCTTGTCAGACGATCCCGACACAATCTTGGTCCCGTCCGGGGAAAACGCCACCGACCTGATGAACCTGCTGTGGGCGTTCGTCTTCTCGCTCAGCAGCTCCAGCTTGTCTGCCATACAAGCCATTAGGCATCAGTTTTGGCCATGGAGGGGCGATTTTGAGGGCTCTGGCGCACCCGAATCCCAGACTTTGATCGTCCCGTCGTCCGATCCTGACACAATCTTGGTCCCGTCCGGGGAAAACGCGACCGACCGGATCCAGTCGCTGTGGGCATTCGTCTTCTCGCTCAACAGCTCCAGTTTGCCTGCCAGACAAGCCAGCATGCGTAAGTTTTGGACAAGGAGGGGCGATTATGAGCTCGCGGCGCACGAGAATCCCAGACTTTGATCGTCCCGTCAGCCGATCCCGACACGATCTTCGTGCCATCGGGCGAAAAGACGACCGAGATGATGGCACGGCTGTGGGCGTTGGTCTTCTCCGCTACACAGTTGATGAGCATCGCGATCATCCTGCGAACAAGAGAGAAGAAGAGAGGCTTAGGCAGCGTGTGTATTCGCGGCAGCATGGAGATATGGGACCACACGAGGCTGCAAGCTGAAGGACGCTTCAGGGGTCTCGATGCAGACATGCAACCACCAACAGCGTGCCGCGAGGATGAGGGGAATCGCGTGCGGAGTGTGGTTCCGAAGCTCATCGCGAACGGAGAGTCGCATGCCCTCGAGAGAGGCAGCCCAGCTCGGGGTCTCAGGATTGGGCAGTCACGTGGCGGCAAAGCGCGCGGGGGCGGAGAGGAGGGAGGCGGACTTTTGTCGGCGCGCGACTGCGGAAAGGCACGCGAAAAAACCCACAGTCGTGAGAGAGACGAAGGGAGGCGTAGGGGCAAGGGCATGTGTGCTCCCTGAGATGCACAAGTGCCCGCGGGCTCCGTGTGGAAGAAAGCACCTACCAGGGAGCGGATTCGATGTATTCCGTGTGCGAAGCGGTTTGCGCGTGCAGCGGTCGCACCGACGCACGTTGAGCACGAAGAGCGAAGAGAGCAGCGCGGTGGCGGGACGCGTGCGTCGCTTTTCCGAAGGGTTCCTGTGAATGGGCTGTTAATAGAGGGACTTGACTAGACGAGACTTGACTTGACTCGCGTGGATATGCATGCAATCTTTTTTGCCGATTTCAAGATCGCAATAGTTAGTTTCTGGAACTTCTTTTACATGAGCTACTCTGTTTTCGATCCGGCAAACACGGCGAGCTCGTCACGGCCAGTGCGGCTCATGCGCTTCAGCCGGAGCTTGCCTGCTGTGCGCATGCCGTCCGACGTGCTATCTGTGCGGCGGCCGTGGTCACGAGGCATCCACTTGATCCCGCTACCGCAGATGATCGTGCCCGGTGGTGCTCCTCCCATCGACCGATTTGATCTGCTGCCAGAGCGTTTCCAGCCGCGGCAAGCCTGGGACCCGACGGTCGCGGGCCCCATCCTCGGCGCGAGGGCGTCCTCAGGCTCCAGCCTTTACGGCGTCGACTACCCGCTCGACCGCCAGCTTCCCATCCACCAGTCAATCATTCCGCCACGCAAGCTGCTCAATGGGGCGAAGGAGATCCCCAGCCGACCGCACCCGCGCTCGCCCGGCAATCCGCGCGTCTCCGAGGCCGGGACCATCTTCGACGTGTGTCAGCGCGGTGATCAAGGCCGGGCTGGAATGCCGCGCCCGCTGCTCCACCAGTTGGACGAGCGTCGTAACGAGCGTCGCCGGAAGAAGGCGAAGGAGAAGATCGAGGATTGGCGCCAGGCTTGCCGTGAGCAGGGCAAGAAGTGGCTCGTCGAGCACACGCTTCCCTCGCCGCATCAGTCCTCTTCCTCGCAGCAGGAGAAGCCGCTGTCGCCCGCGCCGCCGCCGCAGCAGAAGCTGGAACGGCCGCCCCCATTCGCCCTGTCATCGCCCCCACCCGAGAAGGCGCCCAGGAAGGCGCCCGACAAGGCGCCCGACGAGGGGAAGCTCGAGGGGGAGCTCGAGGGGGAGCTCGAGGGGGAGCTCGAGGGGGAGCTCGACGGGGAGCTCGAGGGGGAGCCGAATAGAACCGTTTCGCACGAGGACGAGGGGTTCGACGAAGAGCTGGCTCTCTACGTAGCGAAGTCGAGGACGAGCACCCCGCCGGAAGATGAACATCAAGCATGTCAGCAGGGGTCGTTGCAGCACGGCGATCGACACGGCGACGACGCACAGAAACCCATCGCTACAAATCAAAAGGCGCCGCCGCTGCCACCACCACGACCACCACGAGGCCTACCTTCACCGCACTTTCTCGAAGGTTACCTCGAAGGAGCACCATGCGAACTCATGCAGCTTCAAATGCAGCTGGGCACACCGACCGCGCTGGTACCGCCGGAGGATCATTGGGAACTCATGCAGCTGTGCATCCCGACTGGCGCAGAGGAACAAGCAGAGCCAGAGGACGATGAATGGGAAATCATGTTGCAGCTGTGCATCCAGGCCGCACCGGAGGATCCATGGGAAAGCATGCAGCTGTGCATCCAGGTCGCACCAGAGGATCAACGGGAAAGCATGCAGCTGTGCATCCCCGCCGCGCGTTCGAAGGTGAACTTGATCAAGTCGTATACATCTTGTAGCACGCCCAGCCCGCTCTCGAGCTGGCTGCCGTCATCGAGCTGGCTGTTTTCGTCAAGTGAGGAGGAGGCTTGCGCGCATGAGCACGGTGGCGGCTGCGGGGGCGAGGAGGAGGAGGATTGCGTAGTTCGGGAGAGAGAGGTCTTGATGGTGCGAGATGGTCAGCAGGAGGTGTCTCTGCGTGGTGAGTGCGCGCTCGGCAGCGAGCACTGGGAGATGCGGCTGTGCATTCTGACTCTGACGTGTTGACAATCGTGCATCGAGAGTCCCGTCAAAGCCGCGAAGAGTGAGTTTCTTTCATTGGCATGTTTTATGGTTCGTCAGAACGTCCCTCTGTGCGTGTGCCGCGCGTCCTTCGGCCGGAGGCGTGCTTGCAAGGCGCGATCAACTGGCCCGGAGCGAATGTGGATGCATGACTGTCCTCCCGCACCGCCCACTCCGCCCGCTCCGCCCAACGACCCGTTTGCGGCCATCCACGCAATCCAAAAGGTCATGGTAATGATCGTCGAGATGCACGTGCTCGGCTTCGTCGCCAAGCGCCTCGAGCTGCTCGGTCACAGCGCAGAGGAGGGCCTCGCGGCCTTTGTGTACACCATCGGGCTGCCGTCGCTGCTCTTCTCGCAGATCGCCACCGAGCTGAGCTTCGACGACATCAACGTCATCCTCGTCGTCTCCATCCTGGTCGCCAAGCTCATGGTCGCCGCGCTCGGCGTGACGCTCGCGCACCTCGTCACGCGTGAGGCGGACGGCACAGGCTTCGCAGCGACACTCGGCGGCATCGTCGCGCTGCTCTCGACGATGTCGGACGACATGGCGACCGGCATGCCGATCTTTGCTGCCTTCTTCTCGAGCCGGCCGATGTGGGTGACGCTTCACCTCATCGTTCTTAGTGCGCTCCAGTCGATGATCGTCAACCCTCTCGTCTTCGTGCTCCTCGGCGTCGGCCGTGCCAAGGCCGACCTATTACTCGAGGCCGAGCGCGCGCTCGTTGACGCTCGGGAGGGCAACAGCAGCAGCAGCGGCGTCGGCGGCGCCATTAGCGGCGGTTTCGCACCGCTGCGGCCGCGTCACAGGCGCACCGCGTCTCGCGGCACCCTGCCACAGGACGTCGAGGACCTGCTGCGAGGGCGCGAGCCGCATGCCATCCCACGACAGGCATCCCCTCTCATGAGCGCCGTCGCGGTACACGGTGTCTACTGTGTGCCTGAGCCGTTACGCTCGCCGCTGCTGAGCCCGTCGCTGATCACGCCGCCGCCGCCGTCGCTGATGCCCACGCCGCCGCGCATCGAGCTGTCCGCGGTCGTGCTTGGTGTACTGAAGAGCTTCCGTAAGAATATGCTTGTGCTGAGCGTCGTAGCGGGCGCCTCGTACAACCTGATCAGCGACGGCGCGCCGCTGCCGAACGCGGTCGAGCAGCTGGCGGCCAAGCTGGGCGAGTCCTTTTTGCCCATGGTGCTCTTCGTCGCCGGCATGTGCCTCTCGTCCTCCATCGGCAACCTCACCTCGCTACGCCTCGCTGTGCTGCCCACGCTGCTGGTAGTACTTAAGTCGGTCGTCCTACCAATCGTGTGCTCGTTAGTGTACGACGGGCTGGCCGGCGTCGACGTGGACTCACACCAGCTCCGCGGGCTGAGCCACGTGGGCTCGTACCAGCCAGCCGAGAGGGATTTCGTCTTCTTTTATGGGCTGCTACCTGTCTCGACCGCGTCCATTGCGATCGTGGGCTCGTACCAGGTGAGGCTGATTGAGCCATGAGACTGATTGCGTCGGATTGCAGTCTCGAGTGCATGCTCTGAGTGCCTCCGAGGTGCCGCTGATGCTGGGCAACTGACGAAACGCACGGGCAGGTGAACAACGAGCTGCTCGCATCGGTCGCCTCCGCCCTGCTGCTGGGCAAGGTGGTCTCCTTGACGCTGCTGCTCCTCGGCGCATACCTGATGACGTTCGGCGTGGGTCACCACTTCATGCTGAGCTCGGTCGGCGCGCTCGGTGATGTGATGCATGCACTCTCGATCTTGGGCGGTGGTTACATGCTCACGATGGCCTACCTGCACCCCTCGTGCCGCCCGCCCCATATGCAGACGGTCCTGGGGCTCATCAGCCTTCAGACGGCCTTCTCAGCCACCCATGTGCTCGTGCACTCGACGGCCATGTACAGCCGCGAGGCTCAGATGAATCTTCCCGCGTGGGTCTTTGCGACGCTCTTCTCGATCGTCTCCATCCTGCGCTGGAGCTGCTTCGGCTGGCTGCTCGTGATGACGTACGACCAATGCTGCCGTCCCTTTCGCGACGAGCAGCTGTACAAGCAGCAGCAGCAGCAGCAGCAGCAGCAGCAGCAGCAGCAGCAGCAGCAGCAGCAGGAAGAGGATGGAAAGAAGGAGGTGGTGGTGATGGTGGATGCCCCTCAGTCGGCAGCCCGTTTGGCCGCAGGCAGCGCTGCCGCAGCGACGGGCGCCGCCTCGGGCGCGGCGGAGGCGGCGGCATCGGCATCGCCCAAGTTACGAAGTCGGTCGCCCAAATTAGGAAGCCGATCACCAAAATCAGGAGGCCGTTCGCCCGTTCTGAAGCGCCGCGTCGATGAGGCATTCTTCGACTCGGACTCGACGGGTGCCATCGGCAACACGCCGCTCTGGCTATACCCCATCGTGAGCATCAGCCTCGCGCTCGCGATGACGCTACCTTTCCTGCCCTTCTTCAAGGACTTCCAAGGTGTGAATTGGGCCTATCGGAAAGAGCAGCGGGTGCGCTCTCGCTTCCCGGTGGACACTGCGCTGTGGGTGCCCTACGCCCAAGTCTCCTGGCAGGTGGAGACGTACATTATCGTCTATTTCAGCACCGCGCTGCTGCTTACGAGTTTGCTCGTGATCATGCTGCGTGCTGAGCGCTCAAAGCCCGAGGACGAGGACGACGAGGAGGAGGAGGAGGAGGAGGCGCAGCAGCGCGCCGCGCGGCTCGATGCTGACTTGGCGCCGGTACCCGGACAGGGGCCGATGACGGAACCCGTGACGGCCAGCTGCCTCCACCGAGAGGGGCGATCTCAAACGATCTCGTCCGATGAGCTTCGAGAGGGTCTCCGAGAGAGGAGGCCTTCTACCGGTACTTCTACCGACGTGGACTCGAGTGGCAAGCTTCCTAATCGAGCGACCGCCGGCCGCCGTGTCGAGCTCTTGACGCGCGCCGTGTCGGGCGACAGCCTGCCCCCCAGGAGGCCGAGCCAACCCTTCCCGACGTTCATCCAGCCGCGCGGCGAGGTGACACTGCACGTGCGCATCCAATTACTTGGTTTCCTACTGCTGCTGCGCTGTATGTGCCAGTGCACTACGCTGCTCCTCGGCCGCGAGATCGGGAGTGCCGTGGTCGATCCGAGCATCACCCGCTGGACCCTGCTGACGTACATGTTCATCTTCTTCGAGGACGGGCAGGGCTTCATCACGTTCCTGCTCTTTGCCCTCGAGCCGCCCTCGCCCACGCCTGCTCCGCCTCGCAAGACCACCTTTGCCACCGCGTCGACCGGACCACCCGTCCCTTGCACAGACCCTAGCCTCACCCGCAGCCCCGTCACGCTTCGGACGCCCCCAATCCATCGTGTGGGGCCGTCTGAGCTCTTCTGAAACGACGAACCAAGGGTCCGAAAGAGTGGCCCAACTTTTGAAAGTAAATGGTAGGGACATGAGGCAACTGCCGACGTGAGTAGTTGTAGGAGCGAGCTGGCGGTCGTCCGGAGTGGCTATGTTTAGTTCCATAGTTGCGATAGTTCTATACATAGTACATGCGTCTTTACTCTTTTTGCTCTCGACTCGAAAGTGGGGTGTAGGTACTTCACACGTGTTAATACATTCACAAAAAAAATTTGGCATTTGTCAAAATGAGTACAAGTGGGCTATAAAAGGTGACAAAGCTAAATCAAACTACGTGAAGCCGCGAGAGGGACAGTGGACGACGGTACGACGACTGGGGCGCAATTTGAGCGACTGCCCGTCGCTGCAGGGCACACAGTGCCGAGGCGTGCCTTCTTCCATGCAGAAAGGCGACCGCCGTCGTGCATGGTTCTGCGGCGAGGGCATACTCTCGAGTCTCGTGGCCTTCGTACCGGTCGGCTAATAGGCAGAGCGTCCGCCGGTCCTGTGCTCGTGAGGCGTGCCCAATGCTGGTTCCTGGATTCCCACCGTCACGCCGGCAGGAAGGCGTACCCTGCTTGCTCCATGGAGCCTCTCGAGATCTGGTTGACGCACGTCCAGCGAGCGTTCCGGGAGAAGGCGGTGTCCCGCCTTCGTCCCGACTGTCAGCATTGTGGCAGGGGTGAGCTGCTGCGTGGCACGGCCGCTCATTCGTCATTGAGCCGTCGCAGCGGCCGCCGCTCGCTTGGCGCGAGACTTGGCCTTCCGCTTCGCCATGCGCTTTTGCTGGCGGCTCGGCTCCTCCATCGCCGCATCCACTGGGGCCACGTCGGCCGTGTTGGCTGCCGCGAGCCCTTTCGCCGCTTGCTCGGCCATTCTCTCGGCCTCGTACGCATGCTCCTTGAGAGCGATGGCGTGCTCGAGGTCGAGCGAGCTCCATGACTCGGCCACTTCGAGGGCGAGCTCCTGGCGAGCGAGGGCAAGCTCCTTGCGAGCAAACGCACGCTCCTCCGCCTCCCGCGCCGCCTCGCACTCGAGCTTGCGCACGAGGACGGGGCAGCTCGGCGTGCCGTCGACGCGGCGTGCGAAGTGACCCTCGGTCTTGCAGAAGCGGCAAGTCACAGCCAACGTCGTGCGCGCGGCAGAGCTGGCCACCGAGCCGACCACCGAGCTGACCACCGAGCTCGCATCTTCGCTCACCGACTCACACGGGATGGCGTGAGTTGCCACCGCTGGGAGGTTTGCTCCAGAGGCGACGCGCGGGTCCACTGCGAGAGGCGGAACCGCACTCGGCAAGGGAGGAAACGTGGAAAGAGCACGCTCGCGCATTGCCTTCTCCATTTGCGCTTCCTCATAGAGCGCGTCCATGCTCGGCTCCGGTCGGTTTGAGCAGGTGTGCGTTGGCTTGACGAGCGCAGCGCGGAGGTGGGTGCCAAGCCGGGCGAGGCCATTGAGGGCGTGGACGAGACGCTCAGCGCGCTCGCGCGTGTCCATCACGACGAGGCACGAGTCGTGAAGCGGCGTCGCGACCCACCGACGGAGCTTGGAGTCCCACTTCATGATTGGCTTGCCCTCGCGGATACGGCGAAGCCCGCCGATGCGCGCGCTGTTGACTAAAGACTTTACTTCGACACGGAGGGCTGCCCACTGGTGAGGGCAAATGTTGCTGACGCGGACCGATGTGAGATCGGCGTCGGCATTGTGCGTAAGGGCGCCCCCGCCCGCGCGAAGCGGGCGCGATCGACTTGACAAGTCCGACATGTCGCTCACTCGGAGTGCGCGACTTCTGCTCGCCTTCTTTCTGCTTGCAATTGCCTGCTCGCCTTTTCCTGTGAATCGGCTTCTGCTTTCTGAAAGAGAGCGGGGGGACCGCGACGAAACTGACTGACTGACAGTGACTGATCCCGCACCCCCGCGTTTGCTTGTTGGTATAGATTGTTTACTTTTGACATTTTTGGTTCCGGAGCACATTCGATAGGCTTCCGTCTGGTTGTCTGTTGTTTATGTATCGAGACTTGACTCATGACTGTCTCCAGAGTGAGACGAAAACAGCAACCGAACGACCGCGCTAGCCGCTCGACCGCCGCGGCGCTTGCTCTACTGCGCTCTCGTCTTCGGTTACTAAACCGTCTTGGCGATGGCGTGGTCGCCGGAGACATCCACCGGTCGGGTCGGGCGGGCGCGCAGCCTGGTGCACGGCACGCCTGGGCTATACGAAAAGTGTCAGCCTATAGTCCCCACCGCGCGGCCTCGCCACGCCCCCGTGTAGGGTCCAAGTGCGCACCAGGCCTGAGCTCATGTGGTGATGTCTGTGAGACGTAGAAACAGACTCAGCACTAAGACAACTCAAACGCGTCGAGAGCCCAAAACCAACCGCCAAAGTTGAAGATGAGCGCCGTCTTCTCAGCTACTCAGTAATCGAGCTCGTCGAGCGCGAGGTACTTGACGCGCGCGGACGAGACGGGATGCGTCTTCACGTAACTCTTTGTGAAGGCGCCAATGTCGCGCGCGACCTGCACCTTGGTGCCCGCCTGATACGGCGGATCGAGCTCCACCGCGAGCTTGTGATTGCCGCCCTTGATGAGCACCACGCCGATCACCTTGCGCACCTTGAGCGGCTCGCCCTCTGGAAGCTCCTGGGAGAGCCCAGGCACGAAGATGTCCCACCGGTCGCCGTCGGCGCGGTTGCGGAACCCGATGACCTCCCCATAGTTCTTGACGCCCAGCCACGGACGGCGCTGGATAGTAATGTACGCGTTGCCACGGTCGGCGATGTTGAGCATCGCCTCGAGCGATCGGAACGGCTCTCCTGACGAATCGCGAGATGCGAGCTTACGGAACCGTTCAAGCTCGTTGCTACTGCCACCGCCGCTGCCGCTGCCGCTGCTGCTTCTGTCGCCGCCGCCGCCGCTGCTGCTGCCGCTGCTGCTTCTGTCGCCGCCGTCGCCGCCGCCGCTGCCGCTGCTGCTTCTGTCGCCGCCGCCGCCGCTGCTGCTGCCGCTGCTG
>ENA-UOXG01002229-UOXG01002229.1-mixed-culture-metagenome-genome-assembly--contig:-NODE-2229-length-10593-cov-61.926077_pt1 | contig 10593 bp, 5 predicted proteins | sample MGYA00238159_ERZ761634 | MGnify/ENA primary metagenome ERZ761634 (study PRJEB28908, sample SAMN08776845) | mixed culture metagenome | isolation source: Freshwater growth medium | place: USA... | reverse complement strand
GCTTCAGGTCTGATGGAAGGAATGCGAAGCGCAGATCGTCGAAGTTGATGCGCTCTGGCTCCAGCCCGGGCGACGCTTTGGTTTGCATCCAGTTTTCTACGTGATTCATGATCTGGTGGAGCGTCATGCTTCGCCGAACGTCGGGCAGCATGAAGAGGTCGGACGCGTCGAGATCGATCCATTCATCACGCGCGGCATCGAAGAGCACGATGGAATCTGGGTTGAGCTGCAAGTCCCACGCGGCAGGGGCGCGAGCGACGCCATTCAGCCAGTCCACCTGAGCATTTTCGGGAAGGGCGAGGTCCGGAGCGAGACGCGTCCATCGGCCGTAGTGCAGCTCGAGGAGCGGGCCTGCTTGGTTGGTGATCGACTTCGAGAAGGTGGCCCGCACGAGCCCACCCACTTGCTTTTGCAATAGGAGCATCCGATTTTGGCGTGCACTGCGAGATCGGTTGACGAGGGCAGGATGATGGGTCGACATCGGCAAGTCTCCCGCGTGCAGCTCCAGAAGTGCGACGTCTTCGGCACGCATCCACGCGCGTTTTTCGCCATTCTTTTGTGCCTCAGCAGCGCGATGCGCGTCGAGCGCCTTGATTGTTTCTGCTGACACGACCTTGCTCATGGCCGACGTAGGCTGCTTGAGGCCGGCCTCGGCGAGCTGCACCGCCCGGTTGCCGCAGCGCCGCAGGACTTTGATGTCCGCGGACGAGCGATAGGTGCTCGCCTGGCTCATGAGCAGCGCGATCGTCGCCTGGGGGCAGCCTGGCGTCACTGGCATGAGCTCGAGCACCGCGCGGGCTGCGTTGTATCGCATCTTCATGGCAGGGACCTTGGCAGGCAAGAGCGTGCTCGTGAGGTTGGACACGGATTCGTTGCGAGCGAGCGCGAGCCATCGGCGGCCGAGCACCTCGAGATGCACCGCGGGCGAAGGGCTGTGCTTCAGCAGCACATCGACCACTTGCTGCACGATGGCTTTGGTGTCCACATCGATGGGACTCGGCGACGGCTCGCACGCCATCGGAACGGGCGGCTGATTCGGAAGGGCACCGAGCGCATTGGCGAAGGATTCGAAGTCGGTGTGCTGGGTGGCGAGCATGGCGACGAGGAGCAGGCGGACGCAGCAGCGCATGCAAAATGCCGGCGAGTGCGCCAACGAAAGACAGGCGAGACCCGGACGGTCGCAGCTCAGAGTAAACGAAAGGTTTTCCTTTTTTATCGAGTAAGCACGCGAACACACTGGAATTTGGTCACATACTAGCTAGCAGCTGTCAAGACTCATCGGTCCCGTCGACCGCTGTGGGACCCGTACAGTGGACAGGGCACAACGCGATACGCTAACCTCTGAGATTTATAGAAGACATGATTCACCGACAACAGCACGCAACACTGTGTTGCGTCGTAGATACCCTCGTTTCGTTCACCTAGATGACCGCGGGTGCAAATATAGCCCCATTATAGACGCCGTAAAACCGCAGCTTCGCTGTGGCCGCGCTCAAAGCGTCGTGACGCGGTAGACGGCGTCAGAGCTCGTTCGCCCGCGCATCGTGCCTAAGCAAAGCACGTCGCCGACTTGAAGAACACGAGCGCGCTTTGCGACTTGAGTGTTGCCATCCTTGCTGGCGCCGCCGACGCTGTGCCCGTTCACGTGTGTGCCGTTGGCGGCGCCGCAGTCGTCGACGATCCACGTGCCTTCAGTCTCAGCGGCGACGAGGCGCGCGTGCTTGCGCGAGATCATCGTAGGGTATAGCAGGGAGTCGAGCTGCACGTCGCATTCGTCGGCGCGGCCCAACGTGAGCACTTCCCCCGCGACTGACGGGAGCTCGATGCGCTGCGGCAAGTGCATGGGGTGGCGACGACCGCAGTGGGGCGGGCATCCCTGTGATCTTTCGAGGGTGAGCGCGTACGCGGGCGCCGCGGCAGACGAAGGGGGCGCGGGCGGCACGGGCGGCGTAGGTGGAGCGGGCGGCACGGCAGCCGTGATGCCATGCGAGTGTGGCATCACGGGAGCCTGTGCGGAGTGAGCTTGGACAATCCCGAGTGGAGACGTCAGGGGGAAGGGGTCGGAGGCACAGGGAGGTTCGGTTGCCGTCTCATCGGCTTCGTAAGCTGTTGCGTCCGCAGATTCCACTGCCTCCATCGCAGCCGCCTCCTCTGCTGCCGCCGCTGCTGCCATGGCCTCTGCAGCCGCCGCCGCCGCCTCTGCCGCCGCCGCCGCCGCCTCTGCCGCAACCTTCGCCTCCTCGCGCGCCTTTACCTCAGCCTTCGCCTCCGCCTCGGCCTCCGCCTGCAGCCTCGCGCGTGCCGCCTCCACCACACGCAGTCGGAATTTTGGGACTTCACCGGCGGCCGCGTGTCTCTGCCCGCCCACGGCGGCGCACGAGATGCTACTGGCAGGTGGTTCGAATGGACTGCTGTGCCGTCTCTGCCCAACTGCCCGCACAGCCGCCGCCGCCGCCGCCACCACGCGCGCCGCGGTCGCCTCGGCGGCCTCGGCAGCAGCGGCTGCGGCTGCCGCCTCTGCCGCCTTCTTTTGCGCTGCGTCCCGCGTCGCCGCTGCCGCCCTCAAGGCCACAGCCACAGCCCTCGCCGCTTTTGCGGCATCGGCCGACGCTGCCGCCGCCTCAGGCGCCCGCGGCACCGTTTCGGCTTCCTCCTCCATCGCCTCCTCCTCTGCCACAGTCTCGGGGTCGATGGGCGTTCCGTCGGGTCCAAAGCTCAGAGCCCGCGGTGCAGCCGCTGCGCCAGCGGCGGCGGCGGCGGCGACGGTGGCACGAATGCCGCATAGCAGTGGTGAAGGCGCGAGGGCGCGAGGGGCACGGGAAGGCGGTGTGGGGCGTGGCGTCCCGTCAGGACCTTTACGACGGAACTTGACGGAACTTGGCGGAGGCGGAGCGTCGGCTTCGATGGCCGAAGGCTCGCAGTCTGGCACTGCCTGCTCCTCTGCCTTCGCCGCCTTCGCCGTCGGCGCCTCCTCTGCCTTTTCTGGCGCCTCCTCTGCCACGACCCTCACTTGCAGTGCTGCCCTCGCTTCCTGGGCCGCCTCCGATGGTCGTGACTCGTGATCCATCATCTCAGTCGCGTCGTGGTCTGCGCCGGCGAGCTCCGCTGACGCGTCCTCCTCCATCGTGACCTCCTCTGAATCTGCCTCCGCCTCTATTGCCTCTGCCACCATTGCCTCCGCCTCCATGGCACCGTCGACCTCATCCAGCGCCTCCACCACGCCACCAGCCTGATTTAGGACCGTTTCGAGCGCCTCCTCGGCTCCCTCTTCCATTTTTCTTGCCGCCTCGAGCGCCTCAAGTTCCTCGCGCTCCTGCTGACTCGCCTCGAGCTCCGCTTCGAGAAGCATCTGCTTCTCGGCCACCGTCGAGCGTATGCAGGCGGGCAGGCGCGATCGTCGTGGCGAGATCGGCTGAGAGGAAGCGGTCGTCGGATGGGTGGCGGATGCGGCAACCGGCGGCGACTGGAATGGGACTCGCTGCCGATTGAGCTCATGTGACGAGCGGCTGGCGGCGGCAGCAGGGAAGGTGTCCATGGGTACATCAGAGGCTGCGGAGGAGCCGCTTGCCGGCGGCGGCGGCACTGGCATGTCCGCCGGCCTTTGAAGCGCTCGTGCTCCTATTTGATACGTTGCCGCCATCTCCCACTGCGACGACAGTGGCCGAGCCGACAACGGTCGCGAGGCTGCGTCCAACGACGGCGGCAGCGCTGGTGCCTGTCGCACGATCGGCAATCCACGTTGCCGTGCCTCGGCAGCACCCCATCTATTCAGGCATCCGACGGAATAGATGGTGGTACCTCGAGCGCGGCGTTCGCGATTGATCTGCGCAGTCAGCGACTCACGAAGCGCATCACGTGTAGCAGACGGCCGCGACGGCGGCGGCGGCACAGCTGGAGTGACTCCTGATCGCTCGGCAGTCAGCCTGCTTCGTGCGACGCGCTCTTGCTGGCTCCAATCGATCTGTGACCAGTCTGGCCCCTGCGAGGAGGAGGCTGACGTGGGCTGCGCCGTTGCGACCTTGCGCACCGCGTCCTCATCGCAAATGCGAAGGTATTCGCCGGCGGTGGCAAAGACTCGCATGAAGGCCCCGCGTTCGGTCGTTGACGTCCCGGGGAAGAACGCGCCGAGTCCGCACCGAGCTGACCTTTTCTTTTTCTTCCCCAAACTTCAGCTCGCCCTCATTGTGGCTAGCCATCCTTACGGACCGGACGTGCGGTCGTGTGACTGCGGCGCGCGCGGCGGCTGACGGTGATCGGCATTGCGCGCACGTGTACGATCTTGAAACCGTCGCTACCCTGCGTCTAGCCACACCGCTTCCTGTTCGCTGGGCTCCATGGCCGGAGCGGGCACGGGATCGCGCAAGCGCTGCCGCATCAAGAGGATCTCACAGCGCGGGTCGCTCAGGAGCACAAAGCCGCACGATTGGTAGAGCTCGAAGGCGGCGATGTTGCGCGACTCGACTTGCAGCATCAACCACTGTCCCGGCGGCGCGGTTGTTCGGGCCACCTCCACGGCAGCCTCGACCAATAGTCGAGCGAGCCCCTTGCCGCGCTCGTCCTCACGCACTGCCATGGAGCACAGGTATGGCTGGAGATTGGCTGCCTGCTCATCGGTAATATTCCCAGCGCGTTTTCGCAGGTACTCAGTGGTGTGTATCTCCACTGAGCCGAGCACCCTAAATGGGCTTCGCGACGCCACGATGACGTGGTTGAGTTGTAGACGCGTTTGGAGAGACCACATGTCGGTCATGAGCCTCACAATTGGTAGACGCGCAATAGCTGGTGGCAGCCGTTGCTGCTCGCGCGGAGGGAAGGTCGCGTGATTGAGCAGCAGCAAGCTCAGCGCCTGCAGGCGCGAGCAGCGCTGGAGCCGCACGGGCTTCATTCGTTGGAGCAGACGTCAACAGTATCCCGCGATTCCTGTGGTCGCAAGTCCGCGGCCGCCGCCCAAATCAGGACGCTATGAAGCACACAGTTCTATAGAGCGCCGCAGTGGGCGCTGTGCGTGATGTGAATATGTGTCGTTGTGCTTTCTCACTGGGGTGTGAATGTGAACGAAAAGATGTCAAGTCAAGGCAATACCCGGTACATTACCGGTACCGGTGCCGGGTACCGGGTATAAACTACAGATCAACGTCCGTCCGGATCAAGCCTATCGAATGTGCTCGAGTGCTCGCGTCGCAGCAGTGGTGGATGGGAGTGGGCGCTTGTACTGTGTGTCCCGGCTCCCCCGGTGTCTTTTTCCGAGGTCCTTAGTGTCCCGGCTCCCCCGGTGTCTTTTTACCGGTACCGGTGTGAGTCCCGGCTCCCCCCGGTATCTTTTTACCGGTACCGGTGTCTTTTTACCGGTACATACCGGGGACACGTCATGAGGGCATCCTCCTCCGTGCTCTTCATTGGGAGCGCTGCGTTGATTTACATAGTCGCCTACATGCACGGCCGGTCTGCCGGACCGCCAACCGGCGCCGCGCACTGCAGCTGCTCCGAGCAGTCCCGCACGCTCATCCTGCGCCAGAGTGTCGACTCACATGCACTTGCAGAGTGCGTGCTGCACCATCGGCCCACGCGCGGTGTCATGCACGGCCGGCTATCGCGTTGTCTCGGTCGCTCGTCTTGGCAGCCGCCCGGTCGCCCAAGCGGCACGAGCAGCAGCGGCAGCAGCTGGGAGGGCAGCGCAACAGCTCAGCCCGTCGATGAGGACGAGTTTGAGGAGTCCGAGACGACCGACGAGGAGGCCTCCGCTTTGGCCAAGTCGTCGCTCGACAATGCGGTCAGCGAGGGTGAGGAGGCAGCTGTCGTGAGTGGCATCCGAAGTGCTACGATGTCTGCCGACGAGCGCGCGGCTAAGATGCTGGCGGCGATCCAGGAGCACATTGAGGAGGAGGAGGAGGAGGCAGTCGAAGCCAATCACGATGTCAGAGCCCTAGCCACCGCAGCCACCGCCGAATCAGGTGGCCCTCGCCGCCGATACCGATGGCTCTCGGTCGACTATCACATTGCGACAGCGCAAGACGTAGGCCATACACTGACGGAGCTCGGCCAGACCTTTGTTGAGAAGTCGCTCAGCGGCGCGTGTGGCCGGCGCCAGACGTGCGCTCAAGCCCGCGAGCTCGCACCGCTGACGAAGGATTCGGCGTTTACTCTGTGCCCGCAGCCGCACGCGCTGCGCCGCGCGGCCTTCGAGGCGCTGCGCGGCTCCGAGATGATGCTGAGCACGGACAGCGTCGTCTGCTCTCACCCGGCGGCGCTTTGTGAGGTGTGGCTCCCGTTCAACAAGTCCATCCTCCTCATTGTCACCGCCAACTTGGAGCTTGCGCGCGAGAACCCTACGCGGTGGCGAGAGTGGCTGCAGACGATCGTGGCGATGAGCAAGGCGCCGCGCGCCGTGCTCGCAGCCAACAACCGGTACGACCAGGCGTACGTCGAGCACTTCACCGGTGTACGCCCCCTCTACCTTCCCACCCTTGCGAATTACATTACGGCGCGCTACCGGCCCGTTCCTGGCCAGCCGGTTCTCGTGGCGCGTAGCCACCATGAGCTCGGCCGCAAGCTGCTGCGGGACTTGCGCAAGGCGGCCAAGGGGCATCCGGGGCTCTACGTGTCCTCGATCGAGGAGGCGTACCCCGGGAATGCGGCGGGCGGCGGCTACGAGTACACGCAGCTCGCCTCTCATCCGGCAGTGATCGTGGTGCCTTACACGAAGTCCACCATGACCTTCTTCGAGCTGTACCGGATGGGGATTCCCATCTTTGTGCCGTCGCTCGCGCTGCTCGTGCGCTGGGAGCAACAGAGTCACATCATGTCCGAACGCATCTATTGGAAGCGTACACCCTCCCCCCTCCTGAAGCCGAGCACCCCCGATCCAAACTCGCTGCAGGACCGCGCAGCTCTGGAGCATTGGCTGCGGCTCAGCGATTACTACGTGTACCCGCACGTGCAGTATTTCGAGTCGGCCGACGACCTCGCCGCCAAGCTCGCCAGTGCCGACTTCGCTGCCATCGCTGCCAAGATGCGCCGCCACTCGGCCGAGATGGCGCCCATCATGCGCGCCAAGTGGAGAACGGTCATGCGCAAGCTCTTTCACAAGCTGCCGAGTGGCTCGTGGCCAACCCCGAGCAGCGGCGGCTTTGATAGCGCGATCAAGCAGCGCTTTGGGCTCGATGTGAGCGTCGAGGAGCCCGATTGCGCGCGGCTGTCGGCTCCCGAGCTTGGGCAGTGGAATTGACAGAGCACAGAGGTCGGGTCACGCAGGTTCGGGCCCCTCGGCCTCTGTGCTCTGAATGTGGCGCGGCCGTGTGGGTCTACTGCGGTACTGGAAACAAGGGTTGCATCTGGGGACCTCCGGACCCAATCACTACTACAATCACATTCGCACGTACTCGTACAGGCGGTAGTAACTAAGTAACGGCGATTTTTATACCGGAATATACGGCTGTAGACCGGCCATCAGGTATGATGACACTCACCCGCCTACGGAAAAGGGTCGTCGAGGTGTCGGGAGGGGTGGAGGAGGGTGGAGTACTGTCCTTGCGGCCCGACGAATGAACGTCTTTCATAGTTGAGCGTTTCGTCAAACCCGGTGCCACCGAATCATAAAACCGAGCCGAAGATGCTGGGTGATGGAGCGGAATTGCCCTCCAGGGAGATGCCGATGCCGTCGATCACTTTCCTTCCGCCGGACGAGCAGACACCGGTGGAGCTAATTGACGCTCCGAGGGAGCTTGCATGCGCTGACCTGACAATCGCGGTTCCCAGGACACCACCTTCCCTGGACATCACGTGTCTCCCTGCACACCTCGTGGTTCGGCGCAAGGACACGGCAGTTCACGGCGCAACAGTCCATGGGGCATCAGAGTTCGAGAAGATTTTCAAACACAAGGGAAGCAAGAGCACAGCTAAGGTGGACATTGATGTTTCCGGCCTCTGGCCAAGAGCTCCACCATGCTCCGGAGCGTGCTTCGTATGCCTCGGGGATGACGGTGGCATGCTCATGAATGTGTGCGATTGCAAATGGCTGCGTGTCCATCCGAATTGCCTCGAGTCGCTCATGCTGACCCACCAGACAAGTCGCTGCGCAGTATGCACCAAGTCTCTGCAGTACGAGCCCAGGAGAGAAAAGCCTCAGGAGAAGACTGACACGTGGCCCAAGCGCTCCGCTGCTGCGCTTTCCCTCCTCGTCTCCTCCGCTTTCACTACCGCCCTGGGCGCTACCCTGTTAGGGCTGGCCATATGCACTGCGAGTGGCGGCGTCGCAAACGTGCCGGCGGGCTTCTGGAGTTTCGCCGGGCCGCTCCTCATGTTGCAGGGCACCTCGACGCTGCTTCTGGTCATCGGGCTGCACCTGAAGCGGCCACAACTGTGTGGTCAACCGCTCGATCACTGGCATTCCATCATCTTCCTCATCGGAGTGTGGGCCATGGTGGGCGGTGTGTTTTTTACGGTGTGATGCGGCACCCCCGGCGCAAATCCATCAGCACAAGGCCCTCCTATTCGGCCCATCAGGTGGCCCAGCTTACCACCATCAGGTCTCCGGAGGGGGCGGCGGCGTCGGGCATGGCCAACTGCCCATCGAGTCTTCGTCAGCGCATCAGGAGCCAAAAAGATACCTGCTTCGCGGGGCGGCGGTGCCAAGTGTACTTGCAAGGGAGGGCGACGCGCATCCCACAGCAGAAGAGGAGGGAACGCCGACCTGCGACGGCATTGGTGCTCCGAGCCCCTCGCGTACGGCCACGCGCCGTGCGCCTCGTGCCCAAGGCGGCAGGAGCCCCTTGAGCTAACAAGTACAACTCTGGCTCGATAACGTTCTAGCAGGGCGCGCTCTGTGATGAAAGTGATGGTCGCATGGTCCACGAAATATGTAATATCTCGTCTCAAAACCGAACCCGACACACTCTCACTCATCACTCTGACTCTCTTGCACCCTCTGAGCGGAGCAGGTAGCAGGTTGAGGGTAGAGCTCGTCGACCGGGGACGGCGAGCGATGCGAGATGATTGAGCGCCGCATGATGGAGCGTGAGCCGTGAGCGTGACCCGTGACCGTGTACCTGATGTGCGATGATGATACCACAGCGTATCATATGAACCGAACTCTACTTTTCGTCGGCGTCCGCCATAACAACATCACGGGCGACGGCGCTGCGCAGCTCACAGCCGCTGTCCCGTGAGGGCAACCCCCGTTAACGCCCCAATATATCTTAAATATATCCTCAGGCGATGTTCAACGGGCGATCCCGATCACCTCGAGTCAGATGCGCGCTGACACAGCTGGACTCGATCACGAAGCTGGACCTGTTTGTCGGCATGATTGTGATGGGTGTCGATGGAGCGCTCGAGTTTGGGTCTGCTTCTTGGCGGGTGCCCCCTGGAAGTTTCGTGCCGTAAACTTTCCGGATCCGTACTGTTTTCAACTGTACTTGCATGCGGAACTCCGACCCTGTCACTGGACATCTTGGATCAGGAGGCGACGTCATACGCGTAGCCGCCCTTGTGCTCGTGCCCGCACAGCACGGCCGCAACGCATGTGAGTGCCGACGGAACGCCTTCGAGAGCACGATCATAATCCCATTTAGGGATGCATGCGAGCGAGGTTCGGCAGCGGCGAATGCATGCAAGAAACGGTGCGCACAGCTCAGAACTTCATCAACGGTACACAACTCTACTGAGACACGTTCACAGTCTACACACATTGTCGTGAATTTTTATGCCGACCCGCCAAGTCCAGCTGGCCGAGCGCGTGGCGCTCACGTTGGAGCGCCACGCCAAGGAGCTCTGTGAGCTCACAAATCGTCACATGAGCGCTGACGAGAGGGAGGCCGTCGCGCTCGCGATCCCAATACTCGTGCAGCTTCTCAAGGGCGGCCATGGAGCCTCGGCAGCTGCACTCGCGATTGACCACCTTGCCGTCAACAGCGCCGCGAACACGAACGCCATCTGTGAGGCGGGCGCCATCGCGCCGCTCGTGGCACTGCTGCAGGCGGGGGCTGGCTCGGAGGCGGCGACGAATGCGGCGGGCGCGCTGTGGACCCTCGCCTACTTAAACGACACCAACCGGAACGCCATCTGTGAGGCGGGCGCCATCGCGCCGCTCGTGGCACTGCTGCAGGCGGGGGCTGGCTCGGAGGCGGCGACGAATGCGGCGAGCGCGCTGTGGAGCCTCGCCAACTCAACCGACACCAACCGGAACGCCATCTGTGAGGCGGGCGCCATCGCGCCGCTCGTGGTGCTGCTGCAGGCGGGGGCTGGCTCGGAGGCGGCGACGAATGCGGCGGGCGCGCTGGGGAACCTCGCCAACTCAAACGACACCAACAAGAACGCCATCCGTGAGGCGGGCGCCATCGCGCCGCTCGTGGCGCTGCTGCAGGCGGGGGCTGGCTCGAAGGCGGCGACGATTGCGGCGGGCGCGCTGCGGAACCTTGCCACCTCAAACAACACCAACAAGAACGCCATCCGCGAGGCGGGCGCCATCGCGCCGCTCGTGGCGCTGCTGCAGGCGGGGGCTGGCTCGGAGGCGGCGACGAAGGCGGCAGGCGCGCTGCGGAACCTCGCCAACTCAACCGACACCAACCGGAACGCCATCCGCGAGGCGGGCGCCAT
>ENA-UOXG01002225-UOXG01002225.1-mixed-culture-metagenome-genome-assembly--contig:-NODE-2225-length-10613-cov-41.469312_pt1 | contig 10613 bp, 8 predicted proteins | sample MGYA00238159_ERZ761634 | MGnify/ENA primary metagenome ERZ761634 (study PRJEB28908, sample SAMN08776845) | mixed culture metagenome | isolation source: Freshwater growth medium | place: USA... | reverse complement strand
TTGCTCGCCCCAGAAGACAACTAATCTAGCGCCTTCGGCGCTAGAACCCACCGGGCGGTTGTACCACTAGCACCGTACCAGCAAGACCACGCTTGGACGCTACACGTCGTACGAACATGGTTTTCGAACAATGGCACCAGTGTACCTCGGCACCCGTGAATGCGCCAGCTGTGGCTTCAGGGGCGTCCCGGACGGCATGCAATTCTTCGTCGGGCGGCGGTTGGCCGTTTTGTAACGAAACTGTACAACACTTGTTCCGGCGATCAAACTATCGGATATCATACAGCGTGTGCTGGACAGAAGGTCGACTGCCCATCCCTGCTCGCGAGCGCAAAGGAACCCGTCTGCACTACCGTTGGCCCGCCGAGCGCAGACGCGTACGATCGTCGCGCGCTCCCATGCCCAGCGCCGTGCCGCGCGCGCGTGGCGCCAGCCCCGCAGCGCCCGCGCCGAGCAATTGCCCTGCTGGGCACGCCCGCGCCGAGCAACTTCGCTGGGCGCGCACGCGCGGGAGCTAACCCAGTGGCCGCACGCCGGCGATCGATATCGTGCGACTCATCGCGCGCTACCTGCCCGCCTGCTTTCCTACGCAGATTTCATCCTGAAGAACTTCAAGACACCGAACCCGAGAGCCTCAAGATTCATGCTGCGCCTTCTGCTCTTCGCATTACCACTCGTCGTCGCATCGCCGGCGGCGTTCGACGCACAGGAGATCGACGCCCTTCAGATCGAGGTGCAGGTTCCGCTGCAGATCGAGGTGCGATCTCCGCCCGAGTCCCGCCCTCTTCGCCCAGCCGCCACGCGAGAACAACACGACAGCCCTGCACTCCACTCCACTCCGCACGCACGACACCCGCCAACCGCAAACATCACAATGGACGCGCTGCGGCACTAGAATGCGGGCAAGACGATCCACCCCACGATCTTCTTCGTCACCAACCTCTTCAGAGCCCAGGGATACAAGCCCACCATCCACAGGTGTGCCCCCCAGCCCGGCCGGCTATCACACATGCGTAGAAACATGTGGCGCAGCTTCGGTCGGCCCTGCCGCTGCGCGCGCGAGGCCGGTGCGCATGCTGAAGGCGCACGCGCACGAGGCCGCGCGCGTGCGATGTCCGCTCCCGCGCCTGCCCGACTACGTAGACTCCGCGCCCGCCGAGGCGCGATGCTAGCGCGATGCAACTTGCGCTGGCCATCGGCACGTGCGAGCGCGCCGCCTCGCCTGTTTTGCTGACGGCTTGCGAGTTGCTTCCCCGACGCAGGCAGCCGCGGCTGCGTGCGGTCGGGCTCGACGGCCACCGCACCCTCTCGACATCTCCGCCACGACCGGCAGGCACAACGTCGACACCACAGTCACAAGAGGATCCGGCCGCATGGCCCAGTCTACGCGAAGCCTCTGTGCCTGTGAAAACTGTGCCTGTGAGCCGGGCGTGGACGTCCTCGAGGCTGCGGCCCCGTCGGCGCACTGCTCGACCTGCTCACCATCGAGTGCGGCGCCGTCGACTCCATCCTGGTCATCGGCGCCTTGACCGCCACAACAAGCACCACCGCGGCCTCGTCGAGGCATGATCCCTCCTCATGCACTTGTCTTGTCGCCTCTGGCGGCGTCGCTGACGGAGATGGAGTCGGACTCGATCATGCTCGAGGCGCCGGTGCTGTCGGCGCGCTGTTCGTCCCGAGCGCCAGCGCGCCCAAGGCTACCGAGCCCGGCGCGTGCGCATCGCCGCGCGCGCATCGCCCCGGGTGTACCCCGGGTGTGCAGCCGACAATGTCCTCGGGCACAGGCCGGCGCGGCCGTGGTCTCTGGAGACGTTCAAGAGCGGCCTCGCGCTGCCAAAGCGCAGGCACGATCTGCGCGACCGGGGATCGCGTCGTTCCAAAGGCCGCCGATCCTAACAGGGACTGCGTCGTCCAGAAGGGCGCCGCCGCCTTAACGCCCAGACAAGACCAGCCTCCGCCGAGCATGTGGCCCCGATCTCAAAGGCGCCGGCGATCACCGAGCGGCTGCAGCGGTTGCCCCGGAGGCGCCAGCGTTGGGTGCTTCACACATGTCGTTGGGGTGCTTGGCAGTGCGAACCAAGGCATTGCCACGCCGGCGCCGCCTCTCGCCACGTGGCGAGATCCACCACACATCACCGCCTCCCGCACGAAGCCAGCCCGACTCACCCGTGTACCACTCACCTTCAACTACACCGCACACACCACGCACTCACATCACCGCCTGCCACTCGCAGCCCGCTTCCACTCCCGTGCCCCAGCTGACATGTTTCTTGTGCCTGCGCGCAGCCCTCGCAATATAAGACCTTCTCGCCGCCCGCGGCGGGCGGCGAGACCCCTGGTTCGTCCTACCAGCTTCATGAGGACAACAATGCCTTGGTCGCCGCCGGCCAAGGCGCTAAGCACGATGAGCCGCTTGCGGTGCGCGCAATCACTGCACGAATGCGGGCAAAAAGGCCGCTAGCAGCCTGCAGGCCATTCCCAGTACTTGCAAAGGGGACGCGTGTGGCCACCGCACCATGATCGACCCTGCCTCCACCCTCCGCATGGCAAGTCCACGCCACGCAGCCGTGCTCTCCCAATGAGCTCACGACCGAGCGATGGTACGCTGCAATCTCTCGCCCGCAGGTGCATTTGGGCAAGACGACCGCCATGGCGCTCACTTCAACGGCCACCCAATCTGACGAGACGTACTCGAGCGAGCTCGCCACGATCAATGGCAATCCTGGATCGCTCTACCAGCACCGCGAGGGCAACGCATCGGCCGCTTCTTCCGAGCAGGTGATCGCCAGCAGTACCGAATGGCGGCCGCGACGTGCTCTCTCCGCCGCGCAACGGCCCATCTCTCTCGCCTCTGGCCGCGGCGACCTCTCTCGCCTCCGCCTCAGAGTGCCCGCCTCCAACGTGCCCGTTCTGGTCGTTCGACCACCGCCATCGCCACTGCCATCGCTGCCACCATCGCCGCTCCTACCATTTCCGCCGCCTCCATCGCCGGCGCAGTCGCCGCCGCCGCCGTCGCCGCCGCCGCCGCCGCCGCCGCAGCCGTCGCCGCCACCATTGCCACCGCCGTCACCACCGCCCTCGCTGCCGCCGTCGCCGCCGCCGTCGCCGACGTCGCCATCTTCCCCGCCATCATCGCCACTGCCATCTGCGCCCCCGTCGCCCCCTCCTTCGCCCCCGTCGCCGCCCCTTCATCCTCCGCCGCCTCCGTCCCCCCCGCGGTCGCCACCACCGTCGACGCCGCCGCCTCCGTCACCATCTTCGCCGAATCCGTATCCGTCGCCTCCGTCGCCCCTGCCATGTCCCACGCCGTCGCCGCCCCCCTCGCTGCCCTCGCCATCTCTGCGGCCTCTATCGCCCCCGGCATCTCCCCCGCCGTCGCCCCAGCCGTTGCCCCTCTCCTCGCCGCTCCCACCATCGCTGCCGCCTCCGCCATCGCCATCGCCACTGCCATCGCTGCCACCATCGCCACTCCTACCATGTCCGCTGCCTCCATCGCCGGCGCAGTCGCCGCCGCAGTCGCCGCCGCCGTCGCTGCCGCCGCCGTCGCCGCCGCCGCCGCCGCCGCCGCCGTTCCCACCGTCGTCACCTCTCCTGTCGCCATCGCCGTCACAACCGCCCGCGCTGCTGCCGTCGCCGCCGCCGTCGCCGTCGCCATCATCCCCGCTGCCATCGCCACCGCAGTCTCCGCCGCCGTCGCCCCCTCCTTCGCCCCCATCGCCACCCCTTCCTTATCTGCCGACTCCGTCCCCCCAGCAGTCGCCGTCGCCGTCGCCACCGCCGCCTCCGTCGCCCCCGCAGTCGCCGCCCCCCTCGCCGCCACCACTATCTCCGCCACCCACGCCGCCGCCTTCGCCACCGCCACAGCCAACATCGCCGCCGCCATCGTCGCCACCATCCCCGCCGCGGTCTCCGAAGCCATCCCAACTCTCCCCTTCATCCTCGCCGCCGCACCCGTTGCCGCACCCGTCGCCGCCTCCATCGCCACCGCCATCTTCGCCGTCGTCGCCCCCACCGTCGACCCCCCCGTCGCCGCCCCTTCCCTCTCCGTCACCTCCTTCCCCCCCGCAATCGCCGCCGCCGTCGCCGTCGCCCCCGCAGTCGCCCCCACCCTCGCCGCCCCCACCCTCGCTGCCCCCACCTTATCTGCCGTCTCCACCACCGCCATCGCCGCCGCCGTCGCCGCCTCAATCACCCCCGACGTCGCCGCCGCCGCCGCCGTCCCCGCATTCGCCGCCCCCCTCGCCGCCTCCGCCGCCCCCACCGTCACCACCGTCGTCGCCGACGCCCACGACGCCGCTGCCACCATGGTCGCCGCCACCCTCGCCTCCACCACCTTCACAGCCGCCCGCACCACCCGGGGGGTTCGTCTCGGCCACGTTTACCATCGCAGGTGATTCTTTCAACTCGGGTGACGAGTTCGATCGGAAGCAGATGCACTTCCCTGGCGCCCTCCTCGCCATGGCCATGTACGGCCGCTCGGATGCCGAGTGCCCTGAACCCGAGTGCTGCATGGCCATGGGCATCACGTGGGCCGCGGGCAAGCGCCCTGCATCCAATTTCGTCGAGCGCACTGGCGGCATTTACATGTACAATAACATCGCCGGCACGGAATACTACCTCACCAGCTGCGCCCTCGGCACCGACTGCACCGACAGCGGCCCGCACACTCATGCGTCGGCGAGCGTGGGCACGGAGCTCGACTGCAATCTCAACGACGGCCGCAAGTCTCTCGACTGCATCTGGGCCGCCGACTCGCCTCTTGACCGTGAAAGGATCCTGGCGGCCGCGCCGCTGGCAGTTTGCCTCACGGTGTACATCATCGAGTGCGGTCCACTACGCGGCAACCACGGCTCGTGCTCGAACTCGGCGTCGTGCCCGTACCTGTCAACCGCGGTTGGCGGCACTGGCCTCTACCGCAACCCAGATGGCAAGTCCACCATCGAGCCACGCGCCATCTTTCACCATGCTACATGCACTGGTGCCGAGCGTGATTCGGCCGACGGGCTGTGCAAGGGCGCGCGCAAGGTCTTCGAGATCGCACTCGAGGAGCTCTTCATCGAAGGCAAGATTGGGGACTCCGACGTCAAGTACTCGTTCCCGTACGAACAGACGAATGCGAACGAGGACACTGCGTGCGAGCCCGTCGAGAACGCGGCGGACTCGGACGGTGTGCCTTGGAATCGGGTGGAGTGCTTTGACCTCGCACTCGTGCTGCTCAGGCTCGCGTCGTTCGTCTGGGCGATTTGCGCGTCGTCGCGGAGACGATCCGGCCCGAACGATCGCTTTGCGAATCAGAGGCAGCGTCACCAGCGCTTCGCATTGGCCTTGCTCGTGCTCCTCGTCCCGCGGGTGAGTGCCATGGCGACAACGGCTCCACCCGATGGCGATGGAACTGGTGCGCATCGGGCAGAGTCGGCGCAGACGCCGCCGCTGCGACCGCTGCCGCCCACTCAATTCTGCGCCGATGATGTAAACAGCGGCGCCTTGGACTCGAGCGGCGCCCCCCTGCCGTGCTCCTACTTCTCAGCACAGCCCTCCGCGTGTGCCTCGTATTTCATCGCGCGGACCAAGTGCCCGGTCGCGTGTGGCACGTGCCCGCCTGATCCTCCAGGCGTTATGGCCTCAACCGGCGCCGAAACGAGCCATCGCGCGCTTGCTGTCGGGATGCACACAGTGCAGCTCAACGACCGTCGTGCGCAGCAGACCCAGGCCGGCGTCGTCCCCAGCCCGACCAGCGCACTCAGCCCTTCTGCAGGCAGCAGCCCCGTTACGGCCCCACCGTTGCCGCGATCCCTTTTGCCACCCTTGCCCGCGTCGCCCACCCCATCAACGCCGCTGCCATCCCCGACAGGCCTGCCATCACGCCTATCACCACCCCCACTAGTGCTTCCACCCACGCTATCCTTGTACCCTCTGGACTCTAGCCCGACGCCGCCTTGGTCCTCAGCACCGCCCCCACCCATGGCGCTATCGCCGATTCCAACGCCACCACATGTTCGGACGCCATCCCAGCCGCCTCCATCGTTGCTCATATTGCCGCCTCCGCCGCTCCCGTGCACTGTGCTGCCCTGCACCAAGGCCAGCGACATTCCCCGGCAGCTTGTGCCCAGCCACCGCCGTGAGCTGCAGGCCGCCGTGAGCACCAGTGCGGGTCTGCTCAGTGCACTCGACAACCCCGACGTCGGCCACATCGTCCTTGCCCCCGGCACCTACGCCCTCAGCGCCGAGCTCAGCATCACCAGGAGCGTCGTCCTCGAGGCGGCGGTGGCAGGCTCGGTCGTGCTGGATGCACAAGCGGGCTCCTCGAGTGAGCGTCGTGTGCTGAACATCAACCCGGGCTCGTCGGGAGTCGTGCAACTGGTCGGGCTCAACATCACAGGAGGCTACTTCGGGACCTTTGGAAATAATGGCGGCGGAGTCTACGTCGGGTCAGGCACGGTCACATTTTCGTCTAGCTCCATCTCGAGAAACACAGCCAGCTATCATGGCGGCGGTGTCTTCGTCGAGTCAGGCACGGTCACATTTTGGTTTAGCTCCATCTCGGGAAACACAGCCAACGATTTTGGCGGCGGTGTCTACGTCCGGTCAGGCACGGTCACATTTTCGTCTAGCTCCATCTCGAGAAACACAGCCAGCTATCATGGCGGCGGTGTCTTCGTCGAGTCAGGCACGGTCACATTTTGGTTTAGCTCCATCTCGGGAAACACAGCCAACGATTTTGGCGGCGGTGTCTACGTCCAGTCAGGCACGGTCACATTTTCGTCTAGCTCCATCTCGGGAAACACAGCCAGCTATCATGGCGGCGGTGTCTACGTTGGAAGGTTGCAACCTGGCACAGTGGCCTTCCTCTCGTGCAACATATATGGAAACACTTTGTTCTCGGGTTGGGGTAACAATGTCAAAGTAAGTCTTGATGCTGCAGGCAACGTCTGCTCCTTCGCAATGACCCTCAGCAACGTCTATGGCACAGTCTCAACTTGCGCGGCACCGCCACCCGCGTCGCCTCCCACGCCACCCGCATCGCCGCCGCCGCCGTCGCCGCCGCCCTCGCCGCCCTCGCCGCCGCCGTCGCCACCCTCGCCACCCGCGTCGCCACCCTCGCCACCCTCACCACCGTCGCCGCCGCTGCCGCCGAATGTTCCAGGCACCTCGGTAGTGAGCGACAGCGCCGGCCTGATCAGCGCACTCGACAACCCCGACGTCGGCCACATCGTCCTGGCCCCCGGCACCTACGCCCTCAGCGCCGAGCTCAGCATCACCAGGAGCGTCGTTCTCGAGGCGGCGGTGGCAGGCTCGGTCGTGCTGGATGCACAAGCGAGCTCCTCGAGTGAGCGTCGTGTGCTGAACATCAACCCGGGCTCGTCGGGCGTCGTGCAGTTGATCAAACTCGGCATCACGGGAGGCTATTCCTATGGATATGGCGGCGGTGTCTATGTCGAGTCAGGCACGGTCTCAATCATCAACTGCCAAGTGTATTCCAACGCTGTTTATCGAGGCGGCGGTGTCTCTGTCATTGGAGGCGCAGTCTCAATCATCAGCTCTCAGATCTACTCCAACTCAGCTACCTCTGGCGGTGGTGTCAGTGTCGAAAGAGGCACAGTCGCCATTGTCAGCTCTCAAATCCACTCCAACTCATATCTCAATGTCTATGTCAACTACTATAGCACCGCCTGCTCCTTCGCAACGACCCTCACCGACGTCGATGGCACAGTCTCTACTTGCCCGGCACCGCCACCCGCGTCGCCTCCCACGCCACCCGCATCGCCGCCGCCGCCGTCGCCGCCACCGCCGCCGCCCTCGCCGCCGCCGTCGCCACCCTCGCCACCGTCGCCGCCACCGCCGCCCTCGCCGCCGCCGCCGCCGCCGCCGCCGCCGCTGCCGCCGTATGCGCCAGGCACCTCGGTGGTGAGCGACAGCGCCGGCCTGATCAGCGCTCTCGACAACCCCGACGTCGGCCACATCGTCCTGGCCCCCGGCACCTACGCCCTCAGCGCCGAGCTCAGCATCACCAGGAGCGTCATCATCGAGGCGGCGGTGGCAGGCTCGGTCGTGCTGGATGCACAAGCGAGCTCCTCGAGTGAGCGTCGTGTGCTGAACATCAACCCGGGCTCGTCGGGCGTCGTGCAGTTGATCGGGCTCAACATCACAGGAGGCTACACGAACTTTGGAAATAATGGCGGCGGAGTCTATGTCGGGTCAGGCACGGTCACATTTTCGTCTAGCTCCATCTCGGGAAATACAGGCAAATATGGCGGCGGTGTCTACGTCGGGTCAGGCGCGGTCACATTTTCGTCTAGCTCAATCTCGGGAAACACAGCCAGCCAACATAGACAAGGCGGCGGTGTCTACGTCGAGTCAGGCACGGTCACATTTTCGTCTAGCTCCATCTCGGGAAACACAGCCGACTATTTTGGCGGCGGTGTCTACGTCCAGTCAGGCACGGTCAAATTTTCGTCTAGCTCCATCTCGGGCAACACAGCCGGCTATTATTGTGGCGGCGTCTACGTCTTTTCAGGCACGGTCACATTTTCGTCAAGCTCCATCTCGGGAAACACAGGCCGCTATTATGGCGGCGGTGTCTACGTCCAGTCAGGCACGGTCACATTTTCGTCAAGCTCCATCTCGGGAAACACAGCTGATCAAGGCGGCGGTGTCTACGTCCAGTCAGGCACGGTCATAGGTCATAGCACGGTCACATTCGAAAGCTCTCAGATTTACTCCAATCGTGCCACATCAGCACTCTGGTATACTTTTGGGTACGGCGGTGGTGTGGCCATCTATGGTGGCACCGTCACATTCGATAGCTGCCAATTGTATTCCAACACAGCTGATCAAGGTGGCGGTGTCTACATTGCTGGATCGTGGCAACCTGGCACAGTGGCCTTCTTCTTGTGCAACATATCTGGAAACACTGTGTCCTCGGGTGGGGGTAACAATGTCGCAGTAAGTCTTGATGCTGCTGTAGGCAACGTCTGCTCCTTCGCAATGACCCTCACCGACGTCTATGGCACAGTCTCGACTTGCCCGGCACCGCCACCCGCGTCGCCTCCCACGCCACCCGCGTCGCCACCCTCGCCACCCTCACCGCCGTCGCCGCCGTCGCCGCCGTATGCGCCAGGCACCTCGGTGGTGAGCGAGAGCGCCGGCCTGATCAGCGCACTCGCCAACCCCGACGTCGGCCACATCGTCCTGGCCCCCGGCACCTACGCCCTCAGCGCCGAGCTCAGCATCACCAGGAGCGTCATCATCGAGGCGGCGGTGGCAGGCTCGGTCGTGCTGGATGCACAAGCGAGCTCCTCGAGTGAGCGTCGAGTGCTGAACATCAACCCGGGCTCGTCGGGCGTCGTGCAGTTGATCGGGCTCGGCATCACGGGAGGCTACTCCTATGGATATGGCGGCGGTGTCTACGTCGAGTCTGGCACGGTCTCAATCATCAACTGCCAAGTGTATGCCAACGAAGCTGGTCAAGGCGGCGGTGTTTCTATCATTGGCCAAGTGTATGCCAATCATGAAGGCACGGTCTCAATCATCAGCTCTCAGATCTACTCCAACTCGGCTACCTCTGGCGGTGGTGTCAGTGTCGAAAGAGGCACAGTCGCAATTGTCAGCTCTCAAATCCACTCCAACTCATATCTCAATGTCTATGTCAACTACTATGGCACCGCCTGCTCCTTCGCAACGACCCTCACCGACATCGATGGCACAGTCTCTACTTGCCCGGCACCTCCACCCGCGTCGCCTCCCACGCCACCTTCGCCACCATCTCCCCCGCCACCTTCGCCACCGCCGCCCTCGCCCTCGCCTCCGCCGCCGCCGCCGATGCCGCCTCCACCCGGACCGCCACCCTTACCGCCACCTCCGTCACCGCCGCCTCCGCCTTCGCCGCCTCCGCCCTCGCCCTCACCACCACCGCCGACTCCGCCACTTCCGTCACCGCCCCCCCCCACACCACCTCCGCCATCTCCACCACCACCGCTACCGCCGCCTCCATCTCATCCGCCTGCTCTGCCGCCTCTAACGCCACCGCCAAGCCCGCCACCATCGCCTCCACCGCCTTCCCCACCTCCCTCCCCACCTCCACCGCTGCTGCCGGGATGCCGATGCACAAACGAGTGCATCAATCGTGCCCATTTCTCAATGGACGGGTTTTGCGACGACGGGGGCGATGGCTCTGTTTCTGCAGAGTGTCTGCTCGGCACGGACTGTGAGGACTGCGGGGGCGTTGCGCGTTGCTACTGGCCGCCACTGCCACCGCATCCTTTTTCGCCTCCATCACGACCCCCACCGTCCCCCTCCCCATCCCCGCCGGCTCTGCCGCCGCCACCACAACCGCCTGTCTCGCCCTCGCCGCTGCAACCCCCCTCGAACCCTCCTTCGACAACGCCTCCTTCACCACCTCCATCCGCACCCCCGCCCTCGCGACCACCTTATCCACCACCGCCGCCTCCGCCCTCGCCGCCTCCGCCCTCGCCCTCACCACCTCCGCCGCAATCGCCGCCCCAGCCCTCGCCGCCCCAGCCCTCGCCCTCACCACCGCCGCCGCCCTCGCCGCCCCCGTCCTCGCCTCCTCCTCCTTCGTCGCCTCCATCGCCACCCCCTCCATCGCCTCCGCC
>ENA-UOXG01002212-UOXG01002212.1-mixed-culture-metagenome-genome-assembly--contig:-NODE-2212-length-10663-cov-36.969551_pt1 | contig 10663 bp, 20 predicted proteins | sample MGYA00238159_ERZ761634 | MGnify/ENA primary metagenome ERZ761634 (study PRJEB28908, sample SAMN08776845) | mixed culture metagenome | isolation source: Freshwater growth medium | place: USA... | reverse complement strand
CAATCATATGCAATCATATGCAATCATATGCAATCATATGCAATCATATGCAATCTTATGCAATCTTATGCAATCAGAGGCCATTCGAGGCCATTCGAGGCGCACCAGCAAGTCGAGTACCAACTCCTGCGGCGCCTGGCATTCACGCCGCGGCCGCTGTGCATTCACAGCCGAGGAGGGTGAGACGCTGTCGGCGGAGGCGGCGGAGGCGACGAGGGCGGCCTGCATGGCCGCGACCTCGTCCGCGTCCTCGTCCTCGTCATTAGGCCTGTAGTCGTCCTCCTCGCCCCCGCCCCCGTCCCCGCCCCCGCCCCCGCCCCCGCCCCCATCGGCCGTCTCGAGCGCCGTCCTGAGCGTCGGCTGATCGAGACCACTCACCGCGCTCGGCGCCCAGGGAGATCGTGACGAGATCCGCCGCGCCGCCGCCGTCTCGGGCACCTCGACCGGCACCGCGCGCGCGATCTCGTACCGCCAGATCGCATCTCCCGAGGTCGAGATCACATCGGAGGCGCCGGGCGCGGCCGAGGTTGCGATCTCGCCATGCGTCGCACGGCTGATGACGGGTGATTGCGTGCCTCCGCCGCTGATGACGGGTGATTGCGTGCCTCCGCCGCTGATGACGGGTGATTGCGTGCCTCCGGCTGGGCTGCGAACGTCCAACACGGCGCTCGGGCTGTGGAACGTAACGACCGACCTCGTACCTGATGAGGGACGTCATCACATCATCAGCGGCGCAATCACAGCTCTCAGCGGCGCTCATCAGCGGGATCACTCTCCATGGCGCAATCAGTGGCCGCAATCAGGGCCGCAATCAGTGGCCGCAATCGGTGGCCGCAATCAGTGGCCGCAATCAGTGGCCGCAATCGGTGGCCACGCCGCTGCGCCGTCAACGAAGCGCCGTCCCGAGCGCGTACCCGGCGGCAGCGGCAGCGTCAGCCGATAATGAAGCGTCTCCGCCGGCCGAACAGTCCCCGTATAGATGGAGGGCGCCGTCCCGAGCGCGCTCATGTTCAACGGCAACTGCTCTCGCCAGTAGCCGCGGCAGGTAGAGGAGAGCGAGCGGCTCAGGCAACCTAATTAGGGAGGCAATTAGGGAGGCAATCAGCATGCAATCAGCATGCAATGAGAGGAGAGCGAGCGGCTCAAGCAACCTTGAGGCCCTCCCTCACCAAGCAAGTGTGAACTTGCGCCTGCGCCGCCGCTGCCGCCGCTGCCGCCGCCGCCGCCGCTGCCTCCTCCTCCTCCGCCGTCGCCGCCGCCGACGCCGCCGCCGACGCCGCCGCCATCGGCCGCGCGGTTGGCCACCCAGTCGCCTTCCTCCTCTTCCAAATCGGGAATACCCGGTGGAAGCAAGACGCTCAACGGCTCGCAGTAGCCGCATGCCGGGTCGAGAACACAGGTGTCGCGTGTGGAATAGCTCAGCTCGCATGCATACGTGTACTCGAGCGCCTGCGATCGCGTGCGCGGCGCCAGTCATGAGTCAATCAGAGCCAATCAGAGCCAATCAGAGCCAATCAGATCCAATTAGAGCCAATCAGAGGCAATCCCCTATCCGACGTCATCAACGGCAATCAAGATGCTCACGCGGTGTGAAGCTCACCTGGTCGCGCGGTGTGAAGCTCTGGCCGTTGAGAGAGAGGCGTACCGCGACGGCGCCCGCCCGGCGCGGCGGCGTCGGGCAGACGACGGTGGCGCGCCCACGATGGCGCGCTGCCACGATGGCGTCCCCAATCATGCAGAGGGTCTCACCTGATGAGGGAGGCAATCCCAGGCAATCACAGGCACTCAGGGGGGCTCACGAGAACATCACGTCGGCGTCATCAAGCGTCATCAAGCGTCATCAAGCGTCATCAGGCGTCATCAGGCGTCATCAGGCAGAGGGCCTCACTCAGGCTTCCAAACGCCTCAAGACCGAGTACAACGATGGTGATGAGCTGTGCCCCGGCTGCGGACCCCCGCGACGGCTGCAGTTGCACGAGCGTTGGGTGTGGATAGTACCTGATGAGGGAGGCCATCAGCGCTCATCAGTACCCATCAGCTCTCATCAGCGGTCATCAGCGGTCATCAGAGGTCATCAGTGGTCATCAGCGGTCATCAGTGGTCATCAGCAGCACTTCGAGGTCATCCGCGTACTGATAGAAGGGCATCTCCCGAGGACCCGCGTGCGCCCCGGGAGCGAACTCGATGCCGTTGAGTGAGAGTCGGAGGGCGACGCTTGACGGCAAGAGACCGACAGCGGGGGGAGCGACGCAGAGAACGAGGGTGGCGCTCGAGCGAGTCGCTTGAACGGTGCCGTTGAGCGCATGGCTGCAGATCGAGAGGAGATCATCAGCGGTCATCAGAGGTCATCAGAGGTCACCAGAGGTCATCAGAGGTCATCAGAGGTCATCAGACGCCATCAGACGCCATCAGTGGTCATCAGTGTAGAGCTTACGGGTAGCCCTCGAACGCATGGCCTTCAAACGGTCCGAACTTGCACAGGGAGGCCGACGGCGTGGTGCGCGCAAAACCCTCGAAGCCGTCGCCGCGCAGGTAGAGGCGCGTCCCCCCGTGCACGGGCCCCCCGGCGGGTAGGACAGAGGAGAGTGTGAACGGGCGGGCAAGTGTGAAGAGGAGTGGGTGTCGTCGCCCCCCTACCCAGTCGGCGTAGTCGGCGCCAAACGGAGCGGAGATGGAGATCTCGATCGGCACGCGCCCAGGAGAACGCGCGCCCCAAGCGGGCGACGCGCATGCAAACGCGCCGTCGTCGAGCGCCGTGCCGGGCACGCGCACGCCCGTCGGTCCGCCGAAGCGGCACTGACCGCCCAATACGGCGCTGCCCGCGACGGCGCGCACCTCGCGAAGAATATCGAAGCCCCTGCCTAATATGGTCAAGGGGACGCCCCCGTTCAGGAAGGCGCCGGTCGGCGAAACGGTCGAGAGCGCTGGCAGCGGGAAGATGGCGAATGCATCGGCGCTGCTCGCATTGAGTTTCGTCAACGACTCGGCGGCGAGACGGGCGGCGGCGAGGCGAAGCAGCTGCTGCGCGTCTGTCTCCGGTGGCTCCGGTGGCGACGGCGGCACAGCGGATGGCGGCATGCGGGGGGTGGTCGTCGTCGTCTCGGTCGAATTACCGTCGTCATCAGGCGACGGCGACGGCTCGGGAGGTGGCGGCGGCGGCGGCGGCGGCGGGCGCAATTGCCAGGGCAGCGTCGGTGCGATCTCACCGGTAGCTCGAGTCTCGTCAACACCGTTGATGGTAATCCCAATCCGTACGTAGAGCAGCCCGCCGCCACCGCCGTCTCCGCCGCCACCAGCGACGCCGTCGTGGGCTGACGCGCCGTCGTGGGCTGACGCGCCGTCGTGGGCGTGCGCGCCGTCGTGGGCGGCGCCATGGCTGTCGCTCGTGCCATTCGCCCACGACGGCGGCACGAGCCCGTACACGTCCCGCGGCGAGTGGCATCGCAACTGCGTATCGCTCAGCCGCGTGGCGCTCGTCTGACGAAACTTGTCCCCACGCGCCGCGGTGAAGATGCACCGAGGGGTTGCATGCGGCAGGCCGGAGAAGCCGACGCCTTGCACTAGGAGGAGCGTGCGGCTCGTGCCGGCGGGCGGCGTGACTGAATGGACTTGGAGGCTTGGGTAGATGGCGATCCGCACCTGCACTCAGAGGCGATCAGACCCCATCAGAGGCCATCAGAGGCACACCGAGGCACTCAGAGGTCATCAGGGGCCATTAGAGGCCATCAGAGGCCATCAGAGGCTCTCAGAGGCCATCAGAGGCACTCAGAGGTCATCAGAGGCCATCAGAGGCGCACCGGCGAGATCGGGTCGAGATAGTCTTCTCCATTAAGGGCGAGCTGCACGCGCACGGCGCTCGCATTCTGTGGGAGACTTTCCAAATTAGGTGGGAGACTGTCCGTAGTGAGCAGACAGATGATCGTATCGGTGTAACCGCTGCCCAGCCGGTCCGACGCCGCGCCCGAGACGGCGCCCGACTCGTTACCGCCGCTCAGGTCGGCGCCCGTCTCGTCGTAACCACCGCCGCTCAGGTCGGCGCCCATGCCGCCGCCCATCCCCCCTCGGTACCTCGACCCCACAGCCGATTCCACAGCCGACCCCACAGGCGTTTCCACAGCCCCCGCGCTCGCCGCCAAGGCCGCCGCAGCTGCCCGAAAGACCACCGCCGCCCTCGAGCGGCACCGTGCGAGCGTGCTGTGCCGAAGCCGAGCTTCGTCATACTCCTCGCACGCCCGCGACGGCGCGTCGACGGGTAGGAAGCGGCACGCGGCAAGGCCGGCCGCCCCCCCTTCGCCGGCGCCGCCCACAACGGCGCCGCCCACGACGGCGCCGCCCACGACGGCGCCGCCCACGACGGCGCCGCCCACGGAGCCGAAGGAACTGAAGCCCTCCCCGCTTAACGTGATCACAGTTCGACCGGAGGCGGGGGCGCCCAGCGGCCAGACGCTGTGAACAGCCTGCCGGTACGCGTGGTAGCGGAGCGACGCGCTGTCGTGGGCGCGGATCGCGCTGTTGAACTCGCGGTCGCGCGCGTTCACGCCGCCGACGTGGGCGTTCACACCGCGCGCGGGTGTGAAGTCGCGCCCGTTGAGCGAGATTGCGAACCTCGCGTGCGCCATCGGCTGCGGCGGCGTGGTGCAGTTGAGCGCGCCGTCGTGGGCGATCGAGTTCACGCGCACATGAAGGCGACCGAAGGCGCATCTGCACTCAAGGGGGAGGCCATGAGGCAATTAAGGGTCATCAAGGGGATCACCATGTGGCAATTAAGGGTCATCAAGGGGGTCATCTGCACTCAAGGGGTGACCGTCAGGCAATTAGAGGTCATCAAGGAGGTCATCAAGGGGGCGACCAAGGGGCCATCAAGGGTCCATCAGGGGTCATCAGAGGACGCACCTCGCGATGGAGGCATTGAGGCGCATCCCATCCAACCGTCGGCCGAGCGCCGTGACGGCAAACCCCCCCCGGACGGGACCTCCCGAGGGCGAGATTGAGGAGAGTGCTGGCTCGCGATAGTAGAGGAACTCGCGGCAGGTGCCGAAGAAGCACGGAGCGTCGATCGAGGGCGGCGGTGGAGGCGAGGAAGGGGGGGGCATGCCGGGGGGCGGGGGTGACGAAGTATTCGTCCCGTTGGTCAAGTTCAGCAGGAGCGCCGTGTCGGTGGCGTTGGCGCCGTTGGCGACGAGGGTTTCGTCGATTTCGTCAGAGAGGTCGAGGGTGCTCTCGTTCAGCGGCGGCGGGAGGCGATCTCCGTACGAGTTGGTACGAATCTGGCGAGCGAGATGGGGCGAGATGGGGCGAGATGGGGCGAGATTGCGCAAGATGGAGCGTGCGGAGAGCAATCAGCATCACTCACATGCAATCAGTTGCCATCAGCTGCAGTCACCTGTTCATCGAGCGCATGTCAGGTCATTGCATCAGGTAATTGCAATCAGGTAATTGCAATCAGGTAATTGCAATCATGTAATCACCTGACCATCGAGCGCGATGCGCAGCGTGAGGAGAGAGCCGGCGCAGTGGGCGGGCGCATGGGCGTCCTCGACGGCTACAGGGAGTGGCGTTGGAGGCGCTGAAACGGTGATGATCTCGATGATGCTGTAATTAGTCGCGTTCGTCATGTTGAAGGCCTGATGAGCGATGTGATCAGAGGTCATATGAGGCCACGAGAAGCAGCGTCCAGGGACACTCAGTGGCAATCAGTGGTCATCAGCGGCTCTCGGTGGCAATCAGCGGCTATCAGCGCACACACTCAGTGGCAATCAGTGGTCATCAGCGGCTCTCGGTGGCAATCAGCGGCGATCAGCGCACACACCGTGGTATTGGTCGCGTTGGTCATATTAAGCCCGAGCGTCGTATTGGTCATATTGATCGGCGGCGGGTAGGGTGGCATTGAGGGGGGCAACGGCGGCGCCGAGGGGGGCAGTGAGGGCGGCGGCGCCGAGGGCGGCGGTGGCGGCGGGAAGGGCGGCGGCGGCATGACGCATCCCAACTCCAAGGGCGACGGGGTGGGCGAGAGGCATGTGAGCGAGGTGCCATCTGGCGAGATCGAGATCACCCGACCGTAGGAGGTCAACTCTCCGAAGAGGCAACGCGCGACGCTCACGTCGGCGCCGAGGCCATGGAAGCCGCGACCGAGCACCTGCCATATTAGGCAACCATGGGCACTCAGAGTTGATGGGATGATGAGAAGGGCAATCAAGGGGCCTGTGGAAGCCGTGCCCGAGTAGCCAATCAGAGCGTGCACTCCGTGCATAATCACCGTGAGGAGAAGCAGTGATGAGGGATGCAATCAGAGCGTGCACTCCGTGCATAATCACCGTGACGAAAAGCAGTGATGAGGGATGCAATCAGAGCGTGCACTCAGAGCATAATCACCGTGACGAGCGTGCCGCCACGCATGGGGCCTCCGGTGGGCAAGATGCCGAAGACGTGAGGGTCCTCGTAGTACCTAATGAGGCACGCAATTCGTACGCAATTAGTGGCCATCAGAGGCCATCGGATGCAAGCTGATGCAATCAGATGCAATCAGAGGTCCTCAGAGAATCAGAGGTCCTCAGAGAGGTCTCGAGCTAGGCAACGTACGTGAAGCCACTCCCACTAAGTGGTCTGAGGTAGTGGTGGGCGTTGAGGGCGAGGCTGAAGTCAGAGACCCCGGGGGCGAACGTCTGCCGCGGCGGCGCGAAGCAATGCACCTCGTACTCGTGACGAAACCCGCTGCCATCACTGCCGCTACTATCACCGCTGCCGCTGCCGCTGCCGCTGCTGCTGCCCGTGCTGCTGTTCCTATTGCTGCTGCTGCGGCTGCTTCCTGTGCGATTGACCGGTTGGAGCTGGACACGCACGCGCTGGTCGTCGAAACGGCAACGTAGGCCCGCGCCGCCATCGGCGCCGTTGACGAACCCGTACCTAATGAGGCACGCAATTAGTGGCCGTCAAAGGCATGCATGCACGTCAGCAGAGAGGTTCGTTGACGAGCCCGTACCCCCGGACGGTGACGAGCGTGCCGCCCCCTACCGGCCCTCCTGTGGGGAAGATGGAGAGGACGGACTGCTGGTAGTACCGGTAGATGGCGGGGGGACGGGCGGAGAGGAAGTGCTCGCCGTTGAGGGCGACGGTGACCTGTGCGGAAGGATGGGCGCCGTAGTGAGCACATGCATGCACGGGAGAGGAAGTGCTCGTTATTGAGGTCGAAGGTCACTCAGAGGGCACTCAAAGGGCATTCAGAAGGCACTCAGAGGTCACTCCGAGACGGCAAAGGTCACCTCAACCTCCGCCGTGCCACCCACGCCCACGAGATCGACATCTGGAGCGACGAGATCGAAATCTGGAGCAATGCAGCGTACAAGCGTCCCCGCGCCGCTCCCACCCCAGCTCGCAACGCCTCCATCGCCTCCGCCGCCTCCGCCGCCTCCGCCGCCTCCGCCGCCGCTGCTGTCGGCACTGCTGCTGCCGGTAGCACTGTTGCTGCCTTCTCCGCTCGTGACCGGTAGGAAGACGTCGAGAGTGCCAAATGCATGCATGCTCGTACCTAATTAGGGTTCGAGGTAGCGTAGGGGGGGATGAGCACATCGAGAGCGCGCCTTGTCGGTGCATGCATGCATGGCTCGTACCGGCAGTTGCCGCCGTTGACGAACCCGCTGATGAGGCGCCGTCATCAGCCGAGGAGGGAGGGGGCTCGGGCGCTCGGGGCGGCGCGGACGGCGCTCCGGGCAGCACGATGCCGCTCAGCTCGATCGAGATCACTTGGGTGATGACGGTGCCGAACTTGCAACGCGCCGTCGCGAGCGTCGACGCGCCGAAGACGTCGAAGCCGAAGCCGGTCACCGCCACGCTCGCGTTCGCCGCCTCCGAGGCGGTGCCCGGGACGGCGCGGGCCTCGGCAGCAGCAGCGGCGGCGGCGGCGGCGGCGGCGGCGGCGGGTGTGCTTGGGGTGCAGCACGGCTCATCGCCGCGCAGTGCCTGACCGGCGCGCGGCCAGAGCGTATGCAGCACCTGCGCATAGTAGCGGAAGTAGAGGTAATTAGAGGTCATCAGAGGTCATTCGAGGTCATCAGAAGTCATTAGAGGCGAGCACCTGCTCATAGTAGCGGAAGTAGAAGTAGCTGCCGTTGAAGACCGCCCGCAGCGACGTGGTCCGATTGGCGCTCAACACGGCGCGCAGCCTCGGCCGGTAGGGCCCGATCGCTGTGGAAGCGAGGAGGACGAAACCGTCGCCCTCGGGAAGGTCCCACGTGGGCATGGGCTCGAGCGTCATGTTGGGCACGTGCGTCGGGAAGGGCACCAGCGCCTGCGACGTGTGATGAGGGGGGTACTCAATGAGGGGGGTACTCAGCGGTACTTAGCGGCGATCACCTCATCAGGGCTCATCAGGGCTCATCAGGGCTCATCAGGGCTCATCAGGGCCGCGCGCACCTCCAAGAAGAGCTCATCGCGCGTCGTCCTGGTCGTGAGCACGCGCGTCGTCCTCGAGCTGCACTCGAGCACGCCGCGCGAGATCAAGAGCTCGCGCACCTGTGGGGAAGGGTGAGGCGCCGTGGTGAGCGCATGCATGCGCGGGAGCGCAGTCATGAGCGCATGCATGCGCTGGGCGCCGTCGCGAGCTCATGCATGCACGCATGCATGCGCGAGGCCCACAAGCCTGCGCACCTCGTCGACGCTGGGCGCGCGCGCGCCGTCGCGAGCGCTTGCATGCACGCGTGCGGGAGGGCCACAAGCCTGCGCACCTCGTCATCGGCCATGGTCGCCGGCGCGCCCAGGGCGGCGCGCATCGCTTCGAGCAGGGCATCCGTCAGTTGGTCTCCGGCAGAAAAGGTCAGCCCGAGCGCCGCTGAGATGACCTGCTTGAGCTGTTCGGTGAGGTCGGAGGCGCTCAGGAGGCAAGTGATGACGGGCGGCAGGTAAGCCTCCGTCGCGTTCGTCAAGTTCGAACCGTCGAAGAAGAGAAGCTCTCGCTGAGAGTAGAAGTCCTGATGGCAGGGGTCATCAGCGGTCATCAGAGGCCATCAGGGATCATCATGGGTCTGCGGGCGCATGAGGTTTCGTCACTCCATGAGGTTTCGTCACTCGATCAGGTTTCATCACTCGGTAAGGTTTCGTCACTCCATGAGGTTTCGTCACTCAATGAGGTTTCGTCACCCACCTGCCCATTGACGGAGAATTCCACAAGAGCGCTCCCCTGCCGACCGGGCGGCAAGAGGCACACCGCATACGTGGGGCCCACCGCCACCGCTGGAGACGCCACGCCGCCGAAGCGGCACTTGGCCACGTCACGCGCACCTGTGGGGTGTGGGGAAGCGTCGGCGCCGTCGTGAGCGCATGCATGCGGGCGGGGCGGCAGCTGGGCCACGTCATGCGCACCGGCGGCGGCGAGTCGATCGAAGCCACGGCCCGAGAGTGTGACTGTGAAGACCGCGTGACTCATACCGGTAGCTCCGGAGCCGACGGTGGGGCCCGAGAGGGGGGTGACGGTGTACCTGCATGCAATGAGGTAGGGTCATCAGCATGCAATCAGGGGAGGGTAACCAGCATGCAATGAGGGAGGGTCATCAGCATGCAATGAGAGAGGGAGGTCAGCATGCAATGAGGGAGGGTCATCAGGTGTCATCAGACGTCATCAGACGTCATCAGGCGTCATCAGCGTACAGTTCGGGTTCGCGGTAGTACCAATAGGAAAGCCCCACAGTGCCTCCGTCGTAGTTGGCAGGTTGGGGGAGCGCTGCCTCTGCGACCAGGGCCGTGCTGCTGCTGAGAATGTATGGGCTGCTGCTGCTGCTGCTGCTGCTTGAGGTACTGCCGCCGCCGTCACCAACTGAACTCGTGAGGCGGCGACCGGAGGCAGCGGAGGGGGCGGAGGCGGCGGAGGAGGCGGCGGAGGCGGTGGAGGCGGTGGAGGCGGTGGAAGCGGTGGGGGCGGGGCTAGCCCCAGCGGAGGCGGCGGCTGCAGCCGACACACCCACAAAATGCAAGCCGTTCAGAGAGACCTTGAGGGAGGTTCTTCCATCGAATGCCTGATCGGGGAGCGGCGCATGCAATGGTAGGAGAGCAGCGCATGCAATTGGTCGGAGAGCGGCGCATGCAATTGTCGCTTATCAGCGAGGTCATGATTGAGGCAATCAGTGGCGATCAGTTCCAATCAGAGGCAATCGGTGGCAATCAGCGGCGCTCACCTGGGCGGGCACGAAGCACGCGAGCTCTGTATCTGAACGGATCTCCGTGACACGACCGATCATCACGACGCCCACGATCTCAAACTTGCAGCGCGCCGTGCTGGGCAGCCCATCAAACCCTAGGAAGCCCTCGCCGCGCACCTGTGGGGAGAGGGACGCCGTGGTGAGCGCTTGCATGCACACTCGCCAATTGGAGAAGCCCTCGCCACGCACGTTCACGGTCGTCCCGCCACTCGTCGGGCCGCCGACGGGTAGAAGGTCGTGCAGCAGCTGCCGGTAATACCGGTAGGACTGTGGCACCGGCGGCACTCCATATTGGGCCATGTAGGCGGCCGGGTCGGGGGTGCCGTCATCGAAGTTGACGCCGTTGAGTGCAAGGCGCACGAGAGCGGGGCCAGGCAGTCCACCTGATGGAGAGGCAATTAGAGGCTATCAGAGGCAAGTAGTTGAGTGCAAGGCGCACGAGAGCGGGGCCAGGCAGTCCACCTGATGGAGAGGCA
>ENA-UOXG01002206-UOXG01002206.1-mixed-culture-metagenome-genome-assembly--contig:-NODE-2206-length-10684-cov-57.683037_pt1 | contig 10684 bp, 13 predicted proteins | sample MGYA00238159_ERZ761634 | MGnify/ENA primary metagenome ERZ761634 (study PRJEB28908, sample SAMN08776845) | mixed culture metagenome | isolation source: Freshwater growth medium | place: USA... | reverse complement strand
GCGGCTGGCCGGCGGCGTAGCGCCGGGCGCCGCTGGCGCCGCTGGAGCGCAGTGCCGCAGTGAGCATGGCTTCGAGCGCGACGGGCTGCAGCCTCTCGATCGCCGCACACACCTTGCCGAGCGCTTCTTGGAGCTGCTTGGGATCGCCCTGTTGTTGTGCTTTGAAGAGCGTCGCCGCTTTGTCCACGCACGACCGCACGGCGCTGCCCGCCTCGCGCGCCGCGTGTGCGATGCTTTGGCATCGCGCCGCGCCGTCGGCGATCTCGCGCGCCCGCTCGCCCACGGCGCGCAGAGCCGACTCCGACTCCATCCGCCGAGCATCGTCCGCCAGGCGACGTGCGGGCTCGACGAGGTCGCGAAGCGCACGCGCATCGCGGATGAACGCGGCCTCCCAGCCGGCAGCGGGCGGCCGCCACGGCAGCACCGCCTGGCTGCATCGGTCGTAGGCGAGCTCGGCGTCGTCGCCGCCCGTGACGGCGGCGGCGACACGCCCCCCGGTCGCATCGACGACGCCAAAGCGCGGCCCGCCGCCCGCGCCGTTCCCCTGCCAAGAGAGCAAGAGCAGCGGCTGTCCCTCGGCGAGGCGCAGCGGCGACGCGGCGGGTGCATCGACGTGCGGCAGCGGCTCCGCCGGCGCGGCCGTCGCGATGCCGGACACGAGCATCTGAAGCGACCCGAGTGTCTTTGTCAGCGCACCGACGGTGTCGTGCACGTACTTCGTGTACAAGCCAACAACCACGGGGTGATCGCCCTTGCTCGTGAACTTGGACTTTTGGATCCGCTCAATGTCGGCAGCAACATCCAGCTCGCTCACCTCAACCTCAATGGGTGTCGCGTCCGCGTCGCTGCTCAGTGCAAAGACCTTGGGCTGCAGCTGATCGAGGTGCACACGGAGCGCGGGGTAGGCCGTCAACCGCTTCATCAGCTCCCGGCTCAATGAGTCCTCACAGCAGCACCTGCGTGGGACAGTGTGGCAGCCGCGTGAGGGATGAGAGGGGATCCTATCACATCTGTGCAGAATAGAATGGGCAGCGCTCACCATCCACGAGAAAAGTACGGCGTCTCGTTGTAGAGCGTGTCGAGCCCCTCGCAAAGGCCGGGCCAGGCACCCGCGTTCTTTGCCGCGACGGCAGACAAGTGCGAGGCAAAGCGCACAATGGGGGGGCTGTGGCTGAGGTCGCAGCTCTCGATAGTTCCGAACCTGATGAGCGCCGCGCGTACCATGTTCTCGTCTACGTTTGCGCTCAACTTGAACAAGCAGACAACGCCATCGAACTCGGCTGGCCGGGGTGGGATCTCCTCGATCTGGAGCACGGTCGTTGCAAGGATCGACGCATAAAGCTGATTCATCGCCCCACCCTCGAGGGCGAGCTGAAAGGAAGCACTCTGCTCCGGTGTCCTTGGTGCCTGATACAGCGATCCAAAGTCCCAGAACAAGGCTTCGATTCGAATGGCCATCCCCATCAGCGCGCGTCGAAGCACGCGGAAGCGCGAGCCCTTCGGATCTGGATCGCCTGGACTGAGCCAGCCGTAGGTTAGCGCGCCGATGCTCCGATCTCCACGCTCGACAAGTGCTACGGCCTCTTGAGGGCTCAGCAGCGGCGATGGCGAGGCCCCGCTCCTTTCAATCTCCTCGAGCGCCTGCCGATTCGGCATCTTGAAGTTGGCTGGCTGCATCAGTAGCCACTTCACGCATAGCAACCGAATCGCTCCACTCAGAAGGACCTGTATGACGATCTTGTCGAGCTCTGTGAGCGCCTTGCGCAGCTTTGGCGGCAACGGTGTAGAGCCTTCCATAGAAGTCCGAGATGCAAGCAGCTCGGACGGTGCGCCGATGGGCCGCACAGCGTCGTCGTCGTCGATGTCGTCGAGGTTGGTGTCGTCGATATAGTCGAGGTTGGTGTCATCCACGTCGATGAAGGGATTGGCTCGCACGGACGTTCCACGCGGCGTGAAGGCCTGCACGATCGCGTCGATAATGGAGCTGCCAATTTCGAAGATCGGGTTCCTCGTCTCGGCCGACGCCTCTGCCGGCGCCGGCTCTGCCTCTGTCGCCGCTCCGACCGCCGGCTCCACAACTTCCGTAGGCGCGCTGTCGGTCGTCTCGGGCACTGGCGTCGTCTCGGGCACTGGCTCGACGACCTTCGCGTCTTCGGGTGTTGCCTCCGCGCCTTGCTCCACAGCGAGAGATGATGATCTCGGAGGACCGTCGAGGTCCTGAATGAATGGCTCGGCTTGTGCGCGAGGCTTGCTCGCGGCGCAGCCGCCCCCTCGGACGCGCACCATCCCCGTCAGTCGCTCCTCTGCCGCCTCCGCCTCCGCCTCCGCTGCCTGAGCCGATTGCGCCGCCACTGCAACGGCGTCGTCAACGTCGTCGATGTCGTCGAGATTGGTGTCGTCTCCGTCATCGCAGGCATCAGGCCGCACGGGGCCAAGTGCCTCGGATACCTCGTCGACAGCAGAAGCAAGCGGCAGAAGCTCACTCAACTCCTTCCAAAGAGTCGCTCCGCCGTCCTTGGGCTGCACACGAATGCGTGTCCCGGAGCGCTTGATGACAGTGCCGGTAGTTTCGACTCTCTTATGCTTGAAGCGCACGTAGTCGCCCTCCTTCGGGTCCATCGGACGGATGGCGGGCTGGTTTTGGGGACGGCAGAAGATCGACCGAGCTTCTTTGACGCGCGACGAGAGCCGTTGAGCTCATCACGACGCGCGTGTCGCATAACTTCGGTCTTCACATACATAAAAACGGTTCGTGGAACGAGGAGCAATTTGTTTGACCGTTTAGCAAACGCGGACAAGGTAGAAGGTTACACACGTCGCTTTCCACTTCTCTCACCGCGTCTCAGGACTCAGCTGTTAATCAGCTGTGCCTGTGCGCTGTGGCCTTTCACTGTTACCAACGCTTATCAGCCTGTTTCAGGATGTCGACATCCGCGCGGAGTGACGCTATTCCTGCACCGAGCCGTCGCATCGACCGCCGCAGCGAGCGCTTCCACAGCCTCTCGAGCCTCGTCTTGCTCAGCATCCAGGGCTAGTGCCTCTGCGACGGCGCGCTGCAGCGCAAGCTCCGCGGTGGTCGAAGAGCTTGCGCGAGCGCTTCGCCTTCGTTGATCAAACTGCATTCAACTGCCTAACTAGGGACGCAGAGTGACGCTGCTCGTGCCCGACTCGTCGCCTTCATCCCGTGTTGCCCTGGTTGCCCCTTGTTGCCCCTTGTTGCCCTGCCCAACATTGTGCTTCGCTTGGTAAAGAGCTCGCACACTCCTGGTCTGTTCGTAGACGACACCCAGGTAGATGAGAACGCATACGACCAGCATCGCAATGGCGACAGCGAGAGATGCAATCGAGAACAAAATCCAAACCCGTCCAGCCAAGTAGAAAACCAAGCCCCCGTAAAAGAGCTTGAAGTGTGAGTTGAGGCGGTTGCCCATGCCCTCAACCCACTGTTCGGTCTCCTCGAAGCTCGTGCACTCGCTTGCAATTATGTAATTGATGAGCGATTGCAACGTCGCCAAAAAGAAGAGCAAGAAGGCGAGGGTGTTCAGGCACACCATCACGTAGTCGCAGACATCCTGCGGCATGCCGACCGCTTCCACGATCTTGTCACCGACGCCATCAGAGGTTATATCCACCATACCGAGCAGCAAGGCGGACATCACTCCAACGTTCACATAATTGTTGGTCAAGTTGTCTTGCATGGTTTCCTTCTTCTGCTTTTCCGACAGCAGCATGTAATCGCCCCTCGCCAACACCAGGAGAGCTTCGAAGAAACCGATGGGTTGCACTTCGGGATTCGCCACATTATTCTGGCTCTGGGCATCGTTCGAGTCGGGATTCATCGGGACAACTTGCGCCTTCTTCGTCGAGCTGAGCCCTGGCATCACGTCGACACGACCGTAGGTCGGTTTTTCTCGCTGATGAGAATCCGTGTGAAGAGGTTTATGAAGAGATTAACGAGATACGGCACTATGTAAATAAATCGAGAAGAAAACATACATTACAGCCTCGGCGTTTTTAAAGAGCGCAAAAGTGCTGTGTTGATGAATCCGCCAAACGCAACGCTGATTCGCTGATAGGCTGAACCCCCGACCAGGGCCCGACTCGGCTGATGCAAGAGCGGAAACAAAAACATACTTGATACTATAGGGACGTGCGAAACAAGTCTAAGCCCCCGAAAACTTTTAGTTGGTTGGTTCATCAACACGCAAAACTTTTTGATGCGCCCAACTTTCCGAAATGCCAAGTTTTTGCGGGTATGTGCAGGGCTGCTGCCTCGTTAACTGCTCCAGTTAATCGGCTTAACGCTGCTGCCTGATTAGGGCCTGCAGCTGCTCGGAGCCTGGGACGCCGAGCCGGCCGCGTTCTGGCTGCTGAGCGGCATGCGCATCTTTGAGCTCGCGAGGACGAAGCCGCCCGCACGCTGGAGGAGCCGGCCGTCCCAGTTGATGGCGTCGATGAGCTCGTCGACAGTGTCGCGCGAGTTCTGCGGGCGCCGTGGTGGGCGCGAGAGGAGGGGTTCAGGCATCCTCAGGGGCAATCAGGTGATCCTCAGGGGCAATCAGGGGCAATCAGGGGCAATCAGGGGCAATCAGGGGGGCAATCATGGTCAATCATGGTCAATCAGGGGCAATTAGCTGCCCACCTGCAGCCGCGAGAGACGAAACTCATCTCGGAGCTCGAGGCGCGTCATCAGGGGCAATCAGGGGCAATCAGCTCCCCACCTGCAGCCGCGAGAGACGAAACTCATCTCGGAGCTCGAGGCGCGTCCACAGCGGGCTCTCGCGCTCTCTTTCTCGGTGCTCGAGGTGGGCCACAAAGTCGTTACAGACGCCGCGGTGGGAGGCCTTCTTAGACGTCATCGCACTCGGGCGCGGCTGCCCGCCACCGGCGCCGGCGCCGTTGCTGTTGCCGTGGCCGTTGCCGTTGCCGCCGAAGAAGGATAAGCCCCCGCCGCCCCCGCCGCCCCCGCCGCCTAACTGCTCCGTGCCCCCACACAGGTCTGTGAGGGTATCGAACGCGATCGTCTCCTGCACGACCGCGACCGCATCGAGCGCTGAGTCTGGAGCTCATTAGAGGCCATCAGAGCTCATCAGAGCTCATCAGAGGCCATCAGAGCCCATCAGAGGTCATCAGGGGCAATCAGAGGCCATCAGAGGCCATCAGAGCCCATCAGAGGCACCTGCACGACCGCGACCGCATCGAGCGCGTCCTCGCGCGTCACCTCCGAGCGGAGATCCATTCGAGCTCGCGCCTCGGCCAATCGGATGAGCGACTCGAGCTGCGCGCCGTACCGGGCACATACGCGCCGTCATGGCACTCAGAGGGTACTCAGAGGGGGCCATCGGGGGCCATAGGGGGGGGCATTTGGGGCGATTAGGATGCCATTAGGGGCGATTAGGATGCCATTGGGGGCGATTAGGATGCCATTGGGGGCGATTAGGATGCCATTAGGGGGCGATTAGGATGCCATTAGGGGGCGATTAGGACATGGCCATTAGGGGCGATTAGGACATAGCCATTAGGGGGCTCTCACCTGACGCGTCGTCACGGGCACCGAGTCGCCGCCCCGGTGCTTGGAACGAAGCTGAAGTTGGAACGTGATCGAACGCGATCAAAGGCGAGCGAAGGCGAGCGAAGGCGAGCAGCGATCAGTTGCAATCAGAAGTACTCAGACGTACTCAGATCCACTCAGACGCTCAGTACGGCGCTCCGACGCACTCAGCCGCCGCGCACCTGCAGGTAGAACTCATCCAGGACGGCACGTGCGGCGCTCGTCAGCGCCGGCTGCACGTGAGCGCGCGCGTATGCAATGTACTTGCGAAGGAGGGGAGGCGGCAGCAGCTGCCCTTCGGTGAATTTGGCCGCCGCCTCCCGAAGCCGCTGCGCTAATTGCATGCCGCCCTGGGCCTTCCACACATCGTAACCGTCGGCGGCTGCAAAAGGGTCCTCCGCACCAGCGCCGCCGCCACCGCCACCGCCACCGCCGCCCGCACCGCCGCCGCCGCCGCCGTCGCCACCAAAGCGCGCGGTGCCTGCGGCGGCGGCCCCCGGCCGCGCTGCGCCCGCATGCAATGCCATCACGTGCGAGGAGAGCAACTTGTCCATCTGCGTGCAATCAGCATGCAATCAGCATGCAAATCAGGCGCTCATCAGGCGCAGCCGGGGGCCATCGGGCGCAATCAGAATGTGCTGATTGCGCGGTCGAGGAGGCCATCAGCATCCCATCAGCATGCCACCAGCATCAGGCCGACGCACCTGCTCATTAGAGGCCATCAGAGCTCATTAGAGGCCATCAGAGCTCATTAGAGGCCATCAGGATCCCATCAGGCCGACGCACTTGCTCATTCGGGCGGTCGAGGAGGACGAAGACGAGGTCGAAGCGCGAGAGGATGTTGGAAGGTAGTCGAAGGTTCTCGCACACCGTCTTGGTCGGCATGTAGTGGCCAGAGACCTGAGGAGAGATGCACTCAGATGGATGCAGTCAGAGAAAGCAGTCAACGTGGCAAGCAGCGTGCTCAGCAGAGCGCGCTTATAGCGACGCAATCAAAGGAGGGCATCAGCGGCGCACCGGGTTTGCTGCCGCGAGGACCGCCATGCGTGCCGACAATTTAATCAGCATCCAATCAGCATGCAATCAGCATGCAATCAGTGGCGCACCGGGTTTGCTGCCGCGAGGACCGCCGTGCGTGCCGACAGGGAGCAGACGATGCCTGCCTTGGCCACCTGCATGCAAGGAGAGTGGATGATCAGCATGCAAGCAGCATGCAAGCAGCATGCAAGCAGCATGCAAGCAGCATGCAATCAGTATGCAATCAGCATGCAATCAGCATGCAATCACCGAGATCGTCTGCTGCTCCATAGCTTCGAGGAGCGCTTGGTGCTGTCCGCCTGTCATCTTATCGAACTCGTCGATGCAGCAGCAGCCCTGAGTGGCCGAACGCGTTGCAATCAACATGCAATCAGCATGCAATCAGCATGCAATCAGCAGCAGCTCTGGGTTGCCGAACGCGAATCAGCATGCAATGCCAACTCAGCGGGACACTCGGGTCATCAGGGTAATTAAGGTAATTAGGAATGCACTGAGAGGTCATTAAGGAGGCACCCAGTGGGACGCTCAGTGAGGCCAACCGAGGGCAGTGCCGAGGGCTGTGCCGAGGGCCGTGCCGAGAGCATCCCGAGGGCAGTGCCGAGGGCCAACTGAGGGCAGTGCCGAGGGCTGTGCCGAGGGCCGTGCCGAGAGCAATCTCACCTGATCTCCCATCACGAGCGCGCCCGCCTCAAGTGCAAAGTCGCCCGAGGCGTCCTTGACCACGGTCACCGTGAGGCCGGAGGCGGAGGTCGTGTTGCCCGCCACGTACACGCCGCGGGGGGCGATCCGTGCAGCCGCGGTGAGCATCTGCGGCGTGGGAGATCAGGGGAGCTCAGGTGGAGATCTGGGGAGCTCAGGTGGAGATCGGGGGGCGATCCGTGCAGCCGCGGTGAGCATCTGCGGCGTGGGAGCTCAGGGGAGCTCAGGTGGAGATCTGGGGCGTGGGAGATCAGGTGAGCTCGAGATCTGCCCATACCCTAATTAGGGTCGCCGAGGGTAATCAGGCGTCATCAGGGGTCATCAGTGGCCACCAGAGGTCATCAGTGGTCATCAAGGCACCTGAGATTTGCCCATACCAGGGTCGCCGACGACGAGTACGTGGATGTCACACCGCTTTCCCACCGCCTCAGCGCCGCGCTCGGTACGGCGCTGTGTGCCGCCGAAGAGGCCGAGGGCGAGCCCCACCTGCATGCAACGCAATCAGAGGCCATCATCAGAGGCCAAGGGCGAGCCCCACCTGCATGCAACGCAATCAGAGGCCATCATCAGAGGCCATCATCAGAGTCCACAGACAGTCACAGGGCCATCATCAGTAGCAATCACCTTGACCACCTCATGCCCAAATATGGCAGGGCTCATCAGTGGCAATCACCTTGACCACCTCATGCCCAAATATGGTAGGGCAGAAGGAGGCGGCGAGCAGCTCGAACAGGTGCCCCTGGTAATTCGCATGCAGCTGCGCGATCTCGCGCAGATCTCGCGCCGAGAACGCGAGAGAAGCGTCAGGGGCAGCGCCTTCCTCCGCCGCCGACGCCGCCGTCGACTGGCTCGCAGTCGCGTTGTGGACTGCAATGGCCTCCAAGTACAGAAGGAAGACGCACCTGACGCAATTAGGGGAATGAGGGGAATGAGGGGAAGAAGGAAATCGCACCTGACGCACTTAGGGGAATGAGGGGAATGAGGGGATCAGGGGAAGAATGACGACGTACTTGGGCTTGGCCGAGGCGCCGCGGCCCCATCCGCCGCCTCCTTCTGCGGCAACCTCGACGCTCTTGACGAGACCGATGATGACGGCAGAGTCGCCCGGGCGGCACCTGATGAGGGAGGCCATCAGAGGCCATCAGAGGTCATCAGAGTCGCCCGGGCGGCATCTGATGAGGGAGGCCATCAGAGGTCATCAGAGGTCGTCAGAGGTCATCAAGAGGCAATCACCTCAGGTGAGCGGCATCTGATGAGGGAGGCCATTAGGTGGCACTTACGACACAGTAGTACGTGGCGCGCAGGGGTCATCAAGTGTGGCACTCATCAGACTCAATCAGACTCAATTAGACTCAATCAGACGCAATCAGACGCAATCAGACGCAATCAGACGCAATCAGACGCAATCAGACGCACTTGTCGACGAGATCATCGAGAAGCTCGACCTCGACAGTGCGCGGGACACGCCCGTAGAACTCTGACAGGTTGTCCTCGGGCGTCTCTTGCAAGCGCACCTGTTCGGTAAGAGGGCGATCAGCATGCAATCAGCATGCAATCAGTATGCAATCAGTGATCATACGTGATCATCAGTGGCCATCAGTGACCATCAGTGGGAAACAGTGATCATCAGAGGTCATCAGAGGTCATCAGAGGTTTTGAGTACCTTTTGGAAGTCGCGCGTCACCGCGCTTTTGAACTCAGGTAACATCGCCTTCACGCGGCAGCCGCGCGATGGGCACCCGTCGGGCGGCTGGTACCTGATGAAAACGGTCGTCAGGCGTCGTCAGGCATCATCAGAGGTCATCAGCAGCGATTAGAGGCCATCAGAGGTCATCAGAGGCCATCAGAGGTCATCAGAGGCCATCAGAGGCCATCAGAGGTCATCAGACGTCATGAGACGCACCGCCCCTCGACGAGCGCGATCCTCGACGTCATCAGAGGCCATCAGAGGTCATCAGACGCACCGCCCCTCGACGAGCGCGATCCTCGACGTGTCCTTGCAGCGCGGGCAGCAAAAGTCCATCGCCTCCACGTATGGGCGCACGCCAGACGCTCGGATCACATTGCCTCGCACCTGATGACGGTGGCGATCAACGCCGATCAACAGCCCTCAGCGGCCATCAGTGGCCCTCAGCGGTCATCACAGGTCATCAGCGGTCATCAGCGGCCATCAGCGGTCATCAGCGGCCATCAGCGGTCATCAGCGGTCATCACCTTGACGAGCCGGCCGATCTTGTCGCTGCGCAGGTCGCAGATGGGCGTCGCGAGCAGGCTCTGCGAGCCGCTGCGCTCGTAGATGCGCACGCGCAGCCGACGGGCCGCGAGCCGCTCCGCCGTGTGAGCGGGGTCGTCGGCCGCGTGCGGGCAGAGGTTGAGCAGGTCCTGTGGGGAGAGGGCGCCGTGATGAGCACTTGCATGCACTTGAGCTTCGCACCGCCCTCGACGCACCTCGTGAGCGAGGAAGGCGAGGCAGTCGAGGACGAGCTGCGGCCGGGGCGTGCAGTCGAATTGCGAAAAGGGCGGCTCCACGCTCGGGTCGCTCTCCACGCGCGCCACGAGGTCCGACCAGCTCAGGTGCAGCGTGTGGCCGGAGACGATCACGTTCATCGGGTCGTTGAGGCAGGCGGCCCGCACGATGTTCTTGACGTTGAGGAAGTGGTCGATGCGCGCGAGGATGGATGCGCGGTCGGATTGTCCGCCCACCGCCGGTGCCTCGGCGTCGCCGAACAGCGAGCTGTCGATGCTGCCGGACCCCTCGTCGGCCGCAAAGTAGAGCCGCCACACGCGGGAGCCCTCGGCTTCCGGAGGCAAGGGAAGGCCGCGCGGTGCGAGCGGCGCCGAGGGCTGGCTCGAGTAGCTGTAGCCGCCCCGGAAACCACGCCCGCCGCCACGGCCACGGCCCTTTCCGAAGGGAGGCATGGCGAGTACGTCCGCGCGACGGCGGAGGAGTCGTCCTTCTCGTGGCGCCGTTGCGGTCGTTCACGTGAACAGTCAGACCTTTTCTTGCACGAGTTAAAGGCCCACGTCACGCCCTCAGTCCGCAAGCCTCGTCTGGGCCCAGACGAATCATGGCGTGTGCGCGTCGCTGTCGGTGACGCCCTGGCGGCTTCAGACGCGCTCGGATCGGCCCGTTTGGGCTTCGAGGCGACGCCCGTGGTCGATGCCGATCACGGCGAGAGCGAATCGCGAAGCCGGCGACGCCGAGGCCGGTGCTGCGGCCTCTGGGAACAGCACAAGGGCATTGGTGTCGCACCCGAAGGCATCTGCGCGGCTTGCCGCGCACGGAGCATCCGCCGCAGCCAGCTGGTAAGCTGAGGCGCCGCATCATCGGAGCAGTGGGCTCAACGCGTCGGCGATCAGCTCGTCGCAGAACCGGATGTGGCTGCAGCACGGCCC
>ENA-UOXG01002191-UOXG01002191.1-mixed-culture-metagenome-genome-assembly--contig:-NODE-2191-length-10752-cov-58.752921_pt1 | contig 10752 bp, 11 predicted proteins | sample MGYA00238159_ERZ761634 | MGnify/ENA primary metagenome ERZ761634 (study PRJEB28908, sample SAMN08776845) | mixed culture metagenome | isolation source: Freshwater growth medium | place: USA... | reverse complement strand
GAGCACGAGCCGGGCGGTCGCGAGCTCAACAAGTCGCTCCGCTCACGCAACCGCGTCGATGATGCTCAGGTGCGCCATGGAAAAGGCGCCGGCGCGAGCGGCCATTTTCCCTCGATTTCCCTATTTCCGAAGCTTCGTTTCACGAGCCCCCAGGGGGCGAGGCGCTGGGGACCCGCTTTTGTCGCACCGTTGATGCTGCCACGAACCAATGATTTAGTGGTGAAGGCTCGTACTAACTGGCTCACTACTTGAACATCGGTACTCACTCACTACGGGTTTCACCTCCACAGTGATCAGTGTCTGACCCCTACCCAGTGATCAGCCCAACTTCCATGTTCCATCAGAGTCTGCATCGTCGCCAGTGCAAGGCATACCGTCTCACAACGCCGGTTCTTTTTTATTTGGAGACTCCGACTCCAGAAACTTGACGAAATGATTCAACAACAAGAAGTCCGATACTTCCAAATTCGTTTCCGCCGTCGGTCGACGTAACCGAAACACGTCGGCGTGTCCGAAAAAAAACAGCCGACGGCGCAGCGCACGGCTTTCGTTCGCGATGAGCCCGATGCGGACTTCGTGTTTGCGCGTCGCCTGCGCCCTGGCCTTCGTGGCCAGTGCGATAGGCGTCTCGCCGCCGCCGCCGAGCCCCGAGCCATCGCCGCCGCCGCCGCCCTCGCCGAGGCCGCCGCCGCCTTCACCCGCGAAGTTTCCGCCCTCGCCACCATCCCCGCCGTCGCCGCCGAGGCCTCCGCCGTCGCCACCTTCGCCGGCGCCGAGGCCCCCGCCGCCATCGGCGGAACCGTTTCCGCCGCCGCCGCCGAGCCCCGGAAATCCGGAGCCCTCGCCGCCGCCACTGATACCGCCGTCGCCCTATCCACCGCCTTCACCGCCGAGGCCCCCACCGCCGCCGTCCCCGTACCCCCCGGGCGTGAGTTTCTCGTGCACGAACACGTGCACGTACAGCTACTGCTCGTACTACACCCCGCTGTACGGCTACTACTACTACTCGAACCCGAACAACGGCTTCTGCGACGACGGCGGCCCCGGGGCGCAGTTCTCGTGCTGCGCTCTCGGCACCGACTGCGCCGACTGCGGCGGCGAGCCTCGACGGGTCTACCCTCCGCCCTCGCCGCCTCCGAGCTCGCCGCCGCCGTTTTGGTGGCCGAGGCCCCCGTCTCCGCCACCGCCTCCGCGACCGCCACCCTCGCCGCCTAAGCCACCCCCTCCGCCGCCATCGCCATCGCCGCGGCCCTCCCCTCCGCCCCCCCGCTCGCCTCCACCCCCGCCTTCGCCGCCTTCGCCGCCTTCGCCGCCACCGGTGCCACCGCAGCCTAGAATACCAAGGCCTCCCCCACCGCCGCGCCCCTTTTCCCCTGAGCCATCGCCGCCGCCACCGCCACATCCTTCGCCTCCGCCACCGCCTTCACCGCCAAGGCCTCCATCGCCGCCGCCAGCGCCTCCCCCTCCACCTCCACCGCCTTCGCCTTCGCCGCCACCATACTGGTGGCCGAAGCCGCCTCCGCCCCCATCGCCGCCAGCCTCTCCGGAGTCACCGCCGTCGCCGCCGCCGTCGCCGCCGTCGCCGCCAGCTCCGCCAATGCGTCCGCCGCTCCCGCCCAAGTCGCCAGCGCCGCCATCGCCTCCGCCGGACTATCCACCCGGCGCGACTTTCTTGTGCACCAACACCTGCAGCTACAACTACTGCGGCTACGTGAGTGGCTGGGGCTCCTACTACTCGCAACCGGACAACAACGTCTGTGACGACGGCGGCCCGGGATCGCAGTTCTCATGCTGCACTCGAGGCACGGATTGCAGCGACTGCGGCAACGTTCCACGCCTGACGTATCCGCCTCCGTTCCCTCCACCCCCGCCCTCGCCTCCCCCAACTTCGCCGCCACCGTGGTCTTGGCCGCTTCCGCCGAGGCCGCCACCGCCTCCATCGCCATCGCCGCCACCGCCGGCGCCGCCACCTTTGCCGCCCTTTTCGCCAGCTCCGCCATTGTCCCCGCCGAGTCCGCCTTCGCCGCCATCCCCGCCTTTGCCCCCGCCCAGTCGGCCGCCCTATCCGCCTGGCGCTGGGTTCCTCTGCACCGACACCTGCTACAACTACTGTGGCTGGTATAGCGGCTACGGCAGCTACTACGCGAGCACGAGCAACCGCATCTGCGACGACGGCGGCCCTGGGTCGCAGTTCTCGTGCTGCTCTCGCGGCACCGACTGCACCGACTGCGGCGAGAGCCGCCTGGTGTATCCGCCGCCATCGCCGCCGTCGCCTCCACCACCCCCGCCATCGCCTCCGCCGAGACCGCCACCGCCCCCGTCACCGCCAAAGCCACCGCCACCGCCCTCGCCGTCGCCGCCACCCTACTCGACGCCGCGTCCGCCGTCTTCGCCCCCGCCCCCGTCTGCACCCCCGCCGCCTTCACCGCCGCCTTCACCGCCGTCGCCGCCATCGCCCCCCTCGCCGCCACCCTCGCCGCCTGGGGATCCGCCCAAATCGCCGCCGCCGTGCCCACCGCCGCCACCTTCCCCCTATCCACCGGGCGTGGGTGCCCTGTGCACCAACACGTGCACGTACAGCTACTGCTCGTACTACACCCCGCTCTTCGGCTACTACTACTACTCGAACCCGAACAACGGCTTCTGCGACGACGGCGGCCCCGGGTCGCAGTTCTCGTGCTGCTCTCGCGGCACCGACTGCAACGATTGCGCGGAGCAGGGCCCACGCCTTGCATATCCGCCGCCCTCGCCTCCCCCAAGCACACCGCCACCGTTTTGGTGGCCGAGGCCGCCGAGACCGCCGCCGTCTCCGCCCTCGCCGCCGAGACCGCCGCCTTCGCCGCCATCGCCATCGCCACCGCCGAGCCCGCCAAAGCCTCCGCCCCCGCCATGTCCTCCGCCGCCGCCTTCCCCCTTGCCGCCTTCGCCGCCAGGCGCGCCGCCGCCGCCGTCCCCTCCGCCGGCTCCACCCCGATTGCCCCCGTATCCTCCTGGTGCGGTCTCCGTGTGCACCAACACCTGCTACAACAACTGTGGCTGGTATAGCAGCTACGGCACCTACTACGCGAGCACGAGCAACCGCCTCTGCGACGACGGCGGCCCCGGGTCGCAGTTCTCGTGCTGCTCTCGCGGCACCGACTGCACCGACTGCGGTCCGCGCGTCATGTTCCCACCGCCATCACCGCCCTCGCCCCCACCACCGTTCCCAAGTTCTCCGCCACCGCCTTGCCCCCCACCACCGCCATCGCCTTACCCGCCACCTTATTGGTGGCCAAATCCGCCGGTGCCACCGCCTAATCCGCCGACACCGCCAGCGCCACCATCCTCGCCGCCATCTCCATTCCCACCGCCGCCGCCATCCCCGTACCCCCCGGGCGTGGGTGCCCTGTGCACCAACACGTGCTCCGCCTGCTACTACGATGGGTGCTACGGAAGGTACATGTACTACTTGGCCCAACAGGTTGATAATCGGTGGTGTAATGCTCAGGCATCCTGTTCCTACGATTCATCTACCGGATTCTACTTCTACTCCGCAGGTTCTAGCGCCAACAACGGCATCTGTGAGGATGGCGGCCCTGGTTCGGAGTACTCGGCCTGCGCTCAGGGCACCGACTGCGCCGACTGCGGCGGCGAAGCGCGTCTTGTGTATCCGCCGCCTTCGCCGCCTCCAAGCTCGCCGCCGCCTTTTTGGTGGCCGAGCCCGCCGAAGCCGCCGCCGTCTCCGCCCTCGCCGCCGAGACCGCCGCCGTCGCCGCCAAAGCCGCCAAAACCACCATGTGCACCGCCGCCGCCCTTGCCACCGCCGAGTCCACCATCGCCTCCCTCGCCGCCAGCGCCTCCGCCACCGCCCTCACCATCGCCGCCTTCGCCCCCTCGGCCGCCGCCATCGCCTCCGCCTCGTCCGTCTCCGCCGAGTCCACCTCCGTATCCCCCCGGTGCGGTATCTGTGTGCACCAACACGTGCAGCTACAACAACTGCGGCTGGGTGAGTGGCTGGGGCACCTACTACTCGCAGCCGAACAACCGCGTGTGCGACGACGGCGGGCCTGGGTCGCAGTTCTCGTGCTGCTCCCGCGGCACCGACTGCAACGACTGCGGCGGCGTTGCGCGTCTTGTCTATTTCCCTCCGTCACCGCCGTCGCCCCCCCCACCGTTCCCAAGGTCTCCGCCACCGCCCTCGCCCCCACCGCCGCCATCGCCACCGCCGTGTCCACCGCCGCCACCCTCGCCCTCGCCGCCACCATACTCGACGCCGAGCCCAGCGACACCGCCTTATCCGCCGACGCCGCCAGCGCCTCCATCCCCGCCGCCATCTCCTTTCCCTCCGCCGCCGCCCTCCCCCTACCCTCCCGGCGTGGCTGTCCTGCCGTGCACCAACACGTGCGCGTACACCTACTGCTCGTACTACACCCCGCTCTTCGGCTACTACTACTACTCGAACCCGAACAACGGCTTCTGCGACGACGGCGGCCCCGGGTCGCAGTTCTCGTGCTGCTCTCGCGGCACCGACTGCAACGACTGCGGCCAGCATGGCCCACGCCTGGTGTATCCGCCGCCCTCGCCGCCTCCAAGCTCGCCGCCGCCGTTTTGGACGCCGAGGCCGCCGAAGCCGCCGCCGTCTCCGCCCTCGCCGCCGAGACGGCCGCCATCGCCGCCCTCGCCGCCCTCGCCGCCATTGTCGCCGCCTCCGCCATCGCCACCGCCGAGCCCGCCCAAGCCTCCGCCACCGCCAAGCCCCCCGCCGCCGCCCTCCCCCCTGCCGCCTTCGCCGCCTCGGCAGCCGCCCCCGCCGTCGCCTCCGCCGTCTCCGCCAAGAATTCCACCGTATCCCCCTGGTGCGGCATCCGTGTGCACCAACACGTGCAGCTACAACAACTGCGGCTGGGTGAGTGGCTGGGGCACCTACTACTCGCAGCCGAACAACCGCGTGTGCGACGACGGCGGGCCTGGGTCGCAGTTCTCGTGCTGCTCCCGCGGCACCGACTGCAACGACTGCGGCGGCGTTGCGCGTCTTGTCTATTTCCCTCCGTCACCGCCCTCGCCCCCACCACCGTTCCCACGATCTCCGCCACCGCCACCGCCCCCACCGCCGCCTCCATCGCCGCCCAAGCCACCGCCACCGCCCTCGCCCTCGCCGCCACCATACTCGACGCCGAGTCCGATATCTCCTTCGGAGCCGCCGAGGCCGCCACATCCGCCGACGCCGCCAGCGCCTCCATCCTCGCCGCCCCTGCCACTGCAACCGCCGCCGCCGTCCCCCTACCCACCGGGCGTGGGTGAATTGTGCACCAACACGTGCGCGTACACCTACTGCTCGTACTACACCCCGCTCTTCGGCTACTACTACTACTCGAACCCGAACAACGGCTTCTGCGACGACGGCGGCCCCGGGTCGCAGTTCTCGTGCTGCTCTCGCGGCACCGACTGCAACGACTGCGGCCAGCATGGCCCACGCCTGGTGTATCCGCCGCCCTCGCCGCCTCCAAGCTCGCCGCCGCCGTTTTGGACGCCGAGGCCGCCGAAGCCGCCGCCGTCTCCGCCCTCGCCGCCGAGACGGCCGCCATCGCCGCCCTCGCCGCCCTCGCCGCCATTGTCGCCGCCTCCGCCATCGCCACCGCCGAGCCCGCCCAAGCCTCCGCCACCGCCAAGCCCCCCGCCGCCGCCCTCCCCCCTGCCGCCTTCGCCGCCTCGGCAGCCGCCCCCGCCGTCGCCTCCGCCGTCTCCGCCAAGAATTCCACCGTATCCCCCTGGTGCGGCATCCGTGTGCACCAACACGTGCAGCTACAACAACTGCGGCTGGGTGAGTGGCTGGGGCACCTACTACTCGCAGCCGAACAACCGCGTGTGCGACGACGGCGGGCCTGGGTCGCAGTTCTCGTGCTGCTCCCGCGGCACCGACTGCAACGACTGCGGCGGCGTTGCGCGTCTTGTCTATTTCCCTCCGTCACCGCCGTCGCCCCCACCACCGTTCCCAAGTTCTCCGCCACCGCCCTGCCCCCCACCACCGCCTTCGCCTTTCCCGCCACCATATTGGTGGCCAATGCCGCCATCTTCGCCACCACCGCCGCCACGTGAGCCCCCGCCGCCAAAGCCGCCAGCGCTGCCGCCGCCGCCGCCGTCTTCACCCTCACCCCCAAGGCCTCCGCCAGGGTCACCGCCGCCCTGCCCACCGCCGCCGCCGTCCCCCTACCCACCGGGCGTGGGTGTCCTGTGCACCAACACGTGCACGTACAGCTACTGCTCGTACTACACCCCGCTCTTCGGCTACTACTACTACTCGAACCCGAACAACGGCTTCTGCGACGACGGCGGCCCCGGGTCGCAGTTCTCGTGCTGCGCTCGCGGCACCGACTGCAACGACTGCGCGGAGCAGGGCTTAGGGTTTCGCCTGGTGTATCCGCCGCCCTCGCCGCCTCCAAGATCACCGCCACCGTTCTGGTTGCCGAGGCCGCCCAAGCCGCCGCCCTCGCCGCCCTCGCCGCCGAGACCGCCGCCATCACCGCCTTCGCCATCGCCACCGCCGAGCCCACCAAAGCCTCCGCCACCGCCCAGTCCTCCGCCGCCGCCTTCCCCCCTGCCGCCTTCGCCGCCTCGGCAGCCGCCACCTCCGTCGCCCCCGCCGTCTCCGCCGAGGGTCCCACCGTATCCACCCGGTGCGGTATCCGTGTGCACCAACACGTGCAGCTACAACAACTGCGGCTGGGTGAGTGGCTGGGGCACCTACTACTCGCAGCCGAACAACCGCGTGTGCGACGACGGCGGGCCTGGGTCGCAGTTCTCGTGCTGCTCCCGCGGCACCGACTGCAACGACTGCGGCGGCGTCGTGCGTTTTGTCTATTCGCCTCCGTCACCGCCCTCGCCCCCGCCCTCGCCCCCACCGCCTCCGCCTCCGCCCTCGCCCCCACCACGGCCGCCGCCGCCGCCGCCACCTTATTGGTGGCCGAACCCGCCGAGGCCGCCCCCGAGTCCACCCTCGCCGCCGAGACCGCCACCGTTGCCGCCATCTCCTTTCCCACCGCCGCCGCCGTCCCCCTATCCACCAGGCGTGGGTTTCCGCTGCGTCAACACGTGCTCTGCCTGCTACTACTCTTCGTGCTACGGAAGCTACATGTACTACGCGACCCAACAGGTTGATAATCGGGGGTGTAATGCTCAGGCATACTGCTCCTACGATTCATCTACCGGATTCTACTACTACTCCGCAGGTTCTAGCGCCAACAACGGCATCTGTGAGGATGGCGGCCCTGGTTCGGAGTACTCGGCCTGCGCTCTGGGCAGCGACTGCGCCGACTGCGGCGGCGAAGGGCGTCTTGTCTACCCTCCTCCACCGGCTTCCCCCAGTTCACCCCCACCGTTTTGGTGGCCGAACCCGCCGAGGCCGCCGCCACGTCCTCCGCCGCCGCCACCGCCTTCGTCGCCCCCACCATCGCCGCCGCCTCCTTCGCCGCCGCCCCGTCCACCGCCCATGCCGCCTCCGCCCATGCCTCCGAGGCCGCCGCCGTCGCCGCCGTCGCCGCCATCGCCGAGCCCGGTGCCATCGCCGGAACCATTGCCACCGCCACCGCCAAGCCCCGGAAATCCGGAACCCTCGCCGCCGCCGCGGCCACCGCCGTCGCCCTTTCCCCCCCCTTCACCGCCCGCGCCTCCTCCGCCACCGTCCCCCTACCCACCGGGCACCGGTATCTTGCCGTGTACGAACACGTGCACGTACAGCTACTGCTCGTACTACACCCCGCTGTACGGCTACTACTACTACTCGAACCCGAACAACGGCTTCTGCGACGACGGCGGCCCCGGGTCGCAGTTCTCGTGCTGCTCTCGCGGCACCGACTGCAATGACTGCGCGGCGCAAGGCCCACGCCTCGTGTATCCTCCGCCACCGCCAAATGGGTGGTCCAGTCCGCCGCCCTCGCCGCCACGTTCTCCGCCTCCGCCGCCGCCTTTGCGACCTCCGCCACCGCCCCCTGCCCCGCCTTCGCCGCCTTCGCCGCCTTCGCCACCGCCGAGTCCGCCTTCGCCGCCATCCCCGCCTTCGCCCCCGCCAAGTCGGCCGCCCTATCCGCCTGGCGCCTTTTTCATGTGCACCAATACCTGCTACAACTACTGCGGCTCCTTCAGCGGCTACGGCACCTACTACGCGAGCACGAGCAACCGCATCTGCGACGACGGCGGCCCTGGGTCGCAGTTCTCGTGCTGCGCTCGCGGCACCGACTGCACCGACTGCGGCCAGAGTCGCCTGGTGTATCCACCTCCATCGCCTCCAAAGCCTCCACCACCGCCTCCATCACCGCCTTCGCCGCCTCCACCGCCGTCGCCACCGCCAAAGCCGCCACCACCATATTGGTTTGCGAGTCCGCCTCCCTCTCCACCCTCGCCTCCATCACCGCCTTCGCGTCCACCACCGCCTCCGCCGCCGCCGCCGCCGTCCCCCTACCCACCTGGCGCGGGTGTCCTGTGCACCAACACGTGCACGTACAGCTACTGCTCGTACTACACCCCGCTGTACGGCTACTACTACTACTCGAACCCGAACAACGGCTTCTGCGACGACGGCGGCCCCGGGGCGCAGTTCTCGTGCTGCTCTCGCGGCACCGACTGCAACGACTGCGACGCGTATGGGCCGCGTGTAGTGTACTCGCCCCCTCCGCCGCCACCGCCTCCATTCTGGTGGCCGAGCCCGCCGAAGCCGCCGCCGTCTCCGCCCTCGCCGCCGAGACCGCCGCCTTCGCTGCCTTCGCCGCCTTCGCCTCCATCGTCGCCGCCCCTGCCATCGTCACCCCCCAATCCACCGTCGCCTCCGTCGCCGCCCACGTCTCCGCCACCTCCTTCACCTCTTCCGCCGTCGCCGCCTCGGTCGCCGCCACCGCCGTCGCGTCCGCCGTCTCCACCAAGGCCGCCCCCCTATCCCCCTAGCCACGGTGTCGTGTGCACCAACACGTGCACCTACAACTACTGTGGCTACTTCAGTGGCTACCCTAACGGCTACTACTACTCGAACCCGAACAACGGCATCTGCGACGACGGCGGCCCTGGGTCAAAGTTCTCGTGCTGCTCGTACGGCACCGACTGCAACGACTGCGGCGGCGACCGCGTGACACGTCCGCCTCCTTCGCCGCCGGAGCCTCCACCATCGCCGCCATCGCCGCCGCCGCGGCCGCCACCGCCTCCGTCGCCGCCGAAGCCTCCGCCACCGCCCTCTCCAGCGCCGCCACCCTACTCGACGCCGAGCCCGCCATCTAGACCGCCGCCACCGTTTCCCCCCCCGCCGCCAAGGCCACCGCCATCGCCGCCTGCGCCGCCAAGGTCTCCACCTCCGCCTCCGCCGCCATGCCCACCGCCGCCGCCGTCCCCCTACCCCCCGGGCGCGGGTGTCCTGTGCACCAACACGTGCACGTACAGCTACTGCTCGTATTACACCCCGCTGTACGGCTACTACTACTACTCGAACCCGAACAACGGCTTCTGCGACGACGGCGGCCCCGGGTCGCAGTTCTCGTGCTGCTCTCGCGGCACCGACTGCAACGACTGCGGCGTCGAGCGCATTGTGTATCCGCCGCCCCCGCCTCCGCCGCCACCGCCGCCACCATTCTGGTGGCCGAGCCCGCCGAAGCCGCCGCCGTCTCCGCCCTCGCCGCCGAGACCGCCGCCTTCGCCGCCCTCGCCTCGGCCTTCTCCACCGCCACCAGGTGAGCCGCCCTCGCCATCGCCTCCGCCGGGCCCACCCTCGCCTCCCTCACCGCCGTCGCCGCCGCCGCCGCCATCCCCATCGCCGCCTTCGCCGCCTCGGCCACCGCCGCGCCCACCGCCACCGCCGCTTCCACCAAAGCCGCCACCGTATCCACCTAACCACGGTGTCATCTGCACCAATACTTGCACCTACAACTACTGTGGCTACTTCAGTGGCTACCCTAACGGCAACTACTACTCGAACCCGAACAACGGCATCTGCGACGACGGCGGCCCTGGGTCGCAGTTCTCGTGCTGCGCTCGCGGCACCGACTGCAACGACTGTGGCAGCCCCCGCGTCGTTCTTCCGCCTCCTTCGCCGCCGGAGCCTCCACCATCGCCGCCATCGCCGCCGCCGCGGCCGCCGCCGCCGCCACCGCCCCCATCGCCGCCATCGCCACCACCGCGGCCGCCGCCGCCCCCATCGCCGCCATCGCCGCCCCCGCGGTCGCCGCCCCCCCCTCCGCCAAATTGGTGGCCGAGCCCTCCTAAGCCGCCCCCGCCTCCTCCTTCGCCGCCAAGGCCGCCGCCATCGCCGCCATCGCCGCCAAGGTCTCCGCCTGCGCCTGCGCCCTCGCCGCCGAGAGCGCCGCCGCCGCCGCCACCGCCGCCGCCGCCGCCGGTCCCCTACCCACCTGGCACTGGTTTCCTGTGCACCAACACGTGCTCCGCCTGTTACTACTCGTCGTGCTACGGAAGGTGGTTTTGGTGGTCGTCCGCCTCAGAAATTGATAGCTACATTCCGGGGGGGGGGTGTTACTCTGGAACACGTTGTCGGAACATTGATTCTACTGGACGCTACTTCTACTCGACAGGATCTAGCGCCAATAACGGCCTTTGTGAGGATGGCGGCCCTGGTTCGGAGTACTCGGCCTGCGCTCCGGGCACCGACTGCGCCGACTGCGGCGGCGAAGCGCGTCTTGTGTATCCGCCGCCCTCGCCGCCCTCACCGCCCCCACCGCCCCCACCGCCCCCATCGCCTCCGCCGCCGCCCAGCCCGCCTCCGAGACCGCCGCCACCGAATTG
>ENA-UOXG01002177-UOXG01002177.1-mixed-culture-metagenome-genome-assembly--contig:-NODE-2177-length-10835-cov-72.476252_pt1 | contig 10835 bp, 13 predicted proteins | sample MGYA00238159_ERZ761634 | MGnify/ENA primary metagenome ERZ761634 (study PRJEB28908, sample SAMN08776845) | mixed culture metagenome | isolation source: Freshwater growth medium | place: USA... | reverse complement strand
CAGCAGCAGCAGCAGCAGCAGCAGCAGCAGCAGCAGCAGCAGCAGCAGCAGCAAGTGAAGATGCAGGTGACTCCACTCGTGCCGCGCTGCCTGGCGGCGTGGCGGGCGCACCCGTCACGTCCGAGGCGAGCGTGCTGCAGGTGCCCGCTGTCATTGGACTCGCCCCTTCCACCACCGACTACCCAGCCGCCACGCCCACCGCGCCCACCGCGCCCGTCGCGCCCATCCCCGCCACGCCCGCCGCGCCCACCGTGCCCGCCGCGCCCGTCGCGCCCGTCGCGCCCGTCGCGCCCGTCGCGCCCGTCGCGCCAGCAGCAGCAGCAGGAGCCTCCTCCGCAGGAGCCTCCTCCGCAGGTGCCTCCTCCACAGGTGCCAAGCGCCCGCCGCCCGCGTCCGCCCCCTCCGACGAGGAAGACGTCGTCGAGGACAAGGACGAGGTCATCAAGGAGTCCAACATCGAGGGGATGCTGCATACGGACGGTTTCGTGATCATCCCGGGCACGCTCGTCCTCCCGGACAAGTTGATCAAGGCCCTCAAGAAGGTGAACTACGAAGAGGCGGGCCTCCCTCAAGCGCCAGACATCGTGCGGGGCTACGACCCCAGACGCCTGCAATCTCGCGACTCGCGGTGCACCGTGCCTTGGATCGTCTTGATCTCGAAGCTGGTGAGCGACCACCTCTCCTTCCACGGCCTCATGACGACGTCGAGCGGCACGGCAAAGGAGCTCAAGCACGTACACGTCCTCAAGAGCCTCGCGAACGTCGCCTACGACGAGTCGATGAAAACGCCCCAGGACGGCGACCAGTCCAAGCACATGGACGAGTCCCCCGAATACGTGGCCACCTTCATGCAGCAGGAAGGGAGGACGGCCGTCGACATGCCCCTGTCGGTCTTGGTGGCGCTGGAGGCCGCCGCCAGGCTCTGGGTCTGGCGGCGGGCGGATGAGCGGCCGAGCTTGATCCGCCTGGACCCGGGAGGGGTCCTGGTGTTCCGCGGGGATCTCTGCCATGCAGGGGCGGGATATCGCCTCGAGAATGTAAGGGTGCATATGTACTTGTACCACCCTGCATACCATCCGCCGCCGAGCTCTATCTATGAGTGCCCACCTGTGTGATCTAGAGTGTGGCACGCTCGCGCCGCATACACTGTCGCTTCTGGGTGTGTCTGTGTTGTGTAGCGATTGAGCTCGATGACGACTGACTGTGTCTGTGTTGTGTAGATTGCATCATTCGGCATGCAGTCTCGCTCCCAACTCGCGCCTGCGCTTCACGCGGGCACATGGAGTACACACGCATCGCGTGGGTACTATAGCGTGTTGAAGAAAATTAAGACCCGTCGCTCTGTTACCGTACCATCACGTCACCGGCAGACAGGGCAGGCCGTATTCGACTCACGACTCACTGACACGCACGCCTCCAGACATTCCGGGTCCCGTACTGTATGACTCTCCACGCAAGATCCAGTACAGGATCCAGTGACTGCGCGACTGAGCCATCAAGGGGCACCCAGCCTCTGCGTGCGCTCGTAGTGAGCGGCGGCCGCCGGTCGGCGCGTTTGGCGAGCGCGAGCGAAGCGCGCAGGCCGCCCCTCGACGGGCCCTCGGTGATACCTCGGTGGGCAATCACGATGTAATCATGATGCAATCATGATCATGTTGATGAGCCATCGCTGGTACTCAACCTCGGATGGGCTCGTTAGGGGGCAATCGGCGCGCGTAGCTAGCGAGCAAGACGTGTGCCGCCACTCGGCAGCCCCCCAGGTATAGCCTCTCGGTGAGCAATCGGTTTGTAATCGTGATGCAATCATGATCAGGTTGACGAGCCAGCACAGCGCCTCTGATTCGCTTAGATATGCTCGTAGTGGGCGGTCCGCGCGTGGCGCGCGAGCGAGGCGCGGGCCCCGGGCCCCTCTCGGCAGCCCCCCTCGGTGAGCAATCATGACGTAATCCTGATACAATCAAGGTCGGGATGTTGATGACTGCTGGTCGCATAATCTGCGGCTTGAGGTACGACAAGATACAAATGTATCTTGATGTATCTTGATGTGTCGTGATGTGTCGTGATGTATCGTGATGTGTCGCGAGGTGTCGTGATGCATCATGATGTATTTTGGATCGGTATCCCGCATGTATCTTGATCACTCTTGCAGATACATGTATCTCGTATGTATCCCGCATGTATCTTGAATGCGTCAAGTAACCTGATGTATCTTGATAAGCATCCAGTGTGACATCGACTGTATCATTCAGGGTACACTCGGGATCGATGTATCTCAAATGTATCTGACAAGCCATGTTACATTTCAAGAGAATACATGTATCTTGACATTTTACACGTATCCCAAACGAGAGTCCAAGATACATTTTGGGATACACATCAGATACATCAAGATACATGTATCTTGGGCGCTTCCTTGGTGTCACACTGGATACATATCAAGATACATCAGGAGACGTGTATCTTGGACTCTTCATCACGATACATCACGATACATCAAGATAACATCAAGATACATATGCGGGATACATATGGGTACGTATCTGAGAGGTATGTATCCAGAATGTATCCGGAATGTATCCGGTCGCTGCGTGCGTTGATGCGCGAGTGCGGCGTGTGGCAAGGCCTCTGGGCGGGGGAGGAGGAGGAGGAGGTGGATGCGCATTAGCTCCGCGCGCGTTTTCTCGGGGCCGTGTGTGGCGGGGGCTTGTGTCGGGACTAGATCATGGGGAGCCCAGCGCGTACGAGGTGTGTGCCTGTGTCGCATACGGCCACGGAAGTATGCGGATCCGTGCGTCGGGCACCACACGTGTGACAAATAACTGAGTGTGGTGTGGGCGGAGACGGCATGTCTTTGGCTGGTGTGGCGTATAGCCGCATTGCCTGAAAGGGCGAGATCGTTAACGAGATGGGTCAACCCTGGAGCGGGTCCGTTTCACCTATCGGGCGTTTGGGGTCACGTCAGTTTCCTATCAGAATACGTCGATCCTGATGCGTATCGTGATGCAGGATACACTCGAGATACGTGTATCCTTCAGGATACACACAGGATACACTCAGGATACATCAGGATACGTATCTGATAGGAAACTGTACCCAAACACGATAGGAAACTGACCCGCACCGCGCGTCCCGGGAGGCACGGCCGCTCTAGCGAAGTAGCATGGAGAGGTGGATGTGTGTGAGATGCCAAATGTGCCCGCAGTCGCCACCGTTGATTATGTTCGGGTCCCCCTTGAGTCGAGCGTATAGAGGCGTGCGTTGAGAGAGTGTCTGACGTGAGAGTTGTGAATCCCCACCATTTAAAATTCGCTCGGACGTGTACGAGAATTCTGAGAGACCCAAAGCAAGAGAGCGGACCGGACTGAGTATAGAACTATAGATTCGGCTTCGTTAGATGAGGATAGAGTTAGGGCCCTTGGATGGGAAATCACAAATATATATATAACAAATAAGTTATATCGACTTTTCTGCATTCGACTCTCATGCAACTAACAGCTAACCTCTCTCACTCGCATTCCCCTGGCGCACCGATACACAAGGTGATGCCTCGATGGGTGCCCCTTGACGGCTCTTGATGGCTCTCATCAACCGGATCATGATTGCATCACAATTACATCGTGATTACCACGAGATTGCTCACCGATGGAGCTGCCGAGAGGCGGCGCCCCACGCTTCGCTCGGGTACGCGCCGCGCGCGCTGACCGGAGACCGCCAGCTAACAGGGTGACGGGGTTTGTTATCGAATTTGGGTTGACCCCCCAGCGAACAATTGCATCACCGGCTGAGCGTCCGTGATCGCGTGATGCAGACTCACTCATGCGCTCACTCTCTCTCGAGAAACGCGTCGCGCCAGAAACGTCCTCGGCGAGGAAAGGGGGGTCGATTCGCAAAGATTGGCGCGGCCTCGCTGCTTCCCCTCGTGTGCGTCGCGGACATGAAGATCATCATCCTCGTGCGCGCGTCGGCGGGGAGCTGGCATGCGGAAGGAGCTCCTACGGCCCTTTTGCCCGCTGACCTGATAGAGCCGCTGCTTAGGTCGGGGGTGCTCGGAAAGGGCTCTTGAGGACCTCGGTGCGGGTGCGTCGGGTTGAAGAAGACACAGTCGCCGGGTTCGAGGACCCCGCTCCCGACCACATCCGGGCGCGTCTCGTTCTTCTCAAGGGAGGTCCACATTTCAATAAGTCTTTGGCGGTTCTGCGGCGGCACAGCATACCAACTGAGGGTCACAACTGCAACGGGCTTTTGGATGGGCTTTCGAATGGTCAGGCACGCACCGCCATCCCAGCTGCGGTCCCCGTGCCAATCCCAACACCTGTGAGAGGTACAGGCTTAGCGTTCAGGAATTCAGGGCCCATCACCGCCATAGTTGACGCATTGAAGATGATGGCGAGCGACTGGATGGTGTCGTCGGCGTGGATTGTCTGGGGCTTTGAGTGGGCTGTCATGGACAAGATTGTGGACACGTTGATAGAGTTGCCACGCAGCGTCTCGTGTGCACCTCCAGCCGCCTTGGCGCAGCATACAAAAAGCCTGCCGATCAGCTCAGCGTCCTCGTCGCTCATCTGGGCTTTGCCCGCGCTGTACCTTCCGTCTACCTTCCGTCCAGCTCCTTGCGCCTCCCGTCTAGGTACACGAACGGGAGAGATCTGCGCAGCCAACAACAGGAGCGCACAGGGGTGTGCATGAGCGACGGAGGTCGAGAGGTACTGTGCAGCGCACGAAGTGGCGCACAGTGTTTCCTGCCCCTTTGGCTCGTGGACGGTTGGCAGGGACCCAGACATGTTGCGCGCCACGAAGCGAGCCAGTGCCGCACGGTCTTCGGCCGAGAGTCCCAACTCCTCCAATTTGGAAGCTCTCACCACTTGGAAGCCCCGCGTCTTGAGCTCCTGCAGGTTGGCCCCCTTCCAGCCAGTGCCGTAGGCGCTGGCTATCGCCACGCCTTCTTTGGTCCCACCTTTTCTGGACGGCTGCGCACCGGGGCTCGGTGCTGGCGGCGCCGCCTGGCAATCATGCGAGCGCCTGGCGAGTGCTTCGACACAAATGGCCTTCAGTGCCCGCCAGAGACTCGAGCCCGCCGCGAGAGGCCCTTCCTTACCACGCAGGCCTTGCACTGCTCGTGCGCGGCCCACGATCTCTGCGAGCAGCTCCTGGGACACGCTCGAGATTAAGGTTTTGCTTCTAGAAGGAGAGTTGCACTTAACCTTAATGCAGAATTGTCGGTGCCGACACGCGTTGAAGCCGTTCTTGATGATCTTCAGCATGATGGGCTCGCCGTTGTAGCTCAGCTCCACACTGCCAGCATCGTTCATGGCGCGCGCGAGCCTCTGGGCGCGAGCGAGTGTCCCCCAGCGAGGAAGAGGACTGCGCAACTCACAGTAAACGAATGGTTTTTGGGGGTTGATTTGGAAACGAATATCGAAAACGTCTGTGCATGCAAAAACGTCTGTGCATGCGATAGCTGTACAACCCCGCTGTATAACCTCTCGGCAGCCCCTCTCGATGAGCAATCATGATGTACTCATGATTAGGATGATGAGCCACATCACGGACATCACGAGCACTTGCATCAACGGCCACAACAGCCGGCGTGTCTGGCAATCCAGGCGTCGAAAGCATGCCCTTTGAGCGCGAAATCTTGCGCTCTCGCTGCCGCTTGTTTTGGAAACACACCTGCACTTGGCGTGCAGAGACGCCTAGTTTTTTGGAGAGCTCCATGCGCGTCTGCAGGCCTGTCGACGCGAGGGGGAAGTGACGGCGCCCGTGACATTGTGCTTGGCCTTGCGCTTCCGCTTGGCCTTGCGCACCCCTGCCTTGGGTCGTTCGACGAGTGGCGCATGGACCAAGGCATGGAGCTGCCCCTCGGACGGTTCCCACTCGCCCCAGCAGCGCCTCGCATGCAACCGGTGATGCCTATCCACAGGATCACCTGACCGTAGCATGGCGCCCGGCCAGGTTTGGGTCAAGTAGGCGCGCAGGTCGTCTGGCGCGAAGCCGCGCATGCAGGGATGGCCGGCTGAGGACATGAGCACCGGCACCGCCACCTCCCCCGCTCGCCACGTCGAAGGCGATGGCCGTGCGGCCTGCGGCCGATTCGTCCTTCGGCTGCAGCGCGCCCGGTACGGCCGACCGTCGGGCCGCAGCGCGCAGTCGTGGGCCAGGAAGCCGACGCGCCAGCGCCGCGCCTCGCACGCGAGGCCCTCGACCTCGCGCTGGAGGGGCTCGCGGCATAGCAGCCACGACAGGGCGGCCTCGAAGCGCCGCACCAGCCCAGCAGGGAGCGGCTCGGCGGAAGCGGCGCCCTCGGAGCCGGCCGCCGCGGCGCACAAGCCTCAGGGCAAGGCGGGAAATCACAGCAGATGGAGGGCAGGTACCTGACGAGGCGGCGCCCCTAGCCACGATGCGCCACTTACTGACGGGGAGGTGCGCGGGAACGAGCGTGGTCATTAGAAAGGAGGTCGCAGAAGGTATGAAGGACATCTTCAAGGCGGTAAAGGGCTTGAAAGGTGAGGGCGCAAAGGAGGTGAAAGCGGTGTGCGCCAGGGCCATGGCGGCAGAGAACAGAGCGGTCCAAGGAGACAGAGTCACGGCCATGGAATGGCAAGCGTATGCACAGGTTATGTCGGCGCAGCTGCCGAACATACCGGAGGCGTCCACGAAGCTCGAGAAGGAAATAGACGGGCGCAGAAGGCAGCTCGTACACCTGGCGCTTGACCTGAAACACACAGCGATTGAGACAGGACGGAAGGCGGAGACATGGAAGAGGGAACGAGAGGAGCACAGGGGATGGAGTAAGCTGGTGATCCGAGCATGGCGGGACGCCGCAACAGGGCACGCTCATCAGAGGATCCGGCTGGACAAACTCACGGAGGGAGAAGCGCAGGCCCAGGCAGAAAGTACCAGAACAAAGAGGAGAGCGATGATGACCATTGCAGAAGGCCGAGGAGCCACGCGACGGCTCCGACGGATGAGCACTGAGGTGTGGTGGGCGAGGTTGGGACAGAAGATCAGGGCGCTGGCAACGTGGGCGAGACGGGTGCGAGGCACGACAGCGATATGGTATGTCAAAGGGAAAGGGCGAGGGCTGACGGCAGAAGCCGAAACGGCGGAAGGGAATGACAAGGCGGACGGGAATGACACGGCGGCAGAGATGGAAGGGCGGCAACGACAGGTGGAAGGAAGGTGGCGAGGAAGGGCGCAGACGGCGATGGAGGGCGTCAAAGAAGGAATACGGCTATGGTGATGGCTGGAGGACGGCGAGGGGCACAACGCCAAAGGCCCGGAGAGCGTCATAGGCCGGAGACGAGAACGAACAGCGGGTACACGGCGGCCGCCTTGAGAGTGCGAGGGCCACAACGAGCATAAAGAGTCACTCACGTTTCGACAGCGACGAAGAATCCGCAGAGAAGAACTGTGAACAACGCTATGAAACAGACCCAGGATACAAATTCCAACGCGAGCTCATCGTGTCCCAACGGCAAGGGCGGTTGCTGCTGTGCTAGGGCAAGGCGCCGCTTCGCCTCCTCTGCCGCGCGGCGCAGTGAAGGTCGATGCACGTCCTGAGCGTCTCCGAGTACCTGATGAGAGAGGCAGTCACGATGCCAATCGGTGCAGGCTTCAAGGCTCTTCTCGCGCCCGAGAAGCAATCAGTGGCAATCACAGTGGACAACCGTCGCGACGTGCCTTTGAGAAGGAGAAGACCACCGCTGGTAAGAGATTCTCGCTGCTGAAGCATGCTCAGCAGCGACACCCAGTACTCCTCGCCGCCCCCGCCGCCGCCGCCGCCGCCACCCCTGCCGCCGCCCTTGTCGCCGCCCTTGCCGCCGCCCTTGCCGCCGCCCTCGCCTCCTCCTCCATCGCCTCTATGGGCTGGTGTGCCTTCGCCACCTGGGCATAGCTCGCAACCAAGCGCAATCAAGCTCCATCAAGTGCAATCAAGCAAAATCTAGCGCAATCAAGCGTAATCAAGCGTAATCAAGGAGTACCCGGGCATAGCTCGCATGATTGAAGGATCGATCTTTGCCGACGAGCTGCCAGAGCCGCCCACAGGCGTACAAACAATGACGGAGTGGCTTCGGGCGCTTCTCCGTAGTGATGACGTGTACGAGGCGATGCTTGGTCAGCCCAATCCACAAAGCACATTCGAGAGGGTTGGGGACGGTGTGAGTGAAATCAAAGGCGGATCAGAATCGGATCGGAGTCCAAACAGAGTCCATACAACCCCACCAGTGATGCTGTGCGCCGGCTGGAAAACAGAGACGTGAGATCCCACGCGCCCACCGCGACGCCGCCATACGAAGACGTCCAAGGAGCGCACCTGCCGCCCGCGATACCCACGCACCTTCATACGACGGCTCCAGCGACCCCAACAAAGGGCCGCACGTCCTCCCTCGTGCCACTGGAGGAGGGCGCCATGGTGAGCTTGTGCATGCATTCGACAAAAGAAAAGGAAGCACGCCCTCCTCGCACATCAGGCATTGGTCTTCTGCTGAGCTCGAGCGGGCGTTCACGAAGCAACTGCGCAGCGTCGTGAGGGACGCCAAGATACGCCGAGGTAGTGAGCGCTGCCGAGGTGGCGTCGCTCACACTAGCACAAGTGAACAGACCCGGTAAGCTGACCTGGCTGAGAGAGGCTCGACGAGACAGGAGCAGAGCGTCGATGGCGACACATCTCTGCTCGAGGGCGCACTGCAATGCACACTGGACAGCCTCCGCCACTGCCTCGGCCGCAGCAGGCCGGCCTCTCTCGAGAAGGCATTCGAAGGCCCCCTGCCGCTGCTGCCGTGGTTGCGGCCACCGCCACGGCCGCTGACAGATCCTCGCGCGCGCACGTGTCTTGCCCAGTAGCTCCCTCATCTGACCGGCACGACCCCAGCGCACACCACCAGCCCTCACCTGCAGTGGCACTCAGAGCAGCAGTGGATTGAGCCGAGGTCATGATAGAAGGGCACACAAATAAGCATCTGGTGGAGAGGCGCTTGATTGAGAGCAGCAACTCAGAGGTCATCAAGACCCACTCAGAATCCATCCGATTTAATCATGGATCCAATCAAAGGCAATCAGAGGAAATCGCGTACGGGCTTCTCCATTTGGAATGGTCGCGCGGCAACGGCGCGCTGGTACGATCTTGTGGGGAAACTGACACGCGCCGACTCCCTCTCGTCGCGCTACCACCCAAAACGGCGCAGTCACCCAAGACAGCGCTACCGCCGAAGACTGCACGGCCGCACTGACCGAATCCGTCCGCGGTCTGCGAGGTAGCGGCGCGCGCGGCTCTCCGCGGTGACTTGTTCATGCCGCTGAAGCTCAAGGCACGAGGGATGGCGAGGTCGAGGGGCAGGCAGCCTGGCTGGAGATGCTCGAGGGACAACCCCACCTGGCCACCGGCGCCGGCGCCAACTCCGGCCACGGCGACACCATGATGAGCGCCACCGATGCGGTAATGCGGTAGCAGCTCAGCAGTGGACCTAGGCCCCTCAGGTCATCGAGACGCAGATGCTCTCGAGCAGCGGCGTGCGCTCGAAATGCCAGACCCCCATAAAGCCGCACTCATAGCTGGGCGGCGGCGGCGGCGGCGTGCCGAGCGTTGAGGTACGCGGACAGGGCGCCCACGGCACCGCCCGTGTCCGCGGGCAGCATCACCCCAGCACGCTTGTGCGATACCGGCGCGGACGAGGATCGCCGAAGTGCTAACCTGATGAGGGAGAGCAATCAACCAACCCGTAGCATGCAATCATCAGAGGCCATCAGCGCTAAGTGCGGGATGCTTGCCTCGCCGCCAAGCACGAAGCGGCACGCACGGGGCGTCGTAGATGTGGCAGTAAGACACAAGGTGCGGCGAGTCCCACCGGTCATGCGGTCACAGAGCGCTCATCGCCACCGCCGCCGCCCAGCACTTCACTGCCGACTTACCCCTCGCCACCGCCCTCGACACCCACTCCACACTCATCCCCGCCGTCGGCGCGCGCACTCGGCCACCGTCCTGAAGGACAGACCCGCATGGTGCGGCTCGAGCTACCGGCCGTGCCGCGCGATTGCACGATGGCTTGCCGACAGCGCCGACGCCGACTCGAGCGGGTATGGTCGGGTACTCGGAGGAGCCGGGGTCGATGGCCAGCCGGTGTCATAACGGTGTCAATTCTTCAATTGAGCCCAGGAGAGGAAGCCAATGAGTGGGCATACTTCGAGAGGATCTGGAACTCGGTCCGCATAAACCGCGACGAGGAATTCAGCCCTTCCCCAAAGCCCGTCGTATGACTCGCACGCGCCACGGAGGAGAAGGCCCGCATGCCAAAGGTCGAGCGTCGAGAGTGACAGGGACGTAGTACAGGCCATGCGGAGATGACGTGGACACGATGAGGTACGTGTCGTTGCTCGACTCGGAGATGATACCGCGCACGCTCGTGCTGCCCAAGATGTGACCACGCTCGGTCGCCGTGAGAAACACGGACGAACTGGTCGCCACAGAAAGGAGCGTGCGTTGCGGTGCGCAGACCTACGCTCGAGTGCCAACGAAGCTCGCGACGCTCGTTTTCTGTGTCTCCATCAGTTCTCGCCAGCCGAGGAGTGCCTCTTGGAGTCTCGTGTTGGCGTCTTCCACTTTTGGAGTCTCGGAGCGGCTGCAAGATGGCCGTCTAAAGAGCGCGCTGCACTGAGTGTTGCGGTGCAACGTTCATCGTGGCGAGGGCGTCACGCCTTGGCGAGTACACGCGCGCGCGCCGGACGCGCCACGCGTCCGCCACGCGCTTCAGCTCGCTCGCACACACGCGTCTCAGCCGAGCCAGCGGCTATAACTCTGGGTGGTGACTCGAGGAGAGCCGCGGATCCAGCGGCCCGCC
>ENA-UOXG01002164-UOXG01002164.1-mixed-culture-metagenome-genome-assembly--contig:-NODE-2164-length-10897-cov-53.642225_pt1 | contig 10897 bp, 8 predicted proteins | sample MGYA00238159_ERZ761634 | MGnify/ENA primary metagenome ERZ761634 (study PRJEB28908, sample SAMN08776845) | mixed culture metagenome | isolation source: Freshwater growth medium | place: USA... | reverse complement strand
TTTTTTTTCTCCGCACACGGTTTTTTGACCGTGTGCCGAATTGCTCGCCGCGCTCGCGCGCGCGGCGTGTGCCAGAAGCCTGGAGCAGCGCTCGGCCGTACCTGAGAGCAGCCGACCCGCCGCAGTCATGCCGCCGACTCGTACGCCGAAGGAGGCACCCACGCCGCGTCGACAGAGGTGCCGCCACGCCTCCGAACCCTTGCGCTCACTTTGAGGTACCACGCCGCGCGCAAGCCATCGCGTGCGCGCGAGTTTTGTCGGGTGCGACTCGGTTTTACCGAGTCACACGCGCGGTGAGAGCACACTGCCGTGATGCGCAGCCTCCTCGACTGACCCGCCACATGCCTTTGCTCTTTGCTCACGCAGACGTGCTGGCGATGGTGGTGGAGGCATCCACAAGGAGAGGAAGAACCGGTCGGACGCGGGCAAGGCGCACGACAACCCCGAGACGCGCCTGCAGGTCGCGTGCGTCGCATGGTGCGACGCAGCAGGTATCCTCGTCGACGGCTCGCCCGGCGGCGCCGCCTTCATGAGGCCAGCGGCTGCAGGCCTGGCCGTGCCGACCTGCTCGTCCTCGAGGCGGGCGCCGATGGCACGCACGGCCTCGCCGTGGTGCTCAAGGTCGGCGGCAACGGCCTGCTGGACTCGCAGGTGGCGTGGCTTGCACGCGCACAGCTCAAGGGCTGGCGCACAGAGGTGGTGCGCTCGAGCTCGACGAATTCTGGTAAGGTAGTGCGCGCACATCCGCATGTAGGTGGCTCAGCTTGTGACCCTGTAGTCGCGTATCGAAAAGCTTATTGATTTCTTAATGATACAACAGCATGACTTCGGCTGTCGATTATCAACTGCAGCAGCGGCTGTCGGGTGGCGATGCCGATGGTAGCGGCGGCGAGCGTTGTGCGTTGGCGGTGGGGGGCGTGAGCGACCGAGGCGGAGACGGCTGAGGCGGCAGGGAGGGTGACGGCGGCAAGGGCGGCGGCGGTAAGGGCGGCGGCTGTACGAACAGCGAAGGTGGTGGCGGCGGCGGCGGCGAGGAAGCGGCCATGGGGGCGGGGGCGGCAAGGGCGGCGGCAGCAAGGGGGGCAGCGGCAGCAGCGAGGGCGGCGACAGCGAGGGCGAGGACGGTGGCGGAGAGGGCGTCGGCGGCGAGGTCGGCAGCTGCGAGAACGGAGGCGGCGAGGGCGGGGGCGATGAGGAGGGCGGCGGCGAGGGGGGCGGCGGCGAGGGGGGCTTCCGGCGGCCGGTGTGCTACGCCGCCCGGCGTGCGTGTGCTTGGCGACGCGCGCGCGCGCGGGAGGGCTCGCGCGTGCCGTTGGTGAACTGCTCGAAGGCGGCGACGCGGTAGTATAACGGCAGGCTCATATCGAGGAGGGCACCTGCGAGGGGAACAAGGGCACGAAAAGGCGGCACCCGAGCACACACACGTTGTTGTGTGTGCGCACGGGTGCTGCGGGAGTCACGCGCATGCATCGGCACTGTGTCAGGAACGACGACGGGAGAGCCGTGCTGCAAGCTCCTCGACGGTCACGTCGTCGGCAAACGGCTGCGCGACGGGGCTGGTTTCTGCCATGAGTTTCCTGTTTGTGCCCACGCATTGGGATAAGGCACACGCCACACCGTTTCCGCACATTTTGAAAACCGTGTTCTAAATTCGACCAAACTGTTGGTTTCCATGTTCAGCAGTGCGGCGCGGCCGAGAGGCACTCGCATCATCCTGGCGATCGCGCTGCTCTTTCCACTCGCCTGCGGCCACGGCCAGATGACCTATCCACCCTCGCGCGGCGGCGGCTCGCTCGCCGAGGGCGGCCATTGCGAATCCCGTGCCTGCATGTGGTTCACCCAGCCAACCGAGATCCCTGGCGAGCCGACGCTTCTCCTCCAGTTTCGTACCGTGAACATGGGCTTCGAAGGCGGGCCTGGCGACTGGTCGCGTAGATCGCCATGGCGCGCTCCGGGAACAGCACCAGTGTCCGGCTCCGGATGCGGCATCTCCGGCGGCAATGGACTGCCGATCCCCAACGGCGGCGCCGCGTGGCCCGATATGCTGCCGCAGGGCACCGACGGCCTGCTGCTGCCGCGGCGCGAGCCTACAGTGTGGCGCCGCGGCTCGGTCGAGGAGGTGGCCTTCGCCATGTCGGCAAACCATGGCGGCGGCTACTCATACCGCCTTTGCCGGCTCGACGGCAAACAAAACAATGTGAGCGAGGCGTGCTTTCAGCAGACGGTGCTCCGCTTCGCCGACACGCGGCAGTGGCTGCAATACGACGCGTCGATGTACCAGTACGACACGCTCGTCACGCTGCCGCGCTTCGAGTTGCCGCTCGTGGTCGTCACCAACGGCACCTTCCCGCCCGGCAGTCAATGGGCGCGAAACCCGGTGCCCGCATGCAAGCTGTGCGACCAGTACGACTACTGTGGGCCCGCCGTGCCGCTCAACCTGAGCGAGGCGTTCCAGCCGGGCTACTGGTATGGCAACCAGACCTTGTACGGCGGCAAGGCCTGGTTTGACAGCGAGCGGTGCCACCAGCACTGCGCCGGGCACAACTTGAGTGCGTGCCCGCCCGGCATGACGCAGTTTCGCGAGCCCCTCCCGGGATTGAGTGGCTACTCGGGCGCGTATGCGAGCCGGCAGGGCCTGCCGTACTCAATCGTCGACAAAGTGGAGGTGCCTGCCGACCTGGAGGAGGGCGACTACCTGCTGTCGTGGAGGTGGGATTGTGAGCAGACACCACAGATTTGGCAGAGTTGTGCGGATATCTTGGTGGTCTAGAAGGCTTGACTCGCACGCTCAGACGACGCTCTCGGATGAAAGCCGAGAGGTGCCGTACGGGTACCTGCACAGTTCTGTACAATCATGTAATTGTGGTGCCGTGCGAGGGAGGTCGCTGTGGGCTCTTGATGTTATGATGAAATGATATAAGAAATGACGTATCTACAATGTCGTGTTGTCCGGCGGGCTTGTCGGCTCGGCACGAACCTCAGTCCTCACACGCCGCCGGGCGAGGTCGAATCCAGAGGTTGGATTCCGTCGGTTCGACGTTCGTTACATGTTGGGGTGTGAAATCACAGGCGCGGGCGTGAATTTGACAAGCCCTGCAAACAACGTCTCGGGCGTGAAATCACCCCCTCGTCCTGTGAAATCACACCCCCTGGCCTGCGAAGTCACGGGACCCCTCAAACCATAATGATCGCCCGAGGCATCAGCCGCCACGCTGCCCTGCGCACTTTGCAGAACGCGACACTCGACGTGCGGAGCCTCACCGCGTGAGGTCGCGCATGCTGAGCGGCGGTGGCGCATGCACGGCGGGAACACCCCACCCGCTGCTCATAGGGGAGGCTACTTGAAGCAGTACCACGTTGAATCGCCACATCTCCAGTCCCAGCAAAAGACCCTGAGAACAGCGTGCCAGGTGGAGCAGGCGTGAGGGACATGGGGGTGCTCAGCGATGGGAGCCACAAGGGGCGCGTGGGGCGGGGACGGAGCCGCGAGCGGAAGGAGAGGTTCGAATCTCTCCGAAGGGAGTTACCAAAAAGAATCACCATCTTTTCCCTCTTGGCGACATATAAGGAAGAGAGTCAAAACAGAAAAGAGGAGGCAGGTCTTCCCAGCATCGTCGGTGAGGTTGGGGTCTCCCCCCTTCGGATCGCACCCCAGCTGTGGGCACAAGGCCATGTGGAGGCACGCCGGCAGATGGTACTCCCGATCCGTGGGCACACAGCCAAAGATCGCCTCGCCGTCCGCCGAGACGCAGCAGCACGGCGCCATTGGCTTGCAGTTGTCGGCGCAGGGGCCGCGAAAGTGCTTGACTTTCTCTGGCGTCGGAAGGCCACCGAGACGGACGTATCCCGGCTGCGGGCCTTTCATGGAGAACGGCGACTCGCCACATCTCCAGTCCCAGAAACAGACCCTGAGAACAGCGAGCCGGGTGGAGCAGGCGTGAGGGCCGGGGGGGCGCTGAGTGGTGGGAGCCCACAAGGGGCGCGCGGGGAGGCTGCGAGTAGGATTCTCTGTGAGAGTTACCATGGTAGAAATCTTGCGTCGGGATCTTCGATGTGCATATCTTGGACACAGAGAGCACAGAGAGTGGAGAGCAAAGTGGCGAAGCACAGCACCTGGCAATTCATGCCCCAGAGGCCCCCCTTCGGATCGCACCCCACATGTGGGCACAAGGCCATGTGGAGGCACGCCGGCAGGAAGTAGCCCGGCTTCGTGGGCACGCAGCCAAAGATCGCCTCGCCGTCCGCCGAGACGCAGCAGCACGGCGCCAGTGGCTTGCAGTTGTCGGCGCAGGGGCCGCCAAAGTTCTTGACTGGGAGCTCCTCGAGCTCGACTTGGGACAACTCCGGTGCAGCACAAGGGATGCACTTGAGCTGTGGCTGCGCAGCCCAAGCAGAGCCCGGGCCGTTGGCCGCGAGCCACGTCGCAGAGATTGCACCCGGGCTGAGAGCAGCTGCGTCCGAGAGCAGCAGAAAGCCACTCTTCTGACCAAGTGAGGCCTCGGGCTGCCCACGCCAGTTGGCTCCGTCGAACGCGAGCCAGCACGTGAGATGCGTCGTGTGCCGCCACGCGGGTCGGCCATTTACAAGCATGGGGCCGCCTCGCCAGCCAGCCTTGACCGCTTGGGGCGGCCACCCGACTCGGTCGTCTACGACGAGACGGTACTCGCCCATGTACTCGGCAGCGGCACCGGGCAACGAGCCGCCCTCGAGCTTGAGCACGGGCGGCGGCGGAGTCCAAGGGATGCACTTGAGCTGCGGCGCCTCAACCCAAGCAGCACCACCGCCCGCGTTCGCCTTCCATGTCATAGTGCTCACGTCGGGCGAAGCAGCAGCTGCGTCTCGTAGGTCCAGATTGCCCTTCTTTTCACCAAGGACTGACTCAGTCTGCCCCATCCAGCTATCTCCATCGAACGCAATCCAGCGAGTTGCATCGCTCGTGTGCTGATACGCGGGCCGGCCGTTCACAAGCTTGCCGACGACGAGACGGTACGTGCCCGGGTACTTGGCCGCTTCGCCAGTCAGCGAGCCGCCCTCGAGCTTGAGCCAAGGCGATAGGGCTCGCACCTCGTCCCACGCGTGCCCGGCGGCCCCCGTGCCGTCGGGCCTCACCTCCAGCGGCTCCACGGAGACCACCGTGCCGACTTGCCAGCTATTGCCGCGGTCGCGGCACTCGACGCGTTCGTTGAGCTTGAGCACGGGCAGCGGAGGCGTCCATGGAATGCACTTAAGCTGCGGCGCCTCAACCCAAGTAGAGCCCGCACATGCCATCCATGACTTAGTACTCACGTCGGGCGAAGCAGCAGCTGCGTCTTGTAGGTCCAGGAAGCCCAGCTTCTGACCAAGGACATCCTCAGTCTGCCCCATCCAGCCAATTCCAGCGAACGCAATCCAGAGAGTTGCATCGCTCGTGTGCTGATACGCGGGCCGGCCGTTCACAAGCTTGCCGACGACGAGACGGTACGTGCCCGGGTACTTGGCCGCTTCGCCAGTCAGCGAGCCGCCCTCGAGCTTGAGCCAAGGCGATAGGGCTCGCACCTCGTCCCACGCGTGCCCGGCGGCCCCCGTGCCGTCGGGCCTCACCTCCAGCGGCTCCACGGAGACCACCGTGCCGACTTGCCAGCTATTGCCGCGGTCGCGGCACTCGACGCGTTCGTTGAGCTTGAAGCGTTGCGCCGGGGGCTGCGGCGTGGGCTTCGAGGCAGCGGCGTCCCCCGTCACACCCTCGCGCTCCATGACCAATGGGCTGACTCCATGACCAAGGGGCATCAAAGCAGGGCTCGCCGGTGCGGGAAGATGTTTCTCGACCGCCGCCATGATGTCTTGCAGAGCAGTGGCTCTATCAAGCACCGTGCCGGGGTTGGGGATGTTGTTGAGCGAGTTGAGCTTCTCCTGCACTCGAAATTTCCGCATCTCCCAATCCGGGCCTACGAGATTCGTCCATTGCTCTGCTTTGCCTGGCAGCTTGTCCTCAAAGCGCACAGGTAGCAGAGCGACCTCGTGCCTTATCGCCGTGTCAATCTCTTTCAAGCATGGCTTGGACTGGTATAGCGCGGCAGTCAGGATGATGATCAGCACCTTGGGTTTCTCACGCTTCCCATTCTCGCCCGTCAACCGCAGCATGAAGGTCTCCCAGTCCACGCCAGGGGGCACTTGCAGCCCGGAGAAGCACTTCAGGCCGCGCTCATGGAAGAACTCCATCATTCCCTTCGCATACACCACCCCGGGCCCAGAGCCTTCGCAGTCGCCAGGCCGGCGGCCGGACGCATACGACAAAACAAGGGCGGGATAGAAATCTTCGTACTTGGCGCCACTTGGAAGCTGCACTCCGCGCTTGTATTCCTCCAGCTCCTCCAGTGTGATCGCGGCTGGCACGACGAAGCGCCCCCCATGCGCCTCTGGGATCAATTCCATCCGTGCCGTCGCGTCTGATGAGTCCCACGTAATTGGTTTGCATCCAAATTGTTCCGGACAAAAAGAAAAGTACGTGAACGAGGCCTTGAATGGCGTGAGCCGACGATGAGATCCGATTGGACACGAAGTTCAGAAACTCGGTTCATGTGGAGTGGCGGCCGGTTAAAGACAACGCCGATACTTGGACATGTAACGATGTTCGCGCTCTGCGTGCTCGCCGTCCACCAAGATTGCCCGAATCAGGCCGATGGATGCACGGGCACGGCCAAAGAGCGCAGCTCTGCTGCGGTGGCTCGTGCGCGCACAGTGCGCTTCGATCAGCCTTGGGACAGCGTGCGAGAGGAGATCGTCAGCGCCTGCGGCCTTCGCGTGCAGCAGAGTACGTCGCACTGCTTCAACGATTGGAACCATGTCGACTGCTGCGCCATGGCCACGGGCAACACGCATCGGACCAATGAGGAGTCCAAGGTCGTGGGCATGCATCGCACCAATTTTCTGGGGACGCACATCGTGGACGCGTCGCTGCCAGAGCACGGCGAGGGCGGCTCGTGGTGCACGTGCCACATGTCCAGCCCCGACGACGTGTGCCACAAACAGTTTGGCGCGCGTACGGCGTTCAAGCTCACTTGGTGCAAGGGCTCGCGCGTCGCCGCGTTGCTGGATGACTACGGTAACGTGCTGGCGAGCGGCAAGCCCACTGGGCTGCGAGACGACGGCTCGGACGTCCCTGCGTACGGTGGTGCGTCGGCGCGTCGCGACTCGTGGCGCGTGCTGGACGAGAGCCGAAACCAGTCGTGGGCGGAGCGTTGGCGCGCGTCATGCGACCAGGTGCTTCAACTGGGCACGGTGGCCTCGTCACAGGGCCAGGAGGCCACGTCTGTCGACCATGACGAGCTTTAAAGACCAAAAGAGGTGCGCGGGGTGGCCCGATTCGTGGGTCCCAAGGGGTCAGTAGCGTACCTTTCTTGTTGACAGTGCGACGAAACACACAGGTACGCAAGGAGAGATTCCACACTTTGAGGAATTCGTATAAGAACGCAACCCGAAATCCGAAAAGTTCCGAAACTTCACAGGATGCGAAGTAGATCAAGGAAATGGACTCAGGGGGTTCCGACGACTGGTTCCGATCGTGTTTTACACCAGGATTATCCAGTTTCACCTTCTGAGCACAACCATGCGGCTGGCCCTCTCGTACCTGCTCGCTCTACCGTCGAGCTGCGCGCTCGCGGGCGCCTCAAACGCCAGATTCGTCTCGCACGGTAGCACGCAGGTCAAGGCGTCGTCCTTTGAGAACCTCCCACCAGCGCTGCGCGCAGAGGCTGCCGCATTGGCCGAACGCCGCGCCAGGGAGGTGCACGTGGGTCCGTCACCGCGCCTCACGTACGACGACCTCAAATTGCAATCCGTGAGAAATCAACAATCAGTGGCGCTCTTATTGGTGCCGCCGCCGCCCGACAAAGTACTCGCCCCTGAGCACACATACCCTGACCAGCCTGTCGTCGCGAGAATCCGCAACGCCAAGTACGCCACGTCTGCCTCGTCCCAACTGCTGCCGGCCGCATCGTTAACCGAGCGGTTTGTCGCGCTCGGCCCAGGCCTGAGTGGAAGCATTGCCAGGCGGATGGGTGATGCGCTCAACTCCATCATCGAGGGCCTCGTTGCTTTCTGCTCCTTGCCGGCATGGTGGCAGCAGCGGTGGCAGCAGCAGCAGCAAGAACAGCGGCAGAGGCAGCAGCAGAAGCAGCAGCAGCGTCGCCCGCCCGCCACGCAGGGCCAGCCGCAGGACATGCAAGAGTGGCCTAAACCGTGGCGGTGGTTTGTGGCGCCGTGGGCAGCGAAGCATGAGCCGCCCTCTGCAAAGGACACATGGCTCAGCTCACTCCAGCGGCAGGCCGAGCGTCGCGAGAAGAAATTCGTCGAGCGAGCCGAAGCCGTGCGCAAGCAGGACGACCTGGGCGCTCAAGCCACGGTCGTGCTTGAGCAGGAGAAGGTCCTCGTCGACCAGGCGGCGGCCGTCGAGGCGAGCAGTGAGCAGGTGCCACCGCCGACGGAGCCTAGCACTGCATCGCCACGACCTTGGACACTTTCCTCGGCGTCGACGGCAATGGCGGGGACGGAGCACATGCCCACGACGCCCATCAACGAGAAAGTCGAGCCTAAGAAGTTCACCAACGCTGACAGGAAGCGCTGGCTGCCGCGAAGCTTCTCGCGCGGCTCCGTCGTGCCCACCGGAATGAAGACGACTCAGCCGGCTTTAGAGGCGGCACAGCAAGGCATGGAGGGCACGGAGGACCCAGCCGCTGAAGCGGCTGAGAAAATAGAGAGTCGGCAGCCGTCGGCTGCTTGAGCCACGTGTGCGAACCTGATGACATGCCGATCCGATCCGATGTATCTATGGCTATGTGCCGTGACCATGTGCGCCACAATGGAATATGGATGCCGGCGGTGTGGGCCTCGTGGCTGCCTGTGAGACGGGCCGCCGCGTGAACAGCCCATGCGTACGTGAATTCATAGCCATGTGCCGCGTGTGGTGCAAACTGATCCGCGTCGGCCGGGCCTAGCGCCTCCGCGCTGCCCGCTGGCCCCGCCCTCGCGCTGGCCACGCGAGCCGGTATATAGGGCGGTGCACCGTGTAGTCGCCATCTGTATTTATCATGGTAGCAAATCACATTCTCATGCATACGTATGCACATATTTCGCCGGCTCCGCGCGCAACAACCAACATCGAACATGTGTAGCTGTGCCACCTCACAACGTGGAACGTGTCCAGTGTGTCCTCCGCACTCGCTCAATCGACAGCGACACGCAACGCAACACCACTCAGACGCCGCTCACCCGGCAACCCGCACCCGCGTCATCACTTGGAGCGCAGGGGGTTCTGCGACATCCACTTCGGGAGGAATTCGAACGGGTCTCCGTCATACGGCCCATGCGCCACCTTAGCGCGTGCGAAGATGGTCTGCAACTCGCCCTTTTTCCACTTGAGGCATGCGTCGACTGCGCCCCCATGGAAGGTGCCATCGACGAAGAATTGAGGAAACGTCATGCATTTCGTCTGGGCCTGCAGCGCAGCGCGGTACTGGTTGCCCAAATTGTCTTTCGCGTACTGGAACGAGTCGATGTCGATTTTCACGTAGTCCACCTTGAGGGTGTTGAAGAGCATGCTCAAGGTCCAGCAGAACTCGCAGTACTCGAGCGACCAGACGACGACCTTATTGCCGGTGTTGCTCTTGGTGACGAAATTGGTTGCGACCTCGTTCACCTCCGGCAGAACCAGCCCCGGCGGCGGCATCGACGGCGTCGAAGCAGCCAGGGCCTTCTCTTCGTCGCTCATGTCGGCCGGGATGTCGGCGAACAGCGGCGTCGACAGGTACCGCTCGCCCGTGTCCGCGAGCATGACGACGATCGTGGTAGGTGGCGACTGAGTGCGTTTGAGCTCTTCGGCGAATTTGAGCGCCGCGGACAGTGTCCCGCCCCCCGAGGTCCCCGTGAGGATGCCTTCTTCGCGCGCCAGCCGCCGCGCAGTCTCCATGGCCGCCGCGCCGCTCACGTGGTGGATTTCGTCGACGCACTGAGCGTTGACTGCCTCACTGACGAGCTTCGGGATGAAATCGGCCGTCCAACCCTGGAGTAAGTGAGGCCGCCACACGGGATGCGGCGTCACAAACGAGCCGGTGCCCTCGTAAGTGCCCGTGGGCGTGGGGTATTCCGTGTGCACCCCACTGTAGAGGAGCGGTGCATTGTCTGGCTCACAGACATGAATCTGAGTCGTCGGAGAGCGCTCGCGAAGGACGCTCGAGACGCCCTTGAGCGTCCCACCGGTACCGTACGCGACGAAGAAGTGGCCAATCGGAACGCCGGCCATCGCGGCGAGGATCTCCGGACCCGTCGTCTGCGCGTGCACCCACGCGTTCGCCTGGTTCTCAAACTGGCACGGCAGAAACCAGCCGTGCGTGGCGGCGAGCTCGCGCGCCTTGATGATCATACCGCTAGCTTTGTGAGCCGGGTTGGTGAGCACCACCTTGGCACCAAGGAAACGCATCAGCTTCCGCCGCTCATCCGGATGGCCCTTGACGGCGCACACCATCGCAAGGCCGATGCCAGTGTTGCCACTCGAGGCCTCGACGACGGTCTGGCCAGGCTTGAGCTCGCCATGGGCAAGCGCCCACTCGATCACCCCGAGCGCAAACCGGTCCTTGACGCTGCCCGTGGGATTGGCAGCCTCCACCTTTACGTACACGTCGACACCTTCTGGCGCCATGCGTCGTATCTTAACGAGCGGCGTGCTGCCAACGGTAGTGAGGATCGAGTCGTGACGCAGCGCGGGCGACGGGTTTCGCGAATACGCCGGGTCGTTGCCAGCGGCAGCCGGATCGTCGCCCTTGGAGGGAGCGCAACCCCATGTCGACGAGCGCCCGACCTTGGAAGGAGCTCCAGCGTCTTGACCCCAGTGTGAATAGTATAGACGGTTTGGCCTACTGGCCTC
>ENA-UOXG01002159-UOXG01002159.1-mixed-culture-metagenome-genome-assembly--contig:-NODE-2159-length-10916-cov-60.112697_pt1 | contig 10916 bp, 10 predicted proteins | sample MGYA00238159_ERZ761634 | MGnify/ENA primary metagenome ERZ761634 (study PRJEB28908, sample SAMN08776845) | mixed culture metagenome | isolation source: Freshwater growth medium | place: USA... | reverse complement strand
CCGCGACCATCCTACTTGCGTTCCTCAAGCCGTGCGCGCACGCGCTACACGCCGCTTACCCCACGCAATTCCCGAAGCTCTTGGCATTCCTCGAAAAGGATTACAAAGCCAGAATCCACGTCAAGGTCTCCGGGCAAGGCAGCCCGGCCGAGGAGAGTGCAGCCCTCGTGAACCTCGATTCGTGGCTCAAAGACACGAACAAACTGCTTGCAAAAGGGGGCCGTTTCCCCGAGCCGAAAGAGGCTGATATGCCAGAGTACAAGCCGCCCGACGACCTGAGGGACGCCAATGGGGGCGACTTTTGAATAACAGGGGGGCAGTGGTCGAGAGATCCGTGCGTGAGGCGCAAGGATCTGTGTGCACGCTCGGAAATCGTTGTGTATAGCGCTGTGACACTGACTGCTGTATGTGTATTGGTCTTCTCTGTGCATCACACTTGTTAGGGATGTTAAGTAATAATCAGCCCCGAGAGCTGGCCTTGTGAGGCCGAGCTCTGAGTCCTGGTATTCGCGCGCTTCGGAGCGGTCCTCCGAGCACCGAGAGGCGTCAGGCGACACTTAAGGCGACACCGCCTGGAGCCGGAGGTGGGGAGGCCTCCAGCGCGGGAGGTCGAGCGCGGGAGCGTGTGCTGTCGGCTCTGCGCACTGCGCTGACTCAAAGCACGGCAAGTCGCAAGAAACGCCTCCGCGCTCCGCGCTGCCGGGGGCTCCCGGCCGGCACCCTCGCCACGCAACGGGACGACCAAGCACGTTTCCATGATCCATGTCCCGCGCCGTGACGTTAGCTGTGTTCAGTTACAAATCTGCCCTCTGAAAACGAGAAAAAAGTCGACTCACGTGTTCACACAAATACATCGTTCGAGCAGTTCCGAGACTCGAGTGCTCACACGCTCGAGACAGCTGCTCGTCTTCTGATGTGGTTTCTCTTCTCAGGCACCAAGCCGCGAGCGGCACGCACACGCCAGCATGCCGCCGCACAAGACGGTGGACTACTCCAAGTGGGACAACCTCGATGACTCGGATGACGAGGACAAGCCCAAGGCAGACCACGTTGCAGAATACACGGCAGCCACCATTGCACAGCGCAAGCAGGAAGAGGAGGAGAAGCGGCGCCAGGATGCAGAGAAAGCGGGCCTCGATGCTGCCATCACCGCAGCAGCCATGGCCTCTTCGATGGGCAACACTGAGGCCCTTGATGAGATGATGGCTCAGACGCAGGCTGCAGCACCTCTTGCGCCAGAGATGGAGAAGATCATCCGGTCGCTGCCGGCCGCTGCGCAGATCGCCGCACGCGCGTCCGCGGCGACGATGGTGGCCGCCGGGCCGATGGCAGGCGGCGGCAAGGAACCGACGCTCGCCGAGCTGCTCAAGGTGCAGAAGATTACAGTCGACGCTGAGGACCCGGGCTTGGAGGATGTGCGCGAGTTCTTCGAGACGGCGGATGAGGCGGCGGCCGTGGAGGCCGCCGCCGAGCGCGCGGCTGCAATCACGGTCGCGCAGATGCGTGAGCGCGACGTGCGATCGCGGCCACCCGCCAGGGCTGACGTGGTGGAGATCGGATGACGATCGCTGTATACAGAAGTACAATCGAAATCTCACAACTCGAGCTGGCGAATAAGTAGATGCCCGGTATTAATAGTCGGTAACGGTATTAAGCGCATACTTTTGGTCCATCTACCACTACTAAGGAATGTAATTACGAGTCCACGAGTCACAGAGACGACACACAGCTGACAGCTAACACGCATATAGCAATTGACGCATAGCCAATCGCGAATCGGGATTCGGGAATCGCGCACACAGCACAATCGCTCAATTGGCACAGCATTATCGGTCCTTTTTAAGTAACAGGACACCCGTTAAATACGTCGTCAGAGCAGAATGCGCGGTCCGTGTGTGAGGGTGTGTGACCGTTCTGTGGTGCGCCTCTGAAGGAAGCCTACTTGTTGTCTGGTCCGGGTTCCGCGTCTCCGACTGTGAGCGAAGGCCGGGCAAGACCCGGTGTGGGATTTTTGGTTTCACATCGGTTTCACACTGCAAGTGTAAGCTGCTTCCCTCACGCTGTGACGCGGGTCGAAGTCTTTCTGAAGTCGTCATTCCCCTGTATACGTCTTGCGTAGGGCCACCCCCGGCCGGGCTGCTATAGGCGTGCCCAGGGCAGCCTTGGTCGCTCTCTGCACTCGCGGCCGGCCCGATGTTTGCATCAATCATTTTCGGCGCCGAGGCAGTGCACCCCACGGCGAGGGCTTCCTTTGCTGACGTGGTTGCTGTGTGTCGCGATCGCAGCTGCTGCAGCCATGGACATGGACGTGTGCTGCGCGTACTTTTGCACGGGCTTGTCAGTCTTTGGCGTGATTGCGCTCGTACGCTGCCACCCTCCCTCGTCACGCGCGGCTCCCTCTCGCAACGCCCGTTCACCGCATGCGTACAGGGGTGTGCACGTGCCACCCGCCGGCCGACTCATCCCCGCCGGCCCGCTTCCTGTGGCAGCTCTTCTTGTACGGCGTTCTCACTTCGGGTGGTGAGTGGTACCTCGGCGTATCGCACGAGGACGCTCCCGCGGCGGCTTCTGCGTGCATGGTGGCGGCGGGCATCTACGGTCTCTATCTGATTTACTGCGGCATGAAGCTCATGAAGCCTGCGCCGACATCAACCAAAATCAAGGAGGATGAGGTCTGAGCGAGCCATGCATCATGTGGACCGTCGAGAGGGCATGCATGATGGGCATGCAGAAGAGTGATATTTACTCCGAGCGTAATCGACATTGCGTGAGCGGGTGCCGGGTCGCTTGTTCGATGTTCCACGCGGCCACGCGTGTCTTGTGTGTGTCGAACTCTCGCCAACTCGCCTATCCCGGGCTGTCCTATCGGCCTATTCGCTATCTTCATCCGATGCGATATAATCGCGGACGGGACGGCGCGCCGGCCCGCGGGCGCGGCGCGCCAAAATGCGCCGCGCGCGTGCCGCGACCCCACGTGACAAAAAATCTTGCCCAAACAGCGACCACCCACCAGGGTCGGGTGCGACTCACTCGACTTGGACTTCCACCTCGGCGTCCCCCCGGTCCGCTTTCACAGCACGCTCCCTCGCGTCTCGGTCAGTCCGGTCACGCAGCACCACGACTGACACAGCTAGAAAGTCCATCACACCCAGCCGCGAGTGCTGGGCCGCTCACTGGGCCGCTACATCCGTTCCACGTAACTCGGCCTAATGCCGGCATGTGCCGTGTCTCTCGCATCACGTGCGTTGGAACTGTCGCCGCTTTTCAAGATTCAGGCACATGCGATGCATGAGAGCGTCTCGCTGCTCTCATGCCTGAAGGCGATATTGCGGCGACATCGGCGACGGTGACACCATGATGCCCGTCAGAGCAGCAGCCTCCTGCGGTGACTGGCTCATCAGCTTCGCCTTCTCGGAGTCAGCGTAGCGCGAGGAATAGATGGCGTCGCGGACCCCCCGCGCGGTCTTGACGCGCTCCTCCCGGCTCTCTGCAACCTTCATCGCATCAGTCATCTTGCGCTCCTTCTCCTCGTTGACCTTTTCTGCATTCTTCTTGATGAGATCCTTTCGCACCTCGCGCATGTGCTCCTTCGTGTGGTCGTTCTTCTCGTGGTTGTCGTGCGCGTGCGTGAGAAACGCCTCACGCTCCTGCTTCGAGAGCGACCGCCAACGCCGCTCAGTGCGGCGCACCTCGCCGCCTATTTCCTCTCTTTGGTGGAAGGCGAAGTTCTTTGCCTCCTCTGCCGATCCGAAAAGCTGCTGCTTCGTAGACTCGACAATCTGCCGCTTCTCCTCGAGCCGAGCCGTGCGCTGCACGTGCCGCTGTTTCTTGTTGGCCTGTGAGAGCTGCTTCACCTGCCGCCCCTGCTCCGCCTTCAGCTCCGCTGTCTCTGCAAGCCGCGCCCTGGTGCGCTCCGTTTGCTCTGGCCCATGCTGTACGGTCAGCTCGTGGCCAAACTGCATCCACTCCTCCCGCTGCGCCGCTGCCATCTCCTTCATCTCTTCCAGCTCCGCCTTGTACTCCGCGCCTCGCGTCAGGTTGGCCTGCCGAATAGCTTCCATCTCCAGCTTGGCCTTGCCAAACTGGTCGACGGTTTTCTTGCACAGCGCTTGCTTGCGTTCCCAGTACTTGGAGTCTTCATGCTTCTTATATTGCAGGCGATCACGGTGCGCTTGCTTTTCCTGCTCGACGATGAGCTTGTTCTGCAGCTCCACCTTCCAGCGGCTGAATGCGGCCTCGGTGATATCTGAAGGTGCACCCGCCGCCGACGGCGACATCTTCGGAGAGCGCGACGTCACGGCGGTCGATGGGGGAGGCCCCTTGGCGACGGTTCCCGAGTAGAATTCCATTCCAGAATTGACCCGAGGGATGACAGATACTGTGCCCAAACAAGTTTTGCTTGGTTGTTTCATGTGGCGGGCGCCGCGCGAGCATATTTCGCGCTTCCACCTCGTGCGGTGGGGCTCAGGGTCCTCGGCCACTGGGGAGTGTCGCTAGTGAAAATTCCACTTGCATGCTTTTGTGTGTTCGACATCACTCATCAATCCGGGCGCGGCTTCGACGCTCGGGGCGTCGGGGGTACCCGTAATCGGGGGCGCCCAAACTCGCGCGGCACAACACTGCCGCGGGGACATGGGCCCAGTCTACTGTGGCCCAGACCGGGGAGGATGTTGCCCTCCTCGGGGACGCCATTACCTTTGAGAGGTAGGGGGGGGGGAAGGTTTTGTGGAAAGTTCACAACGACGTTCCACTGACGCTCGAGGCGACGGATGCCGCCGCGCGCGCCACGCCTGCCATCATCCGCACGAGCCGAAGACTCGGACGAAGATCTGGTAGACGATTCGAGCCGGCTACGCGCGGCCATCGCTTCTGCGACCGCGCCCTCGGCGTGTGGCGTTCGCGCATCTGCCTCCACATTTTCCATCGTCGTCGAGGATGCCGCGTCGCGCCGCCCGGCCACGGACGCACACACAGCTGTGATGCGTGCGCTCGAGGCGAATTTGCAGCTGCAGCGCACGTGCCGCACGCAGCTCACCATGATCGAGCGTGCGCTACAGCACCACGAGCGGACGCGCATCCGCATGGATGACATGGCTGCAGATTGCGCCGCCGACCAGAGCGTGCGAATCCAGCGAGTCATCAACGCGCGCTGGCGCCCGACGGTGCAGCCATTGCTCCCGAGCGACCCATCCGTACGGCCACCGCCCACAGACGACGCGCTACGCCGCGCAAAGCTCCATGCCGCCGTGCCGCTGCAGCCACCCCGCGAGTGGGCGACCTCTATGCCGTGGTGCCCAGCGGAGCGTGGGGCCCTGCGCTCGGGCGTGATGCGCGTGGCGATCGACGCCATTGAAGCGTCGATCGTGACCCGGCTGGCGTCAGCACCGGCAGAGCAACCCAGCCGTGCTCGCGGCGATGGCACCAGCGGCGACGGCACCAGCGGCGACGGCACCAGCGGCGACGGCACCAGCGGCGACGGACAAGGCGGCAGCGGCCAGGGCCCAGGCGATGATGGCGATGGCGCCGACCACGACGCCGCCGACAACGACGCCACCGTTAATGACGGCCAAGGGGTCCTGGTCGTGTTTGGCGCGCTAACGGCGGAGAAGCGGGAGGAGCTCGAGGCCATGCACGCACGAGTGCATCGGCAGCGCGCGACGCTGGCGTGCCGCGTGTCCACGGATGATGTCGTCGCCGTACTCGAACAGCTGTCGACCTGTTGGCCAGGCACACCGCTACATCTCACGCCGCGAGATTGGGAGCGCGTCGCAGCGGAGCATGTGCCACAGCGCACCGCGCGCGAGTGTCAGATCCAATGGTCACAACGCGACGATCCGAGGCTTCGCCCCTTTTTTGGCGCCGGCTGCGGGCGCAAGAAGGCCACGACCCCCGCCGCTGCTGCCGCCACTGCTGCCGCCGAAGATGATGGCGACGGCGTTGACAGCGACGGCGCGCCTGACGCCCCAGCAGCGGTGGCGCGCGGTGCGCACGGCGGCGGCAACGGCGGCGGTGGCAGGGCCCCTTCCGGGCGGGCAACCTTCGCGCGCCGCGGTACCGACGTGTCCGCGACAGCGCGATCCGACGTGCCCTTCGATGCTGCTGAGGAGGCAGCGCTACAAAATGCCATCGAGGTGCATGGACTGCATGCATGGGAGATGGTCGCGGCGGCATTGAGTGCGTCCGGCTTCCCCGGGCGCACGCCGATGGCATGCCATCGTTTCTGGGCAGCGTCGAAGATGGACAAGGAAGCAGGGCACATTCGGCGCTCATGGAGCGTCGAGGAGGACGAGGCGCTGCGAAGGGCTGTCGAGCGGGTCTGCGGAGTGGCCGCAGACACAAGCCAGTGGGTCAGTGTCGCCACGATCCTCGGCACCGGACGCTCGTCGAATGACTGTCTGGAGCGCTGGCGCTTCGCTCTCAAGCCAGGCCTCAAGAAGGGTCCCTGGACCGTTGAAGAGGATGCAAAGCTTCGCGAGCTGGTGGCTGTGCATGGGGCCAAGGACTGGGCATCATGGTGCCCGCAGCACATGGGTGGTCGACCGTACACTAGGTGCAGGGAGCGTTGGCAAAATCGGCTTGCCACGAGCGTGGTCCCGCATTGCGGTGTTGATGCATGGACTCCTGAAGAGGACGCGGCCCTTCGCCATGGCGTCGAGACGCACGGCAAATCGAGTTGGGCGGCTGTGGCCAAGACCTCTGAGCTGCTTGCACGCCGGGGCAATAAGTACTGCCGGGAGCGATGGGTGGTTCTCGGGCGTAAGGCGCGGCGGGAGCGGCGCGAGGCCCTGCACGCCCTCGAGGACGCGCGTGCGGTGTTGGACCGGACTGGCCTGGAGGCGGGCGTGATGGTGCACGAGGTTGAGGGTGTGTTTGAGGCGTGGCAGGAGGGTGCGCCAACGGCTGACGTGGCCGGCACACGGCCGCCTGCCCCTCCACGACCCGCCCTCCCGCTCGTCCCCGAGATCCCACAGTGGCTCATCGACGAGGCCGCTGAGCGTCGGGATGCAGAAAAGGAGCAACAAGAGCGCCAGCGCCTGGCGCTGACCGCCCTCTCAGGCAACGATGGCGCCGGCGCAGGCAACGATGGCGACGTCTCAGGCAACGATGGCGCCGGCGACGATGACGATGGTGACGATGGTGGTGGCAGCAGCGGGAGAGATAGGCCAGCATCGGGACGCAAGCGGCGTCGACCGCCAAACAGGGACGTCGCTGCGATGGCCGCCGCGGCCATTGCCGCCGCCTCAGCCAGCGGCGAGATGATGCCCACGCACGCCGGCGGGTACGAGCTCAAGCTACAAAAACGGAAGCAGGTGGGCGAGTCGAGCAGCTCGACTGGCTACGAAGGCGTGAGCTACGTAGATCGTAGGAAGAAGTTTGAGGTCAAGTATCGCCACATCTACATCGGCACGTTCGGCAACGCTGTCGAGGGTGCGCTCGCGCGCGCGATGTATGCGCAGCACGAGCACCCCGAGGCAAAGAAACCTCGACAAAGGAAGAAGGCAACGGCAGTGGGCGGATTGGGCGAGGGGCCACAGCAGCTGGAGAGCGGTGCCGTAGACGAGGGACATTGGGCAGGGCAGTGGAATCAGCCGGCAGAGACGGCCGAACAGCCGGCCGAGACCGCCGAACCCGCTGGCACCTTCCAAAGCTCTCCACTGCCGCCCGAGTCCGTTGGCGACCTCGAGGTTGTCAAGGACTTTCCATATATAATCGATAGGGCCTTGTTCAAGGGTGCGCACGAGTTGGGCTGGCGGCGAGCTCTGCAACGGCCAGCGTCGGCACAGCCCATTTGCGAGGACCCTGGCGATCTTGTTCCTGTCCATGACGGTCTTGTGCCGTCGACACTTGCGCCGGCAGCCGACCGAATGGAGGACGAGGGTGCAGACGAGGCCGCAGACGAGGTCGCAGGAGAGGGCGCAGGAGAGGGTGCAGATGATGGCGCAGGAGAGGGTGCAGATGAAGGCGCAGGAGAGGATGCAGATGATGGCGCAGGAGAGGGTGCAGATGATGGCGCAGGAGAGGGTGCAGATGATGGCGCAGGAGAGGGTGCAGATGATGGCGTAAGAGAGGGCGCAGGAGAGCTCGCTCGCGATGGCGCTCACGATGGAGATCACGATGGCGCTGCTGTCCCCGCTCCTGCCGCTGCTCCAGCCAAAGGCTCGCGCCCGCCCGCTTTGACTAAGGAGCAGCGCAAGCTGTACGTGGACTGCGGCGAGTGCGACAACTGCCTGGATAAGCCCAAGTTTGGCGGGCCCAAGAGGCGCAAGATGGCATGCTCGGCGCCGAAGCTCAAGGGTGCCGTCGCGGGGGCAAGGGATGGACGCCCACAACCGCTCACGCCAGACGAGGCCAGAGCAGCTGCGGCGGCCGAGGGGCTCGAGCTGGTGCCGGCCTTTAGCAATAAGACAGGCTTCAAAGGTGTGAGCTGCAAGCAATTTGGCAAGTACGATGCGATGGTCCGAACGAAAGGCACGCAAATTTTCCTCGGCACTTACGCAACGCCCGAGGAGGCAGCCTTGCACTACGCGAGGCACATTGGAAAGGAGCGAGCGGCGGCAGAGGCGGCGGAGGCCAGGGACAAAGGAGAACCACAGACTCTCACGGCGGACGAAGCGAAGGCTGCCGCGGCGGCCGAAGGGCTCGAGCTGGTGCTATCAAGCAGCAGTGAGACGGGCTTCAAGGGCGTGCGCAAGAATCATGGCAAGTACAGGGCGGTGATCAAGGAGAACGGCAAGGAGCGCCTCCTCGGCAACTTCGCGACGCCGGAGGAGGCGGCCTTGCACTACGCGAGGCACATTGGAAAGGAGCGAGCGGCGGTAGAGGCGGCGGAGGCTCGTGCGCAGGCTCCTCGGATCCCGAGGATCAAGTACTTGTACGTTGCACCAAGCGGAGCTGTCTTTGCGAGCTTGTGGCACGCTAAGCAGGCGCACTTGGCGGGTCACCTAGCTACGCGACCGCTCGTGGCGGGGGATACCGATGCGCCCGCCGCCGCGCCTGCCGCCACCGCGCCTGCCGCCACCGCGCCTGCTGCGCCCGCCAAACGTCTTGGCATCGCTCCGCGCCGGCTGCAGGTTGATTCGGCGTTGACGGCAGCAGTGAGTTCACTGGATGAAGAGCCAACGGCCCTGCCAGTTGGCGACCCGACCCTTGACGCTCTGCTCGCCAACCGCCGCCGGAACACCGCCCTCGTGGCGGCGGCGGCGGCGGCGGCGGCGGCGGAGGCGGAGGTGGTGGTGGAGGAGGAGGAGGAGGAGGAGGAGGAGCAGGAGGACGCAGTGCCGACGGGGGCACCCACGCCTCTGGACGCATTCAAGCAGGGGCCGTGCGACATCCAGGCAGGCTGCACGCTTCCCAAATGGCACCGTGGTCCATGCAGCGTGCCGCCTACCTTCGGTTTGCCGAAGAGACAAAAGAAGGACGCCCTCAAGGCGGCGGCTTCGGTCGACGACGCTAAGGCCGACGCCAAGAGCAAGCGGCCACGTGCTGTGAGGACAGAGGGAGTCGGGTCGGAGAAGCCGCCGCTTAGTCGGGCTTCCTCGACGGACGTCGGGTCGGCGGCTCCATCCAAAGTTTGCTCGGCGGCGTCCGCTGACGCGCCCGCTGATGCGCCCGCCGCCAAGCGCCATGCGAAACGTCGCAGCCTGCCGAGTGCCGTGCCGAGCGCCGAAAAGAGCGCCGTACCGAGCGCCGTACCGAGCGCCGTACCGAGCGCCGTACCGAGCGCGACGGCGAGTGCGTCCGCGGCGGCGCCGGTGGCGGGAGCGATACAAAAGGACGTGGTGCCGACGGGGGCACCCACGCCTCTGGACGCGTGCGACATCCAGGCAGGCTGCACGCTTCCCAAATGGCACCTTTGTCCATGCAGCGTGCCGGAAACCTTTAGTCTGCCGAAGAGACAAAAGAAGGCTGCAGATAGAAGGTAATCCCAGGCCGCAGATTGGAGGTGATCCCCGGCCTCCATGATGGCCGCGGATTGGTAGGCAATGCTGCGGCTGCCTGTCGACCGTAGGCTAACATCGGCTAGCATCCAACAGGCGTGGAAGGCAGTGAGCTTTGAGGTGCACCCTGATCGCTGCAAGGCGCCCGGTGCAGAGGACGCCTTCATGCGTGCCGGAGAGGCGCGTGATGCCCTCGCGTGCTGCCCTCGTAGAGGCCCTCGAAGAGGAGACGAAGCGCGCGGAGGAGAAGGCGGCCAAGGGCGCTGCAGCTAAGCCAAAGGCGTCCGCGGCGGTCCGTTCGCATCAGAAAAAATGCGCACTGAGAGAGTGTGCGTGAATACTCAGTGAAAAGGTCAGCTCCGGTTGCGGCGCGTCGCGCGTCGCGCCGAAGGGGCGAAACGTACGCACCGCCGCCGGCGCCACGGATGGATTTAGACTGCGATACACACGTTAGAGCGACGCGCGCGCCGGCTTCACAGCCATCGTTGGTTAGATTAGAAACTCGCGACACCAACGCGACACCGTGTTTCCGTGAAGCGTGATCGTCAATTGTTTCCCACACGGCCTAAATAAAAATATAAATAATTGCAAACTGGGAACCGGAGCCCTTGGCTCCAGGGACCCTTGCATGCCGCTTAGGAGGTCCGGCGAGTAGACCTGACCTCTCGAGAGCGGGCTGAAGTCTGTCAGAGGTTCTTAGATGTCACACCGGACAAACACTCTTCGACTCGCGCGCGGAGAACCCGCGCGCCCTTTCACCGGGACGGCGCTTGACGTAACTCTACGTGCATGCGACCGGAACGTCCCGGACCCGGTTTACCGACTCGCACCCCCCCCAATTGAGGTGGAGCCTGAATTGATTCAGAGGAGGTTACTCGTCCCTTGGTCCCGATCCGGGTAGGGAGGGAGCTCTCCTGTGTGGCTTAGGCAGCCTGCGCCCTGCTCACAGCCCCCGATGGGCCGGCATCTGTATCCCCC
>ENA-UOXG01002154-UOXG01002154.1-mixed-culture-metagenome-genome-assembly--contig:-NODE-2154-length-10934-cov-42.684254_pt1 | contig 10934 bp, 8 predicted proteins | sample MGYA00238159_ERZ761634 | MGnify/ENA primary metagenome ERZ761634 (study PRJEB28908, sample SAMN08776845) | mixed culture metagenome | isolation source: Freshwater growth medium | place: USA... | reverse complement strand
TGGTGGAGTGAGCGTGGGGGGACCGCGAAGAAACTGAACTGAACTGAACTGAACTCTTCAGGTAATTACTCCAAAAAACCCGTCTTGATTTCACGGCGCGTCCGATACGGGCGAGATGAATGAATTGATCCAACGCTTGCAGGGCACGCGCCGATCGCACTGGTGCGCGCCTCCCGCCGCTCCCATGACCGCCGGTCCGCTCGCCGCCACGTACAAGCTCAACGAGTTATACATGCAGTGGTTTGCCCAAGACGAGGTCGCGGAGCTCGCGGCCGACGTGCAAGCAGGGGCTCAGTGAGCTCGTGAAGAGCGCGCAGGAGCAGGTGGTGCGCCACCTTCCAGAAGATGAAGCTGGTGTGGCGCAGGACCGCGGAGCACTGGCCATGCGCATCAAAGGCGCTGACCCTGCAGCACGAGCCCGCAGCACCTCTGGCATCGCCGAATTTGAACTTGGATTTTTGAGATACGCTGTCCCGTGCCCGAGCGCGAGCCGTACGAGGGGATGCGCGCCTTTCGCCGCGCCTTCGTCTGGGTCAATCTCTTCCGCCCCGTCACCGACTGCGACGCCTTGCGCGCAGCCTTTTGCCTGGCCGCCCTGTGTGAGTAATGGAACTTGCAACTTTAGGAAAAAAACGCTCCGGGGTCTTAATAGTTTGGGTGTTTTGCAATTGTACCGGTACCCGTGTTTGTCCTGGCTCCCAGCCATGTCTTTTTACCGGTAACCGGTACATGTACCGGTATGAATATATCGAGTGGCAGTCGGTGAATTGGACTGTGGAAATCGTCTCCGAAAAAGAAGCATGGCCTCGTACGGCTTGCGCTCGACGACAAGAAAGCGGAGCTTCGAATTCTGCGATGAATCCCGAGCAGAGCCGAGCACGAGCTCGGACGAGCCCGCTGAGACGTCGCCGTCATCAGGTGCGCCAATGTCCTTTTCGGAGGAAATGCGAGCGGCGAGGGCTGCCAAAGCGGTCAAGAGGGTGCGTGGCATCGCCAGAGTCCGCAAGCTTGGGCCCAAGGGTACGAGATCAGTCCTGGACACTCTGGCCGCGGTGGAGGCCGAACCAGCAGCGTACAGAGAGCTGTGGCCTAGCGCAGCGTACGCGGACGAGGCAAAACGCCGCCCAATCCACCAGTCAAGTGTGGTTTTGAGACATAGCCGGCGAGACGCGAGTGCCGAAGACGAAGCCAAGCCGCTGGGGCCCCTCCTCATCGACTCCTCAGAGACCAGATCCCCCCTTTACTTGCAGACAATGGAGCAGATGCTGCTGCAGTGCGGTGCAGGCAACACCATCACTCTTTCCAGGCCTGATGAGCGGCTGCTTCCCGCACGGAGGAGTGCGAGCGTCCAGCTCCAGGACAAGGCTGGGGTTTGGCATGAATCCGACGAGCGCAGCAAAGTGTGGGTTGAATACCTTTGCACGGGCGACCTGGATCAGGGCGTCTTTGAAACACCCCCCCGTCGCGCTGGCGCAGTCGCCCGTGCTTCGAGCGTTTCGGGCGGCCCTTGTTACGGGGACGCGCTAGCCCTTGCGTACAAGGAGCTGAGCTACTTGGCCAAGTCATTCCACACGCGGGGCCAAAGGGTGGCGCTCGAGACCAAGGACAGGTTCCATAAGACGGCGGTTTCGATTGAGCTTGGCTGGTCGACCTTTGTCGGCGGCTCGAAGCTTCAGATGCAAGCATGGAGAAACGGGACAGCCTTCGAGCGCAAGGCGACTGCAATCGCGCGCGACAAGCCACTCGGGATGCTCGTGGAGCGGGCAGCGCCACTGGCGTGGGACTTCGTCAAGCGGCGCTATCCGGCAATCTCAAAGGAGATGCTGGCTGCTGTGGGTCCTTATGGCATCTATGACACAGGGTTCAGCAAGGTTACGATCGCATTGGACAACCCGACGTGTGCCCACTATGATTCGAATTTCGGAGCCGATGTAATCATGGCGTTTCGGTTGGAGGGCCTCAAGGGTGGTGAGCATGTGATGTTGTCTGTGGATGGGTGCAAGGCGATCGTCGTAGAGACGTCCGAGCTGGGGGTTCTCATTGGAGGGTGCCACGAGCACCTCCTGCATGGCAACCTTGCAACGACGAAGGGGGGGCGTGTAGTGCTCGCGTGGTACATGCCGCAGGCGTTGCTCGACAGGATCGGCACAGGCTGGGAACTGAGTTCTGGGGACTGAGTATAATCTTGGGTATATTCCATGAGTACTCATTGTAGCTACCTCGCTATATCTATAGTACCGATACTGTAACGATTCACTCACTCCCCAGGACCCTGGACCTTGCGCATGAACAAGCAGCACGCACTCCGCTTCCTCAACCGAACTTCCTCCGCTGCGGTCAGGAGTTTTCCATGTCCTGCCATGTATTCGCACTGATTGCACTTCCGCTCCTTAGCCTGCACTTCCGCCATTATGTGAAAGTGGGCTTTGGGCCACCGGCGACCGCCAATGACATGAAGAAGGTAAGGAATGAACTCCTCATCAGGGGCCAAGCGTGCATGGCTTGCCGAATGCTCCGCGCCGGCGGGCGCGTATGCAGCGCGGTATGCCGCGGACAACCGGTCCTGGTGCCCAGGCGCCAAACTCATCAAGAGGTCAGCATCGCCCTCGCCTCCTTCGCCCGCGACCTCCTCAAATGCTTCGCCATTTCTGAACGGCGCGGATTTGGAAACTTATACCGGTACCAGTGCTTTGAACCTTATAATACATTTATCAGTCTAACGCGCTGCGTCGATTATACCTATCTAAAAAGCGCCGTGGTGGAAGTTTGGCTGTTTCTCCACGCACGCCGCGCGCGCGACGCACCGCTTGATCTACGCTTGATCCTTGAGGTGAGCGCGCGAAGCGACGCATCAGGGCGCCTCAGTGAGAGAAGTTACCGAACAACGACATGGCAAAAGGCGCTCATGGCCACCTACATCACGCGCTCGACACATGGCAAGCGTAAGTCCGAAAACTATGATGAAATTCAAGCAGAGCTGAGCGCGTCAGAGACGGAACAGCGAACAGGATACAGGAAGTTAGCCAAAGGATCCGCAACGAGACGGAAGAGCGCATGCGCGAGTACAATAATGCCAACGCCATGGATGAGTTAGAGGTCGAGGTGGAGGAAGAGGAAGAGGAACAGATTGTTGCTTTTGGTTTGTGTGAATGTGAATGATTGTGACATCGAACTCTCGGTCCCCAAGGGGCCTCTCGTCTTCAAAAGAGCCACCGCGGAATCGCCCCATCGCCTCCTCTGGTACCCTCGCGCGAGTCGCTGCCCCTGGTATGAGCTCGGCCGGTAAGGGCAGCGACAAGGATGGGGACTCCATGTACCGGAGGCCGTGGGACACGCGCGAGGATGAGAAGCTGCGCGCGCTCGTGACGGAGCACGGCACGCAGCAGTGGGCGCTCATCGCGAGTGAGATGGACGGCCGCAACGGACACAGTGCCGTGAGCGATGGCACAACCAGCTCGACACCAACCTCTCCAAGGACGGCTGGAGCGAGGAGGAGGACCGCATCCTCCTCGAGGGCCAGAATCAGCACGGCAACAAGTGGGCGGAGATCGCCAAGATGCTGCCTGGCCGCACCGACAACTCAGTCAAGAACCACTGGAACTCGGCCGTGCACCGCGAGTACCGGCTCAAGCGCGGCTGGGTCGAGCAGCCCAAGCCGCCGCCGCAGCCCAAGGAGCCCAAGCCGCCGCCGCAGCCCAAGATGCCAAAGCCGCCCAAGATGCCCAAGCCGCCCAAGCCGCCCAGGCGGGAGGGCGAGCAGGGCTCCTCTTCGGGCGGCATCCCGCTGAGCAAGCAGGCAGTGGGCGGCAAGGGTGCGGCGCCGCTCAACGCCAACGGCGCGTACGTGGCGGGCACGATGAAGCCGAGCAAGCGCGAGCTCGAGCAGATCGGCGTGCTGCTCCGCGACAACCCCGACTCGCCGCTCACGCAGCTCCTGCGAGAGGTGGTGGGGATCGGGCAGCAAAGGGGCGGCGTGCCCACGCCCAACACGATGCGCCAGCCGGCGGCGGCGATGCAGGCGCTCGTCGGGCTGCTGCGCGCGAGCACGCGCGACGCGATGCAGCTCTCGATCCTGCAGCTGCACCAAGCGCTCGCCGTCCACATTGCGCAGGGGCCGTCGTCGAGCTTGGGGGCACCCGCGCCCTCGCCCTTCCTTATGTCGCCCTCCGCGCTCTCGTCGCTGCTCACGCCGTCCGCCTCGGGCTTCCGGGTCGACTTTGGCGCCGCGCTCGCCTCCATTGACGACGGCGCCGACCTCGGAGCCGCCATCGAGGCAGTGCCTTCGGCGCGGCCTGCGCCCCTCGGCTCGATGGACATGTCAGCGCTCCCCTCGCCGCTCAACTCGATGGGCCTCAAGTCTTCGGGCAAGCGCAAGCGCGGCGGTGCCGCGCCCGGGGGCGCGCCGGCGGACTTTGAGGCGGCGGCCGCCATGGAGCTTGCCAAGGTGTCCAGCGGCGCAACCGGCGGCACCAGCGGCACCAGCGGCACCAGCTTGATGCCGCCGCCGCCCGCGAGCAACAGCCGCAGGGCGGAGGGCGCCGGCGGGAGCAAAAAGGGGCTGACGAAGCCCCCTGGTCTGGGCGGCCTTTCTGTCGAGGTGGTGCACGAGGGTCCGATCTTCGATGGCGGCCAGATGTCCATCTCGACGCTCGAGAACGCACCCCTCTCCGCCATCCTCGGGGCCTTCGGGTTCGGGCTGCCCACCGCCGGCGGGCCATCGAGTTCCGCCCCCTTCGCTTGCGCCTTGCCGCCGCCGCCGCCCTCTATACCCGGAGCGATGCCGCCCCTCTCCGTGCTGGGTGGCCCCACCACAGGTACTCCGCTCTTCGGACTCTCGCCCGCCTCGGTGCGCAGCTTTGTTGCCGGCAAGGCGGCGCTGCTCGACGAGGCGCTCGAGGCGCCCCTCTCCAACCAGCCCCTCTCGCACAGCCGCAAGTCGCCACGGCTATTCACGACCATCGACCTGCCTGCCCAGTGGTGAGGGCGCTGCGTCGCGCCGGCCGCTAGGACGCGGCGACTCAGCGCCGTCGCGCAGGCGGCGTCGAGCAGCAGCCCGCGATCCCCTCGAGTTGCGCCATTTGCTGCGACTGCCGTCGGCAAGCGGCGAGCATGTATGGATGGCCTCAACGCCAAGGCGAGCTTCGCGCGAGCAAGCAACGCTCGGCCGGCTGCAATGCATGCGAGCGTGTCTGCCATGTTTGCGCGATGAGTCGATGTGTGTGAATGTGTCAGTGTGGGTGGGTAGGTGTGAGCCGGTGCGAGCCGGTCAGGGAGTCGTGCGACTCGACAGGGGCGGCGGCATGTGGGCACATGTTTAGCGGTGGTGTGCGCGTGCCGCAGCAGTGATGTGTGAGCACCGCGGGCGGGGACCCGGAGCGCGCACCGGCGCGGCCCGCCGAGGCCGGCGTCTGCACCTCCGACCTCGCGCCTGGCCTCGCAGTCCGGATATACAGTACATATAAACCGCTTCGGCACCACGCGTAAAAGCTAAACCAACACATGTAACGAACGTGCCGGACCCGTACACCTCCATCACGGTCTGATGGAGAGTTCCAACAACCAACATAGAGGATCGTGCCTCCACATGGCACACGTGATTCCAAGCGATCACACGCTCTAGCCACCGAGTCTGTTGTGGTGCGGCGTTGTACGGGCTGCCCCGAGGCGAGCTGACCGAGGAAGTCGAAATGGTGGCCTCTCGGGAAAACAGGGGGTCAGTACTCTTTGAAGGCAGTGGAGAACGCTTTCCTCAGGACCGAGGTGAATTTCCAACGAATTTCCCGACGAGGGAGGCCTTGCGCTTCCGAACCTGGGGCAGTCCGGGCGCCAGTGAGGGCGCCGGTTTGCCCTCGAGCCCCGTTGGGTCGGGTCTTCTGAGGGTCTTCTTCAACGCAAGGGCAGCGCCGAGCATGTTGGACGACGTTCGCAGAGGCTGGGCACCATTCTTCTCGACGTGGAGCTTCTCGTCCTCACCGTGGATTCGAGCGTGGATTCCTTGATGGATGAGCTTGGCAAGGTCGTCAAACTTCTTCTCGAGGACGGCGAGGGGCTCCATCGCCTTCTTGGCCGCAAAGGGATCTTCTTTCTCTATGTCCAGGTGCGCGCACGATCGAAAGTCGTAGGTGAACTTACCGCCCCCTTTGTCCTCTCCCACGCGGGAAGTCAAGCCCCACGCGGAGCTCACAAGCTCGTGGCGCATGATGAGCTGCGCAAAAGCGCCGCGGCTCTGCAGGGTCGATTCTCTGTTTACTTCGACATATGTGGCAGAGAGCATGGCGACGAAGAGGTTGAGCAGCAAGATGAGGGCGAGCACGGCGTAGAAGATGTAGAGGATCAAGAAGAGTCCAAAGTTGACCATTTGGGCCACGGAGAGCTCGCTCCAGTCGGCGGTGAGATCGATTTCAGTTGGCGAGCCCGTTAGGGCGAGCTCCAAGATCGACTTTAGTGCACTTTCCCAGAGGTTGAACGCGTCGACCTGCGACATGAAGATGGTTCCAGAGCGTGGATAAAGCATGAACAGGCTCAGGCCAAACTCGATTACGAAGAAGGAGAAGATAACCATGAATACGAGAAGGTCCTGTCTCAAAATCTTCCCGACCGTAATCATCAGAATGTTCAGCCTTTCATATGGCAAAAAGAGGCCGCCAGCGATGTGGGGGGCTCCGGTGAGGATAGCCATTGATATGCAAAGCCACATGATCGCGGTCAAGTCCCTTGCGTCACCCAGCGCCTCGCCTAGCAAGGAATAGCCCACTGGAATTTGGACGGTGCGCGTCGTGACTGTTTGGCCCCTGTTGCCAGTGCGTAGCAGTCGACGAAGAGCAGCCACGTCGGTTGAAGCGGAGCCGGCGGTTGAACCGTCGGTAGCATTGTCATCGAAGAAGATGGCGTTAGGATCATCCTCGACGTACGAGCAGGCGAGCGTGCATCCGATGAAGGTGAGCATGTACGAGAGGCAGAACCAGTGCGTCTGGTGGCTCATCATGAAATTGAGTAGGTTTGGCACCAGCGTCCTCAGCCGAAGAGCCCGCGCCAAAATTCGACCCTCGACGTCCTCCAAGTCAGTCAAGCTGGGAAGCTGACCAAGCACTTGGCTCCTGCCGAGTCGGGAATGTTTGCCATGCAGGCCTGCATTGAACGTCTCAGAGATGCGCTTCCAGTAAAGGTAGTTGACGTGGATCTCGAAGAGGGCGTTGACGAGCATCAAGGAGCCCATGCAGCCAAAGAGCCAACGCAGAACGGACGTGGTCCGGGCGTCGTACGGGTTCAGCTTACGCAAGAAAGCAAAGACGACGTGCATCCCGAGCACCGTGAGGTCCACGCAAAGGCGCGGGTAGTGCAGCCAACGCCCAAACAGCCTCCACTTCTGCAGGTAGAGTTTGTGCAAGAAACCATCAAGGAACTTGTCGAGGAGCAACTCTCTTGTGCTCTTCTTGGCATCGAGGCGCGCCACCAGCTCCATCATGTCCGTCCCCCCCTCGCCAGCAGAGTCGATGTTTGTGAGGTCCATCGAGTACGCGGTGACGGGCCCCCAAACCCACACAATCACGCACTGCTTCCGAAGAATGTGCTTGACCATCGCGTGATCGCCCAGCTTGGTAGCGAGTGCCAGCGGCGCGAGCCCTTGCAAGTTGAGGGAGGATAGCTGACCGACTCCTGTGAGGTTCGACGAGTCGGCCTGCATCTCGCGCGGGAGCTCTGATGAGAGGAACTCGTACATGGCCGTCGAGCCGCTCGCCACAACCGCATGGATCGGGTGGAAGCCCGAAAGCGGGCATGTGATGCTTCGGTCATTGAGCGAGACCAGACCCGTGTCGAGCATGGTGCGCACGGCCTCGCGCAGCTCGAAGGACGCGGCGTAGGCGAGGGGCGAGCCGCCGTAGAAGCGCATTGGCATGTCATTGAAGAAGACGCCGCTCGCCAGCGAGGTGAATGCGGCGCGCGCCTGTTCGTCCGAGAGGTCGAACGGACCGTCGCGGCGCATGGCGAGCTCGATGCACCTGCAGAGCAGCTTCTCCTGCTGGTTGACGACGAGAACGTGGAGCGTGCCCTCCCCCGTGAAGAGCGGGAAGCCCAAACGATGCTTCGTGTGCACTTGCGTGAGCAGCGACGGACACGCGAAGACGACGCGCTCGGTAAGCTCGATGGCCTGCGGCGTGTTCGCGACTGCGATGGCATGCACGGGCATCGCTCCCACCTCGTCTGGCTCCCGAAAAAAGGGGCAGTCCTTGTCGGCCGCGAGGGCTACGATAAGTCGATACAGTGCCTCGAGCTGCGCGCCGTCGGGCTTGATGGTATCCCGAGACACTTCACCGTCTTTGTTGAAGACGCTGATGCGAGGAAAGAGGTAGAGGTTCACTTGGGCTGCTGGGAGCACTCGAGCGCCTTCTAAGGCCCCTCCCACATAGAGATCGTAATGGAGATCATCTTCCCATGAGAGCGTATGCTGGCTGGCCGTGCTCAGACTGACGTGGACCTCTGCCGGGAGCAGACCGGGCACGTGCACGACGTAATCATGTCGGAACGCGGCCGGTAGCACGGCCTTACTTTTCGATTTCGAGCGCCTCAAGGGAAGGATTGGGACTGGGATCACACGGGCAGCAGATTGCAGGCTCACCCATAACCGCCGCTTGGGCTTGCGATCAGACTTGCGAGCAGGCCTGCGAATATTCTGGTCGCTAGGAAGCTGTCCACCGAGGGCATTCGGAAGGAGCGTGCGGAGCGTGGCCGCGAGCTCTTCGTCCATCCTGTCAACTGCGAAAAAATCCACTGCGATGCCATCGGTGGTTGAGAAGGTCGAGGCCATCAAAATGTCGATGCCGAGGCTGCCCAGGCTCGAGGTGATGGCACCGAGCGAGCCGAGCCGATCGTAGAAAACAACCCAGAGCGAGAAGGAGTCGCCCCTGTGCTCCCAGCTCAGCTCCACCGAAGTCGAGTCAAGGTCTGCACTCCGCAGTCTCTCAACCAGGAATGCATGCTTCTCGTGATCAAGCGGTTTAGTTGACAGGAGGTACTCGACCGGCGTCGAGGCGAGCAAGTCTTCTGTGGTGAAGTTGGCATCCGCGGACGCTCCCGGTGGCAAAATCCGCGGTGAAAACACAGGTTGGTTAGGCCGTGGTGAAGACATCGACATGCGGGTTGGTGCACCAGGTTCGGGAGGGGGATTCTTCGTGATGTCCGCCATGACCCCTCCAGGCATGGGCTCCAATATGTCCTCCACCATAGTCGACGGACTTGGAGTTACTCGAGGCTGCACAAGGCCGCTACAACGAGGCAAAGCCATGGACAGCGAACCGGCCGCGAACAGACTCTTTTCTTCGCGAATTCTTCCACAGCCTCAAGTTCAGTCAGTGTGTACATTGCATGCACAGGATTGACTCTTCAAGTAAGTGACATGCATAATCAAGTGGCTATTCATAGCTATACATGTCTTTTCGGTCGAAACCGCGTCGCGGCACAACTCGGCTGTGCAAAAGATGCTTGTGTGCACACGAGTACAAGTAGGGAATCTTGAAGTTCAAGAGTTGTGAGTTGTCTGTTAAGTACATGTAGCTTTCGGGCAGCACAGCGAAAAACAGACAGGACCCAAAGGTTCGGTTACGTCTACAGATTGTCAGTCTTCTCAATTATTTCCGGCATTTCGGCGTCCGCCTCCTGGTGCTCAAATGAACGAACATACTTTGACAACTTTAGTTTTAGAGTACCTATGTACACTCGCTAGAGCAGTGGACATGCCACATGCGAGAGTCGAGTAGAATTCACAATTTAGATCGCGGATTACATATGATCGTCGTACTCGACTTCACTAAGTTGCGCTCGCCCACCACACGTCCAGGCCGTGCCGCAGCCCGCGTGCATAGGTGCCCGCGTAGCTTGAGCTATCGAGATAGGTGCGTGTACCCTCGCCGTGCGGCCGAAGCAGCGTATATCGAGGTCAGCAACATCTCTAGCACACCAGACCCAAGTGGTGAGCGTACCGCCCTCCTCCTTACTGAGGCTGGTCGGCAGGCCATACAGCGCGGGCTCGTCCGCCACGTGTACCGGCGGCGCATAGCCGAGGGCGCGGCAGCCCGTCGCGATGGCGCGAAGCACCGCGAGCTCTCGATCTCCCAGGGAGCGCGCACTCGGCTCGGCACGCGTTAGTGTGAATCCGATGGCGACGCGCGACGCGCCGATACGGCGCCGGCGTGGATGAAAGATCGCCTCGACCATCGCCACGAGGGGGGCGGGTTGGCCGCTGCACAGATCCAGATAGTAGGCGGCGAATGGCGTCGACGACAGGTGTGGGCGAGCGAGCTCTTCCTCAGCACGTCCCAACGTCGCGTGCCGAAGCGCATGCGGAGGTGCCGCCAAAGCGTCGCGCGTCGATTCGAAGAGGCTCGCTGTGAAGAGCTGCTCCGTTCCAAAGCCCGAACGACGAAGCGCTGCGGTGCTCGCGCCGTCCGGCCCGTCGAGGTAGAAGACCGGGGCCTCGGGATTCGCCAGCCGTGCCAAGGTTACAAAGCAATGGTTGTGGTCCGCCTTGAATCGCTTGTGCGAGGCGCTGTGGTTGTCCGCATTGTACGTCTCGCCGCGAGACATCAGGCCATCATGCTCACGCTGCTGCGCGGAGGAGCGGCTGGAAAGTTGGGCGAGCTCATTGAGGCGGCGCAGGCGAGCGGCGGCGCGGTGCTCACGCTGCTGCGAAAGGCCTGGTGCGAGCGAGCCGAAAGCAGGCATCGTGAGGAAGACGCCCATGATGTGTCGCAGCATGCCTGCGACACGGTGGGCACGCGGTGACTGTGCGCAGCTGCTGCTCGCCGCCGACGCCGCCCACGCCTTTCAGGTCTCGCGCCCTGCGTTCAACGCTGCGAGAAGGGTCGTGAAGATCGTAATCTACTGTGCGAGTCGGTAAACCGGGTCCGGGACGTTCCGGTCGCATGCACGTAGAGTTA
>ENA-UOXG01002143-UOXG01002143.1-mixed-culture-metagenome-genome-assembly--contig:-NODE-2143-length-11013-cov-31.026830_pt1 | contig 11013 bp, 9 predicted proteins | sample MGYA00238159_ERZ761634 | MGnify/ENA primary metagenome ERZ761634 (study PRJEB28908, sample SAMN08776845) | mixed culture metagenome | isolation source: Freshwater growth medium | place: USA... | reverse complement strand
CGTTTAATGATTTTATGGTTGTGATTGTGTGTGTCATTATCGTTACCGGTAAGCGAGACCGGAAAAAAAATAAAAAAAATTGTCACGGCTGACATTGCGAGTGTTTATTATCGTAATCAACTTGTGGTTACGAATTGCTCTCCGATCCGGGAGGACATTCCTGTTCAAAAACACCTTGAAGGACGCCGGAATTTCTTTATGTTCTCTTACTATGGTTCTATGCTCTTTGGAGCTACTAGATGAGCGTTTCGTGGCGGCGCCACATCTCGTATGACGTTACGAAAACGTCGCGCGATCGCCATCGCGGGGGCGGGGCGCGTCGGGGCGCTACGCCGAGCACACGAAACGACACTAACGTGAGAGTTAGTCCTTGCGCATGCGCAGCGGGCTCGGGTTGAGCGTATGGTTGGCCAGCTCGAGCGTGTAGTCGGCTAGCTCGGGCCTTGACATGAGGAGCTTCTCATCGCGCTGTCCGTCGATGCCGCGGCATCGTGACTCCATGGTGCGCTCGAAGATGAGCATAGTCGTGTCCTCACCCTTCGAGGCTACGAAGTAGTCTTCGAGGCGTCTCCGGCTGCGCTCCACCAGACCCGCCGGCTGGAGCGCCTGGAAGGAGGCGGTGCCCCCGAGGCGGCTGCGCGCGCCCACGCCAGGTGCGCTGTGTCGCACGGTCACTGCTCGTGCGCCCTGAAGCGCGCGCACGGCCTGGCTGCTGCTGCTGCTGCTGCGTGCCTCGCTGCTGCCAAGCGGCCGGCCGAAGCCGCTGCGCGTCGCAAAGTCCATGAGCTCTGGCGTGGCGAGCACCGAGGCCGGCGGCACTCCCTTGAAGATCGCGACCAGCGGCGACTGCCGGTTTAGGTCGCATGCGAGGCGAGGGGGCCGGTAGGGGCGCGCGGGCAAGAGGCTCCCGAGCAATTGACCCGTCGACGCCGCCTTCTCGCGCCGGAGCTTCGACTTGCTCTTCACCATCGCCTGCACGGCCACCGTCTGGCGCATCGTGCCCCACCCTTCCGGGGTCCCTTTCCTGGGTAAAAACGCCGAGACACTCGCATTCGAGCCACTCGCGCGCTTCAGGCCGAGCGACGGCGGCTTGGCCCCAGCGATGGCGGGCAGTATCGCCGCGCTGGCTGTGCCGCCCTCGGGCCGCTCGATGTGCGGCAGTTGCGGGATGAGGATCGGGCCAAGCGGCGAGGCGCGCACAGGCCCGTTGTTGGCGCCAAGATTCCAAGTGATCGCCCCAGATACGCCCTTTTCGGACGTGGCAGTCTTGGACGCACCCGCGAGGGTCGCCGACGCAGCAGCCTCGGACCCCAGCCGCTCCGCGAAGCGCATGTGCTGCGTGAAGCGCTCCGGGCTGAGCGGCGGCGCCCCGAGCAGCGCGAGCAGGTGCCGGAAGACGGCCGCGGCCGCGGGACCCTGCTGGCTCTGAGAGCCGAGCGCGCCGTGCCGGCGCAGTGCCACCAGCTCAACGGTTGCGACCAGCGGCGCGAAGTGGTCCAGGAACGTGTCGATCGCGCACACGAGCTTGACGGTCAGGCGAGCGTACTGCACAGCCATCAGCCGGAGGAGTTCGTCGCGCTGCGTCTCGAGGTGCGGCAGCTGCAGCGAGACGAAGAGGTACCAGAAGGCATGCGTGGCGAGCAAGCAAGCCTCCCTGCTCGTGGCGTCAATCTCAAAGTCAGCCTGCGGGCAGCGCAGCTTCTCGGGCAGCGTTCCGACGACCTCGTGCAGTAGCTCGGGCGCGCGCACGTCAAAGGGGGGCGGCTGCGAGAGCGAGAAGTCCGCAATGTTTGCAGCTTGCTTTGGCGCCTCTCGACTGCGTTGCGCCTCCCGGCCAGGGCGCATGCCATCCCGAGGGAGGTCCGCGGCGACAGCTATTCTGGTCCCAACCGATGCCGTACCATCGGTGAGCGTCTCCTTGGCATTCGCCCGCGGAAGCTTTCGAAGGCCCATGCGCGCGGCCGGGAGGCGGCTTTAGAAACGACGACGCCTGGCCGATCTTCATACGGCGGGAAACGTGCGGGGTCACGCTGAATGAAAATTCCCAACACGGTCGTACATGTTCGCGTTCATACGAACTAACTCTGACTTCGTTACCGTTCCGAGACGGTATGTATGTGAATAGGCCTCACCGTTGTAACGAGTACAATGGGTAATGTTAAGATTGGCCCGGCGGAAACCCGCAAATATAAGCTTTCTATTAACCTAGCTTACGTTCGAGAAGCTGCGCGCTCTTCGCGGAGCGAGGTGAGGCACGGCTTTAAGCAAGCGACCCACCCCTTTGGTTCTGGCTCCTCCACCTCCTGACCCTTGTTCATCGATGGGAACACAGGACTGCCGCGCACACTCCACTCGAATGGTGGCCTCAGCGCACCGGCGGGTGTGCCTGCTAGCATCTGCGCCTCAGGGCTCCAGTCCAGGCGAGGCGGCGACTTTCGTGGATCATCGTATCTCCGGGCGACCTTTGAGGGGAGCCCTGCGGTATCTCTGAAGACCACAAAGTGGTTTGGTCCAGCTACAAGGTCAGAGTGGAACTGCAGCCAGTTCTGTGCGAGGTGAATGCTTGCCAGCGCCTTGGCATTGCAGTCTTTGCTGAGTGCTCCACGCGTATGACTGAGTTCGGTGACCACGGAGCTCAGCGCGTCTCCAAGTCCGGCCGCGATGGCCAGCTGACACCTAACCGAAGAGTCCTGCGTGAGCTTCAGCACGGCCAGCCCTCCCCACTTGGCCACTCGCACAGATGCCGTGTGTCTGCTGAAAGCCGCTTGGATGGCACCGAACGCGCCAGCATCAACTGCCTCCTGCTTTCGAGCCTCGTTGCTTGCAAGGCGACTGATGAGGCTGCACCCCGCCGCCTGCACGCTCTCCGATTCGCCATGCGCATCGAGCACCCGCACGATGCTCCCGATGCCATCGGCGAGCAGAGGAAGCGACCGGGCCTTCGCCGCTTGGCGTGCGCTGCATAGAGACCCAAGGCGAGCGAGCGCCGACTCCACAAGCAACGGGTCAGAGTTGATTTCCTCTGTCTTGAGAATAGCGAATGAGTCCTCCGCCGACGCAGTCCGAATCCGATCGGGCGTCGGCAGCCCTCCACCAACGCTGCCTTGGCCATCCTCCTCATCAGCGCTCGTGGATTCGACGGGGATGGCAGATGGTAGCTGAGCTCCCCTCTCGGCCATGATGCTCTTTTTCGCCTGCTCCCAAGCAGGTGGTGGTGTTGCACACGCGTTCGGTAGAGGCTGCCCAGCATAGAAGGGCGTAGATTGCATCGAGCTTCCCGATGCTTGCATGCCCTCGGCGACAGTCGGGTCCGCTGCTCCACGTGTGCGCGACACCTCGTATCGCTTGGAGCCGCTTGCTCCTGCGTGCGTGTCGTCGGCCCTTACGACGTCGTCCGGGTTCGACCGAGACTGGTTCGTTGCCTGTGGTCGGGTACACTCAAGCGTCGACGCTGGCGCAGGCGCAGGCACGGATGCGATTGTTGGCGCGCCTTCGTTCGCAGCCGCCCCAGCGAGCGTGGGCATCGGCATAGGCTCCACAGGAACGATAGCTGAATCTGCGTGCACCGGTACTAGCGAGGCTGCGGAAGGCGCATCTGCAGCCGCATCTGCAGGCGCAGCTCCTGTTTCGAATGCGTGCGCGGACCCTGATGATGGGGATGATGGTGACAAGGTTGATGTTGGGATCGCTGCAACAGTCAACTCATTTGCAAACAAAGCCCGCAATACTCGTATGTCTTCTTCGACCCCTGGAGGTTCTGCTGCCGATGTTGGCTTCTCGGGCGTACCTTGCTGCACCGATGCACTTGAAATTGGCCGTCTACTCCTTGCGATGGCATCGGCCGTCGCTGTGGAAGCCACACCGATCGGTGCTGCTGCTTTTGCTGCTAATGTTGCTGCTGACGGGACAGCTTGTGAGTTTCTCCCCGCTGATTCGGACTCAAGCCGAGGCAAGGGCAGCCGAGATGACGGCGCGGCTCTCCCGGCGTCGGATCGAATCATGTGTGACGACGCACGCAGCTCTTCCATGTCAGCCTCCACAATTAAAGATTGGATGGCCTCCATGAGAGCAGTGGGCGAACGGCATGCCGGACGCTTTGATGGCTGCTCACATCCAAAATTGGCGGCCGTGATGACACGTCGAGGCGCATCTTCTTCCTGAGCGCGTACGCCAGTTGATTTCGAGCTTCGGGGAGCTGGGCTATCCGCTGGCGTTTTTATTCGGTCTGACCTTTGGTCTGCAACGCGTGATTCCTGAGCGCGAACGCCTGTTGGTTTTCGGTCTGACCTAACCTCTGCAACGCATGATTCCTGAGCGCGCACGCCTGTTGGTTTCGAGCTTCGGGGAGCGGGGCTGTCCGCAATGGGGTCTGGCCGTTTGAGCGCTTCGCCCTGCGGTGGCGGCTGACGAGATGGGGCTGGCAGAGAATTCGGTGCTGGCAGAGCATGGATGTCGGATGGAGACTTTTGAGGGGAGCGCTTGGGTTTGTTTTCAGGTTTGTCTTGTCGGCGCTGGTCGTCTTCCTTCCACGAACTCGGTGTGGATCCTCCCGTTGGTCGGAAAAAGTTGAACATCTGACAGTTCACCAGTGATGAGAGACAGCGCCTCCTCCTCTGAGGCTGCAGCCCACGACGCGCACTGTTGTCCGGACCGCGCAGCGGTATGCCGCGCGCGCGCCGCTTTTCGCAAACTCGTCCCAAACTTAACGAAACTCCCGGAACCAGGAGCTGCCTCAGCGACGCGTAACCGTTCCCCCTCTGCGTCACACTCGTAATTAAAGTCCCAAGTCGCGCCATGTGGTTCGGACGGCGCCAGAGGTATGCCAACTCCCCGGCGCTGCGTTTCGCAAAACTTACTCCCAAATTTGTCTTGAGATCGGTCGTCGCTCAATCCCACAGAAGCGTCTAGGGGATCCGGCATCCGCGACAAACCACGGTCCTTGGAAAGAGCAAGACGCTTGCCTGTTTCCTGAGGTTCCATGGGGCGTCCATTCGTGGCCCTTTGGGCGCTGCTCGCCGGCGCCATCACGGGGGCTCGGAGCACCGATCCTCCCCCGACATTCGCGCCCGGATGCTCCCCCGCTGACACGGTGCGGGCGTGCATTTTGAGCGACCGCCCCGAGATGATGCTCGCGGTCCTTCGGAGTGCGCACGCGTCGGCGTCGCCGCGGACCTGCATCTCGTGGGACCTCTTCACAACCGATACGGAGCGCATCGAGCGCCTGATGCAGGACGACCCCCTCGAGGGCGTCCCCCATCGGCATTCGGTGCGCGTGACGACCCTGCTGGATGCGGAGATGGCCCTCGAGGAGCGCGGCGTCACGCCCGTATGGATGCGGTCGGCGTTTCGCAAGGGCGTCGGGGGTGATCCGCGCCGCACACTCTGGTCACTCCGCGACCCCGCGTCCGACTCCGATCCGAAGCACTCGCACCCGCTGAACTTGCTCCGTTTTTACTTGCCGCTGTTGCCCCAGATGCAGCATGGGCGCGTGCTGCTCTTCGACGACGACGTGTGCGTGCAGGACGATCTTCGCGAGCTCTACCATGCGGGTCCGGTCGATAGCCCAGGGCGCAGCGCACATGGCCCGGCCGTCATTGCGTCGTGCCAGATGCAGCAGTGGGACTCGTCACGTGGTGGATTCCGCATTCGCACGGGGGAGTATACGTATGCAGACACGCCTTTCCTCGGCACGATCGGCGCCCCCGCAGGCTACCCGATCTGCGCAGACGAGGACGACGCGGAGGACGACGAGGAAGACACGTCATTCCTCGGCACGATCGGCGTCGTTGCTCTGCCCTGTGCGAGTGGCGACTGCGACAAGGCAGTCGTCACGGTGCAGAAACGTTGCGCCCCCGGCGCGCTCGAGCCAAAGCTCACGCAACTCCATTCCGAGATCAGCGGCTTGAACACATTTCGCAACGAGACTGCCTGGAACTTCGGCATCACGCTCGTGCACCTCGATCGCTGGCGCGCGTCGGGGATAGATCGGCGCTTCGAGCGCTGGTTCGTCGCCAATGAGCACTTCGCCTTCTTTGCCCCCAATACGATCAGCTTCGGTCTCGGCGTCGCATACCTCGCCCTTGCTGGTCAGGTCGAGTGCTGGCCGGAGGGCACGATCCTCGATGGCCTCGGCTTTCTGACCTGGCAAGACTTCGAGGCCAGTGACATGGACACGGTAGACGTCGAAGACTACACTGTTCTTCACTTTGCTGGCTCCAAGAAGCTGCCCGCAGCCGAGCAGGCTACCTGCTCCGCTGCGCACATCACGGCGATGCTGAAGCAACCGATGACGATGCAGCGTCGGCTCCAGCTGGCAGGAGGTTACACCCCGGCCAGCGGTGTTCCACCACCGTCTCCAGAGCTATCACTATCTCCAGAGCCGTCGCCGCCTCCACCGCCGTCGCCAGATTCTCCCCCTCCGTCTCCACCCCCGCTACGGCCGCCAAGCACCCCTCCACCGCGGAGCCCCCCGCCTTCTCCGCCGCCGCCGCCATCACCGTTCGCTCCCGAACCGTCCCCACCACCGAGCAGGCCGCGGCCGAGCATGCCACCCAGCCCTCCGTCGGCCCCACCGTTTCCTCCAGGGGCTGCTCCTCCGAGCCCGCCAACTGCACCTCCACCGCCAAGCCTGCCGCCGCCCCCAACGTTCGCATCCGTTGGCGTACAAGGCGATGCCTGCACTAACGGGGCAGCATGCGCTGGTCAGCTCACGAACGACGTGTTGAGCGCAACCTCCTCCATCGGGAGTGTTACTGCCGGCGGGTCCACTGCCAGCACGGCTCTCAATGTGGGGCTCAACATCCAGACTCAGCTCAGTCCGTCTGGGCTTGCTGCGCTGCAGGCAGCACTCGGGATGGGCAGCACGCCGAATCCGGCCGCCCTTCCACCCCCTCCTGCGCTCGCTTTGCCGCCGCCGGCGACGTCACCACCAACCGCGGTTTTCCCCCCACCCTCGGGGTCTCCCCCGCCTCCATCGCCTCCACCTCCCTTCCCCTCACCGCCATCTCCCTCGCCGCCACCGTCGACATCTCCCTCTCCCTCTCCGCCATCTCCCTCCCCGACTCCCCCCCCTCCGTCTACTCCATCTCCGGTTCCTCCACCTCCGGCCCCGCCCTCGCCCTCGTCCCCGCCCGCACCGCCGCCGCCGAGAGAGCCCTCGCCGCCGTCGATACCACCGCCGCCTGCGTCACCACCATTCCAGCCGTCACCTCCAGCGGAGCCACCTCTGCCGCCAGGTGCACCACCGCCACCCGCCTCACCGCCACTTCCTCCTTTCTCGCCACCACCTCCATCACCGCCACCTGCGCCGCCACTGAACCCCACAACGTCGCCGGCTTCGCCCCCGCCACCTGCGCCGCCAACGCCGCCACTGAACCCCACGACGTCGCCGGCTAAGCCACCTCCATCATTTCCCGCAGCGGCGCCGAAGTCTCCGCCGCCAGCATTTCCCGCAGCGGCGCCGAAGTCCCCACCGCCGCTGTTCCCAGCTTTTTCACCCGGATCTCCCCCGCTTGGCATGGCACCGTTGCCATCTACGCCACCGCCCACGCTTGGCATGGCACCGTCGCCATCTACGCCACCGGGAACGGCTTCCTCCACCACGCAGGGATCGCCGAGCCTGCCGGCCCTACCACCGCCAGCAGCGACGTACTATTCGAACAACCCACGTACTCCGCCGCCGCCACCAGGCTCGTACTACATCTACGCGCCTGCCCCTGGGATGTATGGAGCACCTTCAGCGCCGACGGGCTCTGGACGTCGCCAGCTCAGCGGGGTGCTTCCGTCGGGAGCGCGTCTTCGCATCCTCGATCACGAGCACTTTGCTTTCGACGACGTTCAATCTCGTCGCCGTCAGCTGCAGGGGTCATCCGAGGTCTGTACAGAGACCGTGAGCATCGTCATCGCCTCGCCCACACTTGCCATCGGCGGATCGGCTGCTGCTGAGGCTATCTTGCAGTTGCTCAACGAGACGATGTCGGTTCTTGCTAATGTATCGTGCCCTGGTTCGACGTTGAACATGAGCGTTAGCGTCCAAGCTCGGGTGGCCATCGACCCGTCGGCTGCAGTGCCTGCGGGACTGTCGGTCACGATGTCGCCTCCGCCCTCGCCGCCTCCCTCATTGCCACCTTCCCCCCCGCCATCGTTGCCACCGGCGCCGCCACCACCTTCGGTGCCGCCGCCCAGCCCAGTGGCTCCTCCACCATCACCTGAGCCTTCACCACCGCCGCCGCCAACACCAGATCTCCCCCCTCCGCGTCCACCACCCGGGACGCCGCCAGCGACTCCTCCACCGCGGAGCCCCCCGCCTTCTCCCCCGCCGCCGCCATCGCCGGGCCCACCAGAGCCATCGCCGCCGCCGCCGCCACCGCCGCCGTCGTCGCCGCCGCCGTCCCCTGAGCCGTCACCACCGCCCCCTCCTTCGCCCTCGCCTCCTCCTCCACCCACCACACCTCCTCCATCGCTGCCGCCGCCGGCGCTCTCGCCGGACCCGTCGCCGCCGCCGCCTCCGGCGCCTTCGACGCCCGAGCCATCACCGCCTCCGGCCCTGCCTCCCCCAACCCCTCCGTCGCCGTCACCGGAGCCTTCGCCTCCCCCGCCTCCGTCGCCCTCGCCACCTTCGCTCCCGCCGACGTCACCTCCGCCGCCTCCGCCGCCTCAGCCGCTGTCGCCGTCGCCGTCGCCGCCACCGCCGCCGGCGCCGTCGACGCCCGAGCCATCTCCACCCCCTCCTGCTCCGCCGGCACCATCGCCACCGCCGCCCACCCCGCCTCCTCCATCGCCAATGATGCCGCCGCCGTCGCCGCCGCCTCCTGCGCCGCCAGCACCCTCGCCGCCGCCGCCTACCCCGCCTCCTCCATCGCCGCCGCCGCCAAGGCCGCCGCCTCCCTCGGCACCACCGCCTTCGCCTCCGCCGCCGTCTCCACCCCCTCCTTCACCTCGGTCACCAGAGCCTTCGCCACCGCCACCGCCACCGCCGGCGCCGCCTCCGCCCTCGATACCACCGCCGCCGTCGCTGCTGCCGCCGCCGCCGTCGTCGCCGCTGCCGTCGCCGCCGCCGCCGCCGTTGCCGTCGACGCCCGAGCCATCGCCCCCTCCGGCGCTGCCTCCTCCGTCGCGTCCGCCACCTTCGCCGCCGCCGCCGATGCCGCCGCCGCCGACACCACCACCTCCCATTTCCCCCGAGCCATCGCCACCACCTCCACCCTCTCCCGATGCGCCGTCGCCCTTCCGACCCCCTCCGCCCTCTCCACCGCCGTCACCTCCGCCATCGCCGCATCCTTTGCCGCCGCCGCCTCCCTCCCCCTTTGCGCCTGAGCCGTCGCCACCCCCTCCCTCGCCACCCGCTCCATCGGCACCGCCACCTTCGCCACCGCCACCGACGCCTCCGCCGCCGCTGCCGCCACCGCCGTCTCCAGAGCCGTCGCCACCGCCACCACCATCACCAGATCCGCCCCCTCCGAGTGCATCACCTGCGACACCTCCAGGCACTCCTCCGCCGCTCAGCCCCTCGCCTTCGCCGCCCCCGCCACCCGCGCCTCAGACCCCCGAGCCTTCGCCTCCACCGTCGTGTCCGCCGCCGTCACCGACCCCGCCGACGCCGCCCCCACCGACGCCGCCTCCACCGCGGCAACCACCGCCGAGGCCACCGCCGCCTTCTCCCCCGCCTCCAAGGCCTCCGCCACCATCAACGCCACCTTCACCTCCGCCGTCGCCACCGCCGTCTCCAGAGCCGTCGCCACCGCCACCACCATCACCAAATCCACCAAATATGTCACCCCCCCCACCCAAGTTGCCGCCGCCTTTGTCACCACCATTGAGCCCCTCGCCTTCACCGCCACCGCCGCCATCGCCACATACTCCAGAACCTTCCCCACCACCACTACCTCCGCCACCATCACCACCTGCACCGTCTCCACCGCCCCCCGCGCCGCCGCCGCCGTCGCCACCGCCGCCGTCACCACCGCCGCCGTCGCCGCCGCCGCCAGTGCCACCGCCTCCCTCGCCACCACCACCCGTGCCACCGCCGCCCTTCCCTCCGCCACCAACGCCTCCGCCGCCGTCGCCGCCGCCGCCGTCGCCTCCACCTCCATCTCCACCAGATCCATCGCCACCGCCACCACCGATCCCCTCGAAACCCCCTCCGGGCGCCCCTCCAAAACCGCCGCCTCCATCACCTCCACCTCCTAGCCCTCCTCCGCCAGATCCGTTCCCACCACCTCCACCGTCTCCCAAGACACCTGAGCCCTCTCCCCCGCCTAGCCGGCCTCCGCCAACTCCGCCGCCACCATCGCCACCGCCACCATCGCCGCCGCCGAAACCTCCGCCGCCGTCGACACCTCCGCCGCCATCACCTCCGCCGCCGTCGCCGCTGCCACCGTCGCATCCTCCTCCATCACCGGATCCATCGCCGCCGCCACCACCGAGCCCCAGGCCACCAGTTCCATCTCGTCCACCTTCTCCGCCGCCTCCATCTCCTCCACCCCCTGGGCCTGGTGCACCTCCTCCATCGACACCTCCACCTCCGTCTCCAAGGCCACCGGAGCCCTCACCCCCGCCTACCTCGCCTCCGCCGGCTGCGCCACCTCCACCTCCTTCAACCCCGCCTCCCACGCCTCCGCCGCCGTCCCCACCACCACCATCACCGCCGCCGCCAACCCCTCCGCCACCAATTCCACCACCGTCACGGCCACCACCTTCGCCGCCACCACCGTCGCCGCCACCACCGTCGCTGCCGCCATCATCTCCGCCGCCGTCGCCGCCACCGCCGTCGCCACCACCTCCCTCGCCACCGCCTCCCGTGCCTCCACCTCCTTCGCCGCCGCCTCCCACGCCTCCACCACCGTCACCACCGCCTCCAACGCCTCCGCCGCCGGCACCACCACCGCCGGCACCACCGCCGCCGTCGCCGCCGCCGCCAGTGCCACCGCCTCCCTCACCACCACCACCGGTGCCACCGCCGCCCTCCCCTCCGCCACCAACGCCTCCGCCGCCTTCGCCGCCACCGCCGTCGCC
>ENA-UOXG01002119-UOXG01002119.1-mixed-culture-metagenome-genome-assembly--contig:-NODE-2119-length-11116-cov-113.860682_pt1 | contig 11116 bp, 7 predicted proteins | sample MGYA00238159_ERZ761634 | MGnify/ENA primary metagenome ERZ761634 (study PRJEB28908, sample SAMN08776845) | mixed culture metagenome | isolation source: Freshwater growth medium | place: USA... | reverse complement strand
AGTGACTGGCGCCAGGTGACAGACCAGCAGCGCTATGGCGCGCTGCGAACGGTTCCGCCACCCCGCCAGTGGCAAAGATGCATATTACGTAGATGAGTTTGATTCGATTGCGACTCTCTGGACTGTGCTCTCGCTTTTTGGTTAGGTACATCATTGTAGCACGTGTGTGCATGATGATGTCGGGACAGCGGACCCACTGCAGTGTGCAGATAGACGGTGCGGTGTGCCGTCCGAGAAGAGGGTCTGCCGCGCGCGCGGCGGGTCCGGATACCGGACGATACGTGTACACATATCACCGTAAGACATATATTAACGTAATTGGACGTTTTGTGCGGCCGGGGCGCGGGGGCCGAGCGTTCAATTGTTATTGCTTACGTCAATAAACGTCAAATATTGCAGTTTGCACGGCAATCGGCATCGGCGACGCGGCGTCCGGAACGGGGAATGGACCCGACCGGTACCGCGGGATTCGCCGATATCGTAGGAGCGGGTTTTTGTATGCGCCAATTTCGGGTGGCCTGGATTACGGTTCGGCCGGGGTCGGCGAGGCGGGGCTCGAAACACACGATGCAGTTAAACAATACCTCCCTCGCCGCTGCACGGCTGCAGCTCCCGGCTCGCAGTGCACCGCCTGGCGTTAGTCTTAGTGGTTTCCGGCGAAGCTGGCGTCGTGTTCCTCGTGACAATCGAATCAACACGACCATATTAGGTCGCCGAGTACATAGCGCCGCCCGCCGCCCGACGTAGCTGCTATACCGCAAGCACACTATCTAAAATAGATAAGAAACAATCCAGCGCCAAGGCTTTTAGCTTGTGAGCATGTCGCCTCTTCAGCGCCGCCTCCACCACCGCCAGTGCCTCCGCCTCCCCAGCCAATGCGTCTACTGCTGCTGCTGCTGCTGGCTTCACACTAAGACATTCATTACCGCCACTGCGTCTACTGCTGCTGCTGCTGCTGGCTCAGCTTCCCCTCTGCCCAGTCGAAGAGGCTAGGTGGAGCCGCTTGGACCTTCACCTTCTCTGAGAAGGACTGGCCGCGATAGTTGACGGGGGCAGTCCCTCGGATGCTCACGCGCTGCACGACGCGCGGCTGGCTCACGTCATCCGCGAGCCCCTTGTGCGCGAGCGCGCGGTTGTCCCACATGACCACTTGGTTCGGCCTCCACGACACGCGCGTGCAGAACTCGGGGCGCGCGATCCACTCATACAGAAAGCGGAGGAGCGAAACGCTCTCGTCCGCATGCATCCCGTCGATGCGTGTCGTGAAGGTGGGGCTCACGTACAGGCCGCGCCGGCCCGTGCGCGGGTGCACCACCACCACCGGCTGCAGCACATCCTCCTTGAGCACATTCGTGTCGGTGCGCATCACCATCCCTGTGCCCTCCATGGCCGCGCGGGAGTTGCCCGAGTGGCCTGCGCCATACGCGCGGTTGGCCGAGTGGAAGGCATTTAGCTCGAGCAGCATGCCCTGCATCGTCGGCGAGAGCGCATCGTACGCGTCCTGCGTCGACGAGAACAGCGTGTCGTTCACACCCAGCCGAGGCACCACCACGCCGCGCAAGATCGAGTACGAGGCGGTGCGTGCGAGGAAGCTGTTGTCGCTGTGCCAGTTCTCGCCAAAGACGACCTGGGCGTTGGCCTCGCGTTGAATCTCAAGGACTTCGGGTGCGTCCCGATGCCCCTTGACCGTCGAGTGCGGCTCGATCTCGGTATCGTCCGAGTTGGCGATCTGCTGGCCGAAGCGCACGAGGTCGTGGATGGTCATCTCGAGCCGCTGGTTGGTGAAGACGGCGATACCCCCCGCGTCGTCGCACGCCTGCTTGAGTGTTTCGATCTCGTCGGCGCTGAACTGCTGGCTCAGATCCACGCATGGCAGCTCCACTCCCAGTGAGTCGTTGGTCGCCTTCACAGGCCTGCCGGTGAGCCTGTCGATGACGGCCTCGGTCCGCAGCTCGTGCGGCTGGATGAGCTGGCACTGTCCCGCGAGGAGGTGCGACGTCGTGCGCACAATTGCCGTCGAGAAACCCCGCCCATACACCCGCGTTAAGCCACCGCGCATCATGGGATGCATAAGATCGGACGTCGTCGGCTGCTCGGCAATCTCGTGTGTCTCTAGTGTGTCTCTTTGACGGACCTTGGATGGTGACGAGAAAATTGTGTCCGCTCGTAACGGCGGTGCAATCCCAAGTTTTACGTTTTCGTTCACTGTGTTCGTTCTGACTCACATCGAATCGAACCATGACTGTCGTTGTTGAGCAGATCGGCATGCGCGGCGCGACGACCTTCCCGCCTGCGCAGCGCCGGCAGCTGATGCAGCTGCCGCGACCCGTGGGGCGACTCAACACGGTGCAGCCTAGCCATCCCGATCCGACGGTCTCCGACGTTGCCGCGGCGCACAACGACGCCAACAAGATGCCGCCGATGCCGCCGCAGCCTCCGTCCAGGCCCTCAGCCGCGGCGTCCTCGGGTCCGCCGCCGCCATCACACATCCCGGCTAACTTTCACGTGCACGATGCGGCCGGCCGGCTCGTCTTCCCCTCGCAGCGTCCCGACGGCGAGAAGGACATATCGATCCTCGCGGCGACGCTCGGAGCGATGCTCAAAGAGTGGCGCCAACGGCTCGACGCGAACAAGCCGAGCTTCCCGCTCGGCGCGGCGCGGTGGGGCGTGCTCCAAATGTGCATCTACGACATCTGGTGCACCCTCGAGGAGGCGCGCATCTGGGACATTGGGCTCTCCGAGACGGAGCGGCTCGCGCACTTTTACTCGCCCGCGCTGTGCACGCTGATCGGGCGCATCCGCAGCCGGCTGGCGCAGGCGTGCGCGACGACGCTCTCGATGTCGCAGCGGCTCCAGTTCGAGCTCCAGCGCTGGCACTCGCAGTGGCTCGAGCTCAACGAGAGTCTACGTGAGGCACAGCAGGCGCGCGCATCGTCGCAGGCGCGCGTGGGGGAGCTATCGCATCGGGTGGAATCCCTCGAGGCCGAGGTGAGCCTACACGTGGCGGCGCGCGAGGCGATGGGTGGCCAGCGGCACCCGCTCGAGGCCCAGTGCCAGCGTCTCCAAAAGGAGAACGCCGCGCTCGCGCAGCAGCTGCGCACCGCCCAGCAAGATGCGTCATCGGCTCGTGCTCGCTCTCTGACGCTCCAGATGGCGAATGAAGGGCTGCTGGGCGAGCTTGGGCGCTGGCGGGCGCAGGCGGAGAAGCAGGCGGCGGCCGCCGGCTCCGCGCCCCATCAGTCCAAGCGCGGCGGAGGCGGCGGCGGAGGCGGCGGCGGCGGCGGAGGCGGCGGCGGCGGCGTGGCGGAGCTGGAGCCGGAGCTGCAGCCCCTCCTGACGTTATTCGGGAGTTACCCTGTGCACACGCAGCGCATCGCCCTCGAGGTCATCTTGCACGCGCACGACGCCCTCACCGACCGGGCGGTGGCCGAGGCCGACGCTCGCGTCAATACCAGCAGCAGCTTCGACCTCACTCTCTCGCGCGCGGGCGAATCTCGGAGCGAATCTCGGAGCGAATCTCGGAGCGAATCTCGGGTGCCGCTGCCACCACCGGCCGGCGGCGCGGCGCGTGTCGGGCAGGAAAGCGCGCCCCCCGTGTCCGTGGGTGCTTCGTCCGCCGGGCGGCTGGGGGCGATCGAGGCGCTCGCCTTCACGTTGACAGACGACGAGGCTGCGGCCCTCGTCAGTGCCCTCTCTCGTCGAGAGACCGGTAGGGCACTGACGTAACTGACGTAACTGACGCCCTCTCTCGTCGAGAGACCGGATAGGGCACTGACGTAACTGATGCCCTCAACACTAGTCGACTCAGACTGTCGTCACGGACGGGCAGAAAGGCCAGAGGCGGGGGCCCGGGGGGTCGGTGCACAGCGCAGTGCGCGTCGGACTCCGGCCACGCTGCCCGCCGTGGCGCCCAGTGCTCTGATCTTGAGTGTTGCCATTGGAAAGATTTGTACAAAAACATATGGCGGCACACAGAACGAACGACTCTCCTCTGAGTGTATGATTTGTTCGTATCGTGGTCTACAAGTATGCCAGCGCATAGCGCGAGCCGCAGTGGGAGACACGAAAGCTCATGAAGAGGCTCGAGACGTGCCTGCTTCGGTTCGACGTCGCGCGCCGCCGCCTTTATCGGCCGAAGGCGTCGATATCCACGGCCGACTTCTCGAGCGCCGCGGCACCCACCGCACCGAGAAAGTTGCCAAACACCGTCTTCATCGCCGCCGTCTGCTCTTCCGAATCGAGCGTCGTGTTGAGGAAGGAGAAGTGGTCGAGGGCGCGCGGTGCCTGGTACTGGCGAAAGCTGGCGGCGCCGCCCTGGTGGGCGAAGAGGAGCACCTGCGAGTCCTTGAGCCCGAGACGGCTCGTGTACGTCTTGTACCACAGCTCGATGTCCTTCTCCTGCTCCTTGATCGTCGGATCGTACACGAGCACGACGCCGACCGCGTCGCGCAGGATGGCGGGCCAGCAGTTCTCGTACTGGCGATCACCCGAGCAGTCCCACAGCTGCACCGACATCTTCATGTTCTTCCGCCCAGACGCCGCCACCTGCTCGAACTCAAGGATCCTGGCGCCCTTGGTCGGGTTGTAGACCTCAAAGCTGGGCGCGGCAGCTGCGGAGTGGCCGGCGAGGAAGTCGGCGATGCGCGTCTTGCCGCAGCGCTTCGGGCCGATGACCAGCACTTTGGCGCGGACCGAGTCCATTGGCGCGGACGGCAACCCGCGACGCTGAGCGGCAGAGAGAGTGCCGTTGAGGTGGGTCCTTCACGCAATCGCAGACCAACACGAAAAAGAGGTCAACTTTTCAATCAAAATTGAAATCACTATGGACTCGGGGGTTGCCGCTTTCCGTAGTCTTTCCGTAGGAATCCATTGTGACCGTGACGAATCCCATGTTCACGACGTGGGCAGCAGTCAGTCAGCAGTGAAGTCAGCAGTTCTCAACGCGTACCGCAACGAGGGCCGCCATAAACCTCTGGTAGGGCCAGGAGAACTTGTGCAGGGGTTTTTCCGTATCCCCGATTCTGGTTGCGAGCGGCTTGTACCCAGCCGCAGTGCCGCCGGCTTTTTTGATCCACTGCTTGTACTCTTTGCAGGTGGCTTGGTGGCCGCCTTTCTCAACCTCCACCAGCGCCGGCCTATCCCACTGCCACTCGTCCGCAGCGAGCTTTGCCAGCTTGGCTTTCTTCGAGGGCGAGTCGTCCACCTCTTCCGAAGCTCCACCTTCGGTCGGCGGGACCACCCCCTTACCACGTTTGACCATGCGGCGAGGAGGAAGCGCACCGGCAGAATGCGGAGGCGCTGTTTGACCTCTTCGCGAGGCCCCTCGTCAGAGTGGTTGAAAACTACAGGGAGTCGTCACTCGATAATCTGGTCGCGAGACGCGCGCTTACCCAAGGGGCAGACCTCGAGCACCTGCGTGTGTGAAGGTGTCAGTTGTGTCTGGCGTGTTAACGTTCACACGTGGTACAGGTCTTCGTCGGTGGCCAGCGCAAAAAAAATGGATAAGGCGTCGCCCGAGCCTTTTCCGCTGTACAGTAACAAGGCCCTGCAGACGACCGAGTGCCTGTACTACACCTTCGACTCGATCAACCAGGATGCCTTCGTCCAAGGTCTCACCCCGCACTACCCGATCAAGTGCGACGTTCTTCCACCACAGAACATCGAGGAGGCCCAGATCTTCGACGGGTACTGGTGGACGCGATGGACGTCCGAGCACTGGGAGGTGGCGCTCGTCGCGGGCGCGTTCTATCTCGTCATGATCGTCGGCCTCAAGTCGTACATGGCCAAGCGCGAAAAGTTCCGGCTCCAGAACTGGGTGATCTGCTGGAACTTTTTCCTCTCGATCTTCTCGCTTGCGGGTTGCATCGCGTGCTGGCCCAAGTTCCTGGTGGGCTCGGACGCGGGCCTGCTCTCGCGTGGCTGGTACCCGTCCGTCTGCGCGCACGCCACGTCGTACGGCTACGGCTACAGCGGCCTCTTCGTCTGCCTCTTCATTTACTCGAAGCTTGCAGAGCTAGTGGACACCTTCTTCCTTCTTGTGCGCAAGTCGCCTGTGATCCTGCTGCACTGGTACCACCACCTTTCGGTGCTGCTCTACTGCTGGCATGCGTACTCCGCGCGCATCGGCACTGGCCTCTGGTTCGCATCGATGAACTACGGTGTCCACTCTATCATGTACTTTTACTTTGGGCTCACGCAGGTGCGCCCAGCACGGCGCTCATGCACACGACTGCCCAGCTGGTGATGCTCAGCACGACGCTCGTTTACCACCACGCGCGCTCACCACGTGATTTCTTCGGCCCTCGCGTCACAGACGGGCGAGCGCGGGCGCAAGTTCGCCAAGAAGTTCGCGATGCTCATTACGACCCTCCAGCTCACCCAGATGGTCTTTGGGATCGCAGTCACCGTCTCGTCGGTCATCTACCACGCACAGGGCCGAGTCTGCTACGTGAGCCTTGTCAACAGCGGCTTCGGCCTTGCCATGTACGTCTCGTACTTTTTTCTCTTCTTGCAGGTGCGACAGGCAACGTCTTTGATTGCACAGCCTTCCTTTGATGATCTCTGATTGCATGCACTTGCTTCTGATTGCCTGCGATCGCCTCTGATCGCCTCTGAGTGTCTCCTCCGCGCAGCTCTTCCTCGAGAACTACGTGTTCAACAAAAAGGGCGGGAAGCCAGTGAAGGCAAAGGCCGAGTCGGACACCCTCGCCTCCGCGGCCGACGCGACCATCAAAGGGCGCGTCGAGTCCACCCCCAAGTCTGACCTCAAGGCCAAATGAGCCACCCCCCGGTCTTCGTCTGCGCTTCTCGGTATCTCAATCAGACACTGGCATTCTCGCGCCGTGGCGGGCACAATCACCAGCAGTGTTTGCCACGATGCTCGATGTGCGGTCTTCGAGTCTGCCCCGTCGCTGCGCAAGAAGACCGCGGCAATCGCGGTACCGGTAGGAAGTAGGATCCTCGATCTGGATCAGAACAGACTCCTAAGACTGAGACACGATTGTTACCTCGGTGTAGGGACCCTAACTATGTATCTATGCGATGTGGGCCTGGACTCAGAAGGTCTCAGGTCTCCGCGGTCAAGTTCGTCGCGCTTAGCTCTTGCCGGTTGCCCACCTTTTTCCGAACAAAGTCTTGCTAAGTCTAGTACACTACAGGGCTCAACACCTTTAGCCGCTTGACACTGCGGATCCCACTGGTCGCTGCAGCCCCTGATCGGGTGCACGGTCGGCCTGACCGCGTCGATGCGGACGCGGGGTGCGGCGGGCTTTTGCTCCACAGCTTTGTCAAACACAAATTAGGAAACACCTTCCGACAAACCCGCATGCATGCCAGGCATGCCGCCGACACTTGCGGTGTGTATTCCCTCACGTAGAGGGGTGAGACCATCCCGGTCTCACGCGTCCCCCCCAATCCGACGTCCTTGATGGCGTTGGCATTGTTGTTCCCTGTTGCGACGTCGCCTGGTACCGTAGCGGTCCCGAGGCGTCTTGTTGCGATGTCGCCTGGTACTTCAGCGGTCCCTAGGCGTCTGTTCCCGAGTTTGTCACCGACGTCGCTTTCAAGCGCATGGCCCAGAGGCCCGCTCGATGTGTAGTCGTGTGCACGAGTTCTTGCCGCAGTGCGTCGGTGCACCGCGTCCCCCCCCATGTGACGGCCCTGCACCGCTTAAGCACCCTCCACATCGCCCGCGTCGGACTCGACGCGGTTGCGAGAGTTGGTGAGATACGCGACCGACGCGTCGATGAGCTTGCGGCCCTTGTGCTTCGTCATGAAGTCGACCGGCATGGAGTCTGTGTCGACCTTGACGACGCGGCACGCGCCGCTGGCGACGCGCATCCGAATAGCCGCCCACCTGCGAAGGGCGTGCTTAGCGCGGCCGGGCGTGGCCGTGCCCGCGCTGAGCGTGAGGTTAGCCGAGTTGTCCGTGCCTATGATGGTCGGCGCCGTCGGGGGCATGCCAAAGGCGGTCGCGACCGCTCGGGCGTACACAGCAAACTGCGAGCAACGGCTGGTCGCGATGCTTTCGTTCTCGCACGAGGACTCATCGTTGATGGCGGAGGCGGTGCTTAGCTTCTTGACCATGTGCAGCACAGCGCCGCCGTTGCAGGTGACGGCAGCCGCGTAGACAGAGCGATCGTCGACCGTCGCATCGCCGTGCACCTCGATGTCGGAGGGAGCGCCGTCGGCGAGATCGAGCTGCGCGTACATGCCGCCCTTGATCGTCTTGCGAAGGTTGAGGTTGCCGCCATACGTGATGCCCTCGTGCCGGTGTTTGTAGATGCAGGCCACGAGCGAGCGCGCGACCTGCTTGCCGAGGGGCTGCACAGCCCCGGAGGCGACGCACGAGAGCCGGTGCTGCATGAGCGTCATACGTGGCATGCAGCCCTGCTCGATGTACTTGGTGCCGCCGCAGATCTGCTGGGTGGCCTTCTCGTCAGGGCTCATCTTGAGGGGTCGCGGGTCCTGCATGGTGAGGCGATCGCACGCCTCCTGAAGCTTCATGCCCGTGAGGATGTCACTCGGCGTGGGCACGCTCGGGTCGAGAAGCTCGGGCACCCAGTCAAGCGCGAGGGCCACGGCATGGGCAGCCATGGAGATGGTGACGATAGACCCATCCTTGGACCAGTCGATCTTGTAGCCCTTCCAGGAGGTGGGCTTGTACTTGACCGTGATCTGGTCCTCGCCGTAGGCCCCCTTGAAGGACTTGATGACGCGGTTGGTGAGCACGTAGTCGCGGTTGCCCGTTTCCGTGTAGAAGAGGTCGTCGACGTTGGTGATGATCACGAGGCGGCTGTCCACGGCAGCATCGACGATGTACCAAAGGCCGGGCACTTCGAGGCTTTCCGTGAGGCCGGCCGCCCGCATCTTGCCGTTGCGATCTTGCTCCCACTCATTGCCGGCGGGCGCCTCACCCCAGATCGGAGCACCGAGCTCGTAGCACAGGCGGTCGCCCTCGTCATCGAACATGGGCGTGACCGTGTCGAGGAAGCCAACTGGGCGCAAGCGCTTCGCCTTCACGTAGGCGTTCTTGAAATCAGAGCTTGCCGTCGATCGCGGGACGATGCGAAGCGTCGAATCGGCGGCAAGGCGGTCGTGCAGCGCCTGATCGATGAGGAGGGCCTCCTTCATGAGGGACTCCTCGGTGCCGTCGAGAGGGAAATCCTGCTTGAGCGGCGAGAGCAGCTTGCCGTCGGCATCCTGGATGTCGCCAGCGGCCGCCGTCGCAAGTGCCATCTTGAACTGGAGGTCGTCCGAGATGACCGCGTGCGTCGGGGCGTGATCCTCCTTGCCCTGCGAGAGCATGATCCTCTTCAGGCGAGCGCCGTCGGCACAGATGCGCGTCTTGCGGGTGATGAGGACGTTGGTCGCCGGGTCCTTCTTGATGCTGCGTTGCACCACGCACGGTGCGATGACAGCGCCGGTGGCCTTGGCATCCTTGCGCTTCACCATCCGATTGAGAGGGTGAGACAGGACGGACTCATGCCCGAGGGCATCGGCGAGGCCCCATTCCACCTCGTCAGGCAGCCCGGCGAGGGCGCCTTTGGGCACGACGAGCGTGTACGGCGAGCCGTCCGCGGCGGTGAGTTCCACGACGTTCTTGAGCACCTTGGAGGCCTCCAGGGTCAGTCCGTTGCACTCGAGGGGCGCGACTTCGTCGAGGCCGGTCACAGCGTACGGATCCCCTTGAGCCATGCTGCTTTCAAGGTCGCTGATGTGCTGCCGCGCGGCGTCAAGCTCCTCGAGGGAACTCACGTGCAGATCGAGAGCATCTCCGAAGGCTTGGAAGATGATCGCGTTGCACACGGCGATCTGAGTCGCGCTCGTCTTGCGCGTCTCGAGCGCAGCGCTGAGAGCGGCAGTCACCGGCTTAGCAAGGCGAGCCGATGCGCGAATTGGCGCCGTTCGGACCGCCAGGGCAGGCGGGGCAGTCGGCTTGGGCAGACGCCACGGCGTGTATTGGGACGCGAGGTCGAACAGCTTGCCCTGCCAGCGCTTGTCCTCATCCCAGGACGGGTCAGTCCAGGCGAGGTCTGTCATGCATTTGCCCGTTGGAAGGACCGTCGAGCCACGCACGGTCGCCTCATAGTAGCGGAGCTCGCCGGACTTGGTGTCATGAAAGCCCATCTCGATCTTGGTGCCGTTCGGGATCGGGTCGTAGGCCGCGCGAATGATGATCGGCGCAGGCACAGGCTGCACCGGCTGCACTGGCGCGAGCAGGGGTGCCAGCTCGCCAGGATCATCGGTCTGCACCGCGGTCGTGGCGAGGTCGCCTCCCGAGGGGATGCCCACGAGCGCGAGCACCATCTCGTTGAGCGGCTGCACGTCCTTGCGGTAGATGATCTGCTGCGTGTCCACCTTGAGGAGCATGCGCTTGCGAGCTAGGGGCTCGTAACCGATCAGGAGCGCGTTGTCGGTGCGCTCGGCCGAGCCCACAGGAGCGCGCTGCGAGTTGTGGCCATCCTTGAGGACCGCGCACAGCGTACCGAAGATGTAGTGCGTGACGTCCGACGGTGCTGCATGGTGCCGATGGAATCGAGTCGCCTTCTGGTCGTAGGCGCACTTGTCGTTGCGCACTTGGACTGCATAGGCACGCGCGCGGAGGAAGAATGGCTTCTCCTTGTGCGCCCGCTGCAGCATGTCCTCCGCCATGCGCGTGAAGGGATCTTGGGCCGCCTCCAGCTTCGGGATAACGTTGTGATCTCCGCCAGCCGCGATGATCGCGACGCACTTGTAGCGAGCGGCGATCGCCTGCTTGAAGAGGTTGACGTTCTCGTTCGCCCAAACGGGGCAGGCATCGAAGCGCAGCTCCTTAGGGCAATGCTTGATGCGCGTCTCGTATGCATGCACGATGTCGAGGAATGCGAAGAGGGACTCTTGGCCCGAGCTGTTCGTCAGCATCTCGTGCGCGTAGTCGGAGACGCTATCGAGTGCCAGCCATTGGTACGTCTCCTTACCTCCGACGACCTTGCATGATACATGCCCGAAGCCATCGAGCTGAAAGCTTTCGCCGATCGTGACTGGTCGGCTCACAGCAGGCGCACGCTCCATGGGGGGCGACTTGCGCATCCGCGTAGACGCGCGAATCATGCACGTGTCGAGGAAGCGCGCCGCC
>ENA-UOXG01002096-UOXG01002096.1-mixed-culture-metagenome-genome-assembly--contig:-NODE-2096-length-11215-cov-56.816756_pt1 | contig 11215 bp, 7 predicted proteins | sample MGYA00238159_ERZ761634 | MGnify/ENA primary metagenome ERZ761634 (study PRJEB28908, sample SAMN08776845) | mixed culture metagenome | isolation source: Freshwater growth medium | place: USA... | reverse complement strand
GAGGAGGCGGGAATCGCGGGCCGCAGTCGGCGCAGTCGGTGCCGTAGATGCAGTCAGCGCACTCGGTGCCGGGGCGCCGTCGTCGCAGAGGGAGTCGGAGGTGTAGAGACGCGCCCGTTGGCGCGCCCCCCGAAGGGAACGCAAAAGAAGTCACTCGACGCCGCCGTCGCGTGACGACGGCGGCGTCGAGAGACGACAGTGTCGTGGCGCACGGCAGCTTGCCAGCCGCCTGGAGTGGTTCAGGTACGGTGGCGCGCGGTGGCCATTGGTGACTGCGCGAGCGGATCTGCGCGAGATGTGGATGCGAGAGGATCTGCACGCTGGCTAGATCTGAAAGCTGGTCGTCGTCAGGCATCGCGACGACAGGCGCCGAGACCAGGAGGAGCCGAGGACCCAGGCGAGACACCAGGAACCAGCGGACCCCCATCGCGAGTGGCGATTTCCCCACAGCAAAAAACGTGCGGGGTGGCGGACGATGCTGGCTTCTGAAGTAGATGTCGACGCTAGTCTGCGGCCTGCGACCAACCGTTATAGTCTGCGTCGCGTGCGCCAGTTCGTTCTCGGTGCTCCTCGGATACGACATTGGCATCATGTCTAGCGCAAAGCGCCTCATCGCCGACGATTTTTCGCTGGATGAGGGTCAGGTATCGGTGCTCGTGGGGATCTTGAACATCGTGTCAGGCTTGGGCGGCGCACTTTCGGGCCGTCTCGCCGACTCGATGGGACGGCGCCCGACGGCGGCTTGCGCGTGCATCATCACGCTCGGAGGAGCCCTGCTCATGTCGATGGCGCCAGGCTACGGGGCCTTGCTTGCCGGGCGCACAATCACCGGGGTCGGGGTCGGCTTCTGCTTCCACGTGGCGCCGCTCTACCTCGCCGAGATCTCACCCAAGGGCATCCGCGGCAAGCTCACCTCCTTCTTCGACCTGTTCATCAATGTGGGCATTCTCTTAGGCTTCATCGTCGGGTGGGCTCTGACGCCCGCGGGCGGTCCGAGCATGGAAGTGCACCAGCGCGCGATCTCGGCGTGGCGCGTGATGCTTGGGCTGGGCGCGCTGCCGCCGCTGCTCATCCTCCTCTCGCTCGGCTGGCTGCCCGAGAGTCCGCGCTTCCTCGTCGCCTCTGGCCGCGACGCTGAGGCGCGCGCCGTGCTTCATCGGATCTATGCGGCGGACGAGGCGGAGCAGCTGATCGCATCGCTGGGGGAGGAGCGACGCCAAACGAAGCCGCTCTCGCTCTGTGCTGGGCTGCGCCGCGTCTTCCTGCCAGCGCGCGGCGCGCCAAGGGCGATGATCCTTGCTGGCATGGGCTGCGCCTTCTTCCAGCAAGCGACGGGCGTGGAGGCGGCCGTGTACTACACTCCCGAGACTCTCGAAGCGGCGGGGATCCATGACGAGAACATGCTGCAGCTGGCCACCGTGGGCGTGGGCGTCGTTAAGGTGGCTTTCATTGTGCTCGCCGCCTGCCTCATCGAGCGGGTCGGCCGAGTGCGCCTGCTCCTCGTGTCCACAGCCCTCATCGGGTTTGCACAGCTGCTGCTCGGACTCTCTTTCTCGATTGGCACCCGACAGGTGGGCCTCTGATGGCCTCTGATGGCCTCTGATGGCCTCTGATGGCCTCTGATGGCCTCTGACGGCCTCTGATGGCCTCTGATGGCCTCTGATGGCCTCTGACGACCTTCAATGGCCTCTGATGGCACTCGCCAGGTGGGTCTGGCACTGACGGGTCAGCTGCTCTTCATGGCAGCCTTCTCTATTGGGGCGGGCCCGTGCTCGATGCTCGTCGCGTCCGAGCTCTTCCCGCTCCAGGTACGCGGCTTTGCTCTCGGGGTGGCGACCCTGCTCAACCGCACCACCTCGGGCACCGTCGCCATCTCTTTCCTGTCCCTCTCGCGCGCGCTCACGCCCGCAGGCGCGTATTTCCTCTTTGTGGGCCTCGCGGCGGTCGCGTTCGCTTTCATTCGCACGCTCGTGCCTGAGACCCAGGGCAAGAGCCTCGAGGAGATCGAGCGCGAGATGTCCGAGCGCTACACGGTCACCACCACCTTGCTCGGCGCGGGCAGGCGCAGCTCGTGCACGGAGCTCGCGTTGGCCGGCGGCAACGCGGAGATAGACGCTCCTGGGAGCAGGGGAGACGCAGATCATCACCATGATCGTGTATAGGACGCGGCTCGTGTCATTTGAATGCACCTCAAAAGGGAATACCTCAAAAGGGAACACCTCCAAAACTTATGATGATACGCCTTGTCCCCGTGTCCCGTGTGTGTCCCGGCTCCACACACCGGTGAGCCGCAGCCAGGCTTGAGAGTGGCTTGAGCAGAGTCTATTTTTACCGGTACGCCTTTCGGGTCTCTCGGCTTTCCGACGCGACCCCCTGTGCTGGGGAGCTTGAGCGCCGAGTTACGTAACGATGCAGGCCCTCTCGGCGCAGGTGAGCCGCATGGAGGCCGAACTGGCGACGCTCAAGCAGGTGCTTGCTCAGAAGCAGCAAGAGCGCAAGATGCAAAAGTCCGCTGCGGCCACCATGTCGAGCTCTTCCCGCCTCTCAGATGCCGCAGGCTCAAAGCTCGCCACCACGGCTTCGACGACGAGCGATGAGCGCGCATATCTCGCGTCAAAGCACGGCCGTTATAGCACGGGTGGCATTGGTCGGCGGCAGGGCTGTCCACTGCTCAATGAGTTGGCCGTGCCTCCGGAGAGCGAGCCGCTCTCTGACGTGGCCGAGTGGGAGCCGCGGGACAGAGAGCCGCTGGCGAAGAGCTCAAATTTCTACATGTACGTGCCGCCGCTGCAGACCGAGGCCGACCAGCATGCGCTGCGTCACGTGCTGCGCGCCAATCAGTTCCCTTCGGACCCGGCCGCTTGCAATCGGACTCTGGTGCTCGCGGACGACGCGATCACGGCAGGGCTCGGTTACTCGGCGCGGTTGATCGCCCTTGCGCTGCTGGTGGCTGTGCAGGAGCGACGCGTGCTCGTGATGCCCGAGCACCACACGCGCCGCTGGTGCGCGCGGCCACCCTACACGCTCGGCTGCTACTACGAGCCGATCACACACTGCCGAGCACCCGTCTTCGGTGTGAACGGCACCTTCCGTGGCCCCGGTGGACTGCCCATGCATCTACCCAAGTGGTCGACACGCGGCTCGTCGATGGGGTTGGCGCACCGGCGGTCGAACGCTACGGCCGCGCACGTGCGCATCGGTACCGCCCAGGTACATAAGTCCACGTTCTGGTACAAATTCCACCCGCCGATCGCCCTCTTTGGCGCCACGCACGAGTTACTCTTCCGGCCGCGCCCGTGGGTGCTTGAGGCAGCGCGGTGCGTGATGGACCACGCCGGGCTGCGAGGCGGCAACTTTGCGGTAGTGCACGCGCGCTTCTCAGTCGAGAAGAAGAAGGAGCGCGGCGCGTCGCTGCCCCCGTTAAGTGCGTACCTGCCACTGACTCGAAGCGTGCTGGCGAGGGCGAACGCCTCGCGCGTCTTTTTGCAGACGTCCACGCCCACAGCCGTGGAGCTCTTCGAGCGTTGGAGTGCGGAGCATGCATGGCGGCTGAGCTATACGGAGAATCCGCGCTCGACGCACGACATCTGGGTGGCGGGCTCTGGTCGGCGCAGTAATCACTCGGGAGAACGCACCTCTGTGGTGGCGCAGGCGGTCAACGCGTTCATCGCCTCAGAGTCTCGCCACTTTATCTCGCCGGCATCGTCCATGTGGACATGGTTTGTTCGCGCGCTGATGGCGCGCCGCGTGAGCGATGCCTTCCAGGACTCGGGGGGCGAGATGTTCGAGTCTTGCGTGGCCGCGCTCGAGGCAGCGCTCGAGGCGGGACACCAGGATGGACACCAGGATGGCGGCGGCGGCGGCGGAGGAGGAGGAGGAGGAGGCGGTGGCGGCGGCGGAGGAGGAGGCGGTGGCGGCGGCGGAGGAGACGGCGGCGGCGGCGGCGCCGGCGGCGCCGGCGCCGGCGCCGGCGCCGGCGGCGAGGGCGGCCACAACGGCCACAACGTGACGCTACAGGAGAAGAAGCGATGCAAGAAGGCCATCCCGAAGCTCATCGACATCCACCGCACGCCGCGCAGTAAGTAAAGAAGTAAAACACGGCTGACGGCAGCGCACACATCGCGAGGAGGGTACTATACCCAGGATACAAAGCGTGCGTGGAGCGTGGAACGTGGTCACCGCGCGCCGAGAGGCGAGTTGGCGGTCGTGGGGGCGGCCTGCGCTCGTGAGATGGTGAATGACCCATCAGTATCAGCGCGTTTGGCTTTAGCCTTTACGTTAGGAAATTCAAGGTCAGTTAACAGTACGCGGCGTGTGCTGCATTTGATTGCGCCCTCTTGCAGCCAATGTCCACGATTGTGGTTTGTGCGGTATGTGTAATCTAAACTCGCTGAACGCGCCTATCAATCCTGTTAAAATCGCTGGCACGTTCTTGACAGTGAGCGAACTCAAAAAAATTGCACATTGACGAACCCGGGGTGCATCGATGTCCGTCCAGCGAAGAAATCCATGCCCTCGTAGCCGCATGACCTCACTGCGGGCGGCCACCATCATGGATGACGACCTGCTCGCACTCATTCTTGAGCACGTCATCGTGCGCCGCCTGTCCAAGACTGCTGCCGTGTGCAAGGCCTGGCGTGAAAGGTCAATACAAGTCTTCCGCGCGTGGAGGTGCGCGCCGAGCCTGTACCTCGTCGGAGGCTGCGGCGATGGCGCGCACCCCGCATGCGCACAGGCGCGCCAAACGGTGCTGCGGTACGATGTTCGCGGCGACGACTGGGTTCAGTGCGCAGGGCTGCACAAGGCGCGCGATCACCACGCCCTGGTCAGCTGCAATGGCAAGCTCTACGCGCTCGGCGGATGGAGCGGCGCTCGAAACCGCTCGTCGTGCGAACGCTACTGCCCGGTAAAGGACGAGTGGACGCTGCTCTCGCGCCAGCGACTGCGTATCGCGCGATCGGGCCACGGCGCGGCCGTGAGCGATGGTCACATCTTCGCGCTCGCGGGATGGGGCGGCCCGCACGCTGGGTTCCTCGCTAGCATCGAATGCATCCGTGTGGCGGAGGCAGGCAGCAGCGGCAGCGGCAGCGGGAGTAGCAGCGATGCATCTTCGTCAGGCAGCACCACCAGCTGCACCCTCACCAGCGGCTTCGTGAGCGACAGCGGCGACGCGCCGCCGTGTGTCGCTCTACCCGGCTGGACGATGGCCGCGGCGCCGCTGCACCTGGCACGCCATTGCCCGGCGACCGCCACGCTGGGCCATTATCTGTACGTCGTAGGCGGCTCGGGGACCGATCCAGAGGACGCGAGCCAAGGCGCGCAGCCGACGGCTTCCGTCGAACGCCTCGACACGAGGGCGCTGTGTGCGGGCTGGCGGCAGGACATTGCGGCGATGCAGGTGCCCCCTGCCGTCTAATTGCCTCCTCATGATCTCTGATTGCCTCCCTCATCAGTTGCCGCCGCCCGACTCGCACCACCCCATTCCTGGCCCTTTAAGCCCCACCTTCACCCCGCCTACCGCTCCCCTTACCCACCCCGCCCATTACGGCGCCATTTCATACCGTTAGGTGCCGCGCTACCGTCACGCAATGGCGATCCTCGGAGGTCAGCTTTTCGCGACAGGTGGCCAGACGCCGGATGGGCGCGCGACCGCATCCGTCGAGCGCTACGATCCAGTCAGTGAGACGTGGCACTACGTCACGCCCATGCGCCGTCCGCGCTTCTCGCACGCGTGCGCAGCCCACGGCGGCAAGCTCTATGTCGTCGGAGGCTTCGCCGGCGGCGAGTGGCTCACAGCCACCGAACGGTATGATCCGAAGACGGGCCAGTGGGAGAGCCTGCACGACCTCGCCGTGGCCGCCTCGGCGCCGGGGCTCGCCGAATGCTAGCATTCGATTTCGACCTCCGGAGGTCGACGCATGCGCGCGCCAGGCGCCGCGAGGCGGGTCGCGGGTCGACGAATAGGCAATAGCCCGGCCACATGCCGCGATCGATATCCAATCATACCGATATCCGGCACGCTCCTAGGCACGCGGCAGCTAGTAGAATCATTTAGCACAAATTAGCACAGCGTGACTCAAGCAGCTATGTTCCAGGCCACGTGTGACACTTAACGTTTCGAGGTAGTTAAATGCAGAGACTTTGCACACAAGACAGCGTGCGTGTGCGCATAGACGATACTAGACGCGGCTCGGGCACTATTACCATGGGATACTTTAAGGTGTGGGCGGGGACTGGGTTTCCACGTCTGACTCTACGTTTCCTCGCGTGCGTGCGGCCTAGAGTGCGGCGCAGCACTCATCGATCCTTGCAAAAGGCTTTGCCCATCGCATTGAGCTGTTGCTCGAAGATCGCCGCCTCATACGCAAGGAACTCCTTCATCCGGGTTTTGCGCTCGATGAGCAGCACCGCTTGCGCCTGCTGCATCTCCTGCGAAATCGTCTTGATCTCCTGCAGCTGCTTCTGGGTGATGTCTGTCCGCATCTTTGAGGTGGCCCACTCGGCCGCGAGCATCGCGTGCGACCGCTCCTTCATCCCCTCGATGCGGTCGCTCAGCGTCTGCGGGCAAAGGGCAGTGGGCAAAGAGTGAGCATGGTCGTTGTTGCCCTTCGGCAGGATCCCGCCGAGGCTCATCGCGCGGTGGTAAATTCGCGAGGGCTGTGATATCGCACCTGCTCCATCTCAACCCGCCGCCGCACATTCAACGGCGCAACACTCATTGCCTCTGAGCGCGGGCAAGTCGGTGAGCCAGAGCGCCGCTTGACCACAACAGCCCAAGAAGAGGGAGGTGCTCGGCGCGACGCGTTCCGAAGCTCATGCGTGCGTGCGTGCGTGCGGGGCTTGTGTGGCGGGGAAAGCCTGGCGGAGGTTACGATTGTCGCCGACCCAAAACTTCATCGTGAAACCGATGTCTTCGTCGCCATCGAATCGCCGATTGAACGATAGGAAGATCATGACAGGGAAGCGAAGGAGGCTCCGCCCTTCCGTCGTGCCTCCACTGCCCTCGGAGCTCCCGCTGTGCCAGTGGGCCGCCGCGCATCTCCCGACTGCCACAAAGTCGGAACCTTCGAGTGACGAGACTTCGAGCTCTCCTTCTCCGACATCGACTTCGAGCAGCACTGCGGATGAGGCCGAGAAGCGCCAGCCGTTTCTCCAGCGCGCACTGCAGGCCGGCCGCAACCTTGTAGCCGAAATCGTGGGTAAGCGTCCATCCTCCGATATCACCTTGAAGAAGAAGAAGAAGAAGAGGAGGAAAAAGAGCCACGAGCTGCCGCAGGCCAATGACAGCAGCCGGGATGCTCTCGCACTATTGGCTCCACAGCCGGGATGCTCTAAGTGCAGATCCACGGGCTGTTCGCGATGCCGTGCGCTCGCATTCATCGGACCGGCGGCCGCGCCCAGTTCGGATGGTGCCAAGCGGCTGGCCGCCTCACCGGCAGTGTCGCAGGCTCCGCCGACCAAACGCGCAAAGCTCTCTCAGGCGCCGACGCCTGCAGCATCGCCTCGCACGTGTGCGCCGAAGGCTGAAGCATCGGAGCGTAGCTCCATGGCCGCGGTAACTTCTCCAAGCAAGGCCGCTGCCATGGCCAGCAAGGCCACAGACACCGCAGCAGCAGCAGACACCGCAGCAGCAGCAGCAGCAGCAGCAGCAGCAGCAGCAGCAGCAGCAGCAGCAGCAGCAACGGGAGGCAAGGCGATCGCCGCTGGCGCCAAAGCCCCTGCCACTGCCGGCACGGTGTCGTCCGCGTCGCCGCGACCAGCGTCCGCGCTCCGACCGGTGCGCTGCGACCGATGCGACGGCCAGCACGCGAGCGCTCTGTGCCCTCACTTCAAAAAGGCGCGCGACTCGCACCCCGACGCGCAGCCCGGCCGGATGCTGAAGGGGCTCGGGAGGTCGAGCGGGCCGCCGCTGCTGCTCCGTAATGGGACGGTCCGGCCGCAGCCGCCGGATGGCTCGTGCCTCTTCCACAGCCTGCGCTTTGGGCTCAGTCGCATCGCGGCCGCACGCAATGTGCCCAATGTGCCCACGAGCACGCATGGGCTGAGATCGCATCTCGCGCGCTGGGTGGGCGCGCATGCGTCGCTCCGGCTCGCGGACACGCCGCTCTCGTCGTGGGTGCAGTGGGACAGCGGGCTGTCGACTAAGGCGTACGCCGACCGAATGGGACGCTCTGGCTGGGGAGGTGGCATCGAGATCGCGGCGTGCTCGCACTCGTTTGCGGTCAACGTGTGGGTCTACGAGAAGCGACGCGGCAACGGCGGCTTCGAGCGCATCTCGACGTTTGATGCGCCCAAGACGGCGTCGGGCTCGAGTGCGGCGGGTGCCGTCTCCCCACACGGTCTCGAGCGTACAGTGCACGTACTCTACAAAGGAGGCTGCCACTATGACGCGCTCCTCCCAGACGACGGCGAGCTCGCCGCTTTCCTTGCCGCGAGCCCGCGCCAGCACGCCGGCGCGGGCTCAGGCGGGTGCGCGCAGTCAGCGTCGCCAGCGATGGCGCCGAGCAGCGCACGCCAAAACCATGCGAGCGGCAGCGGCAAGGGCGCAGCGGCAGGAGGAAAGGGCGGCAAGGGCTCCCCAACTGGCTCACCGCGATGGGGCGGCGCGCGCGGCGGCAATCGGTTTGGGAAGGTGCCTTGGCATAGGCGTTGAGCGGTGAAATATTAAGAAGAGCCGAATCCACAGTTGGTCTCTGTTCACACACACCAGAGAACATAAGCAAGTTTCCCGGTTAAGTTTCCTGGTGACCGTGTCCCGCCGCGTGTGCGCACTGTCAGCCGGTCACAAGGTCGTCACAACGCCGTCCCATCTTCTCATGTCGCACGGCCGCCATACTCTTACGCCGACATCCCCTTCAAATTCCCCCACCGCAATTCAGGGGGTCCTGCCAATGTGTAGGTAGCTTGGTAAGTTACAAGTCTCTCTCACACACAGACTGTCACCAGACTCAAGTGACAAGAGCGACGCCCTTGGAGCGACGTGCGCTAGAAACGCCGGTCGCCACCGCCCCCACACAGCGAGCTCAGCGTGTGTCATTGCTTCACAGAACACAGTTCGTGGACAGGCAGTCGACCGCTAGCAAAGCACAGCTAGCAAAACACCGAGCCCACCGAGCCCAACGAACTGTGAAGCGAGCCGTGCGTTTGACGATTCCGAGGTTAATGGCCTCGCCCGTCGAACTAGGCATTCTGAACGCTGTGCTCCACGCAGCAGCAGCTCAGGCGGCTGAGAGAGCCGACAAGATTCAGGAGGTCACGTCTGCCGCATTCGATGAGGATTTCGACAAGCGTGACTTGCCAATGCTCATCAGCTTTATGGAAGAGGAAGAAGCCAGGCTTGCCAGCGAAGTAGATGCACTCAGACTAAAGCTGGCCAATAGATCCGCCCCGAAGCCCGCGCCCAAGCCCCAACGCCAAGCCGCTGCCTCGGCCCAGGATGCCCATACCTCGGCCCAGGAGGCTATGATGAAGCAGCTACCGACCGAGCATCTCGCACGGATCCTTGCCGAGCTGCGTGGGCAGACGGCCTCGAGCCAAGTGCCGATGGAGCCGCCGCCAGCACGGCCATTGTCCCATCGCTCGCTGCCACCCTCGATCTCTCTGGCCCCGGGAGAGACGACCACGCTGGTCGACATCCTGGCGATGATGCGCGAGATGCCCACACCGGCCCTCGCCGAGTTCTTGACGACGCTTCGTGGCGTCAGCCGCGGAGGCGGCTCGCGGCTCGAGCTCACGAATACAGAGGTTCCGCAGCCGCACGTGCCCATGGCCGTGCCGCCGCCGCCATCGCCTTCGGTCCTGCAGTCGGGCCGCGCACAGCTGCTCCGAGCGATCCTGCTCAACTTCTTCACTAAGCATCAGCCCTCCGCGCTGCACACGGTCGAACAGCTCTGTGGGCTCGTGGTGGGCGATGGCGCCATCTGGACAGAGGGGGAGCTCTTCCAGAAGCTCGAAGCGCGCTACGGCGTGCGCGTGGACATCGACCCGCACGGACACGACGGTTAGCTGAGGCTGTGTTCATCCAGGTTGCACCGAGCTTCGCAGCTGCTTGTTTCTGCGAGTGTCGTGTCGTCAAGGGTCGTGTCGTCAAAGCCGAAGCGCACAAAATGTCTCTTATCAGCACTATTCACAGATATTTGCGGCCGAAACCGCCCATTCACATTTACATGCGCCTCGAGCTGCTCGCGTGGCTTCTCGGCGTCGCATCCGCAACAACAGTGACCTTTCGATACACGGCATCTCCAAGAATGTCTGCTGCTACTCCCGAGAGCGTCTCGATCCATCCAAAGCTCCTCGTCTTTGACCTCGACGCGTGCCTCTGGGACAAGGAGATGTTTGAGATGGAGGCGATTCCGACGGAGTCGGACGCAGTGCTTGGCGATCTGAACGGCCGTGGCACAGGATGCGTGGGCGTCATGTCGGCCCGTGATAAGATCTCATTGCATCGGGGTGCACTGCTGGCCCTGCAAGAGCACGCGGACGGCCGCTATCCAGGCATGCGAGTCGCGCTGGCGAGCAGTGCAAATACGCCGTTTGCAGAGCGCGTCGGGCGCAAGGCACTCGCGATGCTCGAGGTTCTTCCCGGTTTGACGGTGTGGGATCTTCTCATGCGGGACTGGGGTGGCGTCGACGTCAACCAAATCGGGCGGCAGCCTCCGCTCTCGCCAAATAAGGCTGAGACTCACTTCCCTCGGCTGCGGGAGGCGACGGGCATCGGCTTTGACCAGATGCTCTTCTTCGACGACTGCAACTGGTCCGACCACTGCGCCATGGTGGCGAACCAGTGCAAGGAGGCGAGTGGGCTCGGCGTCGTCACGCTCCGCACGCCCCGCGGTCTCGGTGTGGACGAGTGGCGCGCAGGCCTCGAGGCATGGCGTGTCGAGAGACGCATAGCAGGCGTCGAGCCCTAGGCATTCGGGCGCCCTTTTCGTCGAGGGCAAATCATAATAAGTGTCTGACTGGGGGCGCCGACCCGAGTCGATAGCCGCATAGATGGGTCTATGGGGATACATTCCTATACCCCCTTATTTGTTATTACGTTACGAATGATGGTGCCGGCCGGCGCTCCCTCGGCCCTCGCCCGGTCGGGTTGGCGCGGCCGCGGCGCGGGCTCGGCCCGGCTCGCGATCGGCAATCTCGTTATGCCCTGGCCCCAGGGCTCCGCAATACGCAATACGCAATACGCAATACGCAATACGCAATACGCAATACGCAA
>ENA-UOXG01002058-UOXG01002058.1-mixed-culture-metagenome-genome-assembly--contig:-NODE-2058-length-11431-cov-54.233562_pt1 | contig 11431 bp, 9 predicted proteins | sample MGYA00238159_ERZ761634 | MGnify/ENA primary metagenome ERZ761634 (study PRJEB28908, sample SAMN08776845) | mixed culture metagenome | isolation source: Freshwater growth medium | place: USA... | reverse complement strand
CAGAGGCACTCAGAGGCACTCAGAGGCACTCAGAGGCCAAGAGGCACTCAGAGGCACTCAGAGGCACTCAGAGGCACTCAGAGGCCAAGAGGCACTCAGAGGCACTCAGAGGCACTCAGAGGCACTCAGAGGCCAAGAGGCACTCAGAGGCCATCAGAGGCAGCCTCCCGGAAGATGCGTACGTGGGCCGCCTCCCACGCGAAGCCGAGCTTGACGACGCCTTTGCGGATCTCGCCCTCCATCGGCCGCAGGCAGTCGGGCTCCGCGCTGTCGCTCTCGTAACGCATGCTGCGGCACTGGCTGAGCGCTTCGAGTACATGCGTGGCAGCGGTGCGCGGGGAGCGCACGACCGCCGCCCGGTTGACGATGACCGTCGGTGGGATGCGCAGCCGCGGGAAGAGGCAGAGCGAGGCCTGCCAGTCCTTGGCGAGCAGCGTCTCATACAGCTGCGACGCGTGCGGGAAGCGGGTCGGCACGCCCGCGGCCTCGAACGCTCTCAGCGTGCTGAAGTAGGCACTCTGGTTGACCATGCCACTCTGCTCGATGTCGCCACCGTCCTGCGCCATCACCGGCCAGAGGAAGTAGAGCGCGCACAGGTGGCGGCCGTGCATGAGCTGCACGACAGCGCTCGGCTGCAGCTTGAGCATGTCCGCTCCGCTCTCGATGAATGCCGAGATGACTTCGTAATTAGGTCCCAGCCGCTGGTAGAGCGTCTGGTCGAGCACGGCCTCGACGTATGTGTCGGAGACGGAGGCGCTGGCCGCGCCCCACTGCTCGACGTTGAATTGGGTCTGCTCGCCGCCCCAGCGCATGACCAGCAGCGAGAGCGCCGGCTGGTATCCCTGACCGGGCCGGCGCACGTCGGAGGGCAGCATGAAGACGACCATGTCCCGGTCCTCAAATGGGTCAAGGCGCTCGCCGCGCCGGTTGCTCCAGAACGGGTGCATGTGGCGCACGCGGATGCGCGACGCCGTGCCTGGCGGCGGGATTCCAGGCGCGGGCGGGGGCGGCGGCCAGTCCTCGTCTACGCGCGCTGTCATCCAACCATCGGTACGGCCGAATCGTGGGCGCAGCGTGCCGGCCGAGATCGTCGCGACCGGAAAGTAGCCACCATCGTCGCAGCCCATGCGGTAGAAGCATTCGACGATCTCTCCGCGCCGAAAGGCTGGGACTTGGGCCGCCGCCATACTCGGGGCGCGTGGTCGCCAGTTCCTAAAGGAATTCCTCCAGCGAACAAATCTCGCAGGAGTCGACATATGAATACACGGGGACGAGAGGACCTCCGTGGTCGGTCGATTCCCTTCACGATGGTTTTCTGGTGCGGGCTTGCAATGACTTGACTTGACTTGTCTGCGTCCAAAAAGGAAGGAGATCCAGGACCAAGTTCTTTGGGCGATGCAAAAGCTTCGGCTGAAAGCACCACCCGCTGACGCTGTCCAGCCCCGTCGGCGCACTTAGCGGGAGCGTGTGCATGCCAATGCATCCGACCAGGACAGCGCCTCCGAGTCCTCCGAGCGCAGGACGTGTTCAAAATGTGCTGGAGACGCTGATGAATTGGGGGCCACCCAAACCCAAAATATTGGAGAGCGCCATCGAACAGACGGATCGCATCGAGATAGGGGCTGCGTCTGCGGCTCCCCACCGCGCCGAGGCGGCGGCTACACCGGCTACACCGGTGAGAGCGAAGCCAGAGACACGAGTCGCAGCGCGTTCAGATGAAGCCCATGCGGCGACGCAGGCCACAGGAAAGGCCGTAGCTCAAGTCGCGGCCGCCAAGGCGGTTCAGGACACGCCGGCGTCAGAGCCATCCCCCCCGCAGCCAGTGCCAGCGCCCCAGCGGCCGCCGTCGCCGATGGAGAGCTGGGCCCGAGAGATCTCGGGAGCAGCGGCAAGGACGGCAACTGCTGCCGGCGAAGTGATCAAGGCGCGCCTCTCGTTTGAGCGCACCTCGAAGTCGAAGGCAGCAGCCGATGCTCGGCCCGCCGCTGAAGACGCTCAAGCCAAGGCCCAAGCCAAGACCGCTGGGGTGAGATGGGACACCCCCGAGAAGGCTACCGTTGCCCACGCGATCGGGGAAGCACAGGACGCTCTCGAGGCCAATTCCAATTCTCATCCGTTGCCCTCCCCCTACATCCAACGAATGGACGAGCTGCATCTGCACGCGCACATCCTTCCGTACAAGTTGATCGTGCTGGTGTACTTCGTTGTGGTGTCTTGCATCGGCGCGGGCGTGCTCGTTGGGATCGAGAGCGGGCGCACGCCGCTCGCCTACTTCGACGCGTTCTTCATCGCCGTGAACGCGGTGACAAGCACCGGCCTGACCCCATTCAATCTCACCGCCCTCCACTGGGGCAGCCAGGTCGTCGTTGCGTTGTTGATCCTACTCGGATCGCCATGGTTGCTCGCGGCCATACCAATGGTGGCGCACTACAACGCGCTGCGACGGCGCTTCACGCCCAACGTGGCCGTGCGCAATCTACCAGTGCCACCCATCGACGCCATAACAGAACCCATCCCCGAGTGGCTCATCGAGCTCAAGTCGACTCGACTCCTCCTCCAGTTGATCTTTGCCTCCTTTGTGCTCGTGCACGTCATCGGCTTCTTGGCCCTCTGCGGCGAGTTCGCCGTGCTGGCTGAGTCCGAGCGCGGCTCTTGCAGCTACGCGGACGCGGCCAACCAGGCAGAGCCGCGTCCCTGTAACGTCGCAGGCCACGCGGCGTTCCTCACCATCTCCGCGTTCAACAACTGTGGGTTCTCCCTCGAGCCATCCTCGCTCATGGCCTACGTGAGCCGGGGCGGCGTCCTGACCGTCCTCGCCCTGCTCGTCCTCGCCGGCAACTTGATGTCGCCCCTCGTGATCCGGGGTGCGATCGCTGTCGTCTTCTACGTATCCCCTGTCACCTCATGGCGGCGCATCTATGCGCAGCATCTGCTCCTGAGTGGGCGTCGACTCTACTCAGGCTTACTCTCGCAGCAGCAGACGACCTTCCTCTTGTTGACGCAGCTCACTCTCTTCCTCCTGCAGGTAATCTTTCATCATGCCTCCTCACCCTCCGACATCAACAGCGATCAGCAGGGGGCGTACATGGCCGTGCAGGCACGCCACTCCGGGTTCCAAACCGTCGACCTGAATGCGTATGAAGTGAACGTCATCATTCTCTTCAACGTGTGCATGGTGCTCGCGCCGACACCACACAAACTTTCGGTGAGAGATACGTTCAGCGGGACTCGGAAACGCAGAAAGCACTCGGTGGGCGATCAGTCCAACCCGACGGGAAACCACAAGCTCAGCCCGGAAGAGAATGCCCGGCGGATCAGCATGTCGATCGCGGTGTCTCTGGCCAACCTTCGCGTCGGAAACTCATCGAATAGGCTGAGCGGGAACGCGTCGACTAGGGCAGCGTCGTTATCTAGGAGCCCGACGAAGGAGCGGGTGAGGCAACTAAGTTCGTTCTTCTTTCGTCGCGAGGGTGGACGAGCATGGGATGAGAGTGATGAGGCGATCGAGTTTCGGCTCGCGCGCAAAGAAAGGGTCTCGTGCCGTGAGCTCTTCTGGGCGCACGCCTGGCCGCCTGTCCGCTCCGTGCTCTCCTTCCTCGCTGACTTTCTGACGGCGCCAACGCTTGAGATGGACATGGCACTGCTCTCCATCGCCTGGGTACTTCTCTCTGGCACCTGCCCGGTCTACGGGAGGTCAGAGTACATGGCTGAGATGTTTGAACCGGGAGTTGAGGGTAGCCAGTGCGGGCACACCATATCCTTTGCGTGGCGTGGCCTCTTTGAGTTGTGCTCCGCGTTTGGCAACGTTGGGCTTTCTCTTGGCTCGAAGCAGCCTGGCGTGTCGGGCGTCGGGTTCACGTACGATCTGTCGACGTGGGGTCGATGGATTGTACTCATCGTGGCGTTGTATGGACGGGTACGCAACTTCCCCTTCGCGATGACGTGGAAGTTCACGCAGAGCAAGCAGACACGCAGGAGGTTCCTGCCAACTCCGCCTCATCACGGATTGGCTAGGTCTGACGTCACAGCTTGAGATTGTGGGGAGATTGTGGGGCACCTGTCCTAACCTGTCCAGGTCAATCTCGAATCTCGAATACGATGGTGCTCCCCGCCACTCCACGGTGCACCACTCACGAGAGTGTGTGCCTTTTAGGTGTGTCACGCCGCCTAGCCTCCGCGTGCAGCTGCAGGCGGCGAGTGTGTTAGGGTACAGAGTTCCAGAGCGCGCGTGTGAGCCTTGTGCCATGTGCGTTGTGGCCTTGGCCTTGTGCCTCATTGTGCAGGGCCAGGGCCTCTGCCCCCGGGCGCCAGGGGGCAGGGGCGTGTAGCCGTGCGCGGACCCTGGCACTCGAGACTGTGGGACTGGGAGGCACTGGCAGCGGCTCGTGCATCGGCGGCCGGGGTGCCGCGCATGCACACTGCGGTGTGTTGTCTGTCCAGTCTGTGAAGTGTTGCGTGTTGAGTGTGTGACAGGTGAGAGGTCGCGTGCGCAGCGTGAGCGCGGTACTTCGGCACTGGCGTAGGCATATATAGTACTTCCACAGGATCATCCTCTTGTTCCTGTGATCGTGGGCCGCAAGCCGGAACGCGGTGGCGGGCCGGTCCGGTGCCCACCGTGCGCCGAAGCGCCGGCATGAGCGCCGGGCCGGCGCACGCGCACGTGCGGGCCGCCGGCCGCGCCGCCACTGGCTCGACGTACGGTACGATTTTACATCTCACGAGTTCGCCTCTCAACTCTCTCTCTCGTCTCGTTGCGTCTGTGATCTGAGCTCCACCGCCGCGCTTCGGGCTCCGGCACAGCGCCTCGCTTCGTGGGTCAGCATGGGCTTCAATCATGCGTGCATACCCGCGACTACTACAGTTCACGGTAAGTTGCTGTCTTGCTGCAGTGTCATGTAGGCTCGTTCGGTGCTTTAAGAAGTCAGATATACGCCTTTTGGTCGAACTCGAAGGTAGCCATCGTCGAATCATACGATTCCGAACCCACTAGGATCTTGGGATGCCATTGGACCGCACCAACATTTCGGGCCTTCAGGGCGGCCTTGGTGAGCGGAGGCTCGTCCGTTGGCGGCAGCTGCCCGATGGAGGCCTCGGTGAGGTCGATCTCGAGCTGCTGCCGATAGTTCATCGCAAGGTCGGTGCTCATGGACATACGACCGTCCCCAGTGACCCACTCGTACAAGCTTGGGATGGCCAGAATCGGGCGAGCTTGGAATGATGTGGGCGGCAGCCGTTCCATGGAGGCCTCAGCGATTTCGTTCTCAAGCTGTTGCTGGTAGAACTGAGCGGGAACATGAACAGCCCTCAGTTATGTGTGCTCGCATGTGGCGCGGTCGGAGGCGCACCTCATCGAGGGACTGGGCCCTTTTTGCGCATACGAGGATGGACACGGAGCGAGCGAACTGGCCTGCAGGCGACTGATTGTAGCCGTCGTCCCGTGAGTCTTCAGAGCGAACCGAGTCGATGTCAGCCGCAGTAGTTTTCATCACAACCTCCATCCACGTCGTCATGTCCATGATGGTCGGTCGGGGTTCTGATGTGCCAGCCAGAGACAGTCGATGAATCTGCCGAGAGAGTGCGCGCAGACACGATAGACTTGTCTCAGGAAGTAACTACTTTTCAAGTCAGTGTTGTTTATGACTTGACTTGACTTGATCTCCTTGGCGCAAAAATATTTATGATATTTGTGGAATTCGACGCGCTGTGAACATGCATAGTAAAATAGATCGTCATTAATTTTCTCGGCACGTGCGCCGAGGTTACAGGCCGTCGTGACTTTGTTTTCGACGAAACACCTCATCGACTTTATTCATGGTATCATGGAACATGCGGCCACACTGATCACATCTGTCATCGACAAACTTTGTCGATAACAGTCTTAGACTCAAACCGTCATCGACACACGGTGTCGATGACAGGTGCAGACCGAAACCGTCATCGACGAAACTCGTCGATGACAGTGTGGCTATTACAGGTAGGAATTGTACCGAAAGAAAACCACCGCGCGCGCAAGGCGTCCGGGCTGCCATAGCGCGCACACACGGCGTCCGGACCTCCACTGCACCCATCAGCGCATCATCAGCGCGACGCGAGCAAGCGCCGGAACGCACGACGCACGGCGGTGCCCACTGCGCCCTTGTCACTATATGGCACCTTGTTAGCACCTTGTAGGAATTCACAACACCCCCCTCGCCGACTCATTAACGACAAAGTAAATAAATTACCGCCATCCATCGTACTGAGCGAGTAAGCCGCGAATGGCGCGGAACGTCACGACGACCGCGTCACGGTCGGACGTGCCCATCTCGCGCAGCAGGCCGACCCACGCCTCCCGACGCCCGTCCGTGGGCTCGGCCTGCTCCATGGAGCGAGACACTCTAGCCCGTTTGCCACCACCCCCCCTGGCGCCTTCCTCGACCGCCTCGAGGATGATCCGATTGGCCACAAGCAGCGAGCGATGACCGCTATCGCGGGTGGCCACTGCCTCCCCAACGGCCCGCCAAAAGCGAGGCACGTCCGACCCTCCGAGGGCCCGCAGCCTGGCCGCGCTGGCATGCTCCAAGCGGATAGCGGCGGCCTGGGTCATCTCCCGAGTGGCCGCACCCCGGCTGACGCTTGCCACACGGTCCCATGCGATTCTAAACAACTCGCCGCCCCTGAGAGCTCTGATGCGCGCCGCTGGCCATGATGCCCGCGCCGCATCCCGCCCCTCGGAGCAGGTGGCCGCCAGCTGGCGCGCCAGCCACGCCCGCAGCGCCGCCTCGGGACACGGCTCGGTGCCCGCCGGCACGCTCACCCAGTCGAAGAGAACAGTGACCACCTGACGAGGCGCCGGCCTCACCAGCGAAAGCCGCTCAAGCCAAGTGCCCAGCTGGCGCGTCTGCCGGCCATCGACGCCGCGCTGCTCCAGCCACCCCCGGAGCGACGCACCACCAAGCTCCTGGCGGAGCGCCTGCACCTCCGTGCCCAAGCGCACGCCGGTTGGCAGCAATTGGAATGCGTCCAGCGCCGCCGCGACCCATGCGGGATCAGGCGGGCGACCACCCTTGTCCGTGCTCAGCACGCCATCGCGCCGCATTGCCAACAGCGCCGCCTCGACCGCCATCGACCCCTCCGTTGGGACCTTTGGAGGGTTGTTCTGCAGCGCCCGGGCCCGTCTGCCGCGCTCCATGCAAACACTTTTTCCGATAGGAATTCTGAGACCCAGCTCTTCGTCGTTACCATGGTACTCTAGGAATTCTCTTCGACTGCGTCGCTTCGGATTCACTGGCCAGCGGCCTTTTCACGACCGGTCATCGGCACACGATTGCTCATTTGAACGCAAACGTCGTGTTCCTCGCGTTCGTACTCAGTTCCTTTTCAGTTCCTCCCAGCTAGTAACAGTGTGCCCAGTTGCCTGACAAGCTCTGGCCGCCGCCTCTGAGCAACGCATTCTCTCCTAGGAATTCTCTCACCGCTTTAGCTCCTGAGTTTCCAAGAGATTTGGTTGCAGTTCTCCTCTGTGTCTCGTGTCACCTGTTACTATTGTAACAAGAAAGCCCACACTTGTCCGGAGTGTGATGATGAGACGCCGACGAAGAGATCGCCACAGTGTACCCGTAGGAATTCCTCCTTGTACGTACATCGTCGAGTAGGAATTCACGGGTCCCTCTAGTCTACTTCAGAAGCCAGCATCGTCCTCCACCCCGCACGTTTTTTGTAGGAATTCTTTTTTCCTGCCTACAAGTAGGAATTCAAGCGCTCGTAGGAATTCTACCCGTAGGAATTCACACAGACACACGTGCATGCACAGCCGTCAAACACAAGATACCGAGCCCCTCATGGCACTCACACGGACCTTCAGTATGTTTGCATCATTCATGCCCGCAAGAATCGTGGCCGCGCTCATCCCCTGGACACGTCCAGGCGTAGCAACACTCCAGCCCATAGCGTGACACACTCCAGCCCAAAGCGTGACGCTGCTCGTGCTCAGCCACATGTGCCCGTACGCCGTAGCGCCGCTCGTTATGCTCGTCATAACCGCTCGTTCTGAGCACAAAGACTCTTGCTGGCTTCAGTGTTTGCCCCAGAAGGGCATAGGCCTCTTGGAGCCTGAGCGTGCATGTGCCTCGGTGCCCAGCCCGTAGCGCCGCTCGTTCTCACGTACCTCCTCCATGGCCCAACGAAACTTGTTCTCGTCAATCTCCTCGCCAAGCGCGACGCGCAGGAGCACCACCTTCGGGTGCACGACGAGCATCTTCGTGAAAAAGCGCCTGCGCTCCACGTCAGTGTTGCCGCGGAGATTGACAACCTTCATTCGAGTGAGATCCTTGCCACGCGACAGTACCATAGAGAGGAGCCCCGCCTTGTCCATCCCGATCATGTCGACAACGACGGCGTCGTGCTCGTTTCCCTGGTTGTTTGCGCCCGTCTGATGATAGTAGGGCTTCGCCCGGTAGCCCGTGATGTACGACTCACGCCGCGTGGACTGCACGAACACCTTGCGTCCCTCCTTTGGCAGCAGAAGCACAGCAGCTCCAATTGGCCGGCCCTCGCATTCAACCTGCACTTGTCCATCTCCCAAGACGTCGATGACCGTTGCTCTCATGTTGTGATGGGCAAACTTGCCGTCAGCAAACTGCAAGTACGGCTTCTGCTCGAATCCGCAAATGAGCACCTTCCTGCCCACCACGAATACCTGCTTGTGGTAAAAGTACCTCTCTTCAACGGCTTTCAGGTCGTCCTCTGTCAAGGTCTCGCCCGTTTCGCACACATGCACGATGTGCTTCTTGCCTGTTGCCTGTGCAGACGTAAGCGCGTCGCGAAACTCGCCATCGCGAGCCAGCGAGTTCCAGGAATGCAGCCACACACCGTCGAGCGGCACCGCGTTCTCATGCATCACCTTGATTACTTCCCAGCCCGCGTCTGACACCGTTCCCAGGCCAAACTCGAGCGTCGCCTTTGAGAAGGGACCCGACTGCCTCGTGATCTCCTTAAACGGCACAAGTGCCAAGTTCTGCACATCGAGCAAGACGCTGTCCTCGATCGGGAGCTCGTAGCGAGGCGAAGCGCCACGCATTTTTGCGTCGTTCCTGATCTTATCCGACTGGATCGGGAGAGTCTGATCGGCGCCGCCACTTGCCCCAATTTGCAGCGAGGCAAATCCACCTTTGGTACTACGACACTCGTCCGCCATCATGCGGAAAAAGGTCATCACACCCTGCTGTACCTGGAACGCCTCCTCGAACCAAACTTTATCGCCGTCATAAACCTTCTTCGCCTTCATCGTGAGGGACTCGAGCTGCGTCTGAACATTGGGCGCATCCTCGAATCCGGTGTGCAAGCCAGCAGCGCGCGTCACCACCGCCTGCTCAGCAAACGTGGCGGCCCCCCTCTTGGAGAGGCCTCCCTTTAGCAAATTGACCTGCTGCCAGGTGTTACCCAGCAAGGCTGTCTTCCAAGGGTCCTCGTCCTTCAGGCAGTCAAACGTCACCTTCGTCTTGCCGGTGCCTGGCGGGCCGATAATGAACACTGATCGTCCTGAGCGCCACGCCCGCACAGCAAATTCCTGCTCCGCGATGAACTTGTCGCCTCCTCCACCCTCGCTAGGAACGCCTGCGCCATCCTCGACCTCGTCCCGCACACGCTGCACCTCGCGCGCCGCCTGGTCAGCCAAGATGGACACCTTGCGAAGCACCATGAGGTACTCACCCCCGCCGCGCTCCACGTGCTCGTCATTGACAAACAGTGCACGCATGCATACGCCGGCACCGAGAGGCGCTTTGCTCAGAACGCTGCGATCGGAGCACCAGCGCTCGTATGACCTCAGGAAGTCATTGTCCAGCGGTGCTACCAAAGACGCAGCGCGCACAGCCAGAACAGGCGCGACCTCCATCGGCGAGATGGGGCTTGCCACCGTTGCTGCACTCTTGGCCCCTGCGACCATTGACCGGATCGGCGTTGTCACCGCGCTCTTGCGTGCTTCCAGCTCCTCCTCTAATGCCGACAGTTCCTTCACCTTCTTGCCGAGCTGGGATTGCACCTCATTGAGGTCGTTGTTGGCGGGCTTGCAACGTTCAACTTCATCTTCGACGGCCTGCGATAGTGCTGCCACCTCACGTCGCGCGCGTGAGACATCCTCTTCGAGCGCATCCTTCACAGATGGCTGGAGTGCCGGCGTAGGCAACGGCTGCACTCGAGCACGCGCACCTTCAGCTCCTCGACTGTCTCCGTCTCAAAAGAGACCATCATCGTGGTCGTCTTGCCGTGGAGGTTCTTCACAAAGAGCTGAAACAGGCCATTCTTGTTGAAAAACTCATCCGCCTCGAAATCTGCTGCATTCACGAGTCTTGGCACGTCGCTGAGCTCTTCACCCATCTGGGCCGCAGACGGCATCTCATGGACGTCCTCAAGGTGCCCAAGCACTTCTCCATATTCATCTACTGCGAGGAGAGCTAAGTTGTCGCGTGCCACACCGCGCCGCAGCTTGCGCAACAGTGACTCAGCATCGAAGTACTGTACGTGCACACCGAGCTCGCACAGCCGGTGCTGCACCATCGACGACGTCAGTCCTGCCCAATCCGTCAGCCTATTGGCCTGCATGGCCGCCTCTGCCACGCCTCGGTTGAATGCGGGGGCTGCATTGAGCACGGCACAGCATGCTTTTTTGGCAAAGACGACTCGCCGCGCATTGCTACTCGCCCTGGACCTCGCCTTGTCCTCCGCCTTGGCCTTGACTGTCGTCGCCACAGCCGTTGCCTGCTCCTCTGGGTGCGGCGTCACGGCCACCTCCACCTGGCACCCCTCCACCTGCATCGGTGCCGCCTCCTCATTGCTTTCTGTGGCCACGAGCGCCTTCGCTGGAACACACACCATCATTTTGACTCCTGCTGACGCCTCCGGTACGACGCTGCACGGCATGTTTGACGGGAGCCTCGGCAACGCAGCCATGGGCGGCATGGACATCAGCAGCCCACCCAGCCCGTTACATGCAAGCATCTCGCGCATCGCCGCGTTCTGACCTTCCATCTGCAACATCGTAGCATGCAGCTCCGCGAGCTCGGTCTCGTACCGCTCGAAGAGCACGGCCATCTTGTCGACGCTCGAAGCCTCACTAGCGGTTCGCCCACGCAACACCACGTCCGTCAGGTTCACAGCGGAAGTGCTGAATGGGTCCGTCGCCTGCACATACTTCATCATCGTGCTGAATTTGCTCCATCCGCCTTGCTTCATCGTCAGGGTTGGCGGCACGTTCCCGTTTGCATGCGCCGTCGCCATCGTGCGACGCATCGACTTTGACGTCAATATGCCCTTCAGGTCGGACACCTTGAACGCATTTCCAAAGGGAAGCTCGTCCTTGTCTCCTCCGCCAAAACGGACGTGGCTGACGACTGCGCTGCCGCCGTCGCCGCCGCCCTCGCTGCCGCCGTCGCCGTCGCCGCCGCCGCCGCTG
>ENA-UOXG01002056-UOXG01002056.1-mixed-culture-metagenome-genome-assembly--contig:-NODE-2056-length-11433-cov-51.564335_pt1 | contig 11433 bp, 7 predicted proteins | sample MGYA00238159_ERZ761634 | MGnify/ENA primary metagenome ERZ761634 (study PRJEB28908, sample SAMN08776845) | mixed culture metagenome | isolation source: Freshwater growth medium | place: USA... | reverse complement strand
GGGGGGGGGGGGGGGGGGGGGGGGGGGGGGGGGGGGGGGGGGGCGGCGGCGGGGGCGGCGGCGGCGGCGGAGCGGGCGAGGGCGGCGGCGAGGGCTTTGGGAATCGCGGCGCGGGCGGCGGCGTCGATGGCCTTGGCGGCGTTGGTGGCGGCGGCGGTGTTGGTGATGCTGAGGGTGGCGGTGGTGGCGAAGGTGGCTTTGGCGATGGCGGCGGCGGCGGCGGCGACGGTGGTGGTGGTGGTTTTGGCGACGGCGGTGGTGGCGAGGGCCTTGGCGACGGCGGCGGCGGAGGCGGCGGGCGCCGCGGCGGCGGGCGCGGTGCGCGCGCCGGAGGATAGGGTGGCAGTGTGGGCGCCGGCGGCGGCATGGGCAACAGAGGGAAGATCCACGACCACCAGGGCGATGAGGACGAGGCGGGAGTACCCGAGAAGTCGCTGGGTTCGCCTCCGACCATGTGCATCGCGACTGCCACGCGTTCGCGATAGGCGACGCTGACATGCATCGCGACGAGCTGCATGCCGAGAAGGAGGACGATCGTCAAGGAGCAGCACATCATCAGGAGCGCGAGGCACCAAGCACGGCGCGCCGACTCGACCCGCCGGCGCGTCTGGCGCTCAAGCGAGGAAACGTGGCTATGGAGTTGCTGCATCAACTCATGGGCGGGCGGCGTGGGCGGCGCGTCGTCCGCCCCCGTCCTCAACGTGAGCGCGAATTTTTGCTTTTTGCTCTTGGGTGTCTTGGAGGCCGAGCCGAAGGGGTTCCAAGAGGCCTTTGACTGCATGTGAGCCTTCTCCATCTCCATGAGCTGCTGCCGCCGCTGCTGCGCCGTGTAGAGTGCGCAGCCGACAGTGGCGATCTCGAAGCTGGTCGTGTTGTCGTGGCGCACCCACACCAAGGAGCCATCGGTCGCGCCGCTCACACACGTGAGCTCATGCTGCATGTGCTCCGAGAGAGCGCCCAGGTGTGAATACGCGGCGCGCAGCTGGTCGGGGAAGTCTGTAACGAACAAGCGCTTCGGCGGAAGCGGCGCGTCGTCGTCGGCGGTCAGCGCCGCCGTGAGCGCTTCCAAGTCCGCCTGCACGTCACGCACGTTCACGCCGCAGCTGCTGAGCCAATCAAGCAGGTCGGCCGAGTACGCTGCAACGGCAGCCTCGCCAGCCGACTTCCCTTCCGCTCCGCCTTTCGCACCTTTACCGGCAAACCTTGCGTAGATGTCCTCGGGGGAGGGCGGGAGGGCGCCAGCGCCATCTTTCACAGCCACCGCCACCGGGGCAGCTGGGGCCGACGGCAAGTCTTCGTAAAGGATTGGTGAGAGTTGTTCCATCGCTTCGTTGAGCTGTGGCACCTTCGCCGCCGCATGGAGCACGGCCAGCGTGGCGAGGATCGCGGGCGCGACCTTCTTGGCGAACTCGACCGGCCGGTCGATGAGGAGCACAGCGTCGTCGGAGGACGGCTGCAGATCGTAGGCGCACAGGAAGAAGAGCTCCAACTCGCCCTGATCGATGGTAGAGAGCGCCGTAGAGGGAGGGCCGCTCTTGGGCGCGGGCAGGACTTCAGGCGGGGGTAGCACGGGCGCGAGTCGACGGCCGTCGGCACGGCGCAGCACGAAGAGCGAAGGGCAGTCTCCGTGCTCCGAGGCGAGGGTCCCCAGAGCGGCGAGGGCGAGGCTCAGCTGCACGTCCGCTTGACTCATCGTCTGGTCGACCTCCGTGAACGTATCGATGATGTTCATCAGCATGTTCTTTTGAGGGGTGAGTGACTGCACCATCTCGACTGAGGACTGCCCGAGTGCCGCAATGTCCTCCACCTCCTGCGCGGTCCATTCGCGCTCCACCTTGAGACGCTCGCCTAGCGCGGTGCCCTCGCGCCCCACGCCTGCGCGCTGGATTTCCGTGAGCAGCTGGTAGTGTCGCACCTGCACACGCAGAGAGGCACGCCAGGCAGGGGAAGGCGGGGGAAGTCAGCGAATGGGAATCAAGGGAAAGACTCAAGGGAAAGCATGTGGTGGGCCGTCGGGCCGTCTGGTCGTCGGGAGCAAAGGAGGTGGCTGCGGCGGCGGCGGCGGCGGCGGCGGCGGCGGCGTACCAAGCACGTCGCGATCCGTTCATTGAGCTGGCGTTCGAGCGCTTCCTTGCTCTCGAGCTGGCTCTCGTCGAGCATCACGCGCTGCCTCTGAGCTCCGAGCTCGAGATCGAAGCGCTTCGAGAGCGCGGCCTGCTCCGCGATCTCGGCCCGCGCGAGTCGGAGCTCGCGCTCGAGACCCTCGATCGGCTCCTTGAGCTCACGGACAGCTTCGGCGGCCTCCGCCGACATGGTGCGCGCCGAGATTGGGCCTCTTGCTGACGGGATGGCACCGAAGCCGGGCAGCGGAGGCAGGACCAGCTTGAATACGTCGGGCGGCATGCCTCCCGGGCTCCCGGGCATGACGACCAGGGCGGTCGACGTTGAGCTGCCTGCAGCACGGAGCGCCCTGCAGCACCGCGAGAGCCATCCTTCGGCCGAAGATGATGCCGGCTTAGACGAAAGCTCCCCCTCATTGACGCGGTCCCCCTCGTCTGCCGGCAGCAGCAGCAGACGCACCTCCATCACGTCTGGACTGATGAGCGCGAAAAAGTCCGTCTCGGGGGTGACGTCGTTGCCGTTGATCTTGAGGATACGATCCAGCACCTGGATCGCGTCGCCGTACGCCTCGGCGATTGTGCCTGGAAGGATGCCAGCCACGACGACGTGGTTCTCAGCGTCGGCACCGATGGCGATGCCGATCTCCTCGCCAGGAGTCTTCCGCTGCAGCACCACCTCGAACGGCTCGGGTGGGCTGTGCTTCGCTTCCTCATCCACAAGCCGCACGTGTGCGTCTGAGCTTCCCTCGGCGGGAACGCACAGCCACCACATGAGCATGACCACAAGGCTGAGCAGCACGCCGACCGCTATCCATTCCGCTATCCATTTCTGGTGCAGATCGTCTTCGAGCCATTCCACGACGTAGCTCTGCACACTCGGGGGGGCCGCAGGCGATGGAAAGGACGGCGGCCGCGGAGGGTCGTCGGGCACGACGATGATCTCCCAGTGCCACGCCTGCCCAGACGCCATTGGGTTGGCGGCGAAAAGCTGGACAGCGACGCTGCAGGACAGAGTTGGTTTTTGGACCGGCGTTTTCGGAAACTCGTTTTTACCGGCATCCGAAACTGTTGCAAACATCTCTCCCATCAGATTCGAAATTTTCTCTGAGCTGCTCAGTGATACAGTAGAGATCTAGAGTTCACAGCGGTCGACGCCCCCCAAGTCACTGCCGCCCGGGCTGTGTTCACGTATGTCGAATCACGATCGTCGCGGCCCCCTGAAGCCCGATCGAAGAGTTAGTCCCTCATGGCTACACAGAAGTGCGTGCACTACTTGTACATGAGGAGCGTGCCCTCGAAGCGCAGCTGGACGGTGATCGCGCCTCGTTGCTCGCTCCGCCCCGGGAGGCGCAGGGGCTCATCCTCGTACGTGTGCGTGCGCCCATCCATCAAAGGTGTGAGCTTGATCTCGGCGACCCCGATGAGGTCATCTCGGTAGTCGTCGTCCGACCGGCCGAATATGAACGAGTCACGATCCCACACCTCGAGCACGAGCCGCGTGAACGGGGCTTCGTCATTGTCGTAGATCCCGTCGCTCGAGGTCGCACCTCCCTCAAGGCGGAGCTCGAAGGCCTCATTCCAGTACGGCTCGCGCGAGTCGCGCACCACGCGCGTGCTCACGCGCCCGTACGCGCCCTCGGGCAATCTCGAATCGAGCAGCCCCACGCGCGCATAGTGACGAAACTTTGACGCCAGCTCGTGCAGCGCCGTCGGCCCGTAGGCGGCGGCCGCGGCGAATGCGCTGGCGAGCACGCCCTCGCCCATCCCAGCAGGGAGCATTCCGTACGCCAGACCGTATGCTAGAGGCGCCTGCTCAACCGCCGGCGCCGTGCTGGGCGCCGTGCTGGGCGCCGTGATGGGCGCCGTGCTGGGCGCCATCAGGTAGGCCACCACGTACGCATCTGACTGGTCGAGGCTGGCGGGGTCCGGATCGTCAAGGTTGGGCAGGCCGCTCGCACGCACGATCCGGAGCTGGAGGAAACGCGGGTCGAACCGATTCCACTGCTTCGTGAGCTGCTGCCAAGCCTCGATCCCGTGCCGGTTGACAACGTACCCCTGGCACCTGGCGAGCTCCCGAGATGAGCAGAGCTCCTCGAGCACCTGCCGGTACGGCTGCTGTAACGGCTGCAGTAACGGCTGCTGGGTACTCGAGGATGGACTGGTCGAGCTGAGGGACGCCTTGAGGGTAGCGTACCGCTCGCGCAGGCTCGCGGGCAGCAGCGCCACGACCTCTTCGTCCAACGGCTCGACACGTCGTCGTCGCACCAGCCACGCGACCGGCCGACGCAGCTCGCGATAGATCTCGTCGGCTCCCTGTCCAAGGACGAACCAAATTAATGAGCCTAATTAGGACGAACCAAAGGAGGAAGCGGAGCGCCACCGCTTGGGCGTTGGGTGGGTACGGAGGGGAGTCGGGGGCAGTCGGCGGGGAGATCGTAGGGAGATCTGAGCTCGCGAGAGCTCGCGCATCGCTTGGGCGTTGGGTGGGTACGGAGGGGAGATCATCGGGAGATCGGAGCTCGCGAGAGCTCGCGCACACCTTGCGGAAGATGAGCCAAATGAGGAAGCTGAGCTTGAGCTCATAGTAGATGGGTAGCCGCGAGAGCAACAGGTCATAGAAGCCCTCGGTGAAGGTGAGGAGCAGCGCAATGAGCCAAAAGGTGAGCCACTGCCGGTCATCATCGCCGCCGGGCGACTCGATCGCGAGCAACGAGCACCACAACCCATACACGTACAGGCCGAGCCCTACGTAGTTGGCAAGCATCCCAGTCCCCTCAGGGTCGAGAATGCAAGGCTGGTTGGGCTTGGCCTGGGAGCAGAGTGGCGGGCGCTGACGGAAGGCGGCGCCGAGGGCGCCGATCTCGGTGCTCACCAGATGGGTCATCCGCCTCCAGCTGGCGACGCCTGGCTTGAGCTGGCATCCGCCGGGGAACTGGTAGAAGCATGCCGTCTTGGGCGTGCAGCCGAGCGGCCCGCCCGTGCACGAGACCTGGCCAAACTCGTCGACCGCCGGGCAGAAGCCCGCTCCGTTGCACGGGAAGGCCGTGCTATTCTCCATCGCGCCGATGATTTTGCCGCACGTGCCGATGCATTGAGCCTTGAAGGGCAAGCCGAGGCATATTGTCTGGCAGTCAATCGTGCCGTCGTTGAGGGCGGTCACGTCGAGCTTGGCTAACATGATGCCGACGAGGACCGTGCACAGCTCGCACTTGGCACCCTGCGAAGGTGGCACTCGAAGGTGTGCGGCGGCCAGTCAGTAGACGTTGCAATTTCGATTCGCGAGCGCGCATCGAGTCTTTGGCTTCCGTACATCGGTGCCACGGATAGCGAGCCAGCTCAATTGCGAGACCTGCTTGATTTCCTGCCACTTGGCGACGGAGCCCATTCCGAGAGAGACGAGCGCCCACGGCGGCATGCGCAGCAGCGACACAACCGGGTTCCAAAACATGACTTCGGCTGGACCTTCCTAAAAGAGATTTGAGGTCCAGGAACTGCGGACCTCAGATTTGAACGAGGAAAATTACCGGTACATGTAACGTTAACGCGCACTTGTGGGAAACGTCGCTCGTTCCGGAACCGAACTGACCTGAAATGTTGAGACCGAGGTCGAAGCGTGCGCGCGCGTGCGCGTGCTCAGGTATGCGGCGCCGCTTGAGACGCCGCCTGCGCATGCCTCGTATCTGTAGCGCGAGCGTGTGGTCACTTTCGCGTGTTTCGAGTCTCGCAGGCTTCGGCGGGCTCCTCTCATGTCAACGAAATGGCTAGGGCGAGCGAACGAAACACCTGCCGCGGAGACAGGGGCTGATGGCAGCGAAGAGCATTCATTCTTGTTGAAGAGAATGAAGAGAATGGATTCGTTTCGTCGAAAAGTGGAGAACAATAAGACAATTGGAAGCCAGAAACTGGACTTCATATTAGCGAAGCGACACCGGGTCTTGATATTGGCACGCATCCTTCTGGCAGTGCCAGGACCCGCCTTTTTGACTTTCTCAGCCATTCAACACTTTGAGATCACTACCGTGACCGCGGGGTGGGCGTTGTCTGCGCCTATCACGCAGCTCGAGACTGGGCGAGAATTCGCGCTCGCTGTCGGGTTGATTACAATTCCGTTGTGGATTCTTTCGTTCCTCATTGCGCAGATCGAAAAGACTGCTCAGAAGTTCGCCAAAGGCAGCCGCGTGTTCGTGAAGCGCAGCAGCGGAGATGAGAGCTTTGGGTATGTGAAGAAGTACGATGCGAAGGAGCAACAACCATACACCGTGGAGCTTGAATCTGGTAAGGACGAGAAATTCGATGAGGCGGAGATCGAAAAGAAACCGGCTCAGAAGTTCGCCAATGGCAGCCGCGTGCTCGTGAAGCGCAGCAGTGGAGATGAGAGCTTTGGCTATGTGAAGGAGTACAACGAGAAGACGCAAGTCTACACGGTGAAGCTCAAAACTGGTCCGCCCGAGGAGCTCGATACTGGGGAGGGCTCCATGCGAGATGCTCTTGTGATCTCTCGTGAGCGTCTCGTGCGTCTCTGGAAATACTTCCTGAGTCTCTGGAAATGGGATCAACGGATCTGGACATGGCCAAAGGCCTTTGAGGCTGCTTTGTTTTGGGGCTGTGTCTTAGGGTACGCATTACTCTACCAAGCCGATTGGATCAGGGCGCTCCTCCTTTTTCTCCTTTTCGCCCCGTTCGTGATCGCACTGATTTTGTATATGGTCACAAAGATTGTGCAATCCATCATCGACTACCAATACAACCAAAAAGCCGAGTACCATACATTTGTGAACTTGCAAGCAGTTCGGCTCAGCATCCTGACCATCTTCGGCGTCTGTCTGACCGTCTATGCTGTGTCGGCAATGTCGCGGGTGGTCATTCCATACATTCTGGTGGTACCCTTTGTGGAGCTCTCACTCAGTGGCATCACCTGTACGGACCGGGACGCGTTCTGGACTGCGTTTAACGCTTCGTTCGAGAGCTTGAATGCTAGCTGCCGTGCCCTGCCCAATTGCGGTTACGCTTCGTTCGAGAGCCTGTGCCAGGCCGTGCAGTACGCACCAATGGTGCAAGCCGTGAGCGTCGACTTGGTCATTGTTCTCATCTTCAATTGGGTAGCGTGGGTGCTTGGCTCGCTGCTCGTCTTTGGAACTGGCCGTGCAAGCCAAAAGAACGGCTACACGCAACTGCTCTCCAAACACATGCTCGTCGCCATGGTGCTGGGCCTTGGGCAATTGATGAGTGCGTGCTACTCACTCGTGCGCCTCCTTACTCTCGTGCCCATGCTGCGGCTGCCGCGCCCGGCTGCCTACTTTGACGATAAGGGGTTGATGTATTGGGAGCTACCCTTCTTCTGCTACGATACGTGCACATTAAACTATTATTGGGTTAGCATCTTCGTGCACGTGCTCATCGCCGTTGCGCTCAACTTTGACTTCCTCAAAAAGTATGCATCGGCCATCGGCGCCGGAGACCAAGCAGCCATCGAGAAGCTCAAAGAGAAGATGAGGGAGGAAGGCGAGTGGAGCGACGAGGCTCCATATTTCTATTTCATTCCTGCTAAATTTGTAGAGGAGTGCACGACCCGATGGTTGCCTCCCATGCAGGAGCTGCGTCGCTACGGTCACCTAGAAATGAAAGAAATCCGTCTCGTCGACGCGTTCGAACAGGCGGAGGAGGAGGAGGAGGAGGAGGCACCGCTGGCAAAGGAGGAGGCGGCGGTCGAGAAGGTGCGGGCCCAGAAGGCGGTCAATGCCAAGGACATTGGCAAGGGCATCGACGCGTCAAATCAAGCGGCCGATAAGGAAGCGGCCGATAAGGAAGCGGACAAGAAGGAAATTCAAGGCATCGACATGGGCGATGGCACCGACGTGTTCAAAATCAAGAACATCAAGGACGTCCTCTTCGTCAGCCATCGCTGGGAAGAGCCTGGTCGGCCCGATGTCAACGGGGTGCAGCTGCAGGCCATCAAGGAGTATCTCAAGGAACACCCCGAGATCAAATGGGTCTGGTTCGACTATTCATCGATGCCCCAGAAAATCGGTGGCATCGACGCTCGGACTCAAAAGGAGAGGGCCGAGTTCCAACTGATGCTCGAATGCATCCCCAACCTCTACCTGACCGCGCAGGTCCTCATTCTCCTCGATGGGTCGTACGCGTCCAGGTTCTGGACGCTGACGGAGGCATGGTGCTCGATGCAGACGGCCACAAAAGACGGGCTTAAGAATTCTATTTCCTCAACGGAGGATGCTGACTTCACGGGCTCGGATGTAAAAGTCGGGTCGAGATGCACGATTAAGTGCATCCACAACGCAGCTAAAGATACGACAAGCAAAGGTCTTGTTGATCTGGTTGCCACTAAGACGCCTGTGGAAATTTATGGAATCCTCGAGAAGCCAGACGTGGGCGTCACCAACGCAAAGGACAAGGAGACCATGCTGCCCAAGATCCTGAAGATCGATGAAGATGTCATTGAGGGCTTTGAGAACGGCTTTAAGAAGCTGCAGAGCGAACATCAGAGCCCTTCACAGCCAAACTCGGGAAAGCTTTCTCCCAAAAAGTCTCGGGTGGCTCCTTCGGACTCCACAGGTGATGTCACTGCCTTCAATGACCAGTGAGTCATACATAGTGTATGGCCCACACACACCGGTCACCGCGAATGCGCGGCGGACCAAGCCGGTAAATGCGAGGATGCGAGACGGGTGACGCATGACGGGTGACGCGTGACGGCCCAGCCCAAATTGCTCTCGTCATCGAGTGGGCGTCCGTGGCGGGGCGCTCGGCGACGGACGGCCCGTCGAGGTCTCGAGGACGACAGCAAATATTGGGCCGGGTGACGCCCCAGGGCCCAGCGCGGGCGGCGGTGGCGCGGGGTCCGTGCGCTCGACCCGTTAATTACGGTTCCAGTTGCTGACGCATGCTGACGGTTTTCCTTCATGTTTTCCTTACTGGGCCTTTTTTCCCTTGTGTTGACCGAGGGGAGCGGAACCGTCCGATTTGAGACGGTGGTCTGCTGGGGCGTGTCGGTCGCGAGCGCGGCCGCGGGGGATTCGCGATGAAACTGACTATGTGACTGACTGACTGACTTTTTTTCCAGCAGTTAGGTCCTCGGAATATCGATGCCAATCTTCGCGCACGCGGGCAGTAACGCCACCAGTTTCGCGTCTTTCGTGCCGTGAACGTTCACGCCCACACAAAAGGGAAAATTTACCCGCTTAACGCTTCCCAGAGCGTGTCTAAGATTCGGTTGCCGGTCTTCACTGTGTCCTGTTTCACTGTTAACAAGAAAGCCCAAAATGGCGCTCTTTTCGACGATCTCGACGATCGCCATTGCCTTTGAACCGTCCACAGCTGCCTCAGTATGCGCACCGCGCACCTTTCGCAGCACGCCTGTGCTAGCCTCTGTAGCTGATTTCTCGGGCGAGTGGTGCATGGATCTCAAGGCCTCCGACTCGCTGGGCCCATTGTTGCGCGAGCTCGGCGTGTCTCGCATGCTTGCGGCGGTCGTCACGAGACTAGCCGTCACGCAGCGCATCGTGCAGACCGGTAGTACCGTGACTATTGAGGTGAAGACTCCGCTCTCGGCGGAGACGCTAGAGCTCAATCTGGATGGATCTGAGGCCCTGCTGCCTGGGGTCACTGGTGGCTGTACGAGAGCTTCGACTAGGTGGCTCGACCGAGAGCGGATTGAGACCCGGCAGTGCGTTGACCAGAGCGGGCGCCTCGACGATCCCGATGCGCGCCTCTTCGTCACCACGCGCTCCTTGTTTGACGCCGGCGCGGGGCTCCTCGAGGACTGCGCGGTGGTGGCGCGGAGCTCAGGCGAGGTCATGAAGCCCAGGGCGACTGCAAAGCGCATCCTGCGGCGGGTGGTACCCAGCCGCGCATCTACGACGAGCATGCTCATGCCTGGATTGCAGTGCAGCGAGGATGACGGCAGCGTGCTCACCGAGAGCAGTGTGGAAGCGGCGCTGAGCGACCTGCGAGAGCAGGCCAAGGCCTTTTTCGGGTGCCATCCCGAATCGCTTGCGATCGGAATCACGGGTGACGTCACGCTGCTGCATCTCGACGGGCCATGCGTGGTGGTTCAGTTGAGTGGTGCCTTCTGGCATCGGCGCGAGACGGTGCTCGCAAACACGGCCGCCTTCTTGATGAGACGAATCCCCGAGATTGCCGAGGTGACGGTGCCCGACGAGGAGACGTTGCTCGATGTGCTCCGCGACGAGGAGACGGGCGAGATCATCGAGGACCGGCGCGCGCCTGACTTGACTGGCGACCGGCAGACGCTCATCTACCAGGGCATTGATCCGGACACGCGCGGGCCGTTCGCGAGCGGGTACGGCGGCTTCCGCGTCGGTGGTTCGATCTTTTCGTAGTTGAGAGAGGAGGAGCGAGGCGCGCGGCGCGCGCGCACAGCGCAGCAGTCACACAGGGCCATGAAGCCCAATGATCTTGGAAGAGGCTTGTGAGAAAGAAATCAAAACCGGTCTCTAACTAAAGCGGCAGGTCATGCTATGCCTACTGCAGCGCTCACCCTCACGTCAGCGCTCAAATGCCATCGCTCGGCCCGACGGCATCGGGCATGCCGCGAACCTGATCGGATTCTCCACGCACCGCGCCGCCACACGCCGCCGTCGGACTCTCCGAATGTATCTCCGTCTACGCCTCGGCGCTCGGCTCTGCGGCGCTCTGTCCACCCTCGGGCGGGGGTCCACCGGTGTGTGCCAGGGCATTGGTGTTTCGTCACAAATCGTACCGTTCCCGAATAGAAGTTCGATTGCGGAATTCGTCCGATCTCAGGCATCTGTTTCCCCCATGGTTTCCCCCCGTCCCGCCCAAGACGCAAGAGACCAAGAACGGACCGCGCGCGCCCCGCCCGCCGGCCCGTCACCAGGCCCAATTGCTGTCGTCAGAGAAGCGCTGGCGGGCTCTGAACCCCCCTCAAACCACCTCGAAGCCTGGGTCAGCTCTGACTTGTCGATCAATCCGTTCTTGTCCGAGTCCATCATCACGAAGAGGGAATCAACAGCCTTGTCGCTCGTGTCCGGCACGCCACTCTCGTTCTTGAGCAGCTGGGTGAGCGCTGGAGGGCTCTGAGGGCTCTGCAGCTTCTTAACGCCGTTCTTAAAGCGCTCAATGACATCTTTATCGATCTCCAGGATCTTGGGCAGTATGGTCTCCTTGTCCTTTGCGTTGGTGACGTTCACGTCCGGCTTCTCGAGGATTCCATGCATTCCTTCCGGTGTCTGTGTGGAGACAAGATTCACAAGACCCTTGCTTGTCGTATCTTTAGCTGCGTTGTGGATGCACTTAATCGTGCATCTCGACC
>ENA-UOXG01002044-UOXG01002044.1-mixed-culture-metagenome-genome-assembly--contig:-NODE-2044-length-11479-cov-42.108806_pt1 | contig 11479 bp, 13 predicted proteins | sample MGYA00238159_ERZ761634 | MGnify/ENA primary metagenome ERZ761634 (study PRJEB28908, sample SAMN08776845) | mixed culture metagenome | isolation source: Freshwater growth medium | place: USA... | reverse complement strand
CTGCGACAAAGTCTTCTCTGACCCCAAAGTCTTCTCTGACCGACCCTTCCTACGGTTTTCATCATGGCAAATCCTCGAAGCCGACTCTTCAGCACGGCCGCGTCGCTCCTCCCAGTCCGCTGCCGAGCTGCGGAGCATTCGCGCTCGGACGTCACGCCGCTCATCATCGACCGCGCCGCCTCGCGGCTCCTGAGTGCACTCGCGCCTGCCGAGGAGGTGCCTCCTCATCAGGAATTGGTGGATCTTGTTGCGGTGCGCACGCGTGCCATCGACGCGTGGCTGGAGCAGCCAACCTGGCCACCCACGCGCACGACGCAGAGGCAAATCGTCTTGTTGCGCGCCGGGCTCGATGCAAGGGCATACCGTCTCGGCCTCGGACAACAGACCACCATCTTCGAGGTTGAAGCCGATGGTCATCTGTTGCGTGCCAAGCGCGATGCGATGGCCGGAGCCAGGCTGCGAACCAGAATCGTCGACGTGGAGGCTGATTGCAGCGATGTATCGCAAACGGCCAAGGCCCTCAGAGCAGCGGGGCTCAACGCTTCCGTGCCGACGAGATGGGTATACGAAGGGCCGCTGACGAGTCTGGCTGGGCTACCCGCTCCCAACTCGCTTTTTGAGTTGGCGGCTGAGTGCGCCTCGGCTCCGGGCTCGAGAATCGCCGCTGCCCTGGCCGAGCCTGCTTGGGAGCAAGCAACTAAGGCCCTCGGAGGCAAGGACGTTGGCCAATTTGCATGCCTGGCGACGGTGGCAGAGAGCTTGGAGCAGGCACGCATCGCAGGATGGCGCGAGAAGCGCACCATGCGCCGCGCGGACGTGGCAGAGATGTACCATCGGGACACACACGAGTCGTGCGCCCTCCTTTTCGCGGAGGCCGATCCGGACGGAAGCTGAAGACTGAGTGCCCGGGAGCTGTGGTGTGACCGCCGCATTGGACCGCCGCATACTGTGAAGTGTGAGAACACACCCGACACGAGCCTCCCTGGAGCAGCGCGTGCGCGCCATTGGGTGCCCGCGGTTACCGCGGCGTGTGGCGGCTCACGAGGCTCTCGAAGGGTGCGATATCGGATATGTCGTGTCGTGATAAACCTAAAGCGCCAAGCTAGAAGAGACGCAATTTGTTGCCGGTACAAAAATTCTCCACGGGCATGTCCACGGGACGCCGCTTGCAATGGACGCTGCCGGAGCTTAGCCGGAGCCACATGGCCGGAGCGCGACCGGAGACGAGCGAGCAGGTTCTCGCGGCGTCTTGCGGAGATGGCAAATGAACATGATGTTGAACATGAACAAGCAAGCTAGTCGAAACCTGAAGTACTTAATGAAGCGCAGCCGAAAACTACTTCCACCTCCTTCAAAAACTATTGCAAGGCGTGAACGTGAAGGAGCGGTTTCGGCAATGAAGGCAATTGTGAAAGTGGCTGCCGACCCATCCGGAGATGAGGGCCGCGATGCTCGCGCGCACGTCCATTCGGACGCGACCCGTGGCGATGGCACCGCGCACGCTGGCGCAGCACTTTAGCTCCAAGGTCACGAGCGGTGCCACCGGCGTCTACCCGGACGCTCCTTCGCCGCTGCAAGAGTTTTCCGTGGTCTACACGGACCGTGCGCTCAATCATATGAGCGAGCCGTTCAAGAAGGTCATGCTGGACATGGGCTCGATCCTCAAGGAGGTGTACTACGCGGAGAGCGCGGTGATCATCCCGGGATCGGGCACCTACGGCATGGAGTCGGTGGCACGCCAGTTTGTCACTGGCAAGAAGGCACTCGTGATTCGAAACGGCTTCTTCTCGTTCCGGTGGACGCAGATCTTCGAGCAGTGCGGCATCCCGTCGGAGCACACGGTGCTCAAGGCGCGCAGCGTTGGGGAAGTTGCGGGCAAGGCGCAGTACGCGCCGGCGCCGATTGAGGATGTCGTTGCCACGATCCTTGCCGAGAAGCCCGCAGCGGTATTCGCGCCCCAGGTCGAAACGTCGACGGGGATCATCCTGCCCGACTGGTATGTGAAGAAGGTGGCGGACGCGGTGCACTCGGTGGGTGGGCTGATGGTCCTCGACTGTATCGCGTCGGGAACCGTGTGGGCGAACATGGAGGCGCTCGGCGTCGATGCGCTCATCACAGCGCCCCAAAAAGGGTGGACGGGGCCAGCATGCGCAGCGCTCGTGATGCTCTCGAAAAAGGGAACCGAGGTGACGCGGAACACGCAGTCGACCTCGTATGTGTGCAACCTGCGCAAGTGGCTCGAGCTCATGGACGCGTATGAGGCGGGTGGCTTCATGTATCACGCGACGATGCCTACAGACGCGCTCGTGATCGCGCGTGACCACATGCTCGCGACCAAGTCACATGGGTTCGCCCACATGGAGAAGCAGGCGTGGGAGCTCGGCAAGCAGGTGCGCCAGTATATGTGCCAGGAGAAGGGGCTCGTCTCCGTCGCGGCGCCTGGCTTCGAGGCACCAGGCGTCGTCGTGGTACACCACGACGACGCTGCCGTTGCGGGCAAGTTTGTGGCGGCCGGCACCCAGATTGCCGCCGGCGTCCCCTTCATGATTGGGGAGCCCAAAGGCACCCAGACCTTCCGCATCGGCCTCTTTGGTATCGACAAGCTCAAGGACCCCGCCGTCACCGTCGGCAACCTGCGAAAGGCAATGGAGGTCGCCGTGCCCAACCAGCCCATGAAGGTCGCCGTCGCGGCTTAGACCTGTAGTAGAGCGGGCCTCTGTGCCAGGGTGCCACCGCTCAGCTGGAGCGGTTGAGGACGTGCACGGCATGAGCAGCATGGCACATGGCGTTGTGTAGAGAAGGAATGCAGGTTAAACGCAGGAAGGAGCCAGGCGGCACATCGATCGTATGTCGAATGCGAGAGTTGGAGAGAGCGAGCGGCACGCCAAGGGATTTTTGTATACAGGGATTTTGTTACTTTGGCTACGTGCACTTGCAGGGAAAGCATTCATGATTCGAAAGCGCAGGACTACAAATAGTAACGTATGCGCCAATGTACTATGGTCTATGCGCGTAATTTCAAACCTTGTTGACCGCGGCCTCAGGAGCAAAGGTTGTGAACGGATGCTTAAGAGGACGTCATTCGATTGTAAGAGATTTTGATGACAAGATCGATGATTTATTTGTGGTGGAACTTGCCCGAGGAGAAGTTCTTTCCATTCTCAGCAAGTTTACTGAACCGGAAGACTCCACGAAGAAAGCAAGTCTCCCCTGGTCTCACAGCCCTTTGCACGAACGCTGGCGCAGAGCACGCCGAAAAGCGCCGTGGTTTCGTAAACATTTATGGCTCTGAGCTCTGAGCTTGCGCATGCTGCAGCTTCGATGGCAATCGATGATGATTCGCCTCGCCTTCATCATTCATCATTCATGGAACCCTCACTGCCCGAGGGAATCGGGGTCGGAAGGAATGCAATTAGAGAGCTGATGCTCCTCAGCTCTGATTGCAGCCTAAGCGAGACGTCCGTACGGCGCAGACCAAAGGACACAACGAAGAGGCGCTCTGATGCCATTTCGGTGCTCGCCACTGCGCTGGTCGGGAAAGATGCGCAGGCGGTACTCCAGGCATCAGCATCCTGGCAAGATGGGGACGGCCCCCCGAGCACCGACTCGGATGACGACGAGGCACCATCGCGAGGCACGTCGTGGAGTGGAGACGGCGGCTCGAGGGATGCCTCATTCAACAAGAAATTGACAAGCTCGAGGAGAGTTTCTGGAGATGACGGAATGGATTGTTGAGGGGCGTCGAGCAGGGGGGGTAGCGGCGGGGGTGCAGTGGGTTGCGGCGGGGGTGCAGAAAGTGCAGGAGGTGCAGGAGGTGCAGGAGGTGCAGGAGGTGCTGGAGGTGCTCGCGGCGGTGCAGTGCATAGCACTTTACGGGATGGGGCCAAAGAAGGTTCTCGCCCGGCTGCGGCCCAGTCGAGTTGGGCAGCAACGACTTGCGGACGCCGGATGCTGATGCCCGATCGCGGACGGGCTCACGATATCAACTTGATATCGATATCACGACACCCGCGTCAACATCGCACAATGAAACGTCAAACCCGATTGCTAATGCAGGTTTGGAGGTGCAGCATGCGGTGCAGGGATTGGATTCCTGGGGGCACGTCAAACCGAGATGGCAGATGCGCGATGTGGATGATGTTCTTGATTGAAGGACACAGGTGTTTGAGTTTGTTGAACCGGATCCAATTTACTTGAGTTTTCACTTGACTTCACTTCAAAAAAACCGACGGTTTCGGAAGTTTGCACCGCCATCTCTCAACTTCCTCGTGGCGCTCAGGGCCACCCTGTTCACGATGCTGTCCGTCATCGCTGGCGCGAAGCGAGCCAAGAAGGATGAGGCGGGGCAGGCACAGCGAATAACGAGGCATCATGCCATCTTGGAGGCAGCCGCTAAGGAGGTGGAAGCACGCCTGCTGAAGGCGATTCAGGACGGCTTCGCAGCCAGAGATGCTGAGGGAGCACATCAGGAAATGCGCCATGAGATCGGCATCCTTAAGCGAAGGAGCATGGATTTGTGCACAAGCGCCCTACAAGAGGAAGCCGTGCTCCAGCGCAAGCAGCTCCACGAGAAGGAGATGTTCTGGAAACTCAAGCTGGAAACCAACAGGGTGGCCGCAACAGCACAGCTCAGAAACGAGACGCGGAAGCTGGAGGCCAATCACGAAACATCGCTGCGCCAGCGATTACTCGAGCAACGCGAACAGCTCCTGTCTGGTAGTGATGGAGGACTGAGGGATGCGCTCCAGCGGCTGGACGAGGCCGACGAGCAAATCCACGAGCTGAAGCGGTCGATTGCCGTGCTCAATCACGACCTGAAGGCGGCGTCGGTCGAGCAGCTCGAGGCTGCCGAGCAGGCATTTGAGGCGCGGCGGCACAACGAAGAGCTCCAGGTGGAGGCCCAGGAGGAAGCAAGGCGTGTCGCAAAGCTTCGCAACGAGCTCGAGGACAGCGCTGTTCATGTGGCGAGGTTGACGAAGCAGCTCGAGGATCTCGCGGGAGCCAAGGCAGAGGCGGACGCGCTGCGCACCGACATGTGGGCGCTACAGACGATGGCCGAGGCGATGCGGGGCAGAGCAGAGGCGGCGGAGAGCGCACGCGACGCCGCATACGCCGAGCGCGACGAATACCGCGCCGAGTACCGCGACGCCAAAGCTCAGCAAGAGGCGTTTCGGATGGAGCTCGAAGTCGCAATAGCTGACCTCGCGCAAGCCCGCGTGGTGGCCACCGAGGCAGAGGAGCGGATGGCCGATATGGAGCGGCTGAAGGAGGAAATGGAGCAGAAAGCTACGGATGCCTTTGGACAGAAGCTCGTCGCAGCCGAGGCGGTGGCGGTGGCGGCCAGAGAACAGGCAGTCAAGGCGGAGCAACATGCGACGACTGTCGAGCAGGCCCTGGCGGCCAGTAAGGCACTGGTACAGGAGTTGCAGGCCCTGAGAGATCAGGCGCGTGCGGAGGGGGGGGTGAGGGCCGAGGAACTCGCCGCTGTCCGAGCGCAATCGCAACTTTACGAGCGCGAGTGCGACAAGCTGCGAGCGGCGCTGCAAGCCGCGCAGGCGGAGACTGATCGTCGAGTGTCCCAGCTTCAAGAAGCAAGGAGCATGGAGCAGCCGGACATTGGAGCGGGTGGCGATCGAGATGTTGCGCGCATGGCCCACCTCGGGCAGCAGCTCAAAGGCGCTGCCAAGCAGATCTCGGACTTGCAAGACACGTTGCAGCACGTCCAAGCTGCGTCCAAGGCCGATCGTGAGCGGCTCATTGCCATCTCACTCGAGTCACTCTCCAGCTTGCGAGCACACCTGGTGCGCTCTTTCACCGGAGGGCGTAGGCCCGCGGTGCTCGTCAACGGCGTCGATCCGGTACCGATGATGGTGCGAGTTGGGCTGGCGAAGAAGGTAGAAAGTATGGCCATGCACTCGCGAAGGAGGACGCAGTTGATGGTGAACGCCTCCAGCGTGACGGCGGCCATGGACGCTGTGACGATCAAGGCATCCGTCTCCCTCCCTGACATCCCGAAGGGGGCGCGTGCTACGGGTGATGACAGCGGGCTATCAGTTAGCGACGCCGCGACCCATGGCCAGCTGCCCAAGGGCAAGAAAACTGAGGTCTACTCGGGGCGCCCCTGCTCGTACCTGGATGTTGATGAGGAAGGCGAATTTGGAGACTTTGATGGTGGCCAGTATGTGTGGCCGGACGCTCCAGGTTCGGTTGGCTTACCACCGGGACCGGGACCGGGAACGGGACAGGGACCGGTGCCGGCTCCGCCCGAGCCATCACGGACGTTGCGAAACCGCGTGCCAGCGGGCAATGCCGCCGCGGAACGAGACGTGCGGAACGCCATCAACAAGGCCAAGGCCAACGGAGACCCATTGTACACGGTCTTCTACAGCCGCCTCTATTGACAATCGCCGAATGCGCGCGCGATACAGCTAAGATACAGCCCGAAGATGGCGCAAAAGTTGTGTGGCGTCGCGTTGCGCGTTTGCGGCGGAGTTCTCTCTCCGGCCTTTGTGTCGCACCGACTCGCGGGTGGTAAAAAGGGTCGTCCCAGCAATACGCACGGCGGTACGCGTTGAGATTTTAGTCACAGGTACGAGGTAGACTAGGTGCGTGTTGACCCGTAACGTAACGAGCGCACACCCGCCCGTGAACGTCCGGTTGTGGACGACGATGCCACCCCCGACGACAAACGCCAACGCGACGCAACTATGTCCTGTGTGATTGGATAGCCGTACCGGGACGGTAGAGGGTCGGGTAGTGACGTGTGTTGGCGCGATCCGACCGCGTGTGGATCCGGATGAAACGCTCCGCGCGCGCGTACCGCCCGGCCGTCCGGTCAACACATGCTAACTTCCTCTGGTCCAGTCTTCGTGCCTCGATCTTGGCGGTGACTGCTCCGGCTTTTGCCTATAATGCTAGCTCACTAAATGGGCTGCGGGACGTCTTTGCCAACGTCGGGCTAGCGTCATGGCCAGCGCTCGGGGGGGGCTGTGCACTCAAGAGCGTCTCGAGGTCGCCGAGGCCGCCGCTGCCGCCGATGACTTGCATAGAACGGAGGCTGTCGCTACCTCCGGATGTGGACGCCAGGAGGCCTGCCCAGTCTACGGGCGCCATGCTGGCAGGTGGCGCTCCAGCGGCGCACAGAGCGGGCCCTCCAGCGACGCTGACGCTCGAGGCAGTGGAGCCCGCGGGCGCCACGTAACCAAAGGCGGCCGGCACGACGTCCGGTGGCGGCGGCGGCTCCTCCTCGTCGTCCTCTTCGAGTACCTCTGGTGGAGGCTTCCATGCTAGTGGCGTCGGGGCTGGCTTAGCTGGACGCGCTAGTGCAGGCGCCGGCGACGATGAGGGTGCGGGCGCGGGTGCCGTCGATGTGAGCGGCGTCGGCGTCGGCGGCGTCGGCGGCGTCGGCTGCGGCGGCGGCGGCGTCGGCGGCAGCCGCGGCGGCGGTGCTGGCGGCGGCCGCGGCGGAGGCTGTAACACTGCTGCGGCGGCGTTGGGTTGCGGTGGCGGCTGCGACGGTGGCAGCGGCGCTCGTGTCCAGTCAGGGCTCTGCACCGCCGCCTCTGCTGGCGGCGCACGCGGCTTGCACTCAACGGTAGCCGAGGAGGCGGGAGAGAGTGATGCGAAGAGGTCATCGAAGGGCTGTGGCGACGGCATGGCTTGAGGCCGCACCAGTTGAGGCGCTGAGCTCGCGTCCCCCGGAGCAGCCGTGGGCTGGCCGACAGCAGCCTTGCGCAGGTCAGGACCTAGGGCTTGAGCCGGGACGAGCGCCCTTACCGCCGCGACCCACAAGCCAAAGAGCTCCTCTTGCCCATCGTCGAAGCAGATATCGAGCGTGTCCCGCTCCTCCGACTGGCCGAATCGTAAGCTGAAGGATAGGTGCGGCTCATCCTCGTCCGGTAAATCCTCAGCTGCTGCGAAGTCATCTTGGAAGCGGGTTCTGGCATGTGCACGGACACCTTGGAAGCGGCGGAAGACGGCGCTCTCGCGGCCTATGAGCAGGCTCACGGCCGTGTACAGTGCGCACGAGCGCGGCTGCTTGCCGATCAAGGAGTTGATCAAACCGTTTCCCTTCCATGACAGCGTGCGCTCATCAATTGAGAGCGTGAACGTCACCTTGTGCGGCTTGCCCGCGCGGCCGTACTTGGTGGCGATGCATCCGCGCTTGAGCATCGCGATGCCCTCGAGCGCCGTCGGCGAGCGATAGGTGTGGCGCGGCAACGAGATCCCCGTCTCCCCAAGGTACGACATCGCTTCACTCAGCGCAAGTGCCCCTGATGAGGCAGGCAATCAATGGGGGCATCAGATGGGCTGTCTGAGGCCCATCAGATGACAATCAGATCTGAGGCCCACCAGATGACAATCAGATCTGAGGCGCACACAAGATCGCCCTCCCTCCGAATCTGATTGAGCTCTGATGGAGCTCTAATTGTCTCTGCGTCATCAGGTGTACAAGTGTGTCATTACCCCAACCGGCCGACCGAGACGGCGCGTTTCGTCAAGCGCTCCCCACTGCACGAGTACCCATACGGTACGGACTGTATCTCAGTACTCTTCATCGCTGCTCTCATCACTGTGCTCTCCCACCCGGGGGCACTCATGCACTTCTGCTCGCTCGTCCGGTCCGGGCGGCGCGGCAGCAGGGGGGGCGGCGGCCAAACGAACGCGATTGGAGGTTCAAGCGTCGTCTTCCTCGTCTTCCTTGTCGTCCTTCGCCGCGACGCCCGCAGCCTTGCGCACCAGCACGGCGCGCAGCTCGGCTCCCTCCCATCCGGGCTTGAGGCTGGTACCGAGATTTGATGTGATCGTCATCTCGTTAGGCGGGCTGAATTTCAAGCTCACCATGAGCTGCCTTGCCTTGCTGCCCAGGAGATGCGCGAAGCCCAGATTGTTGCAAACGGTCTTGTTCAGGGCGACCCGGCGGCTGTTCGGTGCACTCGCACCTTTAAACAAGATCTCGAGATCAGGAGTGGAGATGAGCGGTAACTGGGCGCGGCTGTCGCCCGCCGGAAGCACGAGCTCGAGGCGAACCAAGTCGCCCTCAGTTTGCCGACTATTTTGGCCGCCCGCGCTCGCGTCGTCTGCCGCCTTCTTGCGCATCGCCTCTTCGGCGAGCTCGAGCTCCTCGGGGGTCCCCGGCCACGTCGCGCGCAGCTGGGCGATGCGCACCTCGATCTGCGCGTTCTGGCCGCGCGCGATCGCGTCGTCTGCCGCCTTCTTGCGCATCGCCTCGACGGCGAGCTCGAGCTCCTCGAGGGTCCCCGTCCACGTCGCGCGCAGCTGGGCGATGCGCACCTCGATCTGCGCGTTCTGGCCGCCGCGCTGGCCGCCGCGCTTAGAGCCCAGCAACGAGCGCACGCTGCTCTGCCAGTCGGGGCGCACCCCGCTGATCAGGGACGCATTCTCCATGCAGAGCGTGACGAGCTTGTTCATCTCCTCCTTCTCCGCGTCGTCAGCGCACACGTCATACGGGCTCCATTCGCCGCCGCGCTGCGACGGTGTGACGTAGTTGTGCCCGGTGGTCTCCGAGATGCAGTCTGCACCCTCGCTCAAGACTGGCCACAGGTGTGGGTCCTGGCGGGTGACGGCGGCCGGCGGCAGCAGGCGCAACGAGCGCGCTATGTTGGTGTTGTAGACCTCGCGAAGCACCCCAAGGTTGTGATGGCCAAAGGTCACGTCCGCGATGTAGGATGTACGTAGCTCGATCATCAGCGTCCTCGCAGCCCCTGACTGGCGGAACCGTGCGGGCACCCTGACAATCAGCAGGCGGGCGTGGAGCACCTCATATGGGACTGGCACTCCGAGCTCTGAAAGTGCTGGCTCACCGAGCTGCTGCCACTCCACCTCCGGATGCACGTCAAGCCATTCCATTAGAGCAGCGCGACTCTTGGCGCCACTCAAGGAGATGAGCACCTCATCGCCGACGAACAGGAGTTGTGAGAGCAGAAGGTCAGCGCAGGCTGCCAGGTGCGCCGTCGAGGGCGGTGTGATGGACGTCCCGATCTCCTGATCGGGCACGTCATACACAAACTGTAGGTTCATGATCCCTGGCGCACAGCCACCGGTCGCGAGTGCCTGCACAGCGGCGCCCGCCACCGTCAGGGCAAGGCGGTTGCTGCCGTCGAGGAAGGCCGCGAGCGTTTCATGTAGCCCGTTGCCCGTCGTCGCGGCGCTCACTCTCGAAGCATCTTCGGGCATCTCCCAGAGGGGCGACTGCGGGTCGTTGGTCATCATCAGGTCAGTCTTGACGGGCCAGGTAATGAGAATGAGATGGCGGGAGTGGGGGCGATGTAGATAGCGCCCATTGTCGGTGTGGGCGTGGGTGAGGCCCGCACCCGACGTCACACGAGCACGCGCGAACTGACGCATCGCTTCGGCAAACTCTGGATCCGGGTCAATCGGGTGGTTGGATGCGTACGCACTTATTCCCGAAGCGAGCTCGGTCGCGGCATTCTCACAATCGCTGATTGGCCGCGGTTGGTGATCTACGTCCTCACCATCTGCAGATGTGCTCGTAGCACGCACAGGATCTTGGACAAGTTTTGCCATGAGACTAGTGGCGAGCCTATGAGCTTTCACCTGGATAGGTGTCGAAGCAAGCTCCATCAGATCGTGAGCTCGCTGCAAGAGATCCGCAACCGCTTCCAAGCAAACAAGTTGGCGCCCGTCCCACGGCCCGGCGGTGGAGGCGAGGGAGGCGGCAATGGCGGCGGAGAGGGTGGAGGCGCGTGTGGAGGAGAAGGCAGTGCGGGTGAGGGCGGCGGAGGTGATGGAGGCGGTGGCCTTGGCCTTTTGCTTCTTGCTGGTGATCTGAGCTGGCGCGTTTAATAAAGGAGCGGCCCGCTTCTTCTCCTTTGGGGCGCCACCTCGGACTCGTAGTGACATGTTCCTTGTGTCCTCCGTATCCGCGTCTCGCTTTTTCCGCTGCGTCTGACGCACGTACCAATAGGTGCCCACCGCGACAACGGAGCCACACAACCCGCCGAGGAGCTTGATGAGCTCCTGTATCACTGTCGTGCGCGTCTCGTCCCGCCCATCACAGCGCGCCTCGCCCACCAGCCCACCAGCAGCGCCCAATGACATATGCGCGGTGGCAGCGGATGGCAGCGCGCCCGATACGACGCCATCGAGGTGGGCAGAGCCGGTAGCAGCGGCAGCGAGCGCCAAGGCGGTGGGCGGAGGGCGGAGCATTCCACCTTGATGACCCTGCGTGAGGAAGCCAAGATGCTCAGCGGGATCAATCAAGGGCAATCAAGGTAGATCGATGGAGATCGAGGAAGCCAAGATGCTCAGCGGGATCATCAAGGGCAATCAAGAGCAATCAAGGGCAATCGAGGGAGATTAAGGAGAAAGAGGGAGATCGCCACCTGCGTGTTCACGAACAACCTGCCGTTGAGCCAGAGCAGCGGGTCCGTCTGCACGGCGGTGAAGCTCAGCACCTGCGTCGGGCACTTGCCGTTCTCGGTGCTGAAGACCGAGC
>ENA-UOXG01002030-UOXG01002030.1-mixed-culture-metagenome-genome-assembly--contig:-NODE-2030-length-11555-cov-38.185217_pt1 | contig 11555 bp, 8 predicted proteins | sample MGYA00238159_ERZ761634 | MGnify/ENA primary metagenome ERZ761634 (study PRJEB28908, sample SAMN08776845) | mixed culture metagenome | isolation source: Freshwater growth medium | place: USA... | reverse complement strand
ACCTCCGATGACCTCCGATGACCTCCGATGACCTCCGATGACCTCCGATGACCTCCGATGACCGCCGATGACCGCCGATGACCGCCGATGACCTCCAATCGCCTCGCTCATCAGGTATGAGATGGTCAACCTGCCGTACGCGCCCGGCGAGCCTCACCTCGCCTCGACGCACTGGCGCTGCCTCGTCGTCGACGAAGCTCATCGACTGAAGAACTCGGACTCCAAGCTCAATCAAGAACTCGAAAAGTTCACGACTGACCATATGCTGCTGCTCACCGGCACCCCGCTGCAGAACAACCCGACTGAGCTGTATAGTCTGCTGCACGTAGCGTCACCGGCCGAGTTCCCCTCGTTCGAAGCCTTCGAAGGGCGCTTCGGCGACCTGTCGACGAAGAAGAACGTGGAGAAGCTCCATGCGGCCATGCGCCCGTACTTTCTGCGCCGCATGAAGGCGGACGTTGAGAAGTCGGTGCCTCCGAAGGAGGAGATCGTGGTGCAAGTCGAGCTCACGTCGACGCAGAAGCAGTGGTGAGCCGAATCTCGGAGTGAATCTCGGAGTGAATCTTGGGGGTGTCCTCCGGATGACCCTGATGACCCTCTGATGACCCTCCGAGGACCCTCTGATGACCCTCTGATGACCCTCTGATGACCCTCTGATGGCCCTCTGAGGACCCTCTGATGGCCCTCTGAGGACCCCTCCGAGGACCGCGTCTGAGCGCCTCCTTAATGACCTCCCTCATCAGGTACCGTGCCATCTACGAGCGGAACCTTACCTTCCTCAAGACCCAGGCGACGCCCAACGGCCCCGCGCACGGGCCCTCGCTTATGAACATCGTCATGGAGCTGCGCAAGTGCTGCAACCACCCTTTCCTCATCGAAGGTGCTGAGGCGCAGATTCTGCGCCAGACGGGCGTCGTACCGGGCGGTTCGGTAGGCGACGTGCTCGTCTCTTCGGCAGGCAAGATGGTGCTCGTCAACAAGCTGCTGCCCAAGCTGCGCAAGCAAGGGCGCAAGGTCCTCATCTTCTCGCAGGTGAGATGGCTCCCTGATTTCACAGATGGCTCCCTGATTTCACAGCAGGTGAGATGGCTCCCTGATGACGTTTGATTTCCAGTAGATGACCTCTCTGGGAAGGGTGCTCCTCTTCTCTTCTCATAGGGGAGAGTGCCCTCTGATGACAATCATCAGAGTGCCCTCTGATGAAAATCATCAGATTGCCCTCTGATGACAATCATCAGATTGCCCTATGATGACCCTCTGATGAGACTCTGATGAGAAGGTGCTCCTCTACTCGCAGATGACGATGGTGCTCAACATCCTCGAGGATTACCTCCGCTGGCAAGCATATCCATACGAGCGCATCGACGGTTGCGTCAAAGGCAACGATCGGCAAGCGGCCATCGACCGCTTCTCGCGACCCGAATCGGATCGGTTTGTCTTCTTGCTGTGCACCAAAGCGGGCGGCGTGGGGATCAATCTGACCGCCGCCGATACGGTCATCATCTACGACTCCGATTGGAACCCGCAGAACGATCTGCAAGCGCAGGCTCGCTGCCACCGCATCGGACAGACGCGTCCCGTGCAGGTGAGTCCACTATCGAGCATCGATGGCCCCTGACTGCCCCTGATGGCCCTTATGACCCCTGATGGCACCTGATGGCCCCTGATGGCCCCGCCCAGGTCTACCGGCTCGTGACGCGCAACTCGTACGAGGAGATCATGTTCGAGAAGGCGTCGCTCAAGCTGGGCCTCGACCAGGCGGTCCTGTCGGGCATCGAGTCCGCTGGCGCCAAGAAGTTGAGCGGCAAGGAGATCTCAGCGCTGCTCCGACATGGCGCGTACGGCGCGCTGGCGAACGAAGAGGACGCGACGCAATTCACCGAGGCGTCGATTGACGAGATCCTGTCGAGATCGTCCAAGACGGTCGTGCACGACGCCAAGCAGGCCGAGGGAAAGTCCACTTTCTCGCACGCGCACTTTGCGGTCGCGGTGGGAGGGACGGACGTCTCCGTGGACGATCCCGAGTTCTGGACCAAGGTGGGGTTCGTCAACCAGCAGGCGGACGAGAGCCAGCAGAAGGTGACGAATTTGGGAGAGCGCAAGCGCAAGCAGGTGCGCTGAGTGCATGCTGATTGCCTCCCTCATTCAGGTGGGGCGCGCCTCGGGGTGGACGGGCTATTCTCTGAGTGCCTCGCTGAGTGCATGCTGATTGCCTCCCTCATCAGGTGGCTCGCCTCGGGATGGACGGCGCCCTCTTTGATGACGAAGAGGACGAGGCGAGCGCCAACATCCAGGCGGACCGAATGTTCACAGCGCTGTGCCGTTTTGGTTGGCATCGTGCAGCCGAGCTGCCCTCGATCGCGCGCGTGCATCCGCACTCGTCCGAGGATGCGATCAAGCTGAGCGCCCACTACCTGTGCCAATGCGCAGCACAGGTAGCTCCGGTGGCTGACAAGTGGCCCGTGGTGCTCGCGGCGAGCGCGGTGGTTACAGCCGGCGGGAGCAAGCCTCCGAAACCGATGCAATCGTTGCGGGTGCGCGAGCGCATAGAGAAGAAGGCTCGGCATGACCTGCTGCGCTTACACCAGCTGCACGCCCTGCATGCGTTCGTCCTGCGCCAACCCGCGATGGCCGCCGCGTGCGCCGTCCCGGGCGACGTTGGGGACGAGGGCGGCGTGGGCGGCGTGGGTAGCAGCAGCGCCCTTGGTGGCAGCGCCCGTGAGGCGGAGGCGAGGTGCGTTCAGCTGCTGCTCGACTCCGAGAGTGCGTCGACGGCGGCGGGTTGGGGCTCTTCGCTGCTGGGCCGGGCGTGTGCGGCGCTGCAGCCGCTGCTAGACGACGTCAAGGGCGCCCCGCCTGCGCCGGCGTGGGGCGCCCAGCACGATGCGAGGCTGCTCATTGGCGTGTACGTGCATGGCTGGGGCCACTACGACCTCCTTCGCAAGCACGATGCGCTATGGCAGTTTGCAACGGCGCTGGAGGAGGGTGCCGACGCGGACGCGGCGGCGGCGGGCGGAGCATGGGGCGGCGGCGCGTGGCCCGAGACCAAAGTGCTCGAGAGGCGCGTGAACGCGCTGTTCAAAAGGGTGCCCGGCGCGGCGCCGCCTAAAGAGCTCGGCAGCGGCGGCGGTGGCGGCGGCGAGGGTGGCGAGGGAGCGTCTTCCCGCGCGGACGCGAAGGATGGCAGCGCCGGCGGGGGGGCGAAGCGCAAACGGAAAGTGGAGAAGGTGCAGCCGGACGACGACGACGACGAGGAAGAGGAGGACGAGGACGAGGACGAGGAGGATGAGGATCGTCCCTATAAGCCCATGAAGAAGGGCTCGGTCAAGAAGGAGCCCTCGCTCAAGAAGGCCGCAGGCGCCAAGAAGGCGACTGGCGGCGCGAGCGGCGCTAGCAGCAATGGCGCTGGCGAGCGCAGCGAGCGCGCCGGCGCTGGTGGCGCAGCCGGTGGCGGCAAGGCGCCGACTCGGGAGCCGACCCGGGAGGAGATTGCATCGGAGCGCGAGGCGGCGCGAAAGGACCTGACCGAGCTGCTGCTTGCCTTCGGGCTGCCGACGTCGGATGACGATTGGGAGAGAGTACGCCAGCACGCGACTACGGCCTCGCTCAAGAAGAGCCCAGCCGAGGCACTGCGCAAGGGCGGCGAGCGTTTGGCCAAGGAGTGGGAGCTCGATGCCAAGTCCAAGAATGAGGAGACGTCGAGAGAGGCGAAGCAGCGGCTCACTCGCCTCGACATCGTCGCCACGCTCCGCCGCTTCATCGATCGCAACCCGCGACCCGACGTGGGCGCTCCATCCTTGGAAAAGGAGGACCCGATGCCCTCCTGGTGGCAGCCACCTACCCACGACGCAGCTCTGGTGCACGGCGTGCTCAAGCATGGGTTCCCCAAAGGGAACGAGGGATGGAAGGCCATCTACTCCGACCTTGAGGTCTTCGCGTCGCCCGCGGCCAAGGCGAGTCCGCCGTCCAAGATGGCCTCTCTCAAGCGGCTCAAGCGCATCCATCTCGCCATGACGCCGTCAAAGGCAGCCGCGCCCAAGACGGCGCCCAAGGCTCTCAAGCAGCCGCCCGCGTGGATGCTCGCGCCGCCCCCCGCCTCCGCAGCGGCGCAGAGAGCTGCCAAGGAAGCGGCCGCCGCCGCCGCGGCCGCACTGGCGGCCAAGGAGGCCGCCGACGCCGGCGCGACCGGCGTGTCGGGCGGAGGAGCGGCGGCGCCTGCCGCCGCGGCGGGCGGCTCGAGCGCTGGGCCGGCGGCGGCGCCCACGACGGCGCCCAGCGGACCGGTGACCGTCGCGACTCTCTCGTCGCTCTCGAGGGTCGGAGTGCCTCTGAGCGATGCACTTGAGAGCAGCCGCTCCCATAAGCCCACACCAGAAGGTGCCAAGCCCACACCAGAAGGTGCCAAGCCCAAGAACAAGGCGGCGACGGCGGCGGCGAGCACAGCAGGGGTGGCGAGCACGCCGCCGCCCGCGCCGCCGCCCGCGCCGCCGCCCGCGCTGAAGCCCGCGCCGAAGCCGGCCGCATCCACAGCGCGACCGGCGAGCGCCTGGCAAAAGCCCGCCGAGCCCACACTGCCACCCCAGCCGTGGCAGAAGCCAGGTGCCGCGGCGGCGGCGCCCGCGGCGGCGCCCGCGGCGGCGCGCGCGGTGGCGCCCGCGGCGGCGCGCGCGGCGGCGGCGCAGGGGAGCGATGACGACGATGACGTGCCGCTGGCCGCACGAGCGCGATGAGGGCGCGGGAGGGCCAATGACGGATGAGATCATGGACGGATGACGGTTAGATCTCGGATGACGGAAAGGCCCGAGGGGCGCTGCCCATGGGCCAGGACGACCAAAGCGTTGGGGAAGGGCCAAGGCTCAAAGGGAGGAGGAGATGAAAAGAACATGGAAAAGAAAGTGCTCACGAGAGACATGCGGCGGCCCTGCCCCTGGACGTCAACGGGATCTCCTACTGTTTAATGTTCAGTGTTAGAAACATGTGGTCATGCGCTCGCACGGAGCGGGAGAAAGCATACGTATGATCTTCCTGCTCACTTCGAATTATTGAAGTCTGCGCCTAAGGATTACGTCGTTGCTCGGAGAATCGGTCGCGATTTCAGTATCTCAACTCTCTCAAGCTGTCTCGCTTATGCATGCGCGCCGCCTCCTATTCAATAGGAGGTCGGGTCGGGCCCTCGCCTGCACATCTTCTTGGCCCACGCCTCCTCATCCTTCCCGCCCACGTCGCGCAGCACGGTGCTGCCGTCGTACGAGTACACCTTGCCATCGTGGGCAAGATAGCCATCCCCGACGTCGTAGGTGTCGAGCGGAAGGGCAGGCGGCGGATGCTGGTTGGTGAGCTGGCAGTCGCCCGATGGACGCAGGCCCTCGACGAGCTCACTGTAGAAGCGGCGGTCGCCGTCCTCACGGCAGTAGGCCCCTGCGAGACGGGAAGGAGGCGCACAACGTGAGGTGAAAGAGAGAGAGGCGGAGGCAGAGGCAGTGAGAGCCGACGAGCGCACATTGGCCATCCTTTGGTTCGGTGTATGCGAGGCCATCGGCGAAGACGTAGCGGCCCTTGACGGCCACGCCGCGCTCCCAAACCGCATGGTACTTGCCCGCCTCTGCAAACTGCAGCGTGCCCTCGCCGTGGAACTCACCGTCGAGGAATTCGCCAGTGTAGACGGTACCCGACGGGAAGCGGTAGGTGCCGTACCCCTCCATGCGCCCATTCTTGCGCTCGCCAGTGTACACTGGCTGCTCGGACGCCGGCATTTTTGACCCGACGAAGAAGACGGAACAACAGAACTCGGGAGCGCGCGTTCACGGCGATTTGCGTATAACTTCACAGTTCAGAGAAATCGTGAAACGCACGGTGCAACCTGGGAGGGCCCACGTGATTACAACGCCCCTCCGCGGTGCCTACACCAGCATCGCCGGTCTGCCTGCCTGCCACAACTTCCATGATGAGTTGGCGTACTCAGCCGAAGAGTCAAACTCCCAGCAGTCCCCACACGCCGCGCGTGCCCAAATGGTCGCCCCCCACACATGCTGCCCATCAACGCACGAGCCCTGTACGCCCCGTTCCCCGTGCGGCCGAGATCTAGCCGAGATCATCAAGGCCAGTTGCGCACCAGCCCGTGCAGCCAATGCGGCGACACAGGCTAGGCTACTTGAGGCTGGGCTGCATGAGGCTGGGCTATGTGAGATCGTCGTCCTCCTCGGCAAAGCCTTTTCTGTTCGCACTCGGCGCTGCCTGAGGCTTCGGCTCGGCCTTCGGTGGCACGGCGTGATCCTTCTCCCAAGGCAACCTCTTCTTCTTACTCTTCTCCTCCTCCTCAGCCTTCGCCTTCGCCAGCTCAGCCTTGACCTTGCTCAGCTCCGCGAGCGCCAACCGCTCCTCCTCGTCCTCCGCCGAAGGGGCAGCGGCTGTGGAACTCTTCTCCCACGGTAGCTTCTTCTTCTTCTCCTCTGCCTTGGGGGGCGCCTTGGAGGGGGCCGCCTTGTTAGCCGCCTTCGCCTTCTCCTTTGCCTTGTCCTCCTCCGCCTTGGCTGGCTTCGCCTTCGGCTCCTTTTGGAAGGGGTTGACGAAGCCCGGCTTCGCCTTGGCCGCGGCGACTCGATGCGACGTAGCCTCCTCCTCCTCCTCCTCCTCCTCCTCCTCCTCCTCCTCCTCCTCAGCCTTTGCCCGTGCACCCCCAGCCTTCGCTGGCGGCGCCTGGCTGCCCGCCGCTTTGCTACCGCCGCCCGCCTTGAGGGCCTTGAGCTGGTGTTTCAGATCCTCGAGCTCCATCGCGTACTGCGCCGACTGCATCTTCGCCTCGACCAGCGCGTCCTCGCCCACGCTCGCCTCGCCGGCGAGCTCCAGCTGCGCCCTGAGCTCCGCAATCTCGGCCTGCAGATTCGCAATCTCCGCCTGAGCTCCCTCGAGCTCCTCAAACTTGCTCGCCAGCAAGAGGTCGAGGCGCTCCGCACGTTTGGCGGCGGACACCCCCTTCTCCACCGCCTTGGCCAGCTCTTGCTGCCGCTCAGCGATCTCCTCGCGCAGATTCGCAACCTCCTCCTGGAGGTCGGCGAGCGCCGCAAAGGCGGCCGGCCTCTCCACGGAGCCCGAATCGCCCGAATCGCTCCCCGCCTCCCCTTCGTGGTTCTGGATCTCCTCCATTCGCGCCTCGGCCAAGGTCGCCCGCATCGAGGCACTCGCAAGCCCGCTGGACAAGTCCGCCACCGAGGCCTTGGCTGATTTCAAGTCGGCCTCCGCCTTGGCCTTCCCAGCGACGGCCTCCGCCTTCTCCTTCGCCGCCTTGGCCACCTCCGCACGCAGGTGCTCGAGCTCCTCCTCCGGCTTGCCCTTCTTCTTCTTCCCCTTCTCCTCCGCCAAGGGTGCCGCCTGCTCCTCCGCCTTGAGGGCCTTGAGCTTGTGTTTCAGATCCTCGAGCTCCATCGCGTACTGCGCCGACTGCATCTTCGCCTCGACCAGCGCGTCCGAGACACGGTCGAGCTCGAGGATCGCGGCCTCTTTGAAGCCCGCCTCGGGGGCCTTCTCCACCTGCGCCTTGAGCTCCGCGATCTCGTCGTGAGCTGCGCGGAGATCGCCCGACCTCCTCGCGAGCTTCGCCTCGAGATTCGTGATCTCATCGCGCAGAGTCGCGATCTCGTCGCGCAGCTCCGCGATCTCCTCCTGCAGCTCCGCGCGCGCCACTGGGCTTCCTATCACTGGCCTTCCCACGGGCAGGTGATGAGTGGGCGTCGATTCTCCCGGCGACTGCGCCTCGCCCTCGTCAGCAAGGGCGCTCAGCCGATGCCTCGTCTCTCGAAGCTCGGCCTGCAGCACCGCGTTCGCTTCTTCCGTGGCCTCCAACCGCCTGCAAGTGGACTCGAGCTCCGCACCAGCTTCCTCCAATGCGTTCCGCAGCGCGGCTTCCGTCTCCGCGGCCGCCTCGAGCGCCGCCTCGAGCGCCGCCGTCTCCGCCTTCTTGAGCTGCGCCACCCTCGCCTCGAGCGCCGCGTTGGTCGCCTTCGACGCACCAACGGTCGCGGCCGCGGCCGCCGGCGCCGGCTGTGCGGCGGCGGATGCGGGCCCTGGCCCCTTTTTGGCCATCGTCTCGGCCGCTTGTTGCCGCTTGAGCTTCTTGGTCGTCGCCTTGAGGAAGAGACCCGTCTTCGGGTTCAGCCCGCCCCGTAGCGCAATCTCGATGGACGAGCTCATCTTCTTCGAAGTGGCTGGGTGGAATTGATCTTCGGCCGTCGATGACACTGGCGCGTCCGTATCGTCTTCGGTGTCCTTGAGCCTCACATCGTGATCGTAGTCGTCCTCACCCTCGTCCTCATCGTCGTCCGTCTCGACCTCTGCGAGTGTGATCCGGCCTCGCGCCTCCTCCAGTTCGGACTGCAAGCGAGCCAGCTCGTCACGCAGTTCCACGAGCTCCGCCTCCATCTCGGACGCGCGCTCCACGTTCTTCTCCGCCTCGGAATCGGAGACTTGTACCGGTAAGTCGTCGTCGTCGCCTTCAGCAAGCTTCCCTTCCTCGGCCTCGGCGCGGGCATTTCGCTTGATGACCGGGCTCGTCGCCGCCGACGCTGATTTGGAATTCGACTTGAGCTGCTGCCTCGCCTCGTCGAGCTCCATCGCGTACTGCGCCGCCTGCATCTTCGCCTCGACCAGCGCGTCCTCTAAAGCACTGACGGACTTGGTGCCCACCTGGGCCCTGAGCTCACACAGCTCCTCCCTCGCAGCGTCCAGCTCCTCGCGCGCCGTCTCGAGCTCCTCCTGCACCGACTCGAGCTCGCCCGCGCGCAAGTTTGCACGCTGAGCGAGCAGCGCCATCTCGGCGAGCGCCTCATCGCTCGCCGCCTTGGCAGCCTCCTTGACCTTCGAGGCCTCCGTCTTTGCCGCCTTCGCCGCGACCTCCGCGTTGGCCCTCGTCGTCTCCTCCCGTGCCGCCGCCACCGCTGCCGCCACCGCCGCCGCCACCGCCGCCGCTTGCGCCTCCTCCGCCTCAGCCTTCGCCGCCTCCAAGGCTGCCGCCACCGCCGCCGCTTGCGCCGCCGCCGCCTCCGCCTTGTGCTCGTCCATGGCCGCATCCCACCGGCCCGCCATCGCCTCCTCCGCCTCCGTCTTCCCCGCGTCCTTTGCCGCGTCCACCGCCGAGGCCATCGACGCCTTGAACTTGCTCTTGGCGGCTGACAGCGCGTCAGCTACCGCCTCCTCCTTCTCCTTCTCCGCCTCCGCGTGGGCTGCCTCGAGCGCCTCCTCCATCTCCTTCTCCTTCTCCCTCTTGACACGATCGACCTCCGTCCAAAGCACGTCGTCCTGAGAGGCCGCCGCCTCCGCACTCGAGGCCTCGACCTTGGCCAAAGCCGCCAGCGCCTCCGCCCGCTCGGCCTCGGCCTTATCCTTCTCACGCATGATGAGACGCGTCGCGGCCAGCGCCTTCTCTCGATCGGACTCGGCCTTTTCGACTGCCGCTCGCAAAGCCTCATTCTCCTCCGCGAGCTTCGCCATCGCACCGTCCAACTCCCCTCGCTCCGCACTCAACTCCGCCTTGGCCGCGAGCGCCTCCTCCAGCTCAGCCTTGGCCGCGAGCGCCTCTTCCAGCTCCGCCTTCGTCCGCGCCATCTCCTCTCGCAGCCCGTCGATCGGAACGTACGGGCTGTCGGACGATCGACGGCTGCCAGTCGCACCGGCGTCGTCCGCGCTGGGCGAGTCAAAGGCGCCACGCGCTGCCTTGGGCACGGCACTCGACGACTCCGACGTGCCGTCGTCTCGAGCGGGCGTCTTGCCGCCACGGAGGACTTCGTCCGCGGGGGAGAGCGAATCGGGAGCGGGCGCGATGGCTTCCGGAGCTCGGCGGGTCTTTTGGAAGTTGGCCCGTGGTGGCGGCTCGCTCGGCATCGGTAGCTCCTCTCCAAAATCGCCGAGATCGGCATCTCCATCGAAGCCGAGGGTCGAGCTCTCGATCTTCGGAGCGAGCTTCGGAACGCCGGTGGTCCTGACGCCCGCGCTTGGGCTGGGTTCTTGCCCCGAGGGCGGTGCGCGTGCGGGGGGGGAGGGCACCTCACTGGTGGCGACCCGCTCGCCCTCGAGGCGCGCTGCTGCCTTGGGCCCCTCCTCCTCGTCGTCGCTCTCGTCACCAGCGCCACCATCGACCTTCCGCGCACAGATGCATAAGTCAAGCACAACGGGCGCGCCACCACGCCTGGTGGATGCGAGGGAGAGCGTCATCCGGCGCGGCTCGGTGTCGAGCAAATAGTCGGCCACGTTGATCTCCAGTGCGGCCACCTCCTTGAACACGGTCTTGGTCGTGCCAAAGTCAGGCTTCACGGCGAGCACCGCAATCTTGTACTTCTTCTCCGAGTACCCGGACGCCTTGCCCTTCTTGCTCTCGAAGAGCGTCGCGCGGAACGAGAGCTTCTGGTGGCCCAGCGAGACACCGGAAGCCGCAGACTTGGGCGTCTCAACCTCTTTCGAAGTGTACAACTTGGGCCCACGGCCGCACTGAACGACGATCGTCGATACCGTGAGGAAGCCGGACGGCGAGGCAGGAAGGCCGCTTTCGACAGTCATCTGCGACAATTCGAAGCTGAACTGCTGCTTGGCGCGGCCGGCATGGCGCGCAAAGCTGGGGACTTTCCTGACGAGCATTCGAAAGGCCGACCCGACGCCCCACTTGCAGCCCACGCGACGCGAGTGATCACAAGGCGGCTCCTTGAAGCGGCACTCTTTGAGATGTGCTCGCGTGTGCTCCCTCCGAGTTTACGGGATTTTGTTTGTAATCATCCACAAGACATTTGACGCAGCTCGCCATGATGCATCTCGCCAACTTCACACAATTCCACAAATGTCACAGAGGGACTCAGGTCACAAATTCCCAGTCAGCTCTCCCCTCTCCCACGCCAGACGCCACTCAGGGACTCAGTTGAAATCCCAGCTCCGGGCGCCTGGGGGCTGGGGATGACTGGGGATGAGGATTGTGACTGTACAAATCCCTTACAAATCCCTCCCCTACCCCTTTGGGTAAAATCGCCGCGGAGCCGCTGCACGCCGCATCTCGATCTCGTGCGGAGAGAACCGGAGAAAATAATCACTCGTCCGGCGTTCCGCGACCGCGTGGTCCGTGGACCCGCGTGGTGTAGATCTGCGTGCTGGGAGACCCCCGCCGGCGGTGTGCGCGCTTACAGTGCGCGCGTGCGCGCGCGGAAGCGCGGACGGAAAAGCGCGCTACTTTCCGTATTCGTGTTGTGATCCGGTTCCCGTGTGAACCGTCTCCCGGACTGTCGGAACCGGAACCTCCGCGGGCTCGACTCCGGGCTCCGCTGTCCGGGTCCTGGTCTTCGACAAGAACGAAACGAAAAGCCTAAAGCGGAACCGGGTTCTCCCGTGAGCCGCACCACCATCACAGGCCAGCACCAGCAACTCTACAACAGTACCTCGAGGTCGCAGAGGGCCCCGAACCCTACTCCGCATCGAGCACCACGAGCCGCCCATGGTCGTGCCCAACACGACGCGTTTGGCCACCCTACCCCGAACCCTACTCCGCATCGAGCACCACGAGCCGCCCATGGTCGTGCCCAACA
>ENA-UOXG01002015-UOXG01002015.1-mixed-culture-metagenome-genome-assembly--contig:-NODE-2015-length-11648-cov-39.054084_pt1 | contig 11648 bp, 10 predicted proteins | sample MGYA00238159_ERZ761634 | MGnify/ENA primary metagenome ERZ761634 (study PRJEB28908, sample SAMN08776845) | mixed culture metagenome | isolation source: Freshwater growth medium | place: USA... | reverse complement strand
TCGACCGAGTGCCTCGACCGAGTGCCTCGACCGAGTGCCTCGACCGAGTGCCTCGACCGAGTGCCTCGGTTGGCCTCGATTGGCCTTGGATTGCCTCGCAAACCTCTAATCGCCGCTGATCGCCGCTGATCGCCGCTGATCGCCGCTGATCGCCTCTGATCGCCTCTGATCGCCGCTGATCGCCGCTGATCGCCGCTGATCGCCGCTGATCGCCGCTGATCGCCTCCCCTTACCAGGTGGTGCAGGAGGCGTCCGAGGCGCTCAGCTACCTGCACACGCCAAGCGTGACCAAGCCCCGGATCGTTCACCGCGATGTGAAGCCCGCAAACATTCTCCTCGACGCCAATCTGCATGCCTACCTCGCCGACACCGGCTTCGCGAAGGCCACTCAGCCCGCCGACGAGTGTCTCACTTTGAGCGTGGGCCAAGGCGCGTGCTATACTCCGGGATACGCCGACCCCATCATCATCAACGGTGGCGAGTACTCGGCAGTCACCGACGGGTACGCTTTGGGGGCGAGGTCGTTGTTGGGATGACGCGGACCGAGTGATTGCCACCCCGATGGCCAATGATGGCCTCTGATGGCCTCCCTCCTCAGGTACGCTGTGGGGATGACGTTACTCGTGTGCCTCACGAACCGATCACCCATTGCCATGGTCGACCGTTGCGAGGCTGAATTTGGGCGCGAGTGGGACCACATCTCCGGTCATGAGATTGCCGGCGGCACCGATTGGCCGCCCGACGTGGCCGAGGCCGTCAAGCGGCTTTGCTTCGCTGCAGGCGGCCATCACCCCTCCTTGTGTGCGGACCGGCGGCGCAATCGGCTATCCATTGACCAAATGCTGCACACGCTGAGGGAGCTTCAGAAGAGAGCGCCGCTGGAGACTCGTTGAGGGCGGTTTTTTGAGGGGCGGGGTGTTCGCAACGGGACGCCACGTGGAGACACAAACTCATTGAACACCATGTTTCAGGGGTATTCGTCGAATGCCGCGCATGCAGCCCAACTGCGACGCGTGCAGCCGCCACGAATGCAGCCCAACTTGGAATGCCACGCATGCAGCCCAACTACCTATCGCTCCTCGTGGTCTCGGACACACTCCTCGACGCTTGAGTGCCTCGGGGGGCATGCAAACTCAAAGTCCAATGGACGCGATAGAGCACCGAGCGCACACGGCGATTGGATTTTGACCATCGTACGCATTCGATGTATGGCAAGGCATTTTTATTAGCGATTAGGTGCAACGAAGCTCGAACGGAAGGGGCGAGTATCGTCGTGCTGGACGAGCCTCCGGATGGGCGAGGAAGGCCGAAGGTCAAGCTCGAAGCTGTAAGTCCGTCCGGTCGGGTCACCCGCAACTGTTAAAAGTTGTATTTTCCTTTGGGGGGCCGCCACGCAGCATGGAACTCAGCCGGGCCCCACGCCCACCGAACCGCAAACTAGCCGCCGGCGTGACGCGTCTATCGCGCTCGGCGCTCCGGCCTCCGCGTCGGGCGCGGGCACATGTCGTGTGCCCCCACTGTTACGCCCCCCGACGTGCTCGGCTACGAGCAGGCGCACAAGCATTCGACACAAGCATACAGGAAGTGAAATATATAGCACAGCCGGCAGACAAAAGACATTCGTCACCGCACGGCGACAGGGGCGGCGGCGACAGAGGCGGCGGCGGCGGCAGCGGGAGCGGCGGCGGTGCCTGTGGCGGCGCTCGTTACGGCGCTCGAGGAGTCGTCAGTGCCGACGGCGCGGTGTTGCTCGGGCTCATGCTCGGGCAACAGACTCTTCACAAATTCCTCGATCTCGAGACGCAGCGCATGGTGAGGTACGAGAGCCTTCGAGGTCAGACGCAGCCCGGTCAGCGGGCTGGTGGTCTTACGCTTGAACCATCGTTCAATGAACGCCCGGTCGTAAGTGTGGTTGTCGATCGTCTTGACGGGATCCGCCATCACGTCCTGCGAGATCGGGCAGATGAAGTGGTGCGGAAATATGTCCAACGGCAACGCAGCCGCGAGCTTGGACAGGTCGGATGGTGGTGTGTTCATACGATCGGACCGAAACCCATTCATGTAGGTCTCGAGGATGTGCATCGCCTTGGAGTGGTCTTGCAGCTGCTTGAGCTTGTCGATCCCTTCCGCCTCGTCCACTACGGTAGTGTACGGGTTGGTGCCTCCATGGGAGAGCTCCTCCTGCTTGCCCGCCTTGAGCACATTCTCGATGCCCTCGAGGGCGACGGTCACGAGGCGCGGGTCGTTGCATGTGAGGAGGTCGCACAGCGGCTTGATGCATCCCTGCTGCACCAGGTACCTGATCTGCTCGGGCGAGCCGCCGCTTGTCGCGTTGGAAATGGACCAGGCTACCTCCTTCTTGGTACCGAACTCGGCGGTGTCGAAGAGGTGCGTGAGCGGCGGGATGACGTTCGCCTCGATGACCGCTTGGATCTGCTCGCGCGTGCCCGCCATGATGTTCGAGATCGCCCAGCACGCCTCCTTGCGAATGCCCTTCTTGGGCGAGTTGAGCTGCGCCGAGCACAAGGGATTGAGGGGAAGGGGGTGGGGGTAAGCCCCGGAGTTGAGAAGGGGGAGATGGGGGGATGACGTGGGTGCGGTCTGGGCCGAACACGCAGGGGGCATGTTGCGCGCACGGCGCGGGGCGCGCAAGGTAGGGTCCGATATGCAGAGGCCCCACCCCCACTGCAGAGCCGGGCGTACGGGGCGAACACTTACCAATGCGCGCAGAAGCGGAAGGGCGCTGCAGTTGATTACGCACTGCGTCTGGTGATCGTCGCCCGTGACGATGTTGCCCGCGAGGCGCAGCGCGGGCGTCTGCACCTTAACAGACTGGTGACCCATGAGCTCGACGATGCGCGCGCAGATGCCCGTGTCGAGCACGGCCTGGATCTTGTCGTTCGAGCCATCGCAGAGGTACGAGAGCGCCCAGCAAGCGTCGGCGAGCACCTCCTCGTCGTCGGATGAGACGAGCTGCGTGAGCACGGGCAGCGCGGGCGCCACCATGTGCCAGGCCGGCTGCGGCTTGCCGCGGCACAGGTTGGAGAGCGTCCAGGTGCCTCGGCGCACCATCGAGATCTTGGACTGGGGATTCAGCTGCTCGAGCAGCGGCGCGAGGGTCTGGTGCGAGAGGACGAGATCGCGGCACTCGGGCGAGTCGCCCGCTATGTTGCCGAGCGCCCACACCGCCTGCTCGCGCACGTCGTCGTTCGGCGACGTGAGGAGTTGCACGAGGATGGGCACCGCGCCGTTGGAGATCACCGCACGTGTGTGCTCTGATGTGCCCGAGGCGATGTTCGTGAGCGCCCAAGCCGCCTCGGATTGGAGCATCGGGTTGTCGGCGAACTGCAGGAACTGCACGAAGCGCGGCACCACGCCCGCCGCGATCACCTCCGTGATTGGCGGCGTTTTCGGGATGCTGAGGAGCTTACGGAACTGCGTGACTGCAGGCAGCTGAAGGGTGGGTTCGTCAGAGTTGATCCCCTCGATGAGCTGTGCGGGGCTGGCCTCGAGCCAGGCCTGCGACATTGCGAGCGCACGAGGAGATTGGCTCGCTCGGTTTCTGAAATCTCGCACACTTTTTTCTTCATAAGAGGCCTTTTTTCCTCATGATCAGCCAGGTCGTCGCACCCGTGCGTGCGTGCGCTGCGCGCTTTGGAAAATTCATTTTTCCAAGAACGAGCCAAGTTTCGGGCATGCCGAGAGCGCAGCACATCGCATAATGAAGGCGAGAGAGGGAGAGTGAGAATGCGTGCAGCCGCGGGCGGAGGGCTCGCGATCACCTTCTGCTTTATTGGACTCGTGCGACGAGCATCTGCAGACTGCGAGCCGCACTGCTCCTATCCGTGCGGCGAGCTGAACGGTCCACTCAATTTGGAGTGCGGCGACTGCACAGCTGCGAGCGGCTTCCGATGCTATCCCGGAGCACCCGACTTTGACACGTGGCCGGAACGCCAGCCGCTCCAACGACAAGCCGTGGACGCCATGGGCACTCAGCGTGTGGCCAGCGACGACGAGGACGCGCCCATCGAGCTCACGCACAAGAGCATGGTGCTGAGGGACAAGAAGTTTGTGCTCGCCATGAAGAAGCGCACGGAGGCCTACGGCTTTGACAAGTACTGGGCTGACCCGAGTACTGCCCCGTTTCTGGACTTCGCACCAATCGCGCCGGCTGCCTCGCCGCGCCACTGCGAAGTGCACAAGTGCGTGCTCATCGAGGGTGATGAGCCGTGCGCCGAAGGCCGGGCGGAGTGCGAAGGCCCCCGTGGCCACCTGAGATCATTTGGGGAGCAAATGGATTTGCAGAGCATCGAGGAGCACCACGCGGCGCTGCTGCCCGACGCGCCCTACTTTTGGCGCGAGCACGTCGCCAAATACAAGCCGGTGCTGCTACGTGGCGCCGCGTCCAAAGTGACAAACCTAACCGACTGGTCAGATGAGGCGCTACTCAGCGCTCGCGACGACGCGGACCATCTGCGCTGTGAGCTCAAGGGCGGTGGTCGCTGGTGGGTGACCGTGGAGAAGAACAACCGCATCTCGCACAACGATCGCTTCCCGCTTGCTGAGGGGTATGCCCGATGCGGAGGAGATTGTCTTCAAGTGCATGCAAACGCTCACGACGGCGCCTCCGCTTCCCCACAGGTATGACTTTTGCCGTTTCATACGCGAGTATCGGCATCCGGACGCACCCACATACTGCATCCACTCGATCACCGACACGCTGAGTGATTTGCCTACGAAGCTCTCACTGCCCGGGGTAATTGGCCCTGATGATCTCTGATTGCCCGGGGTAATTGGCCCTGATGATCTCTGATTGCCCGGGGTAATTGGCCCTGATGATCTCTGATTGCCCGGGGTAATTGGCACTGATGATCTCTGACTGCCTCTGGATGGGTATCGATTGCCACTCAGGTGCTTTCATTGCCGCGGGGTGCCGCTGAGTGCCGTTGATCGCCACCCTCATCAGGTGCTCGCATGCAACGAGCTGTATAATAGCATGCATGCGGTGCGCATGTGGTTCAGCCGCGGCAACACGACGTCCTCGCAGCACTTCGACACGCACGATAACCTGATGCTCCAGATTGATGGCATCAAGGACATTTACTTGAGTCATCCCAACGAGAGCGCAAAGATGTACATGGACCACCATGACAAGTACGGCCTATCGCCCCTCAATGTGGACCGTGTGGACCTAGAACGTTTCCCACACGTCGCGAATGCCTCGGTGCAGCATGTGCGCCTGATGCCTGGCGATGCCGTGTACATCCCTGACGGTTACTGGCACGTCATCAAGAGCACGGACCGCAATCTCGCGCTCGCCTTCGAGATCAATACCAGACGCCTCGCACCAGAGCCGTGGACTCCGGCGCTGAATGAGCTGTACGAGCACCCGGGCACCTTATGGGCCGAGCAGCGCAAGATCATGGCCACGATGAAGGAGGCGTGGGCGCGCGACGCGCACGACGAGGCCGAGTGGACGCAGTGCAAGGAACCCCTGGCCAAGATGCCCGCAAGCCTTGCAGACTACAACGGGTGGGTGCAGCATTAGTTATGCCCAGGGGAAGGTGCTCGCACAAGCGCATGGTGCATTGATGTGGCGTGCTGGTGACCGGGCTAAGCTGCGGAAACATACCGGCGTCATTTCTCATCTTTCTGGCGTGAACGGAAGAGCAGTTTTAACAGAGTCGCAGTCAGTCACGCTGATTTCTGTTTATCGTATCGCGTGTCTCGTCCAATGGTCTCGTCTCGTCTCCAGGAGAACAAGACCACACACGACATGAAAAAAAAGATGAATGTTGTTAGTTCATAGTTGATCACGCATGTTGATTTATGATGACACACTGATCTTTGACTGTAACCCGTTGGTCGGCAGTGGAACCGGGCCGAGCGCACCGATCCACATTGCCGGGGATTGCGCGCCATCGATGCGCATGCCGTGCGCCATGCCTTGCTATTGCGTATTGCCTCTACTAGTATAGTTTAGTACTACAATAAACTCCGCTCTCGCCGGGGCGGTGCCCTCCCGTTTTGTACGCTCTTCCTCTTGCGCGGACGAGGCAGAGCCCATGTGTGTACCATGTGTGTGTGTCCGACGCAGCGACGCTCTCCGAGACACAGGACGATGACATGTACAGACAAAACCCGGTACGAAAGTACGACGTGCCCTCAAAACACCCTCAAAACACGAAAACACCCTCAGAACGTGAGCGGCCGCGAGGCGTTTGCCCACTTCATGGAGATCATGGGCTCAGCGGTCGTGCTGCCATTGCGCGGCGAGTCTTGCACGGAGCTACGAGGTGAGCCTGGTGCGGCGCTCTCGTGCGGCGAGGGCACGGAACGGGTCTTACCGAGCTTGAACCCATTCTCGTCCAGAATCCGGATGCGATGATACGTGTGGCTGACGGCGGTGGGCACTTGCGATATGAACGGCGGGTTGTGCAGGCCTTGGCCTCCCATCTGGCTGAGCTTCATGCGTGCTAGATCAAGCAGCTCGCGCGGGGAAGCCGGCCCACGCATCGGCACGCTCTGGGGCGGCGCGGGTACCGGTATCGATCGGGCCGACAGGTCCATCTCAGAAGTCCTCTCGGATGACGCGTGAGCGTCTCGCGGCGTCGACAAGGCGGAGGAGCTCGTTATCCAGCCAGAGGAGAGGGGCGGCGGCTTTGGAAACATGTCGGGGTTGCGTCGGTGCAGATCCTCGGCCCTGAGCCGTGGTGTCACCAGTTCGTCGATGTCTCGAAACCGCGGCGTCTCCAGCAGCACGGCCTCGCGGACCATCGCCGCCTCGCGCGTGATGCGCCTCTTGCTGCGCTCGTACGGCGTGTCGATTGAGGCGCACCGCTCGCGGCTCCGCTCACAAGTCTCCCTGTGTGCACGCTTCATCTCTTCTGAGCGCCGCTGTACCCGCTGGAGATAAAGTGCGCAGACGAGCTCCTCCTCAACATACTTATCGGCAACGAGTTGCTCATACACGGCCATGTTGAGCGCCGCATTTCGCCGCGACAGCTCGTCGGTTGTGGCCCGCATGTAGTCCTTATCGCTGAAGGCAAACTTGTTCTGAAGCCGTGTGGCACCGCCCTGGTCGGCATTGACAGCGTCAGAAAGCAACCCTTTGTGGCGATCTGCGTCGCCAATAGTCACGTTGGCCCATGGCTCCTTGTGCGGGCCGAGCTTTGGCAGGCGCTGCGTGACGTCACCAATCGGGCCAGGGCCGCTGCGGATCGTGAGCTTTCCTTGCTTCGTCTCTTGGTGTAGGGCCCATAGCGCGACTGCACCGTCGTCTTGGGGTGGGTCTGGAGGAACACACACGAATTTTCCGAGGGGCGGTCCGTGCACCCGGCGCACCTCGGGGACGTCGGAACGCGACATGTTATGCAACACGTGTTTCGAAAGGAGGACCGGCAACTGCTCCTGCAGGTCGGGCGAGACGGCCGGATAGAAGGGTACGCGTGCAGTTCGCCACACTTTCGGTTTGTGCCATTTCATAACGTAACGGAATTCTGATTGCATGCACACGCGGTGCGCTGCGCCCAACTGTACATGAATGCTAGGTCGACTAGAAGCAGCACGAGCAGTCAAATGGACACAGAGGAGTGTCACCGCCCCGCCCCAGCCCGAGGTGGTGCGCCTTGTACACGTTGAGACCGCTCGGTTGGTCAAAGCGATGCACGCGCGCACTCATAGGATCGACCGTCATCGACTGGTCGTACTCCTCTCCAAAGACAGGGTCCCGCACCATCTCACGGCGCGCGTGGGCTTTCGCACGCTTTGCCTCTGCCTTGGCAGCCTCAGCCGCCTCGCGCGCAGCCTGGGCTTCACGCGCACGCTTAGCCTGCTTTGCGGCCGACAGCCCGCCAAATATGTCGTCCATATCGTCAGCGGCGGAACCAGTGGTAGCAAATGAGTCGGCGTCAGTGGACTGCAGGCTGCGCTTCCGCTTCTCGGCTTCTGGCTCGCTGGCAGAACTCGAGGACCCCATAGTTGGTGCGGCCGCCGCTGGCAATGGGCGAGTCGCTTGCATCTTCTTCTTCTTCTGCTTCTTGCCATTTGTCTCCATACTCACCTCGGCGGAAGATGCTCGCGTATCGGCAGCGGCTCGCGTATCGGCAGCGGCTCGCGTATCGGCAGCGGCTCGCGCAAAGGGACCTGGCACGACGCCCCTCATGTTCGTGGATCGACGTCGCTCGGCGCGCCCGGCGCGACGCGAGTTCATGCAATTGCACCGGGTAACCTAAAGCAATTCACATGGTTGCGATGTGTTGCCGTGCGCTGGCTGCCGTGCACGTCTACACGAGACTCAAGTAGCGTGCAGCGCACGACGCGTGTCTAGCCACGTACCGGTACCGGTATGTACACAGAGTCAGAGACGCATGCAACAGGAATCTCTGACACCACAGTCAGAGATGTAATCTATGCAATCGTGTAGGTACTGCGAACAAGCCGCGTCGCCGCAACTGCGACGTATCCGTAAGGGGGGCGCACTTCATGCATGTGGTATCATGTCCGCTTCAAGCGTCCCGGCCCAGGTGCAGGTGGAGGCTTCGAGCTCTTCGTGGGCGCGCCCCGCCTGGGGGCCAAGCCGGTAGTGAGCCGTTTCATGGTGCCGCGCACGATTTCGTTGGCTTGGGTCGCACGATTTTGCCATCGAGCGAGCATCAGCGCGACCCTGCCCGCCTTTGCACCCATAGAGCCTGGACTTGGCGCCTTGACGAAGCCTGGTTTGTACTGGCCCTCGACGCCAGCCCACGTGGCCGCAAATTCAGCCTCATCCACGAAGCCGCTGTGATCCTGGTCCATCTCATCGAACAGCATCTCTGCTTGATCCACAGTCAAGCCGCCCTTGCCACGCGTCATGATCATGATGAACTCGCTCTTATCAATCTTGCCGTTGTGATCGGTGTCAAATTTACGGAACGCTTTCAAGATTCCGGCCTCCGTTTGCGCGTATTGGGGTTTAGCTGTCATGGCTGCCTTCCTCCGCTTCTTGACGAGCTCTGCATGCTGCGTATTCACCTTGCGAACTGCAGCATTTTCACCACGTCGCTGCAACTCAGCATGCGACTTTTGCACGCAGTCATCATCGAGCTCGCCAAGCTTTTCTGCGCTGCAGCCCGCGGACACAAGGGCTGCGACCTGTTCGTCTCGCACGGCCATCACTCGGCAACGACTCACTCCGGCCAAAAAGTCCCACGCCCGCGGACGGGAACACAACCGTTTCGGAAGAAAACTCGGGTGTGATTCACACCAGCGCAACACCTCCAGCACTCCATCCACCCCCCCGCGCTCACGACTCCACCGTCTCAAAGTACGGCTCCGCTGCCCCCGGTCAACACTCAAGCACTGTACTATGTTCTGAGTCCTCGCTCAGTCTTGAGACCGCTGAGTTTACTGAGGGACGGGAGAGCGGAGACTTCATCTCAATTATGCGTACCGGTAACACATCTCCGCTCCCCCACATGCGCGCGGTGTCGGGTGTCAGCTCGCTCACGCAAATACACTTTATCAAAGCCTCACTTCTCTTTAACCCCTATTTAACCGCTTGTCTTTAACCTCCTTCTCGCGGTATGAAGTATCAGATTCAGAATTAATCAGCTATCAGGGGTCGGTTTGAAGGGTCGGATGCGGGGGGGCATCGGAGCGGTAGGTGCACTAGAGACATTACTCAATGCGTTCAGCCAGTCTCGCGAGTCCATCTGTCATCATTTCATGTGAGGTTATAACGCCTCGGGGGCGTAATCTGAAAATAATCCTCACTCTCTCTCAGTCACTCTCGAGCACTCAGGCGTCTCTCTCGCTCTCTCAATCGCTCTCTCAGTCGCTCTCTCAGTCTCTCTCTCAGACTCAGTCTCTGACCCGTCTCGTCGTCAATCACCCATGCAATCCGACCCCAGTAACGATGTGTGTTACTGGTACGCGGTAGTCCCAAGTTGCAAGTTCTCCGTGTAGCTGATCATCTCAGGTCACTGCTGGACACGGATGGCCTTGCTCGACGGCTGCCGACAGACGGGGCAGAGCGAGAGCTCTTCGGCCTCGTCAATGAGCATCTTGACACACGCGGCGCACAGGCACAGGTGGCCGCACGGCACCAGAGCGTGCGTGCACTCCTGGGCCTCGCAGATGACACACGCGCGTAAGTCCTCGTTGAGGGGCGAGGCGAGCGGCTCGAGAGCTCTCCTCGCCATAGTACTCTGGAGCATCGCTGTGTCGTCGGCGAGCTCGGCGCCGCCGCCGCCGCCCGCACCGCCGCCCGCACCGCTTCCCTTGGAAATGGAGCCCTGCGCAAACATGCCCCCACCAAATTTGGAAATGGAGCCCTGCGCAAACATGCCCTCACCAAATCCGAAAGTGTCCGTGCCGCGCCCGCCGCACCCGCCGCGCCCGCCGCGCCCGCCGCGCCCGCCGGTGCCTCGTCGCGCCCGCAGTCCCGCCTCATCTGCCGTCGGAGCATCGTACGACGCGTTGTACTGAGCCTCGTACGACGCGTTGTACTGAGCATCGTACGACGCGTTGTACTGAGCATCGTCTGGGGCATCGTACTGAGCGTCGGTCGGGTAGTCGACGTGCTCCGTCGTGGGCAGGAAGGGAACCGTTGCGCCCACGACAGCGCCCGATCCAAAGGGGATCGATGGCGCGAGCGGCTCAGGCGCGGGTGCATAGTCCTCTGTCAGAAGGGGTCGAAAATAGGCGTTGGGCGCCGTCGTGGGCGCAAAGTCGACGTCTGTCGCGGCGCGAAAGTCGGCCGCGGGCTCTATCCCCGCCGAGCTCGAGGGCGCTGCCCACCTGCTGACGGCGAGTGCGGCGGCCGAGGTCTCGAGCGTGCCCCCCGCCTTCGAGTGGACGGTGCTCGGGACGGCGCTCTGGACGGCGCTCGAGGTGGTGCTCGATACGGCGCTGCGAAACAGGCAGGTTGCGCTCGAGAGGGCGCGGGCGGCGCACTCGGCCGGAGTGCCGCCGAGGCGAGCGCTATTAGCTGCCGCCTCAGGTAGCATGACGAGCTCAGAGCCCTGCTTGCAGTGGTCAAACTCGCACACGAGCGTCGGACACGAGAGAAAGAAGCGCTTGGGCCCGCCCGCCGCCGCGATCTCGCGCTTGAAGCCTTGCTGGTACAAGCTCGCACAGAGTGCCGACAGCAGCATCTGCTTCGAGGGGGTGGCCTGGAGCTGCCCGATGGCGGCGCCCTCAGCGTCGGCACCCGAGGCCTCGGCCTGCACGAGCGTCACGGTCTCCCGCCCCACAGGAATCCTGCCATTCACGGGATTCACGGTCACTCGGAATGTGCCGCCGCTCTGCGCGCGGCTCTTTGCTAGGCAGGCCGAGAGGCCGCCATCCTGCTTGATCGCCTCGCGCAGGAAAGGGATCGCTGCGTAGAGCTTGCTGCCCAGCTGCGACAACAAGAGCGTCGGCTCGGCCGAGCCGGGGTCGCCCTCGAACATGAGCGGCTCGGCATGCCAGCCCACCCAACAGCGTGCGCAGTAGCAACGGCGCGGGTCCGTCGGGTCAGGGACACCGTGCAGCTCGGCGGTGCCACAGTTGTCGCACAGCCGCGCGAATTGGGAGGGCGCGCCCGCTACGGCGCCCTCCGGCCGCGCGAATTGGGAGGGCGCGCCCGCTACGGCGCCCTCCGGCCGAGCGAATTGGGAGGGCGCGCC
>ENA-UOXG01002014-UOXG01002014.1-mixed-culture-metagenome-genome-assembly--contig:-NODE-2014-length-11651-cov-42.490255_pt1 | contig 11651 bp, 7 predicted proteins | sample MGYA00238159_ERZ761634 | MGnify/ENA primary metagenome ERZ761634 (study PRJEB28908, sample SAMN08776845) | mixed culture metagenome | isolation source: Freshwater growth medium | place: USA... | reverse complement strand
GTCGGGGGATCAAGTGGAGCTGCGCCGTCAGATGGAGGAGCAGATGGCAGCGGAGAAGGAGGTGCGGGTGGAGCACCTCGCGAAGATGGCCGCGCGCCGGCTGGGCAAGAGGGAGCTGAGCGCTGGCTGGCAGGCATGGGCCGAATGGTCTGTGGAACAGGGGCGCCGCCGTCGGCTGCTCGCCCACGCGGGATCTCGCCTTGCACGGCCTTCCCTCGTGGCCAGCTATCGTCGATGGCGTGCCGACTGGGAAGCCGAGCAGGCGGCGGCCGAGGCGAGGGCGCGCTCCATGCAATATCACGGAGCCCTGTCGCGTCGAGAAGCCGCGGAGGCGGAGGCGGCGCGTCTGCGCACCGAAGGCGAGCGCGTCGCTGCGGCCTTGACGCGTGAGCGCGACGAGCTGCTCGCAAAGCTGACGGCGCTCGACGGTGGCGCGGCAGCTCGTGAGCTCGATCTCCTGCGCGAGCTCGAGCTTCAAAAGGAGAGGCGCGTGGCGCAGGTGCAGCAAGCGGCCATTCGACGGCTGCGCTCACTTGACTTGAGTCGCGGCATGAGCGCCTGGCTCAACGCGTATCGCGAGGGACGCGAGCAGCGCCGCCGGCTGCGTGCGGCGGCGGGCCGACTCACGCGCCCAAAGCTCGTCCACGCGTACACCCAATGGCGGCGCGACTTTGAGGTGCTCGAGGCGGCGCGGTGTGCCTCGGAACGCGTGGCGCTCAGCACGGGTGGCTTGCTAGCGCGTGAGCGCGAGCAGGCGGAGGCGACGGCGCGGTCACTGCGGGAGGAGCTGCACGCGCTGCGCGAGGCGATCGCGTCAGGCGAGGGGAGCTCTGTCGCGTTTCGCGAGCAAGTGGCCGCCCAGCAGGCCCTCGACAAGGAGCGCCGTGTCGAGCACCTGACCCAGCTGGCCGCACGCCGGATGGGCAAGAGGGAGCTCGCGATGGGCTTTGAGAGCTGGGCCTCTGCTTACATCGAGCGCTCGCGGCGCAATCGGGTGCTGCGGCTCGCGGGTGCCAAGCTCACGCGGCCCAAGCTGGTCGCGTGCTACGGCCACTGGCGGCGCGATTGGACGGGTGAGAATGCGATGCTCGCTCGGCTCTCCTTCAAGGGACGTCTGCAGCATGAGAGTGCGATGCTCGCCGAGACGCGCGCGGAGCTCGCCCGCACGCGCACCGAGGCTGAGACGCTCGCGATGCGCCTGAGTGCTCTCGATGGCGGCTCGGCGGCGCGCGAGGCGGCGTTGACGAAGCAGCTCGAGGCAGAGCGCGAGAGGCGAGTCGAGGGCCTCAAGGCAGTCGCCATCCGGCGGATGGTGCTCAAGGAGTTGGCGCGGGGCTGGAGCGGTTGGTTTGCAATGTACGAGGCCAAGGTCCATCAGTGCAACCTGCTCAAGAAGGCGGGCGCGCGTCTATGACGAAGCCCCAAATGAGCGCATGCTACCATCACTGGCGGCGCTCGTGGGAGGAGATTGAGGCGGCCAGCCTGCGGCGTGGCGCCCTCGCCGCGGAGCTGCGTGCGGTCGAGCTCGGCACGAGTCACGGCACTCTCGCGGCGGAATGCGAGAGGCTGCGGGCGGAGCTTGCGGCGGCGCGTGAGGCGATGCTTCGCGGCGAGGGGTATGAGGCCGAACGCGAGCGTCGGCAAGAGGAGCGTGAAGCGCGCACGCGAGAGAGGCGCGTCGAGCATCTGTCGGCCCTCGCCGCGCGCCGAATGGGCAGAAAGGAGCTCGCAATGGGCTGGCAAGCGTGGTCGGAGCTGTACTATGAGAAGGCTCATCAGAGGACTGTGCTCCGACAGGCGGCTATGCGCCTCCAACGGCCCAAGTTTGTATGGAGCTACGTGCGCTGGCGCGAGAGTTGGCGGCTTGCGCTCCTGGAGGAGTCCAAGCTGACGATACGTGAGCAGCTCGGCACCGAGCGCAAGCGGCGGGCGGACGCGGAGGCGGCGATCACGGAGCTACACTCGGAGTATGGCGTCAAGATGCGTGAGCTTGGCGTGACGGTGGGCGAGGCGCGAGAGGCGGCGCTCGAATACCTTCGACAGCTCAAGCTCGCCACGCGAGATGGCGCCGAGTGGGCCGACAAGTTTGAGCTCTTGCAGGCGAAGTGGGCCGAGATGACCGACGAAGATCGAATCGGGCGCGAGGCGCGGCGGCTGCTCGAGGCGCAGCAGAAGACCGAGCACGAGGCGACCGAGGCGCGGCTGGGTCGGCTGCTTGCCGAGCAGCGCAGCCAACTGCTGCGCGAGGCGATCGCCATGCGAGGCGATCTCGAGAAGCAGCTGCACGAGCTCCAGTTGGCGCTCGCGCAGGCGCAGGCGAGCGCCTTGCCCCCACCCAAGCAGAAGGCTCCACCCAACGAGGCTCCGCTCGAGAAGGCCCCATCCAAGGAAGCTACATCCAAGGACGACCTCACGTCGAAGATGCGGGCCAGCTACGACGATTTTGCCGCGCAGGACGCGGACGGCACCAACGACCTCGGCTTCGAAGAGTTTAGTCGGATGTGGGCGTCCAAGTGCGCTCGCGAGGGCGCGCCCACGCCCTCCGAGACGGAGGTGCTGGCTATCTTCAACCAGCTCGACCAGGACCACAGTGGCTCGGTGGACCTGTCCGAGTACATCCAGTGGGCACTCCGGGAGGCGCTCGATGCGTCGCGTGGGCGAGTGCTCGACTTGTTCCGCGAGTGGGATACGGACGGCTCCGGCACCGTGGACAAGAAGGAGTTTGGGGCGGCGCTCAAGGGGATGGGGTTCCCATGCGGCAAGGGCGATCTCGACAAGATCTTTGGTGACCTCGACCAGGGAGGCTCGGGCCAGATTGATTACACCGAGCTCAACGAGAGCCTCCGCCGCGCCAAAGTGAAAAAGACAGAGGCGCCGCACCAAAGTGGCTCGACAAAAGCCTCGCCGAAGGTTAGAGCCAAACCGACACGAGCCAAGCCGAGCCAAGCATAACAAGGGTCAAAATGAGGGTAAGGTCAAGCGCTGAGGGCGGCAGGCTGAAAGATGGCGCGGGTCGAGGGGGCGTACTGAATGGGCTTGGACTTTGTATAAGCGTAAAGCGAATGGCGACACAGTGAGCGGCCACTCATTTCTCGGCTTGGAAGGTGTGACACACGGCCGCAGTGCGCTTCGCGGGTGATTTCCGTGTGACTCACTTACCCGCCGCGACTCGGTCTACTGCTGACCGAATTTGGTATTAGCACGACTTGATGAGTCAATTATCTTTCCAAATTCGTCAATAATCTCGATCCCAAACAATGGTCGCGTTCTTGTTGACTCTGGCCCACAGTAGCCTGCTACTCGTGTCTCATAAAGTTATCCGCTTAGGTGCGCGTTCCAACCCTTGCATGACGGAGTACGAGGCTCTCGCTGCTGGAGACAGTAAAGAACATCTCAAACGAGCAGTAGTCGCTGGAGAGAGTGATGAAGACGTCTCCGATGGGCTCGGAGAGAGTGATGAAGGCGTCTCCGATGGGCTCGCATTCGACCTCTCATCCTTCTTCTCTGGTCGGACCAAGCCACCGCCGCCCCCGCCCGCACCCAAACAGTTTGACCTCATGTCTCTGTTTGCACTGCCGCCGCCCAAGCTGCCGCCGCCGCCACCGCCCGCACCCAAGCCTTTAGACCTCATGTCTCTGTTTGCACTGCCGCCGCCCAAGCTGCCGCCGCCGCCACCGCCACCGCCATCCTTCTCCCTCCAGGCACTTTTTGGTGGGCCAGCATCCGATGCGAACTCGAAGGTTGCGTCGTCAAACGCTGACAATATCGCGTCGCCGGACCGGCGCGCGTTGGCCTTTGGGATCGTGGGACTGAGCGCGACAGGCGCGCTCGTAGGGATTCCGGCACTGGTCCGGTCGTCAAGCGATGCGTCGAGCGCTGGTGCGGAGAATGCGGTCACGATCGGAGGGAAAAGGGCGGCGCCACGGCGCCGGCGCGAAGCGGAGGTTCGGGCAGCGGCCCAGGCGGCAGCCGCAGATGCAAAGGCCAAAGCCGCCGCGAAGGAAGCAGCGGCCAAGGCGGTTGCGGAGGCGGCGGCTGCCAGGGCCAACAGAGAGGAAGAGGTGGCGCTGCTCGCGCGAGGTGGCGGGTTGGCGGTCGTAGCGGCGTTGATTGCTCGGGGCAACGCGACCGAGGAGACGTTCGTGCAGGCGCAGACCGAAGACAAGTCGGCTTCTTTCGAGAGAGAGTTTGCGGAGGGGGCGGTGATAGCCATAGCAACGGCCGAGGCTGCGGCGGCCGAGGCTGCGGCGGCCGAGGCTGCGGCGGCCGAGGCTGCTGCAAAGGCGGTCGCCGACGTGGCGGAGGCAATCAGAGGCAACCAGACGGCCGACGTGGCGGAGGCAGAGGTAGCCGAGGCACCGGCGGCGGCCTCCACCACGTCAGAGACAATCAGAGGCAATCAGAGGCAATCAGATGGAGGCAATCAGGGGCAAGCCGAGGCACCGGCGGCGGCCGTTTTGTTCACACCGCAGCCTACGGCCTTCGACAAGGAGCGCCGTGTCGAGCGAGGAGAGCTCTCTGATGCACGCGTCGCGCTGGAGGCGGCGACAGAGGCGGCGGTCGAAGCCGCAGCAGAGGCGGCAGAGGTGGCAGAGGCGACGGCCACGACGTCAGCCGAGGCGGCGGTGGCTACTTGGGCGGTCGCAGCGGCCGAGGCAGCGGCGGCTGCTGAGGCGGCATCGACGGCCGAGGTGGAGAGACTGGTGGCCAAACAAGTGGAGGGCGAGCAAGCGGCGAGAGAGGCAGCAGCAGCAGCGGAGGCTGCCACGGCGGCTGAGGCTGTTGCTGAGGCAGCGGCCGCCGAAAAGGTCGCTGCCGAGGCGGTTGCGGCGGTTGCGGCGGCCGCGGCGGCCGCAGTGGCCGAGGCAGCCGAGGCGGTCGAGGCAGCTGAGGCTGTTGCTGAGGCAGCAGCAGCCGAGAGGGTCGCTGCTGAGGCGGCTGCGGAGGCCGCAGAGGCCGCAGAGGCCGCGGCGGCCGCGGCGGTCGATGTCGCTGTGGCTGAGAGGGCCGCGGCCGCGGCCGAGGTGGAGGCCGAGGAAGCCGCGGTGGAGGCCGAGGAAGCCGCGGTGGAGGCTGAGGAGGCCGCGGTGGAGGCCGAGAAGGCGGCGTCAGAGGCATTGGAGGAGGAGCTTTGGAGGGGCTGGAGCGTCAGAGCTGCGGCAGAAAGGTTGGAGGCGAAGCGCTTGGCGGTAAGCCCACTTTGGCGGTGCACGCGAGGGCATGACGGTTGACGCGAGGAGAGCATACAGTACACATAAGAGCAGATGCTGGAGAGGCTGGGACCCTGGGAGGCGCCGAGACCGATTTGCGATTACCATGCGATGTGGCCTCTCTGTACTCAGATGAACATGCAACATCAACATCGGACCGATAGTTATTCGTAATCGAATCGATATCGACGTTATGAAATACAACCCATAGGCGAGGCATAGCCCGGGTACACTCACTCGTTGTTCTCTTGTGAGCCTTCCCTCTCGCATCTCTGATGGTGCAGCTCGATCTCGAGATCCGCCCCGACGGGGAGGTGGTCGCTTCCCCACTGCCCTATGGCCACGCGCGTGCCGTCGACGGGGTCAGCACACGCAGCGACGTCCTCTGGCGGCACGAGCGCATACGGTGCACCCGAGCAGCCGTCGCCGTCCGAGCCACTGCCGCCCGAGCCGTCGCCGCCTCCGCCGCCGAGGCTGCCGAGCAGAACGAAATCGATGGCCATGTTGGAGCCGGCACGTGTGCACACCGGATGGCCTTGGGCCGCCACGCACGCGGGCGCCGCCGACACCTCCCGCAGCCAGCCGCCGTCAGCGGATGCGCATGCCAGGCAGAGTTCGCCAGACTCTCCGAGCTTTGCCAGCGGGGGCTCCGGCGGTTCGATCCGCGCCGCGCCGTGAGAGGGGCGGCGGAGCGGGGGCACGATCGCTTGAACGCCAGGGGCCTCAAAGAAGGCGTCGCTGTTGCCGTACAGAAACTCCTCGCGCACCGCATTGAGATCCCCAGCTACGATGAGCACCGCCTGTCGTCCGGCCTGGCGTAGGGCCGAAGCGGCCTCCTCGAGCTCGCCCAGGAGCGCCTTGAGTTGTGCCGCGCGGAGGGCCACCTTGACGCTATCGCTTGGCTTGCCACTCTCCAAGTGGGCGGCGAGCAGCAGCAGCAGCCGACCGTCCGCCTTACGGCGCAGCAGCAGCACTCGCGACGATTTGGGCGCCACCGCACTTTCGGCTGCGCCGCGCTCCCGAAGGCTGCGGATGGCCTTCGGCACCTCCACGCCGCACGTCGCGACGGTGGCCTCTTCGAAGAGGTCCGCATCGTACACAATCCGAGCAGTTCCCTTACCTTCAGCTGCCACGTACCGCCGCCCCGCTGGCAGCGGCAGCGCGCGCCAGGAAGCGTCCGCCTCGACGGCACAGAGCAGGTCAGGGCTGACGCGCGACAGCGTGGCACTCACCCGCGCGTGCCGCTCGCCAAGCCCCGAACTCCGCTGCCATGCCGCCAGAGGCGCTGCTAGACGCGCGTAGATGGCCGTCGCCCAAGCGCTCGGGCTCGAGCCTGCGTCCAGAGTGGCGGCGGTGCTCGCATCGTCGTATGGAGCGCCAGCGTCATCGGCGATCGTATTGGCCACCGCCGTACTGACCACCGAGGCCGCCGCCGAGCCCTCGCCCACCGGGCACGTCGCGCAAAAGGCAGCCACCGCCGCTGCTGCCCTCGGGTTGTTGCCTGCATGCTCACACATCCGCTGCACGAGCCAGTGCAGCGCGGCCGCGAGAGTCGGCGTGCGCAGCGAGAGGAGAGTGTCATCAGGCGCGAGCACCATCTCGATCAGCGCCCTCGCGCCGTCGCCCTCGCCGCCGCCCTCGCCCTCGCCGCCGCCCTCGCCGCCCTCCAAGCTCGCCTCGAGGTCCGTCGAGGGCGTCGTCGCGGGTGCGCCCGCCCGCACGACACGGCAGAAGCGGCGCAGCGCGCTTGCCGTACGCTCGTCGTCGAGCGCCGTCTCGGTCGGCGCATAGAAGAGACGTAGGCCACGAACGATGGGCTGATGACTCCTATCGAGGCCCATCCACGTGCGATACAGGGGCGAGCCGCGCTTGGCGATCCGCGCGGCCAGTGCGCCTGGCCAGCGCAGCGTCCCGTGCCGAGGCTCGAAGATCTGCCCTCGGACTTCCCACAGCCTGGCGCGTGCCACCTCGACATCCCCGAGGCCAGCGGTTGCCTTGTGCAGCTCGGACTCGAAGGCGGAGCACGCCCATGCATTCGCCATGCTTGGCGCCGCCGTCGCGTCCGTGAGTGCGCTCGTCAGGAAGAGCGTACGCAACGTGTTGCCCAGCGTCACGCCGTCCAGCTGCGCCTCGCCGCCCGTGGCGTGGTAGCACGCATTGTACAACACGTCCACGAAGCCCATAAGCGCGTGCAGCGAGTCGATGGGCACCACCTCCGGCAATGCCGTAAAGTCGCGCGAAGTGGAGAAGCCGAAGAATGGCCTCCCGTCTGCGTCCATGCTCAGCTCGCTTGCCAGCGCGCCAAAGGCCGTGACGAAGGCGGGCGGGAATGAGATCGCATGAGGCGTGTCACTCAGCCCGTCTTCGAGCACGTTCCATTGCACGACGCGCACCTTGGATGAAGGCATGGCGAGGGCGGACGCGCACACCGAAGCAAAGATTAAAGAGGTCGTGGCGCCAAGAAATGGGTGGAAGAAGTTCCTTCCGTCTGACGACTGAGGAAGGAGAAAATTCGGCTGCCGAAAGGGATCGCCAAGGTCGCAGTCGAGGGACCATCTCGCGGGGCATTCACGTGAACAATAGATCCAAAAATGGCTCGCAAGTGGGCCGATAGATGTAGCGTGGCTGGGGCGGTGGGTGGGTCCGGATCCTTGAAAATCCTCGCCGGTGTGTTAGTCCACCGAGCGACGCGACCGCAGCGCCAGTCTGTGTTTCGTGGACAGTAGTACATGTAGTGGCTGGTCGGTACCTTGTGTGTCGTTTCAACTGACCCTTTCTCAAGTTTTATCCGAACGACCCCCCCCCCGCGACTCGTGTGGGACCGTCAGGCATAATCCAAAACCGTGGCACCGTCGTTGTAATTTGTGGCGCCGTCGTTGGCGCCAACGCTCGTGGCACCGTCGTTGCAGCCTATGACCGTGGCACCGTCGTTGCAGCCTATGACCGTGGCACCGTCATTGTAGCCTACGACCGTGGCACCATCGTTGTAGTCAACGTCCGAATCGGCCCTCCGAGTGTAACGCCCCGGGTACATGTAACGCCTCGACCCAAATCGGACGGTGTAACGTGTCGCCCTGCATGCATTCGCCGTGTCGTCTTGAGTAACGTCTTGAGTAACGTCTTGAGTGTGCGCGCGCGAATATTGGTGAATATTCTTGTCGTTACGGGCTGACCGATGGCGTGCGAAAAGGAGTGTGGCGCCGCCGCAGATGATGCCCGCCGAGAACCACCAGGCCGTCATCTCCACAGCAGTCGCCAGCGGCTGCGGCGGCACAGGCGCTGGCGATGGCGACGGTGATCGCGTCGGTGACGGTGGCGGAGGCGATGGTGGGGGTCGTGATGGGGGAGGCAGTAGTGGTAGTGACGGCGGCGGCGGCATGGGCGGAGGAGCCGAGGGTGGAGGTGGGCTTGGGGAAGGCGGTGGTGGTGGCAGAGATGGCCGAGGAGCCGACGGCGGAGGTGGGCTTGGCGGTGGCAGACTCGGAGGCGGAGGCCTCGGAGGTGGAGGCAGCGGCGACGGGGGTAACGGCGGCGGCGGCGATGGATTCGTGCAGCAGCCCTGGCAATTGCAGCCGATTTGAGCAAAGTCCTCACAGGTGAATCCTGCTATGATGTAGGGCAGGCTGCCGCATGTCCGGCCAGTCAAGCAGGGTTTTCCGCAGTGGATCGAGGGCAGTAAAGACTGGCTCGTGCACAGCCTGCTCCGCAGCAGCACATAACCACTCACGAATTGTGGCACTCTCATAACCACTCACGTGCCGCGGACCCAGGGAACCCGAGACAAATTCTGAAAGGTGGACTGTTTTCGTGTGCATGCACGATTGGCTTCGTGAATCACAAGGTGACAGTGTTCACAACTTTTTAACTTCTCTCTTCACACTCGGTGCAATGAGCGGTGGTCGCTGCGCCCGGCTGCTCGTCGGCGCGGCCGCGCTACTGCTCCTGGCCAACATGTACTTCTCGCGACCGGCCGCCTACACCTCGAGCGCTCAGGTCTCGGGCGGCACCGCCGCGTCGGCCGCCAGTCGTGAGGCGATGCTCAGGGCATCATCGGCCGGCCGCGTGCCACAGACACAGCAGCAGTCGGCTGGCCTGCCGCGGCAGCAGCAGCAGTCGCAGGCGCCGCAGCAGCAGCACGTGCCGCCGCAATTGGCGGCGTCCAACGCCTCGGAGCTCATCGCGGTGCACATGCCTCCGCCACCGCCTTCCGTCGAGGCGGAGGAGGTGCCGCTCGCGGAGCGCGTGGTCGTGCCTCCGGGCGAAACCCTACCGCCCAGGCTCGCGGCCATGCGCAAGGGCACCGACCTGTACGTGAGCTTCGCGTCCTCGTCGATGGCGCCGTTTGCGCTCAACTGGGTGGCCAACCTGCGTCGCGCGGGCTTGACGACGACCGTGGTGGGCACGCTCGATGCCAGGATGGCCGAGATCTGCGAGGCTTCGGGCGTCGACCATCTGCCTATCGAGGGCACCTCGATCGCGAACAGGAATGCGGCCAACCTGCGCTTCGACTACGGCGCATACAAACGCATGGCCGCCCTCAAGGTGACCTTCTACACCCGCGTCCTGCGGATGGGGTTCAACGTGTGGGCCTGCGACGCCGATACGGGGTGGATGGGGAACCCGGCCGTCTTCGTCAACGAGTTCCCGATGCAGCACGTCGACATCTTCACCACCACGGACTGCATCGACATCGAGGGCGACCAGCACAACGGCTGCTGGCACGTGGACCACAACACAGGGCTCGTGTACATGCGTTCACGCCAAGCAGTGCTTGACTTTCTCGGAGCGTGGAAGGCGAAGATCGAGAGCACGCGCGACATTATGGTGCGAGACCAGGCGGCTCTCAACCTGCTCATGCGCGAGAACTTCCACTCGAAGACCTGGGACCCGCCACCCGACCCGAAGGGCCGTTCGGCGGTCCGCCCCATCTTCCTCGCGTGGAATGACAAGATCAAGATCGCGCGCCTGCCGCTTCGCTACTTTGCCAACGGTCACACCTTCTTCGTGCAGCGCCTCTATCAAAAGAAAGATCATCCGCCCCCCTTTGTGGTGCACATGACTTATCAGTATGGCGACGACTCCGCGTTCCCGTACGGCAAGCGGCAGCGGATGCGCGAGGGGCGCGTGTGGCAGGTGGACCCTCCCTCGTACTTCAACGACGGCTACTACCTCGCGGTCGCGCCCGAGGCTGCGACCCTCCCGATCGACTACCTGCCGGGCAACGTGACGACCGCCCAGGCGGCCGACCGCTTTAATCGCGAGGAGACGCAGCTGCGCACGGTGCTGCGCGACGCTCTCGCGCTCGCGATCGCGCTCAACCGCACTCTGGTGCTTCCTCGGATGCTCTGCTACTGCGACAACATCTGGAAGGAGATGAAGCACTGCCGCGTGGGCGGTGCGTTTGGCATGACCCTTCCCTTCGACTGCCCAGCAGACCACATCCTCAACCTGCCACGCTGGTTCCAGTCCGAGCTGCCCATCGCCTTCCGCGAGTCTGGCTTCCTTTCGGACCCGCGCCTCTCACCCGCCCTCAAGTCTTCCTGGGTCCGGCTCAAGACCGGCCCCATGAGTGCCAACGAGGCGCGCGCCGCACTCAAGCCCTATGAACGCACGCGCGTCCTCGAGCTCGCCGTGGCCAAGGACCGCTTCTGTGGCTTTGAGGAGAGGCAGGAGGCAGCCCTCTGGGCCGGTCTCGCGCCGGCTCTCGTGCCCTACTCGCGACACTTTTGCTACGAGGACGGCGCCTGCGTCGGCCCGCGTGCTGGCTGCATCCCGTTCTACTCGCCGTGCTGCCACGGCACGCCCGGCCGCTCCTTCCCGTGCAAGTTCCTCATCGGCCCGCCGCCATTCCACTCGTCCGCGGACAAGCCGCCACCCTTTTGCGAGGGGCGCGCCAAGGACGGCGACGTGCAGCTCGTCGAGGTGCCCAGCAACTACCCTGACCTGTCTCCCAACCCGTTCTCGCGCCAGTTCCACACGATCCAGGACGAGTTCCGCAAGGGCGGCGGCTCATTCAAGGTCACCAACGCGTGAGGAGCAGCCCCACAGCCGCGCGCCGGGGGAGCGGCGGGAGACTGTTATCTGTTCGCTCGAGGACGCGATGGCGGCGGTGTCGCGGCGGTGTCGCGCTGGGTCGTCTTTGATCTTTGACCCAGTGTCCCGATTAGTCCGGTACGAAGCGATTTTGGTACATCATCACAAGATCGAGGATGAAAAAAGAAGAAGGTAGGCTGGGAAAGCGACAAAGTGACGGAACATTATACATTTCCCCGCATCGACATCGGCCAAGTTACGTCAGGGGTCAGCCCCCCCCAAGCTGTTCCGGTTACCTACTTTCGCCTCCTCCTCCCTGCTCCTCCTACTCGCCTTCCTCATCCTCATCCTCATCCTCGCCCTCCTCCTCCTCCTCCTCCTCCTCCTCCTCCTCCTCCTCCTCCTCCA
>ENA-UOXG01001984-UOXG01001984.1-mixed-culture-metagenome-genome-assembly--contig:-NODE-1984-length-11752-cov-52.553048_pt1 | contig 11752 bp, 10 predicted proteins | sample MGYA00238159_ERZ761634 | MGnify/ENA primary metagenome ERZ761634 (study PRJEB28908, sample SAMN08776845) | mixed culture metagenome | isolation source: Freshwater growth medium | place: USA... | reverse complement strand
CGTTGTCATCTCGGCAATGGAGCCCGCAATGCCGCCAAGCGCGAAAGATTGAAGAGCAGTCAGCCATGTTTTCTTCTCGCACCATTGAAAAAGATATGTTTTTACTCTTTTTTCTGGGCTCTTTTGTTAACAGTTTTTTCTTGTTCGGTAATAAAAATTCAACTTCCCCGCATTGTGTCTGAAGTAAGAGCTCCTCACTAACCTCACCACCGAAACGAGAAACGACAAACGGGGGTGGGGAAGCCAGCGGTAGCACTCTAAACATGTTAAGGTGTGTTTTAGTGAATGTGGCCCCGGTGTTTTGAATGAACCGGCTCCTACCGGTACCGCTTTTGTGAAGTTCTGTGTGATCCCCGTGAGTTAGACATCACACTGACACCAAACACATGAACACATGCACATGAACACCATGGCTGCCCCTGTCCCCTTGACTTGACTTGACTTGACTTGTCCCCTCCCGTAGTTTTTTTCTCGGGGTTTTGGTTTCGCGATGTGAACCTGCTCCCTTTCGCCTTTCCCAGGCTACATGGTCGCGCAGGGCCGCCGTGTGGCTATTGCCGCGTCACTAGCATCCGCGCTCATGCAGCCCCGCATAGCGCAGGCCTGGTGCGGTGCGCCTTACCCGCCATACGCGTATTCGCTGCCCTGGTTTCAGTTTGGTGCCGATGGAGCCGACGTAAGAGTCGTTGGAGACTTCGGACAGGAGAAGGCCAAGGGCCTCAGCCCGCTGCTATGTATCCCATCGCCGGGACTCACGTACGAATACCTCGAAACCCTCGAAGCCCTCACTATCAGCGAGCGCCGCGTCGCCTTTGTCACCTTGCGCTCACCCACATCGGCTGAAGCCATCGGCCGGCAGGCGACCGCAGCGCTGCGTTCGCTCGAGGCCCCGCGCGTGCACGTGCTGGGTCACGGCACGGGCGCAGCGGCCGCCCTGCTGCTGCAGGCTCTGGAGCCGACCCGCGTCAAGAGCCTCATCCTTGCCTCTCCGCTCGCGACGATCGAGTCAGCTGTTCCGGCCGCACGCGAGGCACTGGAGGCGTCGCTGCTGCCGCTGCTCCAGACGGCGGCGACGACGACGGCTCGCTCATGCGTGGAGGCGGAACTGGCGCGCGCGCACACCCCTGCCGCAGCGGCCGTGCTCCGTGATCGCGGGCTGCCTCCTTTCGAGGAGTTGCTACGAGCGCTCGCGACGACGAGCGCGCCGCCGCCACCGCTGTTGCTCACTCGAGGCTCGGGGGATGTGTCGAGCGAGGCAACGGCGCTGACAATCCTGCAGGCAGTCGCGGGTGCGCGGCTTGCCACATTCGTCGGGAGCGGCGCGATGGCACATGTCGATCAGCGTGCCGAGTACAACGAGCGCCTGCTTACGTTTCTCGACTTGGTCGATGGGAAGACCACCCGGCGCGCGATCATGCTGCCGGGCACGATGCGGCCGGGTGGCTCAATCGTTGACAGCACGGTTGGCGTTGAGTGAGAGAGCGGGACCCGACATGCCGGATGAGGAGTCCAGGCCGGTGAAGGGGGTGAGCTGTGTTGTGCGGTCGGTCGGGTCCACCTGCACCCGGCCACGCGAAGAAGATCACCCGGCCAGGCGCGTTGCGGGTCTGCGCGTGACGGGCAGGCCGCGATCTCCCCTCCCCTGGTACTCCCCGGGTACGGTCCTGGGGCGTGCGACATGTATTATACCAGCACATAGACCGCGCCGGTTTGCGGTTAGCCGGTTACGCCCGATTTGCGATCGAGCGCCGATTGGGGCATCGTGTTTCGCGCGGCGTACGTGCCGGATTAGCCGTCGCGGAGCGTCGTCGCGTATAAACGGGGCGTACACTAAAAGTTACCTATCGTACGGTCGGCGGTATCGGGACCTGAGCGCTCAGCCGCTCACCTGTTACCCGCGGCGGGGGCCGCGCGGCCCACGTGTATCGGGTAGCCGAACCGCTGGGGTTCGGGGGCGCGGTAGGGGCGCGGCGGCGGGTCGGCGAGCTCGGGGCGTTCCGCTTCAACTTGAACGTTTCCCGCCACGGCGTCCAGGGCGGCGAGAGAGGGACTGGCGACTGGAGTACTACAAGCGCGTGGCGCGGAGTCTCAGTCTGAAGGCAACCCTTAACGAAATCCAATCAGATAGACAGGAAGCCTCAAATGCGCGAAGAGCTCTTGAGCGTCGCTCTTACTTGCCATCGTCCGCCATCCACACCCCTGACTTGCCGCCCGTCTTGCTCAGCAACCGAATGTCTGTGATGCGGATCCCCTTGTGCGCAGCCTTGCACATGTCGTACACAGTGAGCGCGGCGACGCTCGCCGCCGTGAGCGCCTCCATCTCGACGCCGGTGGGCGCTGTGCAGGTCGCGCTCGCCTGAATGTCCAGCGCGTGCGCCTCGGGCCGCATTTGCACCTCGATGGCGATGTGAGTGAGTGCGACCGGGTGGCACAGAGGGATGAGATCCGCGGTGCGCTTCGCCGCCATGATGCCAGCAAGACGGGCTGTAGCGAGCACGTCGCCCTTGGCGTTGGTGCCAGCCGTGAGCGCCGCGTACGCATCCCGACCAAGGTGCACTGACGCGCCAGCAACAGCAGTCCGCTGCGTGTCTCGCTTTGTGGAGACGTCCACCATCGCCGCCTTGCCCGACTGATCAATGTGCGTCAGCACGCTACCCGATGTGGTCTGGCGGCCGCAAAGCGTCCGCGCGCCTAGCGCTAACCATCGAGGATGCCGCACAAGCACGCGTGCGCCGAGGGCCGTCCAGTCCTTGGCGTTCGGCATCGCGTAGCGCGTTACCTACCGGTAAAAAGTCACCGGGGGGAGCCGGGACACACACGGGCACATGGATCACAAGGACGAACCTCACAAGCATCCCAACCCACCAACGCACCCGAGCGACCGCGAGACGACCGAATCAGCGGCCGACTCAACGGCCGCAGCCCCGGAGCCGACCGCTCCCCGCGGCCGACTCGGAGGCCGCCCCCTGCGAACCCGACCCAGCCGCCCCCCGCTCCACCGGGGGGAGATTCCTACCGGTACCTCGGCCGTGTCAAAGACAAGTCAAGTCAAGTGGCCTTCCCCGACTCCCTCCCGCGACCTCCCCGCCTGGAACCGCCTGGCTGTGCTGGAGCACATTCGATAGGCTTGATTTGACATCGACTGTGGAGTTTGTGACGAAACGGGCGCGGACACACCGCACTCGGCCACTCGGGTCTGTCGGCAAGTGCTCGGGCGCCTCGCCCCAAGCGCGCGGCGGCAATGCGGAATGCGCAGCGGTGAATGCAGGTATGCACAGAGTGGTCGAGTGGTTACTATCCGCTCCGTCACGCGTCAGAGTCGTCACCTCGTGCACCGGGGCGCGGCCAGTTAGCAGTATACATGTAGCAGTACATGTATTTCATACCACACGCCCGCGTTGCGCGCCGGCGGCGCGGCGCGGATCGTCGACGCCCGACCCCGCGAGCCGCGACTGAGACTCGACGGTCAGCAAAGGTGAGGGTCACACCGTCAGGCGTGCCAGCGACCGAAGACTATCGCCAACTCTGCGCTCTCTATGAGTAGCAGTCACCGTTTCCTTGTGCTCTCTCATGGACCCTTCCCCGCGGAGTCGCGCACGCTGGTGCCCGCAAGCATCCCATTGATGGCTGCCATAGGGTCTGAGTCGGCGGCAGCACTGGGAGCCAGCTGCACCTCCGCGCGCGCGCTGCCGATCGCCGAGCCGGCGTAGCCCGAGGTGGCGGAGGCGGAGCTCTGTGGGCGACGCGCGTTGGGCACTGTATTCGTCAGGAATGGGTTGGGCACCCATGTCGCCTGATGGCGCGCGAGCATGTCCAGATGAAGGTCGTACTGCTGCCTGGCGGCCTCGGCGTCGATGGACGGCCGCACCTCCTGCAGTCGTCTCAGCAGCGCCTGGTTCTCGCGGTCGATGCGCTCGCGCTCGCCGCGCTTGTGGTTATCGTTCAGGCCGCGCACCAGCATCGGATCGCGGATGCGCGGCGGCTCACGCGTCAGGATGCGCGAGAGCTTGTTGAGCAGGATCGTGTTTTCATGCATGATCTGGTTGTTCCGCTCCTCCTCGAGGCGCGCGCCTGTCGCGTTAGAGGAGCGCGGCCGGCGTGGGTCGCGGTTGTCGATCGACGGCTTGATATTGCGCAGATTGTGAAGGTGGTGCTCGTACTTGCGATGCCGGGCGACGCTCTCGCAGACGCGGCTGGACGCCCAGAGTGGACGTGGCTCGGGCGGCTGCGCAGCGAAAATGCGAGCGAGGCAGGTGAGCGACGCAGCAGCAGCGCCATTGCATCGAGGCGCAAAAATGGCAGGTTGCACACCATGTGCCAAACGGCTCAATAGCATTCCGTTCACACGAGTGCGGTTCTTCACACGACCGGCGGACGCTCTCGCTGGCCGCCGGCCTCTGAGGACAGTCTTTCATCCTGTGAAATTTTCGAAGCGTGGAGCAATCTAGGCAGATCTCCGAGTCCATGTTTGGCGTGGCCACCTGGCTCGTCGCTCTGGCCGCGGGCAGCTTGCTCACGCAACCAGATTGGCGAGCCTGTGGATGGCAGAGCAGCAGCAGCAGCAGCAGCAGCAGCAGCACCAGCACCAGCACCAGCACCAGCACCAGCACCAGCACCAGCAGTAGGTTTAGCAGCAGCAGCAGCGACGGCAGCAGCAGCAGAAGGGTGATCAGGGGCGGCAGCAGGAGGAGCAGCGGCAGCAGCTGCAGCAGCAGCCGGCGACGCGCCACCGTGCGATTGGCAGCCGAGCCGGCAGCTGAGGTCGACGGGTTGCCCTTGATCACGCCGATAACGAGTGTGGACCACTTCGCCACACTTCTCGCGCAGGACGAGACCGAGGTTAAGGTCGTCAAGTTCGTCGCCAAGAACTGCCGCGGCTGCTTGGCGCTCAAGCCCAAGTTCGAGTCGCTCGCAAAGGCGCACATGGGCGATGCGCGTTTTTACGAGGTGAACTTTGAGATGGCGCGGCAGGTCTTCGGCGCCGAGCAGGTGCGCCGAACGCCCACCGTCCTCTATTACTGCGGTCCCATCGGTCGCGTCGAGGGGTTCGCATTCGGGCCGACGCCTGCGGAAGGCAGCATGTTGCGTCGCGACTTTGATCGAGTGCGTGCAGCGAGGGCGGAGCTGGCGGCGGTGCGCCCGCACGCGCTGCGGCCGGCACAGCGATACAAGGCGCTGGTCGGGCTGCTCCGCGCCGTCGTGGGCGCACGCGATCGCCTCGAGGAGGAGTGTAGCTCGCGGGGCACCTCACTCGACGCCCTCCAAAAGGGCGGCGCGCTGGCGGAGGCGCGCGCCGAGGCGGCGGCGGCGGCGGCGGCGGCGCGTGCGGCAGCGCAGGGGGAGCTCGTTGCGGAGGCGGCCGCGCTCTTCGCATGGGTCGATCGCGAGCGAAAGGGATTCCTTGATGCTCAGGCCCTCACTGTCGTCGCCGAGGCCCTGAGCGGAGCCTCTGCTTGGGGCGTGACCACGGGACGTGTTGGCGCAGGCGGTGGCTCGGGCCTGCCGACCGACCCAGCCGAGCTCAACTCGAAGCTCGCCGATGGCCTTGCAGTCGCAGGGGGGCCCAACAGAACCCTCGACCTTGATGCCTTTTCGAATCTGTGGCTGCTCCACCGAGCCCATGAGAAGGCGAAGCTCAAGCCCGAGGCGGAGGCACGGGCGGCCTTCGCGCTCATCGATGCGGACGGGAGCGGCGGCGCGGTGCCGATGGCAACGGCTGCGGCGACCCTCGCTAAGATGTGTGTCGTGCTCCCGCTCCGTCCTGCAGGCAAAGAGGCGCCCAAGATGGCGCCCGGTGAGGCTGCCGAGGAGGAGAGTGCGGAGGCCATCGAGCGGCTGCTGCGCACGTTCGACTTGGAAGCCAAGGGCCACGTGCATTTTGAGTGCTTCGCGCGGCTTGTGATGCGATCCTCGCCCTCGCCATGGGGTGAGTGAGATTCCAGTGAGATTCGTGATGAGCGCATCATGAGCGCACGATCATGTTGAGGAGGCCCGTCCCAGGTCCATGGCCAGATCGCGCAGCCGCAGGAGGCGCCCGGCCGGCGGAGGGACGCGGAGAGTTACACTGTTACGGGGTCCGAGACGTCTGTGAGCGGAGGTGCCGGGTGGGCATTTTCAGACGAGAGACGCGCCGGAGTTCACGGTTAAGCCGGTTATTTATATAATGGTGAATATTGGTCTCAGGGGCTTTCGGGCTCGAAGTCGACAACTCGACGTTCAAGTTCTGAGTTCATGTCTGAGTTAGAGTCAATTGGTTAGAGTAGGATTCCTGTTGTAAACTTGGTCACGTGATGTTGGTTGGGGGGGGTAACAGACTGAGACTCGTCAGAAAGACCGCCCAGTATCCCCACATAGTTCACATCAACATGCAGTTTTCACAGCCCTTGCCATGGCCCTTGCGTCTTTTTCTCCACACACACTAATGCCCGGCAACGTGAAGCATCCCACGACCCCGGCGGAGGCTGACACACTGCTCCGTGGCAGCTCGATCGTTGTCAACTTTTGCGCGTCTTGGGCGGAGCCGTGCGCGCACCTCAACACCGTGTTCTCCGAGCTGGCTGAAGAGCACACAAGCCTGAGCTTCGTACAGCTCGATGCAGACGTGTTCCCCGACCTGTGCGAGCGATTCAAGCTCGAGTCGGTGCCTGCCTTCCTCTTCCTGCACGCGGGCTCACTCACCGATTCGGTCATGGGTGCAGACGTGCCTTCGCTCGTCAACAAGGTCAAGCAGCACAGCCTGACCGCGACGATCGCCTCGCCGGGTATGGCGATGCTGCCTGCGAGTGCACCTGCGACGAGCACGGCGCCGGCGCCGACGAAGAGCGCACCGGCCGCGCCGGCCGCGCCGCTCGAGGAGCGCCTCAAGGCGCTCCTCAACCAGGCGCCGGTCGTGCTCTTCATGAAGGGAAGCCCCGACGCACCGCGCTGCGGCTTCTCACGCCAGGCAGTGGAGGTGCTTCGGAAAGAGCGTGTGAGCTTCGCGAGCTTCGACATCCTGGGCGACGAGGAGGTGCGGCAGGGTCTCAAGACGTTTAGCAACTGGCCCACGTATCCTCAGCTCTACTCGTCGGGCAAGCTCGTCGGCGGCCTCGACATAATGAAGGAGCTGCACGAAAGCGGTGATCTCGCGGCCGAGCTACCCGCCGCTGCCAGGCCCCCTGCGTGAGCTTACGGTGAGAGGGGCGAAGGCACCCTAGGACTGCTAACGAGCTTGCTGGACGATCCTCCTCTGAATCGCATTACGCGCAGCGCGCTCTATGTTGACGTGTCCAAAGTGTAAATCGTAAGGTACACGAGTAGGCAGACCCGAGACGTGATGTGTCCGGCGCGGGTCGCTGACGGCGCACTACTACCACTACCGTACCGGAATTATGCTATGGCCTGGAAAGTCTATATGATAGTGTGTGTGTCAGCTATCACGTGTCAGTACACGGGAGATCCCGCACGTTTTCCGTGTGCCCAAGCACTATTTTCGGTGCACAGCGTTGCTGAGCGCACGGTAGAACTCCGTTATGCATACCGCTCGCCCCCCGGTGGTCTCTGGTCATGTAGCCCGGTGTGCGGGAGTACGCGCACAGCCACAGGTTGGACCGAGACGTCGCGCCACTTGTCGCCACTCGCGCGGTGTGGGCGCGGGAGTTCTTTGGTATTGGTGGCGGAGAAGGGAGTTCGCAGTTCCGTCCCGGGGCGCGATCCCGCGGACCGGGGTCGGGGCCGGGGTTCGGGGCCGGGGTTGGGGGACACCAACGCCACGCTTCTTGTATGCCCGGCGCTGGGTAACCCCCTCGCCGACGTGACTGTGCGCTGCCGGTCAGGCGTGTTTTACTTCTTAGTCTTCGCTTGGGGGACTGGGCACCAGCATGTTTGATCTCACAGCTTGTTCTCACAGGCGTGCTTGACGACGGGGAGGAAGGTCTTGCGCGTGATGGGCGCGCGCAGCGGCGAGTAGCGCAGCCGCGCGCCCTCGGGCGCGCCCTCGAGCACGCCCCACTCGACACCAAATCCCTCAGTGGGCACCGCCTGTGCCACGAAGAGAGGCTGCGTCGCGAGCCGTTCAGGCAGCCAGCTGCTCGCGCTCGCGACGGCGCGGAGAAGCGCGCCGTGTCGAGCGTCCGCCTCCGCCGTTGGTGCGGCGAGGGCGAGGAGGTGCTTACACCCAACACTCGACCCCTCGGCGGCGGTGATGGCGAAGAGCACATCGGCGGCCCCGGCGGAGTGACTGGCGCACATCGCCTCCGCCATCGCCGCCTCCAAGCCCGCAGCGCCGCCCGCGAGCGCGAGTAGCTCACTGAGCGTCAGAGTGATCGCCGCCACACCGATCGTGCGTGCGGGCGAGGGCGCCTCGTTGCTCGTCAAGGCGCTCAGCAGGCTGAATTCCTTATAGTCGAGTCGGAGCAGCTCGAGCGGCGTGAGGCTTCGCACATCACTCCGGGCATCGAGCATCGTGCGCGCGAGCGCCTCGTACCTGATGAGGGAGGCCATCAGAGGCCATCAGTCGAGCATCGTGCGCGCGCGAGCGCCTCGTACCTGATGAGGGAGGCCATAAGAGAGGCCATCATAGGCAATCAGCCGAGCATCGTACGTTGTCGCGCCACGCACACGCGCCGACGCCGGCAGCGGCGCGGCGGCGAGTACGGCAGCGGCGGCGGCCACGGTGCCCTTGTCAGCGTCGAGGGGCAGCAACGGCGCGGGCGCCGTCGTCGCGTCGGCTTGGAGCGAAGCACAGAGCCGTTGGACTGCGCGCACGTCGCGCGGCCCAAATTTTTGGAAGATGAGCGCGGGGGCAAAGCCGCGCGTGTCGATGGCGATGGTGCCGAGCATCAAGAGGCGGGTGCCTTCGGAGCAGCGCGCGAGCTCTGCATCGCTCATCAGCTCCGCCATCAGCGAGCACGCTGAGCCCGTCGACGGATCGACCTCACGCACGGAGCGCACGGCCGCCAGCCCGACGGCCGCCGCCGGTTTGCAGGCGGTTGGCTCGTCGGCGTCAACGAGGTGGCGGCGCTCGTCATTGTGGTGGTCGACGATGGCGATGATGCGATCGCCGAGCGCCGCCGCCACGGCCGGCACGCACGCGTTGTGATCCGTCAAGGTGATGCCGAGCCTGCCCTCCCACGCGGCCGCCGGCGCGGCCGCTTCGTCGAGGTGCAGCAGCGAGGCAGGCGCCCCGGTGTCGGCATCGAGGGGAACACCGCAGTGCTCAAAGAGGAGCGTCGCGTCCGTGCGCAGCCGGAAGTCGCGCCGCTTGAAGGGTGCAAGCGGCACAAAGAGAACCTCGGCCGCCTCGGGCGTTGCCGCCTGCTGCCACTCAGCGTAGGCGATGGCCGAGACGAGGCTGTCGAGGTCGCCCGCGTCGTTGCCCACCGAGACGACCACCGCCGCCGCCGAGCGCGAGAGCGGCGGGCCCGCGAGGAACGAGGCGAGTGCGCGGGTGAGCTGCGTGGCGACCGACATCTGAGTTTCGATGCGGAATAATTCGCGGAATGCGGATCGGGCCGGAATCCAAAAATCGGCGCATCGAGACGACGTGATTTCTGATATGCACTGTACCACGTTTAACACATTGACGAATTCAAAAAAACGCCGCTTGCTTTCTGTTGCGAGAGTTCGAGAGTAGCTCCTCAGATCCCCCACAGGCGATCTAGAGGGAAGAAGTGGGCGATGACCGCTTACACTAGCTTTTCCGACACAACCCAAAGAAGGGTGATACAACAGAGTGACCAAACATGGTATGGCAGTCTGACCAAACAAGGTAAGACTGAACGGTCGTCAATGCATGCATCTACTAAGAGATGTACCGACCCCTCCCCTGACCTAAGCCCACACCGGCCCTACTCATATGGGAGGTCTTGCTGGACCTCAGTCGAGATCAGGTGAGTTTCCCCACTTGTCTCGCGACACGTCCTTCCAGGCGCGACAGGAGCGTGGCCGAGTCAGTGCGCGCTCGTGCGTGTGTCGTTCGGATCCTGAGCTGCGCCCGTTTGGCAAATTCGCGTTCGCGTGCTTCCAGGGTACCCTCCGCCCGCTCTGACAAGGTACCCGCCATGTCAGGCACGCCTTACGACAGCGTCGTTGCGGTGATTGCTCTGCTGATAGTGCTGGTCACCTTTTGGTCGATCGCATGGCTCGCACAGCGATACGAATTGCGCCAACTCTTGCTGCTCACCCCACTCCTGGCCGTCATCTTGGCATTGGAGTATGCCTACCTTGTTCACGATTGGTATCCCTTTTGGGAGTACATGCTGTCCAACGGGCTCAAAACATTGTGGGGCGAATCGGCGGTTTCGGCGCTGGGCATCGGACTCTCGCCCGGTCAACTGCCAGTGGAGGGACTATCCGCACACACCCTGCACAAAATCTTCTCGCTCCCCAAGTCCTCGCTTGAAAAGCCATGCAAATGGCGCCTGCCAGGGGCTCGCGCGAGGCCAGCGCCAGTCGTGGTGGATGCGGTGGCCAGCCTGTGGATGCAACATCCGTGCATGGCTACGGGTACGGGCTCTCACCCACAGTGTGGCATGCTGTCCTCGGCCGCCGGAAGGGCCTCGCTTTACCCACGCATCCACGAGGCGGCCGCTGCCAACCATCGCGCTGTTGCGGACCTGATGGGCGTGCCGTACGTTCAAGGCGGTGGATTGGAGTTTCACGGGCTGCGCAGCCCGAGCGGCGGCATGCATGCGCTCTGTGAGAAGATGCGCTTCGTGCGCCAGACCCTCGACTCCCACGTGGCCGAGGGCCACTGGCTGCTCTTTGCCGACGCGGACGCCGCCTTCAAGTGCTCGCCTTTGTGCCTCCCTGCCAAGCGGCCGCCAAGCAAATCACCAGGCAGCCTCGGTGCACCATCCAACACAAGTGGCCACGCGAGCGAGAAGGAGCACCTCCGTCGCCACGGCGCACCTCGTCTGTTGAACCATACTCGATGCGCCGGAGCCAACCCATGGCTCAACGAGCTGGTTGAGGCGGCTTGGGACGCTCGGCGCGCTGACGTGAGCTTTATGATCTGGTCAGCCTTCGGCGGCTTTGCCGTGCGCAACGATGCGTGGACGCGCGCGCTCTTCGCCGATTGGACGTCCGTGCTGGCGACACGCCCTCTGCTGTGCATGCTCTCGAATGTGCCCGACGTGGCCGGCTTTCACCTCGTCTACGGCCCGATGACATCGCGCTCTTACGAGGAGCGCCGCTGCTCGACGCTCTATGTGCCGGAGTTGGAGCGCGGTGGGAGTCTACATACAATGCACATCGCGGGCCAGGACGAGAAGCGCGACCATACGAGAGTCGAAGCCTGGATCCATGCTCTGCAGCGCGAGACCCAATGTGTGCGCACCCTCGGCGTAGGCACGCCAGGCGAGAGGCACAGCAGCAGTGCCGGGCCCAGAGCCGGGCCCAGAGCACGTTGATCCGCCCGTCTTGGCGCGATTACGGTCTTACACGAGATTGCAATCTCCGGCGCCAAGAATGCAGTCTGAAATTCCGGCGCCGGCCCACGGGCCGCCACGGCCCTTGCCGTCCGGCGTCCGCGCAGCTCCGCCGTACGGACGCTGCGCTGGATGGAGACCAGAGGAAACGCCGGATGGAGAGTGACACGGGGAAGTCGACCGTCACCCCACCGCCAGCCCGCCGCGAACGAGGGTCAGGGCACAGGGGGCCTGTAGGAGCGTTAGTTGAAGAACGTAGGGAGCGAGCGCCGCGAACGAGGGTCAGGGCACAGAGAGAACTTTGTAACTTACCAAGCTACCTACACATTGGCAGGACCCCCTGA
>ENA-UOXG01001977-UOXG01001977.1-mixed-culture-metagenome-genome-assembly--contig:-NODE-1977-length-11810-cov-64.021608_pt1 | contig 11810 bp, 7 predicted proteins | sample MGYA00238159_ERZ761634 | MGnify/ENA primary metagenome ERZ761634 (study PRJEB28908, sample SAMN08776845) | mixed culture metagenome | isolation source: Freshwater growth medium | place: USA... | reverse complement strand
GGCATGCATGTGCTCACCACGCCGCCCCCCTCCCCTCTCCCCACAGGCATCTCGATGGTGGCCGACATCTCCGACGTAGCGTACGGAGAGCCCATGGTCATCCAACGGTACGTTGCAGATCCACTGCTGCTCGACGGGTACAAGTTTGACTTGCGGCTGTACGTGTGCGTCACCTCGACGCACCCTCTCGAGGCTTTCTTGTACCGCGAGGGCTTCGGCCGTTTCGCGACCGAGCCGTTCACACTCTCGCTCACGCAGCTGCGCAACCTCTTCGTCCATCTGACGAATTCCTCGATCCAAAAGGAGCAGCCGGACGCCCAACGCGCCGCCGCGGTGCCCGGTGTCGACGCCGAGAAGGGTGGGACGAAGGTGGCCCTCTCGCAGCTCAAGCGGCGCTTGGCGGCTGCTGGGATGGACGTCGACGTGCTCTGGGCGCGGATCGTCGACGTGATCCTGCGCTCCCTGTACGCAGTGCACGAGGCGATCCCCGCGTCGCCAAATAGCTTTGAGCTCTTCGGGTATGATGTCCTGATCGACGCACAGCTCAAGCCGTGGCTGATCGAGGTCAACTCGTCGCCGCAGCTCACGCGAGACAACCCCCTAGACTACCAAATCAAGGAAGCCCTCCTTGCCGATACGCTCTCGCTCATCGCGCCGCCGCTGGTCGACCGGGCCGTCTGGAGCGAGATGCTGCGCTGGCGCCTCGAGCGGGAGCGTGCGACGACGCCGCCCTCGTTCCCCGCCGAGCTGTGCGCGCTGCTCCACGGACTGACACCCCGCGCACCCGGCGAGCCGGTGCCCGCGGCGAGTGCGGGGCTGTACGATCGCATCGCGCCCTCGCCCGCATGGGATAAGCTGTGCGCAGGCCGCTCGAAGGCTCCGGGCGCGGGCTCCGTCGCGGGCGCAGGCGCCGCGCGCAGCCGGGCGTCCTTCGAAGTCCCCGCCGCCTCGATGCGTCGGCAGCGGCCCGACCTATCCAAGTACCTTTAGTGGTTTAGAGTCAGATGAGACCGTCTCGACCGACACCGACGGGGACGCGACGGCGTTGGAGTTTTGCGGGCCATCATTCTGTAGGAGCAGGGACAGGGATGCCACTGATTGATCGATGATGTTTGTACCAATCGCCTAGAAGGTGTTATCCGTTTACGTACGCCGGGAGGGTGCTGCGGCAATGGCTGCCGCCGATGGCAACACAATGCGGCTGGCCCAATGCGCGGCGGCTCAACAGCACGCTTCATGCCTGTTCAAGGATGAGGTAGACAAGAGCGTGCATGAAATGTGTGTCCGTGGAAGCTGGAACGAAACATGACGAATCGCGCACCGCGAAGATTCACACCAGAGCACCCTAATTAACAGAGACGCAGAGCACGCGCACAGACCACAGTTGCAGCTCACAGATGCAGCTTGAAACCAGCCTTTCCTTGCGCTGCGAAACGAATGGAGGCCTTCCCTTCCTCGCCCAAGCCGTTATGCGAGAGGTCGCACTCAGTCAATGCGCCATTGACGCGCAGAGCGTCGGCAATTGCTGTGATCCCCTCTGCAGTGTAGGTGCCACCAAAGCGGGTCACTCCGCAGAGTGCGTTGTTGGAGAGGTCCAGGCTCGTCAGCCCGCCATTAACGCGCAGAGCGTCGGCAATCGCTGCGATGCCCTCTGCAGTGTAAGTTCCGCACCCATCCTTATGGAGGCCGCACAGCTCGTTGGAGCTGAGGTTGAGGCTCGTCAGCCCGCCTGTGACATCGGCCTGTAACAGGTCCGACGCCAGCAGGATAGCATCGGGCGGCTTGAGGTTCTGGTTGGAGAAGTCAGCGGTGGTCTGGTCACGCTGGATGCCGCAGAGCGAGATGCCCTTCTGCTTGGCAACCTCAGCGAGCATCTTGGCGGACTCTGCATCAAGCTGATTGCCCAGGAGGTTGGTCACCGTCAGCGCGCCATTAACGCGCAGGGCGTCGGCGATTGCAGTGATGCCCTCTGCAGTGTAGGTGCCGCTGAGGCCGGCGCCGAACGGATCTTTGGCCACTCCGCAGAGTGCATTATTGGAGAGGTCCAGGCTTGTCAACGCGCCTGTGACAACGGCCTGTGACAGGTCCGACGCCAGCAGGATCGCATCGGGCGGTTGGAGGGCATGACCGGACAAGTCAGCGGTGGTCTGGTCGCGCTGGATGCCGCAGAGCGAGATGCCCTTCTGCTTGGCGACCTCAGCGAGCATCTTGGCGGACTCCGCATCAAGCTGATTGCCCAGGAGGTTGGTCACCGTCAGCGCGCCATTGACGCACATGGCGTCGGCAATCGCTGTGATGCCCTCTGCAGTGTAAGTTCCTCTTCCACGAGAATCGAGGCCGCACAGCTGGTTGGAGCTGAGGTTGAGGCTCGTCAGCCCGCCGTTGACGCCAAGCATCTTGGCCACATGCTTGGCACCTGCTGACCCTCCGATGTTGCCTTTGTACCCGCCGCTGATGTCAAGCTCCTTGAGCGTCGTGTTCTGTTCTAGTGCCTCGCAGATGGCTTTGGTGCCCTCCTCCTCCAACTTGTTTTGGGCGAGCGACAGCTCCGTCAGCGCGCCATTGACGCGCAGAGCGTCGGCAATCGCTGTGATGCCCTCTGCAGTATAAGTTCCTCTTCCACGATGATCGAGGCCGCACAGCTGGTTGGAGCTGAGGTTGAGGCTCGTCAGCCCGCCATTAACACGCAGGGCGTCGGCGATTGCGGTGATGCCCTCTGCTGTGTAGGTGCCATTTTGGTCGCCATCGTCGTCAGTCCAGATGCCACACAGCTGGTTTCCGGAGAGGTCGATGCCTGTCAGCGCGCCGTTGACGCCAAGCATCTTGGCCACATGCTTGGCTCCTGCTGTCCCACCAATGGTGCTCTTTTCGAATCTATCGCCGCTGATGTCAAGCTCCTTGAGCGTCTTGTTCTGTTCTAGAGCCTCACAGATGGCCTTGGTGCCCTCCTCCCCCAACACGTTTTTGGCGAGAGATATTTTGGTCAGCCCGCCATTGACGCGCAGAGCGTCGGCAATCGCCGTGATCCCCTCTGCAGTGTAGGTGCCGGCGTAGGCGTTCACTCCGCAGAGTGAGTTGTTGGAGATGTCCAGGCTCGTCAGCGCGCAATTGGCACAAATCAAGGAGGCGATCACAACCGCAGAGGCAACGCCGAGATTCTTGCCTGAGAGGTCAAGCGTCTCCACGGGATTGGTGCTCTGGAGCTTCTTGACAGGAAGAGCAAACCCATCCAAGTTCACCTATGCATGAGGGACCTCCAGATGTCAGTGCAAGAGGGAGCACATCTGGGCTAGAGCTCAGCATACCTCAGTCAATGCGCCTGTGACGGCTACCATAGCCGCCACTTCATTTGCTCCAGCTGGACCGATTCCATTACTCTCGAAGTTGAGCGACGCGAGCTTGGTCTCCATGTTACTCTGGATGGCCTTGCAGACTGCGCTTGCGCCCTCATCCTCGAGGCGGTTAGAGGACAAATTCAGGGCCGTCAGCGAGCAATTAGCAGCGAGCCCAAGCGCAAGAGCCGCAGCACCCGCTGGACCAAGCCTGTTCCCTCTCAAGTCGAGCTGCAAACGAGAGCACATGTGCACCAGGGAATCGGGAAGCGTAGAGCCGGTGATGCACATGCAAGGTGCTGATTTGTGACGCAGGCGTGGGTTTGTGGGTTGGAGACCATACCGATCTGATGGCATTGCCCTCAAGCACCTTGCCAATCTGTACTCCCATCTCGTGCCCCTCAGCAGGAGCGCCGTCTCTGAAATTAGAGTCGAGAGATGCGTCGAGAGACTTGAGAGTAGTGGCACGCTTTGCTGCCGCATTGATGAGAGCCATCGCACAAGGAAACCAACGCCCCCTGGCGGGGAACTCTTCAAGCATGGCCATCTTCATCACGAGCGGCATGTGCGTTGATGCGAGAGCATCCGATTCGAGGCGTCGCATCCGCGGGAGGTTGCACACGTGCTTGAAGAGAGCTGTGACGCCCTCCTCCGTGGCCTTAGTGCCCTTGAGTTGCAAGTTGAGCGACTCGAGCGAATTGGGCAGTGCCGCCATGAGCAGTTGCAGCTCCTTGTCGGTGCACTTGATCAGATTTGAGAGATCGATGACAAGAGACGTGGATGCCGACGCCTTCATGGCAGCAAAGTACGGGCCAAGCTTCTTGCCTCGTGCGATGACGGTACGTACCATGCCTGCGGCAAATCGGCCAGCGAGCATGTTGTTCAGCCGTGTATAGCTCGCATGCTCTTCGGGCGGCTCCGCGTCGGCAGCCGCGCCGACGATTGCGTTGAGGATGGCCTTGCGGTCTGCCTCCACAGAGGCTTGCGCCGACTGCAGCTGGATGTCGAGGCGCACACGCTCGAGCGGAAAACCCGACTCGCGCTTCTGCTTCGCGCCCGCGTCCTTATCTCCTGCGCTCAGCCCTTCAACGAGGCCGACAGCCCCGCCCTTAAGGCACGTGTACACGTCGTACGTCTTGTGCTTGTCGCCGGCAAGGCTCGTAAAGATTTCATAGCCACACCAGATTCGAGAGAAGGTGATGCCACCCTCATCAAGGACGGTGACGGTGCCGAACGAGAGCTTCATCGCCTTGCGGAACGAGGACTCCTCAAGGGAGCCCCCAATCTCATCGTCGAGCTTCCACTGGTTGTTGGCGTACGCGCAGACCCAATATGGGCTGTCGACGCCCAGCCCGCGATCGACAGCGTGCTGCTCGAGGCACTTCACAAAATCGAGAACCGGTTCGCCCCACCAGTGGCTCACAAAGTAGAGCGGCACCTGCTCTCCGAAGGCGATAAGCTCCACGAGTGAGCACTGCGCGGCGTACGTCGCCGGCTTGATGACGAAGCGCGCCGCGTCGTAGAGGGTGACGGTGCCGGGTGTCCTTTGGTTGCCACTCTTGTCGGCCCACCCCTCGGGCTTGCATCGCCGACTAATGTGCGAGCACACGCGCTGCAGCTGTGCGCCAGTGATGGCCCGTTTGGCAGTCTCCGCGATGGTGCAGCCGCCGCGCTGATCACCGTGCAGGTCGGCAAAGTCCTCGGCGGCCGGCGGCCTGACGTGGACAAAGCTGCTCGCATAAAAACCTTTGCGCCACTCGTCGATTGTAATGCAGCCATCCGAGTCGAGGTCGAGCTCGCCCATCAGGGTTGCGAAAACCACGTCGTCGTAGCCTTGCTTTTGCAATGCGCTCTTCAACTCATCGGAAGAGATGCTCTGGTTGCTGTCAACGTCAACCTCCTTGAAGATCCTCGTCGGGTCTTGCCACTGGAGCGTTTCGGGCGTGCGCACCTCGACTCCACCGTCAGGAATTGGCGCCACCTTCGTGGCTGCGCCGCCCATACTCGCAGGAGCAAGTCGGCAAGATTACGGAGACCACCAGGCCACACCTTCACTTCTTGAAGAAGCGGCTGTGGTACCGCATAAGTTTGGGTTTCGTTACGTTCGTCTGATCGTCAACTCCGCTCGTGATTCCTCAAACCATGGGGGCATCTCACTGAGTCCGAGTGGGATTCGAAGTTTACCTCCGTACCTCCGCGCAGGCTGTGAAAGGCTGTGGCGGGGTGCGGCGTGCGCGGCCGCGCCCGCGCCCAGAGTTCAGCGAGTCCGGCGGCGCGCGTCGCCGCCGCGCCCGGCACGACGAGAGGGATTCGCGAAGATTAACGACGCGCGGATCCGGCGGGGCGGGGCCCGCGGCCCCGGCCGCGCCCCGCGCGCCCCCCGGGCGACGCGTCCCCGGTCCGGAGGGCGGAGGCGATGAATCGCGCGCGGTAGCATTAATCTAGTTCACTCGAACCGCACACCTACCTTATCACCTCTACCTCTTCTTCATGCTGGCTTGGCGCACGCCTTTGCTCGTGGGGATGCCACCCTTTTTGCTTCCATGCTCGGCGGCAAATGAGGGCGTATGCAGGTCCTGCATGGAGGAGCCGATCGTTGCGACTGCCTCTCGGGCACTCGCCATCACCATCACCCTAGGCGGGGCGGCACCCGTTGGACAGCCGAAAAGCTCGAGCGCGCTCTCGGTGCGCCGCAGGCTCTTCCCTTTTAGGATGAGTTTCGTCGTGTAACGGCTCGGCGGCAATTCGAAGAGGCGTGCGGTTTCGTCAAAGAGCACCGAGAGGTCTCCCAAGCTGCTGAACTCGACCGTCTCGCTGCGCCCGTTGTAGGTGAGGGTCACGAAAGCGGCAGGGGCGGCTGGCGGGACGCTGACGGCCAGATGAAGGCTCGTAAGCTCTGCGTCATCCGGAGTATCCCAGCTCGGCACCTCCGCTTTCGCCGTCGCATGCCGAGCGTCCGCCAACCGCTTCTCCAAGGCTACCTCTTCGGCCCTGATCCGCGCCGCCTTCGCCTGGGCCTCTGCTCTTGCACAGCCCTCCGCCTCGGAGTCGCTCTGGCGCGCGCCGTGGCTGATCAGGTACTCTCGCTTCGCCCTGTTGACTTCCACATGTGGGTTGTCCTCATCGACCTCGAGCCATTCGGTGTCCAAGGGCAGCAGCCCGCCAACAATGTGCGTGGGCATATTCACGTCAGCCCCGGCCTCCACGACCACCCGAAGCATCTCGGCCATGTGCCGATGGTCGTACTGCAGCGCATGGTAGAGTAGCGAGGCGCCGCTGCGGTCGCGAATGTTGGCACTGAAGTCGGACTTGAGGAGCATGCTTACCTTACTGCAGTCGGCCTTGCGCTGCCGTGGTGATTTGTCGTAGCCCTGCTGGGCTTTGTCATCGTCGTCGCCGGAGGCGTCGCTGCTGTGTGGCACGGCGCCAGCGATGGTTAGCCAGAGATTGGCAAGGGCGTCGTCGCCATCGGCGTCCGCATCAAGCCATACGCTCGGCTCCCGCACAGGCGCCGCCTCGACGGCCGCCTCGTGAGCAATCGCCTCCGCCTCCGCCTCCCAGCCTTCCACCGCTTCCCAATCTTCCGCTTTCTTGCCCTTCTTCTTGCCCATCACTTATCACGTGACAACCGTGGGCGTCCAAACACGGACCGTGTGCCTGCTTCGCACGAGCACCGCAAAGTTTGCGATTAAATCACACACCAAAACGTCAGCTCTGAACGACACACCAGGATTCAACACAACGCGCAGACCTCCGACCCCCCAAGCACGGGAGCCGCTATCGCATGTACAATTGTATGGAGATAAATACAAACCACGACGACGCTCCTTCCTAGAAATGATGCGACAGCGACAGTGCCCCTCTCTTTGCTCGCCGCTGCTGCTGCTGCTTTGCAGCCTCGCGAGCGCCGCTGCCTTCGGCTTCTCCGTGGAACCGCAGACAACAGAGTGCTTCGAGGAGCGAGTGAAAGTGAGCGATCACGTGCTAGGCCAATGGGGCCTCGTGCTTCTGCTAGGCTTAGAGAATCCAGATGGCGATGCCGCGCCGGACATCACAGGGTTCACAGTCAAAGTGACGAGTCCGCAGGGTGACAAAGTGTACCATATGGAAGACGAGCCGTCAGGCTTCTTCGATTTCACCGCGAGCGTGGAGGGCGAGTACTTCATTTGCTTCACCAACGGGCGCACCAACAGGGAAGACGTGACTCTCAAGATTACGGTCAACGAGCCGCCGGACCTGATCAAGCTGGCGAAGACAGAACACCTCTCACCCATCGAAGAGCGCATTAAAAACGTGAGGCTACGCGATATTCGCATCCATGCCACAACAGCGCACCTTTCGCACCATGCTCCAGCCAACCCTTGTGCGAGTGTGCCCTCGCCCAATGTTCCCCCACGCAGCTGCACGAGGCGATGAACATGGTGCGCGATGTGCAAGATGAGATTCGCGAGCACGATGCGGCGCAGCTTAAGATGACGCACAGCACGCGCACATGGCTCCTCTACTTCACTTTAATCGAGGCCGCCGTTCTCGTTGGGGTCACTGTATGGCAGAACCTATGTGTGGCGCGCCCGAGCCGCGCATTGCACTGCGCACGTGCCCGACCCGCGCGCCTTGCGACTGCTCCCTGGGCTGATCAGCGCACCGCTTCACCCCTCTGCCCGGCAGATCTCAAATCGTTCTTCGAAGTCAAGAGGGTCATTTGAGGAGCACCAAACTGCCGCCGTGCGTCCGAGTGAGAGAGTCTGTGTGTGAGTGAAACTTATCTCAATAACTGACTCACTCACTCACTCACGCGCCGTCCGAGCTCCAGCCTAATATTTAAACCAGGCGCAGCGCCTGCGCTGGTGCCTAGATTCGTTAGCGACCCACCGACCAGGCCCAGGGAAAAGTTTCACACGCTCCCGCACCAAAAGTCCAAAACACCACAAGACTCAACCGTTCCGAAGACATGAAATTGGCGCTTCCTGATTCGGTGACAGTCGCACGTCAAATCAGTTGTCTGTGAAGTCAAGTCAAGTCAAGTCTTTATGTAAACAACAGACAACCAAACGGAAGCCTATCGAATGTGCTTGACTTGACTTGACTTAAACAGAAAGTGTGTCGAGAAATTTCGTCAAAACTCGGAGGGTGCGAACGCCGCGGAAGCAAGGCGGCGCACCCTCCAAAACCTCGCCGGCCGCCGCCATGAGCGACGACGTGCCCGACTACAACACCAGGCTTGCGTTTGGAACAGACCAGGGACGGTGGTTGGCACAGCAAGTGGGCGAGTCGGGACGACCTCACAGGCGCACCGCCAGCGGTGGCCATGTTTTCCACGACCTGGACTCAATCTCGCCCGACCCCGCCCAAATGGCGTCGCAGCAAAACCCACTGGCAGTGGACGGAAAACTTCAACGCGTGGTGACGCGCTGCGTAGAGACAGTACCCGGCTTGCGCATCAAGACGTTTCGCTTGGCCGCTGGCGCGTGCGCTGTCTGCATGATTTTGCTTTTTCTCCTCCGCTTTGTCTAATACTTCTACAACTTCAGTGGAATACCTCTGCCGATCAGCTCTTGGAGTCACCGGACTGTGGCACGGTACTGCGCATGTGCACGTCGTACGGCACGTCTCTAGAAGAGGTTGTGTGCGCGGTGTGGTCGCCCCTCGGAGCGGCCAGCACCATCGACCATGTTCATGTTGATACAATTACAAAGATAAATCTTCTCTGATCTCTCGCTCCGTCTCGGTCCCGGGAACGAGAAGCGTTTAACCAAACTAGGATCTAGGTCACACGGCTCTACACTGCCACACTCACAAGCTATTAATCTTGTTGTACGCGATCGCGAACCAAGGTACGAGCGAACAAGGTGACCTAGGAAGTTACAAGGAAGGTGCAGCACAATTTGCACAACCGCCGAGACCCACCAGTCGCGCCGGTCCCGCCGCCGGTCGTAACTATCTCGTTTGTCTGAGCCCTTTTTTCTGTGCACGTGCTCCGACTGAGAGGCGGCATTAGTGCCCAATAAGCCCCGTATGCCGGTAAGTACTTGAGTAGCGCATGACCTTCTTCTCGGGATGCTCATCCAGCTTGGGCTTCTCCATCGCCTTGAGGAATTCACGAGGGTGCGTGCCCTTGGGCACGCTGCCGCCGCCCGTGATGATCACAGGCACCTTGGGCTCGCCGTTGTCGTTGCCCTGCTCGGAGATCGCCTTGAGCACGTCAAAGCCGTACACAGTCTTGCCGAAGACAGCGTGCCATCCATCGAGCTCCTCTGCCTTTCGGAGCGTGATGTTGAACTTGGATGACTTGGCATCCGTGAGCGAGAGCACGCCCGGGTTGAGATGCGGCACCTGCCAGTTGGCCTCCTGGTCCACGCGCGAGAAGACCAGCTCCTGCCCGGAGCTCGAGCCTTCCACCTTGCTCGTGCGGTCGCCCGCCTCACATTTGAATCCCGGCCAGATCTTGGAAATGGACGAGCCCACGTAGGTTGGCTGCTTTTCGGAGCCGAGCATCCGATGGAACTGCTCGACTGTGCGCGGCATGATGTCGTCGAAGAGCTCAAAAATCAGCCGACCGCGCGTGAGCTTGGGATCCTTGCCCTGATTGTGGCCGATGCTGATGTCGAGATACGCGTGCATCTTCTGCGGGTCGATTTCGTCCTCGAGGGCTGAACGCATCTGCAGAGCTTCAATCCGCGCGAATTTGGCTGCGTTATCCTCCTCAAGGCGTTCGCGCTCGTCCAGCTCGCGCTGCAGCTCCTTCCACGCGTTCGGGCGCGCGCGCTTCTTCGAAGAGAAGTTCATGTCGATCCCCAAGTAATCGGCCGGCCGCGAGTGCAGCTTAGGCTGCTCAACACGAGTGCAGTCCGCGAGAGCTCACCTCGGCGCTTGATCATCTCGGCGCGATGCATTTTGACACAAAGGGGTAGGGGAGGTATTCCTTCTGGATTCACACACTTTCCCCACCTCCTGATTTTGAACTCAGTGACAAGAAGTTCAATTCTACATAGTACTAGATCTTTTCATATCCGCTTTTCCCAATACGTGCACCCTTTTCAGTCCCCTGCGCAATGTGGCCCGGTAGTCGTCAGTCGATGCTCGAGAGAGTCGTGATGCCTGGGCAGTGGATCTGGAGGAATCTGGAGGTCGTCCTGGCGTGCGGCGCAGATCGACGTCCGCCCTGGTGAGCTGTGCTATCGACGTTGCACGTTCTGGTGCTGTGCTATTCACAGATCCGAGATCGACGTCCTGGTGCTGTGCTATTCACAGATCGACGTGCTGGTGCTGTGCTATTCACGCACCAACCCGACACCAAGGCAGCCCCAAGAACTCTCGAGCGTCGACTGTATCGCTCCGTCGTCGCGCTGACGCCCGCCTCGTGCAGCAGTTGGAGTCCTGCGCTTGCCCCCTTCTCGCGGCTTCTCCAGCACGAGGGCTCGCTTCTTCGCCGAGATGTGAATCTGGAGATTGGATCTGGAGATTCCAGATCGCTTCTTCGCCGAGCCGGACGGCGCGAGGCCTGCCGACGAGCTCGGCGCCGCCGGCAGCAGCGAGCTGTTCAAACACTCGTCGATGTGAGAGTTCACTTGCGCATTGTCCAGCCGAAGCACTTGGCCGCAAACAGGGCAAGTAGGCGCCTCCGACACCGCTGCTTCGCGAGCTTGCACGGCGGGGGCTGGAGGAGACTGACCCGGCGCAGCTCTTGCCCCCACACTGCTGGAGCCGCTGGCTGAGGCAACCGTGCCCATAGCCACCGCACCTTTGCTGCCTAAGGCCACCACACCACCAGCCACCACACCACCAGCCACCACACCACCAGCCACCACACCACCAGCCACCACACCTTTGGATGGCGATCGTAGGTACGCGGACAAGGGCTGCTGCACACTGGTGCTCGTCGCCGTCGCCAGAGGTGCGACGAGCGTGCCGGTGCGCCCGCCCCGCGGCTCGTCGTCCTCGGCCGCAGACGCCACACAGTGCTCGAGACAGCGCTCGTCACTCTCGAACCAGCCGGTGGTCTCCACCTCGTTGCCGTCATTGCCGTAACAGTCCAGCTCGAGCTCCGGCTCGCCGCCATCCCAGGCAACTGACTCGGCATCCTCCGGGAAGCGGGAGCTGTACCGGGCGCTGATGCTGCCACTCGCTCCGCGAACGGTCGCGCCGCTCCTTCCCGCGCCGCTGCCGCTCGCATCGCCGCCTATCGTGCTGCCGCCCCCGAGCTCGACCCAATCTCGATCCAATCTCGACCCGATCTCGACCATCCCCATCCCGAGCTCGCGTTTTCGGCGCTCAGCCGCTTTACTGCACACGACCCAATCTCGACCCAATCTCGCCTCGTCGGCCACCGCATAGTCGGTGCGCCAGCTGCGCTGCAGCTCGGCAGCGGCGCGGGCAGCAGCGGCGGTCGCCATGCCCATTGGCAATGGCGACGGCGCGACGAGCAAACCGCCGCCGCCGCCGCCGCCGCCGCCGCCGCCGCCGCCGCCGCCGCCGCCG
>ENA-UOXG01001974-UOXG01001974.1-mixed-culture-metagenome-genome-assembly--contig:-NODE-1974-length-11817-cov-57.305985_pt1 | contig 11817 bp, 8 predicted proteins | sample MGYA00238159_ERZ761634 | MGnify/ENA primary metagenome ERZ761634 (study PRJEB28908, sample SAMN08776845) | mixed culture metagenome | isolation source: Freshwater growth medium | place: USA... | reverse complement strand
CCGGAAACTAGGGCCGCGCTGGGAACCTATACGCTCGAGGACCGCGCTCAGACGAGTTTAGCACAAGAATGCGGTCTCCCTTGCTCTGAGGGGGGCAGAAGCAGCCGGGCGACCATGCACCATCCCAGGGGGGGCAATGGGCGCCGTTTTGGGCGTTATGTTACGTAATTACGGATTTACGGATTTACCCCCCTCCCTCCCCCTCCCACGCTCCGACCCGGTGACGCGTATCTGCGAATCAAGTTACCGCCGCTAACTACGCGACCGGCCCGGATCTCGCGTTAGTTCTTAGTATATAAATATATCTCCGTAAAATATAGCCGAGCCGGGGGGCCGGGGCGGCACGGGGGGCACGCCCAGGGCCCAGCACGCAGCAGTCGACGAGCGCACGCCCGGGCCCGCCGCGCGCAGATGAGCATGCCGATGAGCGACGTGTGCGGTGCCTTTAAGTTTAACCATGCGTAAAGGCCCGGCCTCGTTATGTTTTTATCATTCCATACTATTTATCAGCTGACAGCTCGTCACACGTCACCTGACACCTCGTCAGGTCGACAGGTGGTTACGTGCCGCGCCTCGGTACACGCGCGGCGCGCGCGCGCGCGGTACGAGAGAGATTTGACATTTGTAACTGTGTGTGTAGTGTCAGTAGTGTGACCAAGCTACCTGGTGCCAATCTTGCGTTGGCGGGACCCCCTGAATTGCGGTGGGGGAATTTGAAGGGGATGTCGGCGTGAGAGTATGGCGACATGCGACATGGGAACATGAAGACGGCATGGTGACACATCGGAACACGGGTATGGAAACCAGCTTCCGAGCTCGCGAGGAGAACAAAGGTGCCACAATCATGCTCATCACGACCACACGTAATTACAAGGAGCGCCTCGACGCGCACGCCGGGCACTGACCTGTGCGTCCACGTGATTGCACTAGCCCGTTGGCAGCAAGGGCAAAGGTAACGGCGTTTCGAGTGGCCATGGCGCTGGGTGTTGTAGCATCTCGTGGCCGATGGGTAATCTCGGCCACAAGAGATTACCCAAGCTGGCGACGTCGTTGTGAGTGTCGTTGGCCAGCTGCTCGCCCCGCAGGTCATCGATGGTGGTGCGCACATCGGCGACCAGACGGATCTCTTCGCTCTCCACAAGGTCCACAGGGAAGCTACGGCGACTATCGAAGGGGCGTAGGCTCCGGCCGTGAGTGCTATTGTCATCGGGCCAGCACAAGTGGACTGCCAGCAGCTGCGGCGCCCGGATGAGAAGAAGCCGGCGCGGGTGCACGTTGACCCATGCGAGCCGCTCGGCCGCGGCTATCAGCAGCTTACGCATCTTCGTGCGTCGTCGCAGACGAAAGAAGAGACGTGAGCGCTCAGCCTCTCTCTCGGCTTCGATGAGCGGCACGGCGAACAGGCCCGCGTCCGACCAGACGACGATACGCGCGGAGACGGTGATGCGCTCGGCCCGGTGCAGGGCACGCTCCCTCCAACGCACCAAGTGCGCCCGCCAGCGGTGCACATGCATCGATGCTTGCAGAGATTCAAAGATGAGGTGACGCCAGCGCCACCGCCATGGGAACAGCGCCTCGGAGAAGGAGGCGAGTGAGTGGAAGCGGCGCGCACAGCACCCGAGGGCCCACGCATCCGCGGGGCTGAGCCAACGCGCGATCTCGAGGAGCAGGTCGTCTGCCTCGACGCTTGAGCCACGCAGCGGGTGCGATGGTGGTGGCTCAGGAGCAATCATTAACTTGATCCTTGCGATCTGTCGCCGGCGTTCGAGCGCCTTTTCTAGCGCCTGCTCAACGATATCGCCGACAGAGTGCAAGGGTGGCGCCCCTCGGCGGCCACGATGTGTGTGAGTGCCCATCGAGAGATTGGTCCCTTTTGCAGAGGCGGAGCGTCCCGAGGGCCGTCCACACCGTGAGCACGAAATCGTGAGCGAGCTTCGTCATAGTTTGTGTAGCGCCTGCCTCTGAGAATTGGCACCACGGCGGCGCGTGTGCGCGTTTGTGTTTCCACGGAAGCAGCCCCTGCGGAATGGTTGTCATCGGCGTCGCTGTGCTGGGCAAAGATGTGCGCGCGCGCCGCGCCGCCACTTTCCACCCCGCACGTGCTGCCGCGGCCGCGCGCCCTCGTGCGGAACCCAGTGCCCGCGCGCCGCCAGCGGCTTGCACTGCCGCCGGCCAAAAGCTCTGCCATGCCATTCTCCCATCTCTGAGCAAACTCGGATCGCGGGCGCAGAACAACCCGCTCTACATCAAGGCATACGGCCAGCACGACCAGCTACGCTTCCATTTCATCGTGCACACCTCGCTCGACTTCTTGGAGGAGAAGGTCGCCGCACAGACGCAGGGGTCCGCCTCCATTCCAACGGCAGCGACATCAAAGCACGATAGCTACCTAGGGTTGCTGTACCCGATCGAGGAGCTGCGCGTGTACGGCTACCTCACCAATTGCCGCATCAAGCTGCTCGCCGTGCTCGACGACGACGAGGTCAAGGACGCCGAGATGAAGGCGCTCTTCCGGCGGCTGCACGCGCTCTATGTGGACACGACGAGCAACCCGTTCCACTCGCCCGACACCGAGCTCATGAGCATCCAGTCATTTGATCGGCAGGTGCAGCGGATCGTATCGGCGGGTTTGTATTAGTGCTTGTTTTAGCCGTAATGTTTTTGCACAACGTTTTATCACGTCCGGAGACCGTGGTGTCAGGTGTGCCGAGGAGTCTAGAGTGCTTTGCGTGGTGGATCTACCCTGATGGCTTGTTTGGCTTCGCCATTCATGTTACACGTACCATGAACCATGGATCTTAACACCACAGATCAAGGCGGCACCAGATGTGTACATGTACATGTACACCGATTCTTTTGAATTACATTCTTCTTCGCTGCTTGCGCTATCAAGTCAAGTCTACACAGAAACAACATACAGGGCATCGTCCGCGCTCGAGTAGGCGAGCGGCTCAGTGAAACATGCCCGAAAGGACGCGCCCGCCGCGACGCTCGAGCCTCGCGGTTGACTGTGCAGACGCCGACGAAAGGACGCCGCGGACAAGAAGCTTTTTGCCGAACTCCACCAGCACCCGAAGCCCGATCGCGATGTCCGACCACCTCGTAAGCCTCTTCTATACGACATTGCAGCCTGACCTGGCCGCTCGCCGTGCCGGTGCGACCACAAAGCATGCTCGGACTCCCTGCTGACCTCTCTGCCGCTCCAAAGTGACGCTGAGCCTGCGCGTGCGTCTCTCGCTCTGTCCCTGTGCGTCGCAGCCGAGGCCGAGCTCACAGCCGCCAAGGTTCGGCCCGAGTGCGTGCTCACGGTGCTCCAGCTCCTCTCGCAGGAGACCGTCGACCTCTCCATCCGGCAGGCGGCTTCCGTCTTCTTCAAAAACCTTGTCGAGGCCCACTGGGCGCCCGAGGACGAGACGGCTTATACAATCCCGGAAGCGACGAAGACGCAGTGCAAGGACGGGCTGCTTAGCCTCTTCCTCGTGGTCCCGCCCAAGCTGCAAGCGCAGCTCTCGGCGGCCATGAGCCGTATCGCGTCGAAAGACTTCCCGGAGCGCTGGCCGACGTTGCTCGGCCAGCTTGTCAGCCAGCTGGGCGCTGCGGCGAGCGCGACGCCGCGCGACTACGCCAAGGTGGGCGGACTGCTCGCCATCTTCCATTCGATCACGAGCCGCTACCGCCACGAGTTCAAAACGGACACCCTCTATACAGAGATTAAGACGGTCCTCGTCGCCTTCCAGGAACCGCTCCTGCAGCTGGCTCAGCTCGCGGCGTCGGAACTGCCCGCGGCGACGGCGGCGGGCAAGGCTGCGGCCGTGCCGCTGCTGAGTGCGCTCACGACGCTCGCCAAGCTCTTCCATGACCTGACGGCGCAGGACTTGCCTGAATACTTTGAGGATCATCTGGCTGAGTGGATGGTGATTGTGGCTGATGGCGCCCTGATTGCGAGTGGATTGCGACTGGGTGGTACCTGATGGTGACCGATGGGACACTGATGGCTCCGGATGGTCCCTGATTGCTCCTGATGGTCCCTGATTGCACCCGATTGCCCCGGATCGCAGGGCATCTTCACCGCGCTGCTCCGGTACTCAAACGCGGAGATCGCGGCGGAGATCGATGACGAGGACACGGAGCCCTCCCCCGTCTCATGCCTGCAGGCGGAACTGGTCGACTGCCTCGCGCTCCTCATGGGCAAGGAGGAAGAGGCCTTCCAGCCGTACTTGAGCGAGGCGCTCTCAAACGTCTGGACACTCCTTATGGCCACCGGCCTCGCGCCGCATCAGGACTTGCTCGTGACTACCGCTATCCGCTTCCTCACGACGGTAGCGACCTCGCCGCACCATGCCCTATTCGGATCCGCCGAGGTGCTCCAGAACGTGTGCGAGAAGATCATCGCGCCGAATGTGCAGCTGCTCGCCCAAGATGAGGAGCTCTTCGAAGACAATGCTTTCGAGTACATTCGTCGTGACGCCGAGGGTTCGGACACAGACACGCGCCGGCGTGTGAGCTGCGATCTCGTCAAGGCGCTCTGCCGCAACTACGAGGCGCAGACGACGACCCTCTTCTCCGGCTACGTGGGCCAGCTGCTTGCCCAGGGGGCGGGCAACTGGAAGGCGACGGACGCGGCCATCTACATCGTGGTCGCGCTCACGCTCCGCGGCTCGACTTCCCAAGGGGGTGCGACGCAGACGAACCAGCTCGTCAACTTGGAGCAGTTTTTCGGCACGACGGTGGCGCCCATCCTGCAGGCAGGAGCGAGCAGCGCCCACCACATCCTTCTCGCGGACGCGCTCAAGTTTGTGACCGTCTTCCGCAACCAGCTGCCCGTCTCGGTGTATGCCGCTGTCTTCCCTCTCTTCGGGCAGCTCCTCTCGCACCGGAAGACTGTGGTCCACACCTACGCGGCGATCGGCATCGAACGCATGCTCACGGCGCGCGAAGCGCCGCCCCTGGGCGCTCCCGCGGGCACCAGCGGCGCGCTGCGCTTTGGTGCGCCGCAGCTCGCGCCACTGCTACAGCCTCTGCTGCAGGGTCTGTTTGGCGCTCTGAAATTGCCAGGATCGGCCGAGAATGCGTACGTGATGCGCGCGATCCTTCGGATCGCTGTGGTCGCTGGCGAGCACATGGGGCCGTACGTGACCACGTGCGTCGACGAGCTCAAGGGGCACCTGACGCGCGTGTGCGAGAACCCGTCCAACCCGTCGTTCAATCATTACATCTTCGAGGCGATTGCGGCGCTCGTGCGCTCTCTGTGCGACAAGAGCTCACCCACGGCCTCACAGGCAGTCGATGCCTTCGAGGCGATGCTCTTCCCGCCCTTCCAGCACGTGCTCCAGAGGGACGTGACGGAGTTCACGCCGTACGTCTTCCAGATCCTCTCGCAGCTGCTCGAGTGCCGCACGGCCCTCTCCCCTGCCTACATCTCGCTCTTCCCACCGCTGCTCGCCCCAGTCATGTGGGAACGGCCGAATAATACGATTCCGCTCGTGCGGCTCCTCAGCGCATACCTCGCGGTTGGTAAGGCGACGGTCGCCCCAGAGCTTCAGAGGGTTCTCGGCGTCTTCCAGAAGCTTCTCGCCTCCAAGGCATCCGACGCGTATGCGTGTGCCCTGCTGGGCGCCGTGTGGCGCGCCTTTGAGCTGAGTGAGCTGGCGGCGATGGTCGCACCCATCTTCCAACTGTGCCTGATGCGGCTGCAGTCGAATAGAAAGGTGGCGCCGTCGATGATTGGTTGCTGGGCCATCTTCGTCGGACGTTACGGCGCGCCCGCATTCCGCGCACAGCTCGAGGGGGTACAGCCCGGTCTGCTCGCGATGCTCTTGCGCAGCGTGTGGGCGGAGAACCTCAACCTAGTGCAAGGCGCACGCGCGCGCAAGACGGCCGGCGTGTGCGTGGTGCGGCTGCTTACCGAGTGCCCCGAGCTCGCTGCAGATATGGCCACTCTCGAGCCTGTGCTGCGTGGGCTGCTGCTCATGCTGCTGCAAGACCAGGGCATGCCCACGACGGCGCCACTGTCCCTCGCCGCGTCCGAGGAGATGACCGACACAGCCGAAATCGACGGGCCTTCCGAGGGCGGCGGCGGCGGCGTCGGATACGTGGCCGCGTATGTGGGCCTCTCGCATGCCTCAGCGGCCGAGGAGGTCGACCTCTATCCAGGCGAGACCACGCTGAGCTTCTCCGCCAAAGCTCTACAGGCGATTCGGCCGGCTCTCCCCTCGGTCATCACAGGAGTCATGCAGAAGCTCACGCCGGAGCAGCAGCAAGGCGTGCAGGCGCTGCTGCAGGCGATGGGCTTGGCATGAAGGGGCTCGGCTGATGGGCCTGCAGCCGCAGCAGGTGCAGCCGCAGCGCGTCTGCTGCGCAGCAGCCTACCGTCGAGATGCGTGCCGTGCTCGCGCCGTGATGGGCGCTTTCTGGCCCAGCCCTCTGGGCAGCCGCCTGCGTCGGGCGCGCATGCATGCATGCCCAAGCCACGATGGGGGTGTCAGGGGGAGGTGGCGAGCTGTGGCCGTGACGGACGGGCGGCGGCACAAAGCTGGAGTCGAGAGAGTGACGACGGAGAGATGATGTGGCCGGCAACTGTGGCCGGCATGTTCACAGTTTGGGAGTGTCTTGTCTCCGGTGAGTTAGCCTGCTGTGTGAAAGTGTGTTAGCCTTGCGTTGCTACAACGGTGCTCGCGGGTCGGCGAGGCAGCCTAGCGGCGCGCCCGTGTGCGCGCGTGCGCGGCGTCCCGCGACGCGGGTCCAACGGAGCACCGCCCCCGGCGCCCCGGCCCCCGCGCCGTGTATCGAACGATGTACATGGACCTTAGTACGTGGTCTTTCCGGGGCGAGGAGCCCGAAGAGACGGTTTTTGGTAGATCTCTAATCTCTAAAGTCTGCCAGTTCAGTCTGTGGATTCGCATATGCCTATGGCTATGCTAGGAGCGCAGGGGTATAGCCGTGCCGGGGTTCGGAATTTGTTCCCGCTGAGTGCGACATTACAGCTGAACTGCACGGCGCGCATGTAGTCACAGCTCCTGCGCCGCCGGTACCGCGTATAGCAGCTTGTAGCCTTCTTGGCACGCCATGCCGAGGAGGACGAAAGCCACGTGCATGCCTGCGGTGCGCGCGAAGATGGTCGCCATCCGGCGCCATCGGCTCTCCGACGAGGGTGGCGGCTGGGCGGGCTTCGACGGGGTCGACGCGCTTCTCATCGCCTGCAGAACCGCCTCGTCGGCCTCGCTCATCGTTGGCTTCGGCGGGATCGCCTCATTGGTCGGCTCATCGTCGTCCGCGGCGAGCGACTCCCGGATGGCCTCCTGGGCAAACTTGTACGCGTCAAGGCTCTTACGGAGATCGCCGCGTGGCTCCTGCTTCAGCAGATCGAAGAGATTGCGTGCACCGCCATTCTTGCGGCACGCGTGGAGCGTGTTGAGGCAGCCCATGGCCATGATGAGCGCGCGCCCAGCTGCCGTCTTCGCTGCTTGGCCATGGTCCTTGTCATCCGACTTGCGTTTGGCAACATGGCAAAGAGAGACGAGAGCGGAGAAGGATGGTTCGCCTTCCTTCTCGAGAAAATCCACTATGGCCTTGGCGCGCGGCGGTGCCGCTCCCGGGCGCTTGGCCGCCCACGAAAGATCGGACAGGGCGATGAAGCGCACAAGCTTTGCTGACAGCTCGTCACTGAGTGTTGGCGCGGCCTCGCTCATCCACGATGCGAGCAACATCAGCGAGCAATTCGCCTCCACGGCCTGGGGAACGGTGGCATCGTCGGTGCCGTCAAAGTTCTCGTCGTCCGAGTCGCGGAGATCGTCCCATTTCTTGTAGTTGGACGCCATGTTGCCGAGCTAACCTTTACGGAGCCGTTGTGAGGAGCCGGCTATCTGTTCATTCATGTTCACAGTCAAAAGTACCGGTAAAAAGACACCGGTAGGCCTGTGCGCATGTTCGACGGTCAGCATGCGCAGGACACATTCAAAGTTTCAAACACGATTCTGTTCAACAACTCGACCAAAGTCAAGTGGATCCCGAGAGCTTTTTCAATTGGGAGTATGGCGTCCGTCGATCATAAGGTTGTCTACATTCGTCGTCGTTGCCGTCGCTCGTGCTCGCCACGACAGCGCTCAACATGCCGAGCAGGAGAAAGCAAGCACCGAGCAGGGCGAGCGGTGCGATGCGCTCGCCGAGAACGAACGCTGCAATCACAGCGTTCCACACGGGCGACGTCGCGTAGATGACACTGGCATGGGCCGCGCGGACGCTCCTCTGCCCATACCCCTGCGCCCACATCGGGAAGGCGCAGGTGACGATGCCGGTGAAGAGCACTGTAAGGGCGAACGCCGGCGGCAATCCGAGCACAGAGCCACGGAGGGAGACGCCTGAGCAGAGGCAGAGGGTCAGCAGGCACATCATCGATACGACCAACTGCGTGGCCGACTTGGCAGTGGCGAGTGCCACCGCCGTGCAGCGCGGCGCCAGGACGCCAAGTCGCATGATGTGAAGCGTATAGAAGACTGTGGAGAGGGCGACGAGAGCGTCGCCGGACCATGTCGCCCCGCGCACGCCGGTGGCTGCTCCTGCCGGCGAGAGCACCATCAGCACCATGCCGAGAACGGTGCTGCTCACTGCCGCGAACATCAGCCGCGAGGGAAGCTGCCGAGAGAGGATCGCCTCCGCGAGAGGCACGACGATGCCTTCGTCGAGGAACCCGGCACGTGTAGCCGTCGTGCGCTGCAGGCCGAGCGACTCAAGCGTCGCCGCGACAGAGATCCACACCCCAAGCTCGATCCCGGCACACCACTCAAAGCGGGTGACTTTCACGTTGCCCTCTAAGAGCAAGCGCACGACGCAGACGCTGAAAAACGCAGTCGTATACATGCCGCACTGAAGAAGCATTGCGTGCACGTCCGAGAGTTTTCCGGAGAGTTTCACGGCAGTCGCATACGAGCCAAAGACCACTGGCACCATGGCGAGCACCAGCAAAGGGAGCTTGTCGCTCAGGTCCAGCTTCACAACTCCATTGGCGGCGGCCTGCATGTGCGAGCCAACTGAGAGCTGTCTTTGCACAGAAAGCGTGGGAGCCGGTGGCACTGATGCGATGACTTGCGGTATGAGCATCAGAAACATCATCACGAGCTTTGAAATTTTGCGGACGCGTTCGAAGCTCGTACCGGTATGATTACTGGACTGTACCGGTAAAAAGACACCGGGGGGAGCCGGGACACACACGGGACACACGGGACACGCGGACGCACAAAGGCACACAGACCACACAGACGAACCTCACAACCATCCAAACCCAGTAAAAAGTAAAAAATAATACCATAGGTAGAGGTGGCAGCGGAGCACCAGGTCGCGCGGAACGAGCCCTGAGAGCATCGCTGCGATGACGGGGGTACCAGCCAAGGCTGTTGAAAGCGTTAGGTCGGATTGGTCGGCTATTTTTGGTTGCGGGTTGCGATAATACGCAAAAGTTGGCCATTTTGTTGGCCGGCCACATTTTCCGAAAAAGTGGCCAGACGGCCCGCGCCGTTGCCCGATGTCGGCAAAGGCAGAGGCGGAGCGTTGCGTGAGCTCGGCGCGACGCTGAAGGCGTCGACGAACGCGCCGAAGCTTCACACGCTGAAGGTCCTCAACGAGCTCGGCCTCGACGAGGAAGAGGACGAGCTCGAGCTGAGCATGATGGAGGAGCTCGCCACGTTGATGAAGAATGCGGATGGTCCGGCGGGCGAGAAGGTGAAGTACGAGCACGCGGTAAACTCGATGGCGAAGCGGTGGAAGCTCTTCCTGGCGCTGTACGACCTCGGCGAGCAAGCGCCCACGCTCGACATGGTGAAGCTCTTTGTCGGCTTCATGTACACGACTACACGTACCGTCAACGTGTGAGCAAGACCGGCCGTCAAGGCTTGGGAGACTCCATGGCAGAGATGGCGCAGTACATCCTAGCTCAGGTGGGCAGCTTCATGGCCAATGATAGCCATGCTGGTTGCTGATGATTTGGCTGCTGAGGGCCACTGATGGCCACAGCTCATGCATGAGAAGGAGCTCGCGCGCGCGTGTAGATGTCCAAGGGCCATGAGAGGGCATCACAGGGTGATCACAGGGTGATCAGAGGGCAATGAGAGGGCCATCAGAGGGCATCACAGGGTGATCAGAGGGCAATCATAGGGCATCACAGGGTTACAAATATTCTCAGGGTGATCAGAGGGTCATCAGAGGGTGATGAGAGGGTCATCAAAGGGTCATCAGAGGGTCATCAGAGGGCCATCAGAGGGCCATCAGAGGGTCATGGTAGGGATCATGAGAGTCAAGCATAGGGATCATCCCTATCACTGATTGCCCTCTTGGCCACTGATAGGTAGCCTTATGAAGGTAACTGAGCGCCTCTGAGCCTTGGCCCTTGCTGCAGGCGGTCTTTGAAAAGATGGGCTACGCAGAATGGGTCGGGCTGAGCACGGAGGACAAGAAGGTGAAGAGCGCACCGTACCGCGCGCTTATCAAGGACACCTGGGCAAGGCTCAAGCGCTCGAAGCCTGAGATGCTGAGCGCCTCGTGAGCGGAACACAGCTCGAACCCTGATTATACAAGCTAGTTTGGATTCTCAAGGGATGCTTGCATGGGTGTGAACAGGCACCCGTTCGTGAAGGACAAGTGGGACGAGCGAGCTTACTTCCTCGTCCAGGACGTGCTCTACGAGGGCATGGACGATGGCCACGTGAGCGGAGCACAAAAGGAAGGTAACGCAAGTACGCAACACAACAAGGACGAAGGAGCACAATGATGAAGGATTGGGGTTGTGGGAGAGTAGTTTTGTGTACCAAGCAAGCGCCAATATTGACAATGCCAGCGGCATTGTGGCGCGATGCTTGAGTGAAGGATGTCTCACTGCACTGACCTCCTGTTTCGTTAATGGTAATCACGTGTGGGTATCCTGGTATACCGTATTAGGATCCTACTAGTACGTAGTAGTAGGGTTAAGGGTTAGGGGGGGGTCGCCGGTGTCGTCGCTTAGTGACTTGCGTTCTTGTGTTAAGTGTCTCGTGTCTGCGTAAAGTGAGGGGGTTCACTCGAGAGATAACAGGGTGGTACCCGCGCACGAGGAGAGCACAAAGATGTTCGGAGCTGAGGACATGTTCGGTCTTCGGAGCTGCCCCTGCAGAAAAGCGCCCAAGACAGGGAGAGGACGATAACATGGATGGCGGCCCGTCAATGGGATGGTGGCACAAGAATGCAGATTTAGCGAAAATAGATGGGCTGTCCCTGTTGGCGAAGACCAAAGAGTTCCTCGGAAAGACGTTCATGATTATCGACGACGACGGCAACGGCGTCATCGATTCCAAAGACTTTTCGAATTTGTCGAATTTGACCGCAGCGATGGACAAGTGGGACGATCTCAAGTGGGAGTTGTTCTCAAACGAGTCCACTGTTGACCCGAGGAAGTTTGTGATCGGAATTACGAACAAGGCGTTCAAGAATCCGGCCGACCAGACCAGACAGCTTTTCCAGGCGGCCGAGACGGGGAGAAGCTACAGAAATTTGACGTCAGGCCAGCGTCACCACAGCCCTCACGGCAGCGACCTCCACAGCACGTACGACGGCGGCCAGGCGCGAGCTGTTCGAGCGGCGCGACGAGCCGCCGCGCCCACATGCCGACGGACGTGCGCGGCGGCGGAGGAGGCGCGGAGCAAGAAGGGCAAGACCAAGGCGAAGAAGAAGGCTGGCGCTCCTACAGAGGCGTCAGCCAACGCCAGCGTGGAGCACGCGAGCGCTGAGGTGAAGGCTGCGACACCGGGGGAGCCGGGACACACACGGGACACACGGGACACGCGGAAGCACAAA
>ENA-UOXG01001973-UOXG01001973.1-mixed-culture-metagenome-genome-assembly--contig:-NODE-1973-length-11831-cov-78.764861_pt1 | contig 11831 bp, 11 predicted proteins | sample MGYA00238159_ERZ761634 | MGnify/ENA primary metagenome ERZ761634 (study PRJEB28908, sample SAMN08776845) | mixed culture metagenome | isolation source: Freshwater growth medium | place: USA... | reverse complement strand
GACGCTGGCGTGGTGCAGCGCGCGGCGCATGACCTGCAGGCTCTCGCCAAAGACCTCGGGGTCAAGTCAGACTCGCGATCCGGCATTCGCAGGTACTCGAAGTGAACCGGCATTAGTGGGGTTCAACACTACACCGGGCCTTAGGGATGCGAACCCCGGGTGAGCGCGCCGCCAACAATACTGCTGGCTGCGAATGCAGCGCGCGACCGCCCTTCCGTGACTCTCTTTCCCATCTGCGCCGGCGTGAGCGCCCAGCTGGTCGCTCATTCTTGTCTCGTATGCTGATGCGCGCGCAAGCTGCAGACGCTAACGATCGTATCGCGTTGTGTGTGGCAGCACAACAACCCCCGTACGCGCTCTCCCATGTACCCCATGAAGCGCTTGCTCGATGCCGAGACCGAGAACTTGGGAGCAACTCACTTTCAGTGATGAGCTTCACCCCGGCTTGCACGCGTGACAGTAATGATGCCGGTTGCCATGATATCGTCGTTCCTCGACACCGTCGTCGTCACGCGACGGCGGCGTCGAGTGACTTCTTTTGCGTTTCCTTCGGGAGGCGCGCCAACGGACGCGTCTGCCGACAGGCCGCCACCGCCGCCGCCCTCGCCGCCGCTTTGCCCACCGTCACCATCACCTCCGCCACCTTCAATCATCACACCCTCGCCACCGCCGACCTCGCCGCCGCCCTCGCCACCGCCGCCCTCGCCGCCGCCGCCCTCACCCCCGCCACCCTCGCCGCCTCCGGCGCCTCCTCCGCCCTCACCCCCTCCTCCGTCTCCGCCGCCCTTTCCTCCGCCTCCCGTGCTTCCACCGCCTACGGAGCCGCCACCATCCCCACCACCGCCCTCGTCGCCTCCGCCGCCAGCGCCACCGCCTCCCTCACCGCCGCCGCCAGCGCCACCCCCACCCTCACCGCCACCACAACCGTATCCACTTCCTCCATCACCGCTACCGCCCGCCCCAGGGCCTCCCTCGGCCCCGCCACCGTACCCACCGCCGCCCTCGCCGCTACCTGCGCCGTCCCCACCATCCCCGCCCCCACCCTGCCGCCACCTCCATCCTCGCCGACCCCGTCGCCACCACCATCAAGGACATCTCGGGCGACTTTGCACACTTGAGACGGGCGCGCTGGAGATGGGAGATCAGGTGAGATTGCCCTCGACCGGCCTTCGTTGGTGTCTCTATTGCGTACACACGCGCTCACGTGCAGCCAGCGCCGGCACGAACCGCTCTCCCAGGAGCGACTGGGTGACAAGTTATAAACAGGCGAGGGTTGTCAACGTCACCCACATGAGTCACCCGGCGGTTACAACGTTACGATACTCAACACCTTGATGACGACTTCGATTTTCCAATCCTCGCCACTGGGCCCCTCCCATTTTCTCCTTTATTTATACAGGTCTGCTAAAAAATACCAAGTCTTGACCGACATAATGGCCTTTATACGTGTCTTTTGACTTTCCCTTGCAAGTTTTCACGCCGAGAAACCTGTGTCGGCACCCGGAAAAGACTAAAGTGCCCAAAATCAGAGACTTTTCCGTTGGGAAAGGGAATCAACGGGAATCAACGCCTTCCAAAAAAACAGCTTCTATGCACGAGGGGACACCGCTTCTTACCGTCTCAGCCATGAAGATGGAGCACTCGAAGGCGGCGAAGATGAGAATGCGTGCTGGTACATTGCTGCTCGTATTCATCGCCAGCATCTTTTTCGTCATGGATTGTGGCCAGCTGCCAATTTCGTCGGCCAATGGGCAGCAGGCCTCGCACAGCGGTAGCACACCGGTGGTATCGCCGCCGCCGCCGTGCTGCCACTCGGGCTCGCTTGCAGGTCGACGGGCCACGGAGGCCAGCCCGGCGTGCATTCCGTGCCCCGGCAGCAGCAGCGGCGCCGGCAGCAGCATAGCCACCGCCTATTCAGTGCCGCCATCCGCGCCGCCCCCGCCGCAGTGTCCGCCTCACCCAACGCTGCCGCATTCCAATTTCGATAAGACCATTGGTGTGAAAAGATGGCCGGCACCCACGACGCCGCCGGGTTCCCCGACATGGTATCGCGACGACTGTGGCAACGACAATGCTGCTGGACCTTACCGCTGGAAGCCGGAGAACCGGCCGGGCAAGGGACAGGGCGAGTGGCGTCGTGACACGGGGGCGATCAACACTGCCGGAAAGCATGCCAACGCTGAGGCATTGGGCATGACAGTGACGCAGGTGCGACAAGCGCAACACGCTGCGAACGGTGAGACGTCAACCTCGGCACGCATTCGGCAACACGCTGCGAACGGTGAGACGGCAACCTCGGCACGCAATCGGCAGTACGCCGCGGTAGGTGGCTCGCGTCAGGCCGACGAGGTCGCGTACACAGAGAGACACGGCTTCCCTCGTGCATCGCAAGGCGACGGTTTCGGCAACCTGGCCCACGCCTTCGGGATGCTGCAACAGCAGCACATCCGCAACGCAAAGTGGCCGTATGAGCTGACGGGCTCAACAGGCACCGTCGAGGATATCCATATCCAGCTGAGGCGCCCCATCGTGCACACACTCTACGCCTGGATGCAGCCTTCAGCCTTGTCGTCAGGAAGCCATTCTCTTCAAGTGCTCTTACGCCACATGGGACAGCCCGGCCTCTTCATGGTCGTGGATACCGAGTTCGTGAGCCCGCAGCGCCTCTCGCTAGACCACGACATTGACATCGAGTTGAGCGACATGCCCTCTGTCTTCGCGCGCATCTATGACCTCGCCATCATCATATGCGGCGCTGATGGCAGCGTGGTGGAGCAAGTATTCCACGAACGCTCCGTCAACGGCCAGAATCAAGCTGTCCCTTTCGCCACGACGGCCACAGGCCGCGCCCAGCTGGATCGCGCGGTACACATTCTCGGCACGTACCGTCGTGAGGCCAAGCGGGTCTGGTGGGGTAATCCGGAGAACGCGCTGGGCCGCCTCGCGAAGCTGAACCTCAAGGACGACGGCATCGACGCGCGCCAAGCGTTGCTCTCTGTGATGCCATGGTGCAAGCCATCGCGCACAAATGGGCTCCCATTCTCTACGAGTCAGAACCTGATCGTGCCCTACCTCGGGCTGCGCCTCGGGCCGCGGCATCAAGCTCTTCCCGACACATTCGACGAGGCCGTGACGATCACTGCGCTGCTCAGGGGCCTCAATGAGTGGTATGCGTCAATCTCCGCCGCTGCCGCCGCTGCCGGTGGCGCCGCCTCCTCCGCTGCCGCCGCCGTGGCCCCTTTGGACGCTGCGGCTCCCATGGCCCAGGCAAGTACCAACACCCTGACCAATGCCAAAGCCGCCTTTACCGCCGCCTTCCAATCGGCCTCCTCCAACGCCGGCCCATCTGTGAAGAAGCAAAAGACTGGTGTGAAAGCCGTCAGCAAGAAGAAAGAGGCCAAGTCTTTGCCAAGTGTGGCATCATTCTTCACCGAGATGTAGAGCGCCGGGGGGGGCGCCGCGGGGGGGAGGGGGCGGGCGGGGGGCCTGTCGCCAAGGATCAATATGGACCTCAATTGGGGAGTGCGGGCGCGCCGGGGGGCGGGCGGGGGGGCACCTCGCCGGGCCCGGGGGGGGGCGGGCGCGGTTACGAGGAAAACCGGTCAGCGGCACCGGACAAATTCACTACTCAGCCCAACGTAGTACCACTGATTGGGGATGCGCCGCACGTGAAGTGGTAACCCGGCGCGCGGCGCGACCGCGAGACGCCGACGGCGCCGACGCCCGCGAGACCGTCCGAGGACGGCGCGCCCGCGAAGCGCGCGGTCGTGAAAGTCAAACGAAGAGAAGGTGAGCACGGTCGGTGAGCAGTCGTTTTTTGATGCTGTGTGACGTGACCTCCTTGATGACCTCCTCCCGGGCGCGGCGCACTTTTAAGCACTTTTGGCAAGTCACACAGACGACGGCGCGCCGCCGGGCGGGCCCACGTGCGTGCGGAAAGCGAAGTACAAGCGAGGTAAGTTAGTCGTAAACGACCGCTAACGTAAGAACCGGGTACCGGACATGTGCCAACAGGCAGCGTACACGTGGCGGCACCCAGGAATACAAAGCGTGTACGGTGTTCAGCGGTCGGGAGTTGAGGTGAACGAAAGTCATCCGTCAACGCTCGCCCGCGGCTCAAGAGCAGGGTCATGCGCTGGAAGTGGCGGAGGTGCGCGATCGCGCAGCCGAGCGCGCCACTGCTGCGCGCCTGTCTCCCTCTCCTGCCTCCGACGCACGTCCTCTCGATGATTGGCCCGCCGGCTCGTGGGCCCGGCCTGTGTGGCACGCGGTCCAAAGAGCTCAGCCTCCAACCTCCTCGCCTCGGCGCGCAGATCTGCGGTGAGGTATGTGACGCTGACCCACGATTCTTTCCCAGAGATCCCCGTTCGAGTCTTCCCCTTCCCATTCCACGAGGACGTCCAACGGTCGCCCTCGCCGCCCCTCATGCCTCCGTACGGCCCGAATGCCCCTCACTGCCCACCGTCCACCATCATCGGCTTCAATGCCGTCTCGCACCGGTCCCATAGCGATCCTCTGACGCACCGGTCCCATTGCGTGCGGAAAGACTCGGACCCATTCATCATCGATGCCGACACTGTGGGCAACGAACATCCAACAATGATTGACCTGGTCCAAAGGAAACCTTCATGGCCCACCAGCCACCGCGGCGGTAGCCTTTAGCCACTCGTTGAATTCTCGAATGGCTTGTCTTTTGCGGATCGGGACAATTTTCACTGAGTCGCAATTCGGCGTAAGACGTAGCACCGAGTCGCCATCGCTATCGCGCTCCCTTTTAGTGCCGCTCCTGCTGGCGGGAGCGGAATGCATGCGAGCCGGCCGTGTGTCCAACCGTGGCTGCTGCTCATCTGGAAGACCTGCCCCGTCTATCGAGTCGAAAAGGGCCTGAGCAAGCCGCAAGCCGTCTTCAATAGCGTCATGCCAGTTGCATGGACGGTTCCTGGCGCTCTTTGAGCTCTGTGGCAGGTATGGCGGTACGGCAGGAGTCGCCGGATCCGCTACGAGACACGCATGGACCAGCGGATACTGAGATGGCTCGGGAGGTGGCGTGTACTTGTATGTGTGAGCAGAACCGTAGATGCCTGTGTGTGAGCGCTTGTGCCTTACGAGGTTCCACGGTTCCGCGAAGCACTTGCTGCAGCCCAGGTAATCGCACGCAAATGGCTTGGCGTGCGCCGAATTCAGACATGCAAAGCGCTCGCTGCAGCCTGGCCAGCGGCAGACAGACGGCTTTTCGCCTGTGTGCGCGCGCCTGTGCCTCACGAGGCCTCCCGACTGCAAGAAGCGCTTGCCACAGCTCTCGCAGACGAACGGCCTGGGCAAGCTGGCTCCGGGGGCGTGCCCACTTCGATATAAGTGGTCATAGGGCCCACTTCGATGTAATGGGCGCACTCCATCCAAAGGCGAAGCCTGCAACCCCAACATAGTCTTGCACTGCGAACGCTGACAGCGGGCAGTCAACCGGTAAAAAGTCACCGGGGGGAGCCGGGACACAGTGCCGTAGCACCGGCTGTCGCGTCTGTCGTGTTAACGTACACACGGGACACACATACACACGGATCACACAGACGAAACTTACATCAGCCGTCCAGACCCACCAACGCACACGCACGACCGCGGCGAGACGACCCCAGAGCCGTGAACCACACGGCTTTAACACGGCCGACTCCGAGAAGTGAGGCCGCCCCGCATACCGGTACCGTAGTGCGGGGGAGCCGGGACACACACGGTACTGAACTATTGTCCGATCGCTGATGCTGTTCAAAACAACGCGCAGCTCTCCAGACCCCCAAGCTCTGGAGCGTGGAGCCACTATTTGAGTCCGAAGCGAAGGGCCCACGTCGAGGTCTCGACACTCGAGCGGTCACATTTTTCTCACATTGAAAGTCTCTTGAGAACCGATGTTCGGTTTCCGACATCCCAGCGTGCACGATAGCGGCGTCGCTTAGGCCACGCCAGTGCGTGCAATCCACAGTGCAGGCTCCTCGTGACCACAGGCGTGGACGCGCCCGCCTGAGTCGCGTCGGGCCGGTCGTTCTTGCCGTGCCGGTCGCCTAACGCGTATGGTCCTACTTCGACTTTCACCGATCCCACCCAAGGCACCCTGCCACCAATTTCCCTAGCAGACTATGTCACTTGACTCCACGACAAGACGCCACCACGGCGCCTCCTCGGCGCCCCTCTCCCCTTCGCGCCTCCATCCCCTCACCTCCTCGCTACCTCCTCGTCCCATCCATCCCCTGGTGCCTGGAGGCACCCGCTGCTCAACTGCTCTGCTTCTCGCGCAGCGCCTTCATCAGCCCGTTGAACTTGGCAGAGCACTTCTGCAGTCTCTCGTTGGCGTCCGCCTTCTTGGCGCACCACGCCGCGGCTCCGGCTGTATCGCCCGCGGCGAGCGCCTTGCCCTCGGCCGTCATGCAGTCCGAGATGTCCGTCAGGATCGGATTCGACTCGACGAGCTGGCGGGCGGGCGAGATCGGGTGAGATGGGGCGAGATCGGGTGAGATTGAGCAACATTGCGTGAGATGGGTCGAGAGGGTGAGATAGAGTGAGATGTCCGTCAGGGTCGGATTCGACTCGACGAGCTGTCCCGTGAAGAGGGCCACATGAGATCAGGAGCTCTGTGGGGAACTCGAGGTCCATCACTGTGGGGAACTCGAGGTCCATTACTTCTATGTGGGGAACGCGAGGGCCATCCGGGCAACTAGAGGTACTCACCTGGCTGGTGAATAGGGCCACGCGCTCGCTGTGGAAGGCTGCCTCGGCGGTATTGCCATTAGCACCGGCCTGATTCGCGTCGACCATCGCCTTACTGACCTGTAATTGGGGCCGTCAGAGGCCGTCAGAGGCTATCAAGGCCGTCAGCGGCGAATCATTTACCTCAATCGAGAGGAACAGCGTGAGGAAGTTGCGGATGCCGAAGCCCCCGCAGCCCGGGCGCACGGGCACGGGCGGCGCCGCGCATGCGTCGTCGCCACCACCGCCCTGGCACTGGGCGCACACTCGCTCGATGAACTCGAGGAAGGGGGCCTCCGTGCCTGGCGTACGCTGCAGCACGACCGAGGTGAAGATCTGCATCAGCACGTCCTCGCCCTGCACGTCGACGAGGATGGGCAGCGGCATCCATCGGAGGATCATGCAGTAAGCAAACGGAGCCAAATCAGAGGGCACTCAGCAGCCATCCCACCTGCACGTCAATCAGGATCTTGTTGCGCACGATCTTGAGGTACTGTGCTTCGCCCAGCTGTTCGCGCATCAGCTTCCACAGGTTGACGAAGCGCGAGCGCCCGATGACGCGCAGCGCAAGCTCAAGCTGGGGCGTGCTCAGGCTCGTGCCACGCAGCGCACGCGCAAGGGTTTCGTCATCAGCCTCGAGATCGACTGCTCCCGTGGCGTCGCACAGCTGATGCTCGCGCAGCGCTCCGAGGACCTCAGCCGCCTCCGCCTCGCCCAACCTCGAGGCGTCGGGCGCTGTGCCGAGCAGTTCGCCCTCGGCGCCGCCGCGCACGAGCAACGTCACATCGAGAAGGCCGTAGTACGTGCGCGGGATGTTGAGGAACGTGAAGCCGTGACCGGTGATCCGCCGATAGTCGTTCGCCCGCTCGACGTACGCGGCGAGGTTCTGTACTCGCGAGGCGACATGCTGGATGCCTTGGCCCAACTGCTCGAGGTACCAATGCACGTGGCCGACAGGCGAGAGCGCGTTGTTGGTGGGCAGGTAGACTTGGCTGCGGTCGGCGAGGGCGACCAGTGGGTCGGTCGTCTCTATGGAGGGCGTGTTGCCCATCACCGTGGATTCAATCTGCGCCTCGCCCGCCGCCACGACGCCAGCATTGAAGTCCACCTAGGTGCGTGACGCCGAGGGCATCGAAGATTGAGACGATCATCAGGAGGTCAACCAGAAGGTCAACCAGAGGGACCATCAAATAGGCGATCAAATAAGTGATAAACAGGCGATCAACATTAGGCCATCAGAGGGGCCCTCTGTGGCAATCACCTTAGGAGTGAAGCCGAGTGTCTCTTGGAGCGTCTCTAGGAACCCCACACGCGAGCGCACGTTAGAGACCCAATGGTCGCAGTAAGCGGGCAGTACGTCGGGCGGGAACGCGGCCGGCAGACCCTGGAGGCCCGGCAGCGGCATGTCCGCAGGATCATTAGAGGCACGCTCGACGAAGCGGATGCAAGTGCCCACGTCCGCTGCACTCTCGCCTTTGGACCCAGCATAGAACGCGAAGACGTCGAGCACGCGCACGGCGCCACCGCTTTCGTACGCGTGAGCTTCGCCGTCGACGAGCAACTTCGGATGCAGCCGCCGGTACCGCTCGAGAACCTTATCGAGATCGCCGAGTGCCACCTCGAAGCCGAGGACAGCTACGCCCTGCGCACCGTTGTGGTACGCGCGGAATCGATCGAGGTGCGCGGCCGCAAAGTGCGCCGGCGTGCTGCTTGGCTTCTGTCGCTTGGTGTTGATCTTACCATCGGCGCCCTCTTCGACGGCCTGCTTGCACGTGACGACGAAGCGGACCCCCTTGGGATCAACAGTCGCGAGGAGAACGGAGCGCGTCTCGAGGCCGTCATGCGAGCCGGTGATGCGCCACCCAAAGGCGTACAGCATCTGTTCGACGAGGTCCTGCCCGTGCCCCTGGAATTGGTCCGGGTCTGCGGCCGGCCCTAGCTCGCACCAAGCCTTCCGCGCGGTCGCAGCGTCACGCCGCTTGCCCTTGCCAAGCGCGGGAGCGTCGGCGGCGAACGTATTGAGGCGCAACTCGATGGCCTTGTAGTACTCGAGCGGCTTGAGCGCGTCCACAAAGAATTGGAGGTGGTCGAACTTGCAATTGACGCTGGACATGGATGGATGAATCAGGGCCCGCGGGAGTGCCGTCCGATTTTCCACACCAGAAAAGGCCGCTTTTTGACGAATTCCGCATGAAGAGGCGCCTCGAGTCAACCCTGGACGACGACGACGAAGCGTGGCTGTCGCTCGAGTACCTCTCGGGCTTCCACAACCACTGCGCCACCGAAGCTGTGACGGGTGTGCTTCCGATTGGCCAGAACTCACCGCAGCACGTCAAGCACTGCCTCTACGCCGAGCAGCTGAGTGGCAGTGCGTTCACGTGCCCGCGCGCGACCAACCGCAAGTCGTGGTGCTATCGCCTTGCGCCCTCGGTCATGCAGGGAGCATATGTTCCGCACGCACCGCCGGTAGGGTGCGGCGAGAGCCTGCTCTCGGCCGACTTCAGTGTAGTCGACCCGAGCCCGAGGCGCTGGAGCCCATTCCCGCTCGCCTCGGACGAGTCGATCGTCGACTTTGTCGACGGGCTGCACACCATGTGCGGCGCCGGCAGCCCGAGCCTCAAAGACGGCGTCGCCATCCATATGTACGCCTTCAACGCGCCGATGGTCGACCGCGCGTTCTGCAACGCCGACGGCGAGCTGCTTGTGGTGCCTCAGCAGGGCGTACTGCATGTGCTGACAGAGCTCGGTAAGCTGCGCGTCGCCCCAGGCGAGATTCTCGTCGTCCCTCGAAACCTGCGCTTCTCTGTCAGCCCTGCCAGCCCTGGGAGTGACCCGGTCCGTAAAATGGACTGTCGCGGCTACGTGTGCGAGGTGTACGCTTCGCGCGGGTTCGTGCTGCCTGAGCTCGGCCCGATCGGTGCCAACGGGCTTGCCGAGCCGCGCGACTTCCTGACGCCCGTCGCATGCTTTGAGGATCGGCGATGCCCCAACGGTTTCGTGATCACCACCAAGTACGTGATGAACGCCTCTGATTGCCTCCCCACGGGTTCGTGATAACCACCACCGAGTAGGAACACTCTCAGTGGCCTTTAATTGCCGCCGAGTGCCTCTGAATGCATCTGAGAGCCTCCCGCTTCAGGTACTGTGGAAAGCTCTTCGACTCCACGCGCGAGCATTCGCCCTATGACGTGGTCGCGTGGCACGGCAACTACGCACCGTACAAATACGACCTGGCGCGCTTTCACGCGATGAACACTGTGACCGTCGACCACCCCGACCCGTCCATCTTCACAGTGCTCACCTGTCCTTCCAACGAGCCGGGTGTCGCCGTCGCCGATTTCGTCATCTTCCCGCCGCGCTGGCTGTGCGCCGAGAACACCTTCCGCCCGCCGTACTTCCACCGGAATGTGATGAGCGAGTTCATGGGCCTCGTGGGCGGCAGTTACGACGCCAAGGCCGGAGGCCTGGATGGGTTCTCTCCGGGCGGCGCCTCCCTCCACGTGGCATCGACACCACACGGGCCGGATGCTGCCGCCTACGCCGGCGCCCTCGCGGCCGACACGAGCGTACCCAGAAAACTCTCAGGCGGGCTCGCCTTCATGTTTGAGACGACGGCTCTGCTCCAGCTCACACCTCAGGCGGCGGAGAGCGTCGTGGCACAGGCCGACTATAGCGATCACTCGTGGGCGGCGCTGCCCAGGGCCAGCATTCCCGCGGACTCCAAGTAGTTGATCGGTGTGCCCACACGCATCATCTCACACGCATACAGATTGCCGGCTGCCACGTGGATAAGCGGCTTTGTGGGGGGTGGGATGGTTTTGGTTGTGTGACGGTGCACGTTGCGGAAGAGGGTGTGCGTGGTGTGCGACGTGAGCACGGTCGGTGTCGGGCGAAGTGGGGTACAAGAGGTGCGGGGTCGGGTCACGCGCTCACGCCTGAGACGTGGTGTCTCTTGCGCACTGTGCTTCTCTCTCGTCTGGGGACACACATAAGGCACACTCGGCGCGCTTGGCGGGATCGCGTCGGGATCGCGGCCATTCGCGGCATGATCCATGAATCACCGGCATCGCGCCACACAATTATCTCACAAATTACAATCCTTCGCGCTTCATTGATCATTCCGCGCGGTTTCGCGAGTTGCCACGCTGCATGGGCTCAAGATTCAACCCTCGTCTCCCCATCCTCTGCAAACCATCCAAATTGGTTGACGATACTCGCGAATTGTGCTCGCTTTCTCGGCCGCGTCAAAAGACTGCGTTCCGTCAAACGGAGCGGCGCGCGCGTCCCTTCCCTTCGCGTGTCGCGGGTCACGCTCAGCGGTGCGGCCGGTACGGCGCGAGTCGAGAGGGGGTTAGGTCCCAAGGGGGACGGGGGGGAAGAGCGCGGCCGGAATCGTCCCGCCCAGCCTGCAAGAGATGCAGGGAATCGGGAGGCAGGTTTCGGCAGTGCCTGGGGGAACTCCCTCGCTTCGGCGCGGCAATCGGACGCGCTCGTGGGGTCCCGAGCGCGGACCGGGTCGGCGCACCCACTACGCAGCAAGGATGTCCGGAGACGTCCCGCGAACGGTACAAGTCTACTCCCGATCCTTAAGTGTTGATGCCCCAACCAAAGAGATCCTCGCCAAGCACGGTCTCGACGACTCGTGCCCTCCCGAGCTTCGGATCCGATTCCAGGTCTACAAAAAGGTCGTTGTGTCGGCCGGGCTTATCACCCCAGAAGGGGAGGAGTCGACGGTGCTTTCCGCACACGTCGCGCTGGCGCTTCTGCGCGACATCCCGCACATTCAGAGCCATGAAACCAGCCGCCTCATCGACCCAGAGAAGACGTTAGCGTTTCACAACGACAGCGAGCCACGGGAAGAGTCAGGCATTGGGATCGAACCAGGACCACAGGAGCTGGATAGCCCCGCGGACGAGGGTTCGGACGACGCGTCTGCCGCTCCAGTCCGTGTTCGCGGACGATCAACGCGCGCAGAGATCGAGGCACTTCTGACCCACGTGTCTAGCGCAAAGACAATCAAGAACTTGAAGATCATCAAGGTGTTTCGCCAATGGGCGGACGCGTGCGCGCCCGGGTGGGCCGCGCGTGTGCGCGCC
>ENA-UOXG01001961-UOXG01001961.1-mixed-culture-metagenome-genome-assembly--contig:-NODE-1961-length-11886-cov-40.881329_pt1 | contig 11886 bp, 13 predicted proteins | sample MGYA00238159_ERZ761634 | MGnify/ENA primary metagenome ERZ761634 (study PRJEB28908, sample SAMN08776845) | mixed culture metagenome | isolation source: Freshwater growth medium | place: USA... | reverse complement strand
GTGTAATCAAGTGTAATCACCTCGAGGTGAGCATGCGCTTGTCCCATGGCAGGAGCATCTGCTCGAGGGACACGGGCTGGTCGGCGAAGGCGCTGAGCACAAAGCGAGCATGCTGATGCGAGCAGCCGACGTGCGGCACGACGATCCACGCGTCCTCGAGTGTACTCTGTCGCACATGGCAGCGCAGCACCACCTCCCGGGTCTTGGACACATCGAGCGCGGCCTGCACGTCCGGTTCGAGCATGAGCACGCCGCTCTCGTCCTTGAGTGAGGCAGGCCGCGCGCCGCTCGCGTTGATGTCGAGCTGCGTCAAGCGCGTCGCGAGCGTCTCTGCGGACGCGGCCACGACACACAGCCGAAGAAAGATGGGACGTTGCTTCACGCGCGCTTGCTCTCGCGCCGCCTCGTCGACGTCCTGAAGGACCAGGCACACGTTCGCACCCTTGGGCGCGCGCAGCAAGAACTGCGGGTTGTCGACGAAGCTCGCATGCTTGCGGTCGCCGCCCGCGTTGCCATCGGTCCACTCAGCGGCGATCGCCGAGCCCCAAAAGCGAAAGTCCGCAGAGCCGGCGAGGCTTGAGGACGTCTGCTGATTGCGCTGCATCGACGAGGAGAGAGCCCGCGCCATCGAGGCGAGCAGTTCGAATCGGATCAACTCGTACCGTGCATTCTGCTCGAGCGTGCTCAGTAGCGACGGCACCTGCAAGCAAGAGGCCAGATGGCCATCAGAGGGCAATCAGAGGGCCATCAGAGGCCCATCCGAGGGCCATCAGATGGCAATCAGATGGCAATCAGAGGGCCATCAGATGTCCAGTCGAGGGCCATCCGAGGGCCATCCGAGGGCCATCCGAGGGCAAGCCGAGTGCCAACCGCAATCAGCGAGCGGCACCTCGGAGATGAGATTCGCAATCAGCGAGCGGCACCTCGGAGATGAGATTGACGAGCGCGAGTGCCGCGAGCTCGGCGATCTGACCGTCGTGCATCTGCGCGAAGAGAAGCCCCGAATAGGCGCTGATCGCCTCGTACCTCTGCAGCTCCTGCTGGATGCCCGTGTTGCTCTGCGTCATGCGCCCTAGCAGCTGCAGCGTCTCCTTGATCAGGTACTCGTCGTGCTTGGGCGAGAGGAACGAGAGGAGCAGCGGCACACCCTGCTGCGCTCGCAACAGATCCTTAAATGGATCGAAGTCGTGCGCGAGCTCGGCCATGGCCGCCACTACGACGCGCTGCAGCCGCTGACGTGGCATCGCGTGCTGGCTGGTCTCGTGGAGCACTTGGTACACGAGGGCCGAGATGCCCTGCTCGAGGCCATCAGAGGGCATTACAGGGGATTGGAGGCCATCAGCTCGAGGCCATCAGAGGGCATTAGAGGTCATCACAGGGGATTCGAGTCCATCAGTCGCAATCAAGTGCTGCCTCACCTGCTCAAGTAATCAAGAGCAATCAAGCGCAATCAAGCGCAATCCAGAGCAATCCAGAGCAATCAAGGGCAATCAAGTGCTGCCTCACCTGCTCGAAGCATGCCTGGCGGGTCGTTGGGGAGTCTTGGGCGGCCGCGGCGATGGCGACGCACGCATTCTCCTTGTCGTCTGGGTCGGCACTTTGGAGCAGCGCTGAGAGATATTGCAGCCTCACCTGCGAGAGATATTAGCACTTAGAGACATTAGCACTTAGAGATATGAGCTCTTAGAGATATGAGCTCTTAGAGATATGAGCTCTTAGGAGCAGTGCAGAGAGAGATCGCAGCCTCACCTCTCCCTCCGCGTTCGTCCCCATCGAGTACTCGATGAAGAGCGATCGCCCACGCGCATCAAGCACGCAGGGCAGCGTGCGCGCCACAATGGTCGCATAGGGCGCATTCTGGCCGCGCGGCCGAAGATAGTCGACCATCCGCTGTACCCCCTGCAGTCGCAGGCACCCGGGGGTAGGGGGTGAGTGTGCAATCAAGTGCAATCGAGTGCAATTGAGTGCAATCAAGGCAGATCGCACCTGCATCTCTTGGAAGAGAGTGCGGTTCGCTCCCTCGAGGTCGGTTAAGGCTCGCAGGTCGTTGCATGCAGAGAGGGCCGGTAAAGTCTCGAGGATCCGGCTGACGGCCGCCATGTCTCCGCGCCGCCCGCGCTTGGCGTGCCGTGCGAGCCGTGCCTCCGCCATCGAGATCATCACCTGATGCGGAGGGGGGGGATGCGGAGGAGGGGGTGGAGGCAATCCGCGGCGATCCGCGGCGATCAGAGGTCCTCGGAGATGCGCACCTCCGCGGTCTCATAGGGCAATCAAGCGCAATCCAGTGCAATCAAGTAGTCCTCGCCCACCTCCGCGGTCTCATAGGGCATCCCGCCGCCTGCCTCGCCCTTGAGCCGCTCTCGCAACCTCACGGTAGGCGCCTCCGCAGCGGCGCGAGCGTCCGACTCCACCGCCATTGTCGCCAGCTGCGCTCGCATCTTCTCGAGCTCGGCCTCGAGATTTGATCTCGTCACCTCGAGCTCGGCCTCCTGCCGCTGCTGCAGCTCGATGGCCGCGCGCGCCTCCTGCTGCAGACTCTCGAGGGCCCCCTTTGAACTTCCCGCCTCCGCCTCTCGGCGCCGTCGCTCCTCCTCGCGCTCGTCGTTCGCACGCTGCGCCGCCAGCAGCTGTGCCTCGAGCTGTGCCTCGAGGGCAGCTGCTCGGTCCTCAAGTTCACGCCGCTTGCGTGCCTCTTCCTCCTCCACCTCGGCCCGGATGCGATCCGCCTCGGCAGCGGCAGCGCCGTCGGCGCCCTTCAGACGCTCCTGCAGCCTGCGCTCAATCTCCGCCTGCATCTCGATCTCGGTCTCGATGGCCCGAATGTCCTGCTCGGCAGATGACGAAGATCATCAGTGGCCATCAAGGGCCATCAAGGGCCATAAGGGACAATCAGGGGCAATCAAGGGCGCGCACCTGCTCGTTCTCGGCCACGGCCTTGATGCGCTCGAGCGCGCGCGCACGCCTCTGAGCCTCGATGGCCTCGGCGCGATCCTGCACGGAGAGCCCGGCGAGGGCAGACGACGAAGCTCATCAGCGGCGGTCATCAAGAGCAATCAAGGGCAATCAAGGGCAATCCAGATCAATGAAGGGCAATCAAGGGCAATCAAGATCAATTAAGGGCACGCACCTGCCCGGAGAGCCCAGTCATCAAGAGCAATCAAGGGCAATCAAGATCAATGAAGGGCACGCACCTGCCCGGAGAGGTCATCAAGAGCAATCAAGGGCAATCAAGGGCCATCCAGATCAATTAAGGGCACGCACCTGCCCGGAGAGGTCATCAAGAGCAATCAAGGGCAATCAAGATCAATGAAGGGCACGCACCTGCCCGGAGAGGTCATCAAGGGCAATCAAGGGCAATCCAGATCAATGAAGGGCACGCACCTGCCCGGAGAGCCCAGCGAGGGCTGCCTCGTCGAGCGCGCCACCGTCGCCCTTGCCGTCACGAGCCTCGGCTTCCAGAGTCAGTCGCTCCGCGCGCTTCGCCGTCAGCTGTGCTTGGAGTGCCTCGATCTCGCCTGCCGCCTCCTTGAGATCGTCCGAGAGAGCTTCCTTGTTCACCTCGATGTACTTGGCGATCAGGAACGTTGGTACCTCCGTCGGCGCCGCGCCCTTATCCTGCCATCAGAGGCGAGAAGAGGCATTCAGTGGCACACGGTGGCACACGGTGGCACTCAGTGGCACTCAGCGGCACTTAGAGCTCAATCGCGCAGAGGCGCTCACCTTGGCGCGCTCAAGCTCGAGCTTCAGATTCTCGTTCTCGCCCTGCAGATCGGCAATCTCCTGGAGCTGCTCGGCGATCACCGCGCGCATCTCCGCCTGCTCCTTCTCGAGCTTGTTGGTGGACGGGTTGACGGACATGGAGAGGCAGCTCTGGCCGAAGCGCAAGCACGCCGTGCCCTCGGCCACCTGCTCGCGAGAGTTCGAGAGTGCAATCAGAGGCAATCAGAGGCAATCAGAGGCAATCAGAGGCAATCAGAGGCCATCAGAGGCAATCAGAGGATGCACCTGCTCGCGAGAGTTCGAGAGCGCGAGGATGATGTGAAGCATGTTGCTCCCACCCAGACCCTTTGCGAGCATCATCGTGAGTTTCGACTCCCTATACGGAATATGCGTCGCGCCTTCGGCGAGGCACTTGACGGTGAGCGCGAGCTTGCATAGCGACAGGTTGATCTTGATACCCTCCTTGGCGTTCTGCCCCTCGGCGCCGCTCTTCTTGAGACCTTCGGAGCCGGCAAGGTCGACTAGGTTGACAACCCCGAACGACTTGCCTTTCTGCTCGGTCCAGTTGACGCTGATCTGGAGCAGCGCGTGCGAGCGGGAGGAGGCCTCGTTCATCTTGGTCGCCGCCGTTGCGCGCATCGCGCACCCCTGCTCGTACACGCGCTGCGCCTCGAGCGCATCCTTGCACACGTGGCGCACAGCGTCCTTGCACTGGTAGCCCCCACTCGGGTCCATCGAGACGTCGACGACCTTACGCTTGCCGAGCAGGTCCTGAAGCTGCTCATTGTAGAGCTCGATGAACTGGAGGCTCATCTCGAAGCTCTTGATCGTCTCGTCGCTCCTGAACTTGATGAAGATCTGCTCGAAGAGCCGCGGGATGAGCCCCGGCTGCGTGTACCGGCCAGTGTCCTTGTCCTTGGCGCCCTCCATGGAAAAGGTCTTCCCGCTGCCGGTCTGCCCGTACGCGAGGATGGTCGAATTGAAGCCCTGACGAAGCGAGCTCAGCGCCACCTCGCCGATCGTCGTGAAGACCTCCTCCTGCTTCGAGTCCATGCCGAAGACCTTGTCGAACGTGAAGCGCGAGATGTCGGACGTCTCCTCCTTGCGGTAGTCGAGCGATGTGCCGTCGACGACCGTGAAGAGCTCCGGCTGGCCCGCGTCGCGCCCGAACATTGGGCGGAGCCGCGCGTACACGCGCGGCCGGGTGGCCTTGCCCTTGGTGGAGGCGGCCATCGCACCTTGCCACTTAGAGGAGGCGGCCATCACACCAACGCCGAATGCCCGATGATAGAGGGTTACAAATGTAACAACAAACGTGTATCGAGACGCACAAGTGTGAACCTACCGAACCCAAGCAAATTTCTCAACGACGAGACACGACGAAATCGCCGACGGCAGCGGCGGCGGCGAGATGGCGGCCGACTCCTCCAACGCGAAGCACATAAACCTGATCCTGCTAACCGTCTTCCTGGATATGGTGGGCGTCGCGCTCGTCGTGCCGTCGCTCATCTTTAGATGGAAGGACGTAGGCATCTCAACCGAGCGCCTCGGTGCCGTGCAGTCCATCTACTCAGTCGCACAGCTCGTCGGCGGCATGGCGATCGGCTACCTCGGCGACCGTGTGCTCGGCCGCAAGGATGTGCTGCTCCTCTCCTTCGGCGGATCGGCCGTGTCGTACTGGCTCGTGGGCACCGCCGACAGCGTCGAGCTGCTCGTCCTCTCCCGCGTCATCGTCGGCCTCGTCAAGCAGACGATGACGTGCGCGAGCGCACTGCTCACGCGGCTCTCGAGCGACGCGACGCGCGCGCAGATCTTCGGCCGGCTCTCGTCGGCCTCCACAGCGGCCTTCCTCGCGGGACAGTCTGTCGGCGGCGTGCTCTCCTCGCGCTTCGGCCGCCGTGTGCCGTGCTATGTCGCCTCCGCGCTCTTCCTGGTGAACGTTGTGCTGATCGCCTGCTTTCTGCCGAACGATCGCCCATCGCGCAAGCCGCCGGCTGATAATGGGGCAGGCCCAGACGCAAGCGCACCTGCAGCTGACAGCAACAGCTGCGGCGGCGGCAGCGGCAGCAGCAGCGGCAGCGCTGAATCGAGCGCGGCCTTGGCGATGAAGTTTGCACCCACGCCACGACCGCCCCCGGCAACGCCGGCAGCGCCCGTGCCGTCCACATGGCACTCCCGGCTCGTGTCGAACCTCGGTGGGTTTGCAAGCGCGTTCCGCGGTGTCGGAGGGCGTGTGCTCACGCTTCGACTGCTCTACGCCTTTCTGATGCGCTCGACCTATGCACTCCACTCAGTCTATGAGACGCAGCGGTGGGATCTCACGCCCGCAGACACGGGCTTTCTCTCGTCGTACAAGCAGGTGAACGCCATGCTACCGAGTGCCACCGAGTGCCACCGAGTGCCCCGTTTGCCACCGAGTGCCCCTGATAAGCTCCCAATTGCCCCCGAGGTGTGAACGTTAACAGCTCCCGATTGCCCCCGAGGGTTTCGTGATAGCTCACATTTGCACCGGATGGCGCGGGTTGTGGCAGGCGCTCGGCCTCGCAGTCGATGCCCTCCTCGTCGGGCTTCTCTCGCGTCGAATGGGCGAGGTCGCCGTGATCTCACTCGCGCTTGTCGCCTCCGCGGGCAACGCCGCCTTCGAGTCTGCGCATACGCGCTTCTTCTTGTACGCGGGGCTCAACCTGCCTCTGTCGGCCATCGCAGGCAACCTCAATCGCACCGCGCTCTCGGCGCTCTTCTCCAAAGTCGTCCCGAAGGAAGATATGGGGGCCGCTCTCTCAGTGCTCGATGTGCTCAACTCGGCGGTGGGCATCATCTCGCCCCTCTACGGTGGGCTGCTCCTCGGCCGGCTCGGGGTCGAGTACCAGCCGCTCATCTCGTGCATACATTATCTTCTCCTCCTCGTGGCCGTCACAGCGCTCGTTGGGCGGCACGTGCCCGGCGAGCTCGAGGGAAAGTCCAAGAGCGAATGAACGTGGCGAGGCGTGTATTTCCTTTGGCCGCTAAGTGATTCCAGACTTAAGTACGCTTCACGCAGAAAGATGAAAGAGGCGGGCCGAGAAATACACGATTTTCTTCCCAAAATCCCGCAAATTCCAACGACGAGTTTGCGGCTTTAACGAAACTTGTCGTGGGCCGGTTTTCTTATGTCGATCGCTAAGAAGCTGGTTGTGCCCCACTCCCTTTCATGCTGCTCAAAGCTATCCAGCAGCAGAAACTGGCCGCGCTCTCTTCCAACTTTGTTGCCGGAGCTCTCCTGTCGGCGGCCCTGCTTGCAGGACCACAGTTGACGATTGCAGCAACTACACCACTATCGGCCCTGGATGGTGCCATAGTAGAGGTGAGCGAGGCCTCTTACCCGATCATCAAGGCGCTCAACGCCAAGACTTTCGAGCCATTCTCCGAGAAGGTGGCCAACTTAATTTTGGACATCAATCCCGACGAGCTTGGCAACGCGATCAGCCTCGGCATTGACGTCTTAAACTCCGTGCCAGCTGAGAAGCTGACTGCCTTCGACAAGGAGTTGACCGATGCGTTTGCCGATCTCAAGGTGGATTCCTGCACGCTGGTGCCACTGCCACCCGCTGCCTTAGCCACAAGATTTCAGTCCATCGCAATCCTAAATGTGGACAAGTTCAAGCTGCTTTCTGTTGACACGAAGTGGGGCACCGAGCTGAATAAGCTCGCAAAGACAGAGTCGGCAATCTGCCTGCCGTCGGTTGACGCGCTGGGTAAGCTGGCGCTCGCGCAGGCGGAGGTTGGTCGCGCCTTTGGGGCCGAGGAGAGCGCGAGGTTCGTTGCGTATGCGACCCCGCTGCTTAAGTCGACGATCAGCATCGGCAAGGTCTTGCCTCTGGTCAACGACGCCAAGGACCTGGCGCTCACCAACGCGACGCCGAAGGAGAGGGCGGCCTTTGAGGCGGCCGGCAAGAAATTTGAGATCTTGTCCAGGCAAGAGGCCGCGAGGCAGCGGGCATTGAAGAACGGCACGACGCCACCCATGATCATGGAGGAGATCATGGCGGCACTACAGAAGGCGGCCTCAGACAAGAGGGCAGCGAAAAAGGAAGAGTTCAAGACTGCTGAAGTGGCCAGGATCGCCGAGCTGAAGGTCAAGAGCGCTTCACTCATGGCTGCAAAGGAGGTGCACGAAATACGAAGTCAGTGATAAAGGACCGAAACTGATGACGTTGGCATGCGGAAAAGCGAAAACGACGCGACGTGCCGGGCGCACCGGGCGGTTTCGCGTCCCCGACGCGGCGGCGTGTGAGCGGGCAGCGGCACGATCCGATCGTGGTGTAATCGTGGCAATCGTGGTGTCTGGCATGCGGAGCAGCCGGGTCCGGATCATGCTTGACATGGTCCGGATCCGAGATACGATGTGTGAAAGTGGCGTAAATTTATCGCCTAGCATGAACAGTCGTCATCTTTATACATGTCATAATATGTGACCGGATCCCGTCGTGTGACTGTGTCTGGACGTGCGCTGTGGACCAAGTGGAGGTCAGACCCACGTGACAGAGGTGCTGTGATCTGCGGAATACAAGTCAACGCTCTCCGGATCGGCCTCTCCACCGCCCCCTTGCTATTTGATCGAAGCATGGAAAATGCCAGAAGGTGCTCTGCATGCGTGTGGGATCCTCGTCTCTAGATTCAAACGGCTGCGCGTCCCGCGTCGTCACCGTGCTCAGCCTGGGCGAGGCAGAGCCTCTCAAAGCGCTCTTGGGCCTCTTTGGCGCCGTCGCCGCCGGGGCGATAATGGATCATGGTGTACAACTCACGCAGGGCTGCCGCCAGCAGAGCGAGTGCAGGCACGAGCCGACGTAGCCGCCCGAAGCGCCGCATGGCGCGCGCACGCTTGAGCAATGCAAGGATAGCGGGGCGGCCGCGCTGAGTGGCGATGTCGAAGACGTCGCAGCCTCGGTACGAACCTGCGGTGCCCTTGGGCGTCAAATCCGCACGATATTCGAGCAGCCTCTCCACGATTGCACGCTGGTCCCACACGACAGCGATCATCAGCGGAGTGGCGTCGTTAGCGCAAATGGGCGTGTTTGGGCTCGCTCCACGTTCAAGTAGCAGATCGACAACGTTCAGGTGGCCGCGGTTGCAAGCAAGCCCGAGTGCAGAGTAGCCGCTCGATTGGCCAGAATCTGGGCTCGCGCCCTCGTCCAGCAGCCGCACGCACTCTGCCATGTCTCCTTCACGGCACGCCGCGCACAGTTTGCGTCCGAGGTACGAATCCTCAGGCAGCCGGTTACGAGTCGAGTCGGCGGCATTCTTGCTCGTGTGCCACATGGACAGAGTTAGAGTCGGAGTCGGAGCGGTGAGCTGGAAGGCTTCCACGAGTTTGTTGAGCGCGCGAAGCGCGTCGATACTCTGGCTATACGACCCGAGCATGGGCAAGGGCCAGCAATGGGCCAGCCCCTTCTTGGCGTGTCCATGTGAGGGAGTGTGCGGTGTTGGGGAAGAGAGGAAAAAGGGAACTCAATTAACGAATCTAACGACTCAAGCTCTCAAGGTCATCAAGAAACTTTTCCTTTGAGTGCTTCTTGTGCCGTGAGCCGGGTAACTACCCCCGAGTGATACAACTTCTCGCGACGATCCCGCTTTCTCCTTTCAAAAAGGACGCCAGTCCCCCAAATATATTGCAAATACTTCCTAACTTGTGAATCTCGTTTCTCGTAACATTGAGGTGGCAGCGGCACCGCCACCCGCTGCCACCGTTGGGGGATGCTCTGCTCGTCATTTGCGAGGCAGGTGATCTGGGTCCACATGCAGCATCTCCTCAGCCTTGGCGAGGTAAACCTTAGCCTGCGCCAGATTGTTCTGGATCAAAAAGGTTTGGCCCATCTGACGCGCGTGGGCCGAGGCCTGCAGCCGACCCGCTTCCGTATCGAGGTAACCGTAGCCACCAAAGCTGCCGCCTCCCCCACCGCCGCGCGCTTGCGCTTCGCTCGCACCGATCGGAGGGACTGCCGCGACGGCGCGTGGGGAATGCAATCTCGCTCTTGGTGACTGCAATCTCGCTCTCTCCAATCTTGCTTGCACTCCCTCATCCAGCAGCTGGGGAGCTATCAGTCCCCCGTCCAGTGGAAGGTACTTGTAGCCGCTTTCGAGACCGGCAGCAGGCCTCTCGGCAGTGATTGTGTTGAGGTGCGCTCGCGCTTCCCGGCGACTCGCAGCCAGACTACCACCCGTTGGTTTCGGCGGCGCCTTGAACTGAAACCGCTGCCCGACCTGGATGTGCGCTGGTACGATGATGGTCATGTTCAAATCTGTATCCGGGTCAGTGACCTGCATCGGCTGGCCGCCCGGCACTGTGGCGATCGTGGAGAGCTCCGTTTTGATGAGGGACCTCGGCGAGGGCTGCGGCACAGCGTCTCGCCATGTCGCTTGGATCCTCTCGTCGCCCGTGAAAATGTAGGCACCGGAGGGGAGCCGGAACGTCGGCTTATGATTGTCCCGATATAATCCTCCGGATGGCATAGTCATCCGAGGGCTTATCGCTGCATTCCTATCGATGCGCACGTCCAGCGGAGTTTCAGCTCTTTTGTGTGCGAAATGGACCGGGAACTTCCTTTGGTAGTTGAGCACCTCTTCAAACGTGTTGCGCGGAGAATAGACTCCCAAAGCGGCGACGCGTGGCCGACCATCATGGAGCGACACCATTTCAGCGCCCGGGAGCCGAAAGCGATGGGGCTCTACCCCCCTCTCCCTGTGGGTGTGCTGTGCGCTCTGGAACGGAAAAGCCCCGCCGTCGAGTTTGCTCAACCTTCGGGACACGTGGCGAGGTGGACGAGACGGTGCGCAAAGCGCGTGTACGTGCATGCCTCTCGGACGACGATTTTTAGCGCTTCTGAACATCATCAGGTCTGATACTATAGGAAGGACTATCAGACAGGACTTGACAAAACGAGAGCGCTTCGGGGTTTTCGCGGCGTCCGTGAACTCGTCCGTGCGCCGCGAGACGCGGACGCACGCACAGGCTCTGCGCCGCGAGCGGTGCGTGCGTGGTGGTATAAGTCACGCTGAGCTCTCCCGGCGCCAGAACCACGCTGAACGCGGTCGCCATGCTGCTCCTCTCGGTCCTATGTATCGCTGCCATCATGACCGGCACCGGCACGCCTGGTGCTGTCGAGCCTCCGGCTGAGTGGCTGGCGGAGATCGCGCGTTCCAACTACCTATACTCGCCGAATGACGCGCTCATCAAGGACAATCTCAAGGCTACGATTGGCAACGGCCAGCTCGCGACGCAGATCGACGCCAACGCTCTCTACATTGCCGGCGTCTTCAACGGCCCCGCCGCCAAGCCCTTTTCCGACCGTGCCTCTGCCGCCGCTGATGACGACGTGTCGCACCGCGCGACGGTCACGTCGCCTCTCAACGTACAATGCGCCGAGTCGATGACAGCCCGTTTCAAGCCAGCGGGCGCGGCGCTCGACCTGCGTGGGGCTCGCTACCTGCGCCGGAGCACAGCAGCGGACGGTAGCGGTGGCATAATCGAGCAACGCTTCTTCGCACACCGCACGGAGCGCGGCCTTCTTGTGCTCGAGCTCGCAAACGTGGGCTCCGCGCCGATCACCTGCACACTCGTCGGCGGCCTCGCGGCCGGCGTCAAGAGCCGCATCGACACGAAAGACATTGCCTTTGGCTTACGCAGCGCGAATGTGAAGCTGCCAGGGGGGTCAGGCACTGCGAATGTGACAGTGATGAGCGGTCGAACGCGCGTGTCGGAGACGGCGCAGACGCCCACCGTGCTCGTGGCGCTCGCCGTGACGGCTATGGACGAGATCAGCCCCATCGTACTGCCCCCAGGCGCCACGCGCACGCTCTTGGCGAGCGTCGCCACGTCCATCGACACTGCAGATCCGGAGGCGGCGGCGCTCGCCGCGTATGGCGCGGCTGCGGCGCTGCCAACGGGCGCGCTCGCAACGTCTTCCGCGAAGGCATGGGCACAGCTGTGGGAATCGGGCGTGGCATTCGAGGGGCGCCCCGATGTGGCCGTCGCCGTCAACGCGTCTCTCTATTACCTTCTCTCATCGGTGTGCAGTGTGAAGAGGATGCTCGATTCTGAGTGCCACTGCCACTGAGTAGCCACTGTGTCAGTACCACTGAGTGCCACTGAGTGCCACTGAGTGCCACTGAGTGCCACTGAGTGCCACT